>JAABUH010002204.1_pt1 | contig 19198 bp, 27 predicted proteins | sample 5559121 | NCBI WGS metagenome assembly JAABUH01 (sample SAMN10711871, study PRJNA513364) | rock metagenome | isolation source: Antarctica rocks | place: Antarctica: Victoria Land, Battleship Promontory nord | collected 2015-12-28
CTAGTCCTGGCTCCCATATGCCAGCCAAATTGTGATCCAAAATCTGAATGTAGGAGGCTGCTGAATAGCCGTGTTTTTTGGATTCGAAGTCCCGATCGAGCAGGTATAAATTCGATCTTCCAGAACCCCAGAAAGCTCCCCAAATCATAATGGAAAAGGACTTTCCACTGGGAATTTCCATCACTTTATCTCTATCCCATTTCTGTTTGGGAATTCCAAACACTCATTCTGGTGTTTTACCTGATCCCCGAGCCACGGATGCTTCATCCGACCAGATGACATTGCCCCATTGATCCACGGTCCAATCCTTATGCTTTTTAGCCCATTTTAACCGAAGCAGAGCAACTTCAGGTGTTAATTTCGGTCGCCGAAGAGCTAGCCAGTGAGAAATTCCGTGGGCTCGTAGTGTTGCGTTGAGAGTTCTCGCGTCCAAATCGATCCCGGTGTTCGTTTTCAGCTGTCTTCAGGTGATTTTAGGCTCCGATCGTAACTGACGTAACAGTACCCTAGCTGCTCGAGGAGTAATTGATAAGAGCCTTCCTGATCTGGATTTATTAACTCCGGAGGGTGTTGTTTGAAGCCTTCCCAAAACGCTCCGAACGGTGCTTGGGGGAACATCCAAACTTCGTGCTATTTGGGTGAGTGTAAGGCCTAATTTAGCTTGTCCTGATATTTCACCTTTGGCGAGCAAAGAAAGCTTCTTTCTAGAAGTCTTGTTACCAGAAATTGAAGTTAACGGAGCCCTTCTGAGCATTGTGGATGCAGTTGAAGAAGATGAGTTGTTTTGAAGGTACGCGATTTAACATGTTTTCGCGATTTACGCGAAGACTTAGTGCGGGGTACCGTAATACGTCTGTGTACTACATACTAATGTTCTGAACAATCGGTGATCATACATCAAATGTTGAAACTTGGCCAGCTCCAAGTGGCACGAGAGGTTGACTGGTACCCGAAGAGATGCAAGTAGACAGGAATTGTATTTGGGGGCTCTGAAGGCTGAGAACAGTCCAATCACATTGCGGCAGCTCCGAGCAGTTGCTTCAAGGTTTCGAATCCTGATGTCCGTCCTGCAGGATTCTCTCCTGTGCCTCACGCATAACCTAAAACGCCAGGACTGCGTTTTTTGGCAGAACGAGCCTCATGTGAGATGACAAAAACTGTGAGAAGGTCCTTCATTATCCTTTTCCTTTATACAGGCTTCAAAAGAGCCTACCATTCCCAATGGTTGTACCCTCTCCAGCCGAGATTCACTATCAGCTCACTCATATTAGAGAAGACCGCTCGTTCAATATCGTCATATCACACGCGATATGTCTACCCATAGCCGTCATCGCGGTGGCTCTGCGATTGATATCTCGACGGCTGATCAAGGCCTCCATCCAAGCTGATGACTGGTCGATTCTATTCGCGCTTTTATGCTTTGCCGGACAGATAACCGGAGGTCTTCTAAGTGTACGGTTCGGTGGAGGAAAGCATGCTGTTCTCCTCAAGGATCCAGTCCAATTCGCCAAGCTGGTTATGGCGATTGAAATGATATACAGACCCGCAATCGCAGCAGTCAAACTCTCGATCCTACTCCTGTACCGTCGCCTCTTCCCCAACTGTCGCTTCCAGACCATACTGTGGTGGGTAGGCGCTTTCATCCTCTGCTACACTACCATCGGTATCTTGGTTTGCATCTTCGAATGCCAGCCGGTCGAAGCAGCCTGGGAGCCTTTGATGGAGGGGAACTGCATTCAACTAAGTATAGAAATTATGTTCATGGCTTGTATGAACGTTATTACGGATTTTGTAACCCTTCTTTTGCCTATGCCGCTGCTTTGGCGACTGCAGATCTCGAAGGAGCGGAAACTTCAACTAATGGGGATATTTCTCACTGGTGGCGTGTAAGCAAACACTGTCAGTCCCCCACGCGAAACTATCGCTGATATATGGCATGTAAAGCGTGTGTGTCTTGAGCATCTACCGCGTACCGAAGATGGCTAGCCTTTCGTTATCAGATGCACCATGTATGTGTCCCTTCACCTTAGCAGCATTCAAGAAGAACTCACAGCCCACAGGGTCCGACGTCGACTCTTGCGTATGGTCAGTGGCCGAGGTTTGCGTCGGCATCTTTGGTGCATGTCTGCCAACTCTGCGACCGCTATTCAATCGGAGTGGTCGTTCCTATCCCGACCGCTCGCTAAAAGATGTACCTCCCGGTTATTCGTATGGAGCCAAAGACTCTCGGGGGACCCAGTGGAAGCAGGTCCAGACCACCATCACTGCTGCGAAACCCTCAAGGTCGAGGAGCGGGGACGGGAGACCTTTAATCCAGCTTGTTACTATGCCTGATACTCACATACACAGGTAGATGTATATACATCCAATATCATGATCAGACATCAGTGGGGGACACAAGTCAACGTACAATAAGCGGCGACCACATTCGAGCCTAACTAGGGAAATCAAATATCTTCAAATTCAGTTGGCTGTTCAAGCATCCCACCACCGATAAATGTGTTTGTTGCTGTGTAGAATAGCATACAGTAGGTTGAAACTGACGTGTGCAAGTCCGCCGCTTATTGTACGTTGACTTGTGTCCCCCCACGATGAAGTGTAGGAAATACATTACGGCCTTTCAAATGCCATTAGCCTCTTTCACATTACGAGAAAAAAATGCTCCTGAATTGTATACCACAGCGCAGCTCTCTCCTGCCACAAATCTCGTAGCAAAACAAATCACATCAACTGCCTAAATCAGCAAACCCCCCTTCCAACCCTACCAACCAATATAAAATATCGTATCTTAAACAAAAATCACATCCTCAGCCCTTCCGACACTCTGATCTCGCTGAATCTAAAATTCCGCTTTTCGTCTTCCCCCCCGGAGGCTATTCTATCTTTAAAATTAGCTAATTGAACTGAAACTCGGTTTGCTGGGGAAGATCTTTTGTGACAAACCCACCTTTTGAGATACAAAGAATAGCGTCGGTGATATCTGAGATGCGCAAGGGAGGATAATCGTTTGCGAGCTTTTTCTTACTGGAAATCCTTGATTCTTAGAACACCGGGAATTATGGAGGTGCTTTTGTTTGCTTTTCGGAGCATGGTTTGAACTCGCACAAGCTTTTCATCTAGTTGAGTCTATATGGTTTTCTATCTGTATATCTAAGATGAAGCTGGGAGAGATCTGCCATGGCAGGCTAGATGGAAGCTCTGACTGTTGACCAGGCACACGTCTCTGACTCTCTTCACACACATGTCCATCTCCGCCTCCCACGCCTTCTAGATGCTGCGTTACAAAAATCAGCCGCACCCCTCCAACTCATTGACCCACTCCTCAACCCCATCTCCCACCCCCTAAACATGCTGAGGCACAGGAATCGGTCCCGCCGCCCCAATCGGACCCCCAATACTACACCTAATCCCATCAAAAGGCGCTCCGCCCAGACAACTCAAATAGTTTCCCGGCTTGCCCGGGTCATTATCTGTCACAAACACGCTGCCGTACGTCGCTACGTTTTCCGTCGCATAGCAATGTCTCACATCGAGCGTGAAATTCCCGAAACTGTAGTATGGCGCCTCGAACTTGAATGCCAGGCTGGAATCCGCGCAGGGGAGGTAGGCGCGCGGGTAGTTGGCGGGCAGGTAGGTGGCGCCGCAGGTGGTGTTGGCGTTGGTGTTTGGGTCGAGGAGGGTGAAGGAGATGGTGACGTTGGCGGGGGCGGTGCCGCCGCCGGGGATGCCGGTGGGGCCGGGGCCTTGGATGTTCATGGTGGGGATTTCGAAGGGAGAGAGGGTGGCGGTGAAGGCGAGTGGGAGGAAGAGGAGGGAGGTGAGGGTGGGGAGTAGTGTGGGACGCATTGTCGGGACGGTGGTATTTGGGGGAGGTGGATGAGAAGATGTTCGGGGTTGGGGAAGGGATGAAGGGCGAACAAGCAGCCATGGGATGAGGTTTATATAGCATTGAGATCTTTAACAGAAATCCTACCTTTTGATGATACTATGCGGAAATCTCACCGTTGGCTGAATGTGAAAATGCTTATGTTATATCGGAACGGTGTAAATCGGCTGCTTACCGGGTAGGATACGAGACTGAAGAGGCAACACGAGGTATTAGTAGAAGTAATCTTTGCGGAAAAATTGGTCAGACGTCAAAATCTCTCGTCGTGATGAAAAGCTATGGCGGTGAGGCTGACCAAAGGATTGCGCCACTAATACGTAGACTGTTCGTTATTGCGCGGCAGCGACCCTTTCGCAGGCCTGGACCAATGATAGAACTACTGCCATTGTCAATTGAAAGAAAACTTCTCTCTCGCATGTAGTTGCAAGGTTTTAGAAGGCGTAGCAATACGAGGAAATTACTGCTACCGAAGAGACTGGAAGAAGCCTCCTTCTAGGTTCATTGTCGATACTTCAACCGACTTGTTCGTGGGCGAGGTATTGTCTCTCGCTATACTACCTATGTCGCCAATGCGCCAGCGAGAATAATCGTGTCGGAGAGCGAGGCAAAGAGTCTGTCAAAACAGAATACCATTGGTCCGAAAGAGCTATCGTGGAGAAGAATGGCTGCCATCTTTTAATAATGTGAAAGCTGTATGGGTAATCACAGGAGGTACAATGAAGCTTGCGAAGCATCGGACGGTTTGTTCCGAATTCTAGTGAGAGGGTAAATGGTACCGTTGAAAAGCTGATACAGAAAAGTTCTACCTGTCTCAGTATCTAGAGATATCCTGCAAGACAGTCTGTAGCAGCAAGTCTCCAACCCTATGAGTAGACTCACTGGCACATATTCACTCGCATAACCCAGACATGATGCAAATTCCAACCTTAGGCCGTCGAGGCTGCTTAGAGCCAGACTATCAATACGACTGAAGAAGGTCCAACTGACTAGAAGAGATCCAAGTGCGAACTGCGATCCTGTAACCCTTACTTTAACTCCCATGTTTATTAAATCAAGGATGAGGGGTTCGAAGCCGATTGATTACAACATTCCCACCTGGGTACAGAGCTGGAAAGCGTTCAAAGATGGCCAGCCCTGCCAGCTCTATTCAGTTAGTGCCAACGGCTCTACCTCCGTAAGCGAAGCGCCTTTCCCTTCCCGTATGACGGAAGACTCGCGAAACACCTCGAAGTCCTCAACCACCCACGTCAACAGCCAATCCTGAAGTGATGTAACTCCAGGGCTGTTAACATCAAAGATCGCAAAGCTAAAGGACACAGTACCACCGTAGTAGGTTGTAATGCTGCCAGCGAAGCAAGGAAAGAGCGGGGAGAAAGAGGCGCAAGATTTGCTCCGGATGTATCTCCGCTGCGAGAGCAGGAGGACTCATGCGAGAGGTGAGTGTCAAGGATGGGCAATAATGGCTTGCAATTGACATCATTGCCATGACGTAAGACCATCGCAGTTGAATTCTACCATGTCACTGGCCATGGAGGCAACATTATTGGTTGGAGAATGCGGAAGAATCGCCAAGAAATGACGAGAATTGGCCAGAAAGATCACGATGCATCCACGTGCCCAACATAATCGAATGACCCGAATACTGCTAGTAGGCTCAGGAAAGCTCTGGAAACCCACGCCAGTAGGATATAAACACGGTTCTGAACCTCAGTCTCACTTCTTCTTCGACAACATCTACAAAACAAGCAATCAATCAATCAAAGCTTTTAAAACATTCAAACCAAAACACACACACAAACCCACTCCATCCAACTCTTCAAAGACAAACAACCCAAAATGTCTCTATTCCCACGCTTCCCCCAAACCGAATTCGCCCCCATCTTCCGCCTCCTCGATGACTACGACACCCACCGTACCAGCCGCCAAAACCACATTCGCGCCTTTCAACCCAAATTCGACGTCCGCGAGCTCAAAGACTCCTACGAGCTCCATGGCGAGCTCCCCGGCATCGAACAAAAAGACATGGACATCGAGTTCGCCGACCCACACACCCTAGTCGTCAAAGGCCGTGTCGAGCGCACCTACGAATCCGGCACTCCGTCCCAAGGCCTCATCACCGGCGAGGTCTCCGCCGACCACAAGGCGCACAAGGCTACTGTTGAGGATGACAAGGAGCAGGAGAGTGCCGCGGCGAGCAACGATGGCGGCAAGCAGGTTCAGAAGCACAAGGGTGAGAAGGAAGGGGAGGAAGCTACCTACTGGGTTTCTGAGCGCTCGGTTGGCGAGTTCCATCGCTCGTTCAGCTTCCCGTCGCGCGTCGACCAGGACAATGTCAAGGCGAAGCTGAACAATGGCGTTCTTACCATTACGGTTCCCAAGGCTGCGGCGCCCAAGGCCAAGAAGATCAGCATCGAGTAAAAGGGTTTGTTGGGGATTAGCCGACTGGTGGACTGAGAGACGCATCTCATTTATGGCGGTGGTATGGAAGATCAGACTGTCTGTTAGCTATTCCACAATATCAATGCTTTGAGCGGGAGTTTGCTGGAAGCAAAGGGTTTATCTGTTGGCCGAGCATTGGCTGTAATTAGTGCAGAGCCTCAATCACTGAATACCAACTCGAATCAAAAGTACCTCATCCAATTCAATTCGTAGTAACACAGTGATATCAGTTGATCCGTGATCTTGGACGTGATCGTGGACCTACAATTGATATGGTAATTCCGCCCAGTGCAATGAATTTAAAATTCTAACTACTGTTCATAGTGACCCTTGAATTCCATCAATCCGTTTATAGTAAACTTCATCATGACTTCAACAATGTCACATCGTACTTGTATAAAACTCCTGCCCTTAGCAACTCCAGCACCCAGCTATCTCCAGCTATTCCACCATCTTGACATCCATCCTGTGTTGCCGTCAACAAGCATCAAACCATCTCCATCTAATTTCAATCCCAGCGATCCAACGGGCATTAGCACAGTGACATATTATTACTCAGGGCCCACCATGAAACGACAACTTTATCGCTCTGTTTTAGCGGTACGAGACTTCCAGCAGACTGTATGTGGGGCTGCTATCAGGATTAGCCAACGAAGTTGAAGCGGTGTTTCTATTAATCGAAGACAGCTTCCAGCAGTCTGAGGATAGCATAGCCCCCTCTGATTATTTCCCCAAATTCTTCCTGCTGCCACGCGAGCTTCGAGACCTGATCTATAAGTATGCCCTCACAAAACCCGGAAGAATATATGCACAGCGGGTGAGGCTGCCGCGCGTTGATGACTCTCATCGTTCTGTCTTTGCGAGCCTCGTTCTCGCAAACCGTCAGCTCAATAGCGAAGCGAACAGTCTCCTTTACTCGGAAAACATGTTCTTCTTCCACGCCCCATAAGATATGATAGTATTCTTGACTGGAATTGCGAAGAGGAACAAGAGGCTTGTGAAACGGATAGGTATCATGGTCGATTGTACCAACCCGCTTTTTCCCATCCGCGGCCTTCCAGCGCGACCGGCTTGCTTGTGGTTGAGGACTTTGGCTGCGAGCCAGTTGAAGGGGGTTGTGGAGATGGAGGTTCTGGGTTATGATGAAGAATTTCATGAGGAAGCGCGCATGAATTTGGAGCTGGAGATGGCGATTAGAGGCACCCTTGGCTGTGGAGACGACAAAAGATTGGTCAGGAAGATGTCACTTATGGGGTTTGGGAAGGACGAGCGAAGAAAATTTCCCGAGAATTGGGAGATTGTAATGGACCCATGTGATTTTTCGTAGTACGGTTCAACACAGGGAAGTTTTATCAGCCATACTTAGGGCTAGTGTAGTTCTTAATGATGTAATAAATCGTATGAGTTTTGTGAGTAAAGTCGCTTTTGTGCCGCAACGATTGAATCCAGCCTGAGGACAGTCTCGGTCCGTCCCGCCCAACTGAGCAGGATAATCTTTGTACCGTATTAATGTCGGCATACAGCGTTATCTAAGATGATAACTTAGTGAGAAGGCTTAGAGAAGCTTCTGTGGATGAGAGTGGAGAAAAGTTTTGCATACCTTTAAATCGCCCCTACAAAGCGTTCTTACTAGAGAAGGGCCATCGTTGACCACGTCGGAAATGTCGGTGGAGCTGCCTTGAGTAAGGGATTGGATAGCTTTGACTAGATCAAGAGCAAGGATTCAGTACAGAGACTAGTCCTCCGTCCCAAGGACCATTTTCTCTCGTTCACTACGCCGCGGTACGAGTCCCTTCTTGCTGTGCTTCCTCTCATTTTCACGCCGTCTTTTGATTGCAGCTAGTTCCTCGGCCTTGATCTCTCCAGCCTTCTTGACTTGCGTAGGCACATGTCTATGCCGTCTGATTCTCCGAATTTCGGGCATGTGCTTGTACCTCTCCTTCAGCGCTTCATCATATTCTAGCTTCTGGCGTTGGCGGGCAGACTTGATCCCTTCTCGTTTGGAGGCATTAGCGCGCCATAGTCTGATATTGCCGTCATCAGAGCCCGAAAGCAGATATTGTGAGTCTTGGGTGAACCTTGCGGAAAAGACTCTTTGCATTCTCTTCGTATGATAAATATCTCTAGAATGACCAATAGCCCGATCCCAAAGTCTCACTGTCCGGTCGTAAGAAGCACTCACGAGCTCTTGTCCCGTCGGGCTAAATTCAACGTCCATGACTGCAGAAACATGATCCTTTAAGACATTTAGAGCTCTGTTGAGCTTTCGCATGTCGAAGATATAGATGTTATGATCCTCGTTTGCTACGGCAAAATTGAAAGCTTCCATGGGATTCCAGGAGATAGCGTTTGATGCGAGACCGAGAGTTACTTTGGACAAGGGTGAGGAAGTCCGTAGATCATATAGCACTATGGAACGATCTGTTGCACATGAAGCAAGAATTGAGGTCTCGGTTTGATTAAAAGCCACAGTGTTGATGGTGTCAGTAGAAGTAGGCCAGTGTAGCGTTTGAAGTGCTACTGCAGCCGAGCGTGAGAGATCATAGATAGAAATGACATTTGAAGAGGCAGCAAAGTTCGGCAGGGTTCGATGATGCGCAACACCAGTAAATGCTGTTTGCCCTAGGTAGGTTGCCACTGGTGCTGTACCTGGTAAGGTATTATACGGATCAAACAACTTGACGGATTTGTCGCTTGCGCAAGTGAGGAGTTTCCTGTCTTTTGTCCAGCACATGCCTTTTACGATTCCCTCATGCGCTTGTACATTCCAGATTTCTTCTCTATCAGTCAAGTCCCAGACCTTGACTACGCCGTCTCCACTGCCACTAGCAAATCGCTGTAGAGACTCGGGGTCTTTAGCCATGGCATATACTCCATCAACATGGCCCTTTCCAAGCTGGGCAATGAATGGCGCCGCGAACATCCTTTCTAGCTTTGTTGCGTTGAGTGCTCTGGTATATTCCCTAGCTCTTTCGAAGGGGTGTAACGCCGGGTCAAGATTGCGGGGCTGGCGGGCGACACTCGACCCCGGGGCTTGATGGGAGGCCGTTGGGCGGGTGAGAGCCTTCACCTTCTGTGAGGACTGTTAGCTAAGAAACCAAACCTAGACTGCAAGAAGCATACCATCTTTAAGGACTACAACGGACGCTGATCTCCAACTTGGTTTTGGATAATCAATGTGGAGGAAAATTTGTCGGCATCGCTTGAATGTTTTACCGGTATTGATGAAGCGGTACCTTACTTTAGCGTCTCAAGCTTTCGGACATCAACATCGCTCAGCACTGCTGCACTTCAACTACCTGTTTCCAGCTAATAGAATTCTCTCAGACACGCCTCCCAACCCATATTCCCATCATGGCGCCAGTACCTATGAACTCCAAGCGGATAGATGAAGCCCAGAAGCTCGCTAAGAGCGATCCATCGAAAGCTGAAGCCATCTATAAAGACATCCTATCCAAAGGCCCCGGATCTGGTGAAGCAGCTCTACGAGAATATGAAACAGCTTTGATGGGACTAGGAGAGATATATCGAGATCAGGAAAATGCGAACGAGCTTGCAAAGCTCGTCACAACCAGCAGATCTACGCTCTCTTCGTTTGCTAAAGCAAAGACCGCGAAGCTGGGTATGTACGATATCTTTGTTCAAATGAAGGATCTCTTACTGACAATCGATAGTCCGACAGCTTCTTGACCTCTTTACTCCCATTCCAAACACCGTCGACATCCAGATATCAGTTACCAAATCGTGTATAGATTGGGCGGTCTCAGAACGCCGTGGCTTCCTGCGCCAGAACCTCGAAACCCGTCTTGTCTCCCTTTACATGCAAAAGCAAGACTACTACAAAGCACTTACACTCATCAATGGTCTATTAAAGGAACTCAAGCGACTGGACGATAAACTAGTACTTGTTGAAGTCCAGCTTCTCGAATCCCGGGTCTACCACGCTCTCGGTAACCAACCCAAAGCCCGTGCCGCTCTAACCTCTGCTCGAACATCAGCAGCCTCCGTCTATACCCCGCCATTACTGCAAGCAGGGCTGGACATGCAGTCCGGCATATTACACGCCGAAGATCAAGACTTCAACACCGCTTTCTCCTACTTCATCGAAGCGCTAGAAGGCTACCATTCACAAGAGGAGCCCCAGAAGGCAACCTCTGCACTGCAATACATGCTTTTATGCAAGATTATGCAAAACCTTGGGGACGATGTCAATAATCTCATGACGTCAAAACAGGCCATGAAGTATTCTGGCAAGAATTTGGAGGCTATGAAGGCTGTTGCTCGTGCACATTCGAATCGAAGCCTTGAAGACTACGAGAATGCGCTGGTAAGTTACAAACACGAGCTCGGAGGTGACACATTCATAAGAAACCATCTCCGAAGACTGTACGATGCTATGCTGGAGCAGAATCTTGTCAAAGTTATCGAGCCATTCAGCAAGGTGGAGATGGATCATATTGCAAAGATGGTGGGGCTTGACACGCAGCAAGTGGAAAGGAAGCTGTCACAGATGATCTTGGACAAGGTCATCATCGGGGTCTTGGACCAAGGCGCTGGGTGTCTAATCGTGTACGATGAGGCAGAGAGGGATCAAGGATACGATGCAGCATTGGAGACGATTGGGAAGCTGAGCAATGTGGTGGATGTACTGTACACTAATCAAGCGTCCATGCTTGAATAAATAGATAAATCACGTTGGTATTCGGCAGGGCGCAAACCGTTCTTGTACAATCATGTGGTTCCTACCTAGCAGCTCGAGCAATTATTCAATTCCATTCCGTCTATATATAAGAGGAGCCGGTGTACCTATGTCTCCGCGCTTGAAGATCCTTTCTATTTTCCAAAGTATCCCCACAACGTCCAGACTTTGCTCACTTGTTTTGCCAAACGTATTCGGGCGTTGTCTCACACAGCACGGCCCAAGCCAGGATCTTTGGCAAAGAGAAGCGCAGCTCCTAATCAACGCCTACCACGTCGCTCCGGGTCTCCTACACCTTAGATGCTCTGGAATAGGCGGACGTGATAATGATAGTGTTGCAACTGGAGTTCACGGCCGAGCCTCTCCCAGAGAAGGAACAATGTTGAAGAATGCTTCGGTAGCCTGTTGACATGCATTATTATCGAACAATAATAAATTATTATATGCACGGTATGCACCCCACAAAATCTTGCCCAACAAGGAGGTTAGATTAAGCGAGACAATCACATGTCAGGATGTCAGATTACTGAAGTACGTCACGCATCAATCACATAAGGTAACTTTATTTCCTCCATGGCACAGTTTTCTTGATAGCAGTTGTTGGCAAGGCAGCAGAGCTAAGGACAACTTCATCAGCCAAAAGCAAACCTGCTTCTAGCGTTATCAGGGCGACAGATTTGACAGCAGGGTTACACAGCGTAAGGATGAGCAGCCCGTCCAATGGAGGAGGATGGGGAGATGACGGCGCGAAAAGCTGCAACTGCGTAGACAAAACATGTGAGACCGCCGCAATACGTAATTCAGAAGGAGTGCTTGAGTCTCTCCATATTTATTAATTAGATGTTATATGCAATCATCATATAACTGCCATTCGTATCTCTAACGTAGTATCTAAAATCTCGTCAAAAAACAAACGGGAAAAGCTGTTCAGGGTGACTACGAGAGTAACAATTTGACAGACAAGGGACCGTTTTGATATTCACATGCCAAACTTTTACCCGTCACCCCTCTACTACTAAGTTCCAAGCTCTCAACAAACTCGCAATCTTGTCCACCTTCCGACTTCCAACTTTCAAACTCTATCAGTCCTGCTAACCCACATCTGCACCTAGCACTCCAGCAGCTAGCAACAGCTTCAAGAGCTAACACACATTGTGAGTGAAGGCGTGCAACGCAACAGGTAAGGTGTCTGAGCTGCCTAACACCTGGAATTTCACATGCTTCGGTCCTACTTCGTGTTGGCGCCTCCTCAACAGTCACATTGATAGTGATCAGGAAGCTTCCTTCCTCTTAGAATATTAAAATATTTCAAGAGCAGCTTCCAGTTCCATCACCAGACACACAACTTGTAATTCAACCACGTTTTCCACTCCACTCCACTCCACGTTCCAGACATTCTGATCTCTCATCTGGATCATCTGCTGAGCTCACCTCTAAACCTCAGACCCAACATGCCTCACGCAAAAGAAAACGGTGCCATGGTGAACGGCGACTCACACTCCAAGACCTTGTCTGTAAGTTACGCACGTCCTCGCCCCACCTGACCTTATCTTACCTGTTATCTCACTCGGGCCCAAAGCCACCCCAAGCATTGGGTGCCCGGACTAACGCGTCATATAGCATCTGCAATCCTATCCCGTGGTCTCCGACTCTATCTCAACTTTCAAATCCAACCCCTACGGCCAAAAATCCATCGCCATTGCTGACAACACCTACAACAACCTTGTCGCTCCCTTTGTCCCCTACGCCCAACGCCCATACTCCCTTGTCAAGCCCTATGTCTCAAAAGCTGATGACATCGCCGATACGGGGCTTAACAAGGTCGACGCGAAGTTCCCAATTGTAAAGGAGGATAGCAAGAAGGTCTATGGAACGGTTTTGGACTTTGCCTTTATGCCGCTGAGGATGGCTGGTGGTGGCAAGGACTACGTTTTGAACACCTATTCCAGCGAGTATAAGAAGTGTGGAGGAGACGGCCTAGTATCCGGCGGCAAAGCATTGATCACGACCGGCTTGGTGGTGACAAGCGACAGCTTGGCATGGCTGAGCAGTTTCCTGGCCGCGAAGAAGGAACAAACAAAAGAAGTCGCCAAGGAGAAGACTGGTAACAAGTAGGGCGGGATGGCTTGTGCATATTCTCCGGTGACGATGAGCGAAATGGACAGGGGAAGGTTTGCAATGGTGTTTAGGGACCATCATATCTCAATAGACGGATAGGTAGCGGGGGCACTCGACTTCAGTTTGTTACTATTCTGCCAGCAGCTGTTGACAACTAGCATATTTAGTCAAATAAATTCAACCTTCACCGGTTCATACCTGCTTGTTGCTCTTTCAATGCCATCTGATAGGTATCGAGCCACCACTCGTCCAGCTCTCTAGGATATTCTTCAAACCTCTTCCCACCATACAAGTTTCGTGCACTCTTTCAGAACCTGTCAGCTTTCGAATGTCCAAAGGCACGGGCCATGTCGACGAAGACGTCTGTAGATCCAAGCCCGGTGCCAACAACCCCAGTCGTGGTGATAATGCACACCCGTCTCACATAATAAATCCGAAGCATTCGCACCGTTACCGGAATGAGTGCTTGCTATGCTGTATCGAGGTCTATATACATAGATAGGCCAGAGCGATACTTTTGTTTGTGTCTGGGCTCGGCATCGTCCTTGAGAGTACCTGCACTCTTGGAGATGGATGTTTCTTGGATGATGGAGATGGACGGTTCTTGGGTATGGTTAGGTTGTCCGCCCCCCTAGTACCTTTCTTCAGAAATTTCTTTTCAATGATTTGAGCCTTGATGTTCGAAGCGGTTGCTTATATGGTTCTGGGGAGAAAGTGTTTGTAAAGAGGGGCAGATGTTTTTGAGTTGGGGTGGTTTTGGTGTGTTTGGTTTGATTTTATGCTTGAGTGCTATTTTGGTGACAGAGATGGGACGTTTCTCAGATGTGATCAGGTTGTCCGCTCTGTTTACTTATTTCTCAAGAAATCCTTCCTATGGTTTTGCAGCGTGCTCACATCATAATAAGATCGAGACAGTTGCCCGAATGTTACTGAAATAGACGCTATACCGATGATCAAACACTTGAGTTGGAGTGATATTGTGTATTTGGTTCAAGGCAATCCTTCTTGGGACATACACACACACTCACAGAAAGCTCCTACATTCACGACAGAGATGAGAGTTTGTTATCTCTTGAAACACCACACCACTAGAACATATTCCAGATCCAATCAGGTAATCCTCTCCTTTACCTTCCTCCAGAAATCCCGAACGAAAGGACCGCCCTCCTCCAGTAAAGAGAGGAACAGTTCAGATTCTGCAATCGTATCCACTTCGCACGCTACGTAGTGAATGACAAGCGCTCTCAAGTCGTCCACTCGGTCTTCATGATCCGGCGTGTGCTCCGAGGAGTAGGTATAGCTAATAAGCTTGACGATATCTCCGATACGCGCCAGGTAAAGGGTGAATGTCACCAGCGTATTATGCAGCTTCTTGAGTGTAAGGGCTCTCAGGGACTCGACGCCGTACTTCTCCGCAAAGACGTAGAGACTAGCGTGGCCGAGGAATACGGTGGTGTAGTCCTCCTCGGGCGAACTATTAGGGCGAGGGGTGCACTCGTGCGTGAGTTGCTGTTGCGACTCTGGGAGAGAATAGACTTTGTTGTCAAAGGATTGCCTTAACAGGACCTTTTTAGGCGTCGTTTCTTCTCGGTGAGAATCAGACCCTCTGAGGTTGGAAAACTCCCCTCGTGGCCTCTTTGACTTTTTCGACTTCCTTGGATAATCCCAACTGTCCCACTCCTCGGGTGCAACCTCGATTGCTGCCTCAGCAGGATATTCATGCGTGGCCGACTGTACAAACTCGGCATCATCTGGGACGGGGTCTACCAGATCCGGACTTGAACACGCCTGTACATTCCTGGCTACCACGATCTCTGAAGAGATAATAGCATTCTCTACAGTCGCGAAGGATGGTACGGCATAGTCTCCAGTGTATGCAAATTGGCAAAAACGGACAAAGGTCTCCTCGTCAACATCTTCGAGAGTAGCCGACCGTGTTTGGGCTTCTCCCATGCGCCCATTGATGCGGTAGTTCAGCACATTCGACTGACTTGCTATAGCTTCTGCGTGGACACTAATAGGCCTTTTCACACCGCCAATGTGGAATATGAATATCTCGGATTCGATAAGCCTGTCCGGTGATGACGAGAATTAGCCCAGCCTTGTCTCCAAGTTCTGTGGTGGCTGTGGTAGAAGGAAGAGCTAACCCTCGGAATGAAACAGACATCCTCCCCAGATCTGGCCGCTGGGTACTGAGAGGAACGAATACTGGAAGTGCTCGGAATATACGGTCAAAGTGTGCTACGTGGCACTTGAGTACTGCCAAAGCTTGTCTTGATCAACTGTCGTTTCGAAAAATTTTGCAAGGCACAAAGTGATTGAAAGAAGATCAAGAGTATCTCGTCTTCCATTCTTCTTAGTAGCAAAGCACAACAAAAATGCCGTGTCGACTTGTGGCACATTTCGGTAAGTTACACAGCAGATATGCAATGCTACGTTTCCGATGCTGTAGGGCGGACTTGCACTGCAAATCACCCAAAAGAGCGACTTCAAGCCAAGGTTGTTTGCAGAAAATCCTACTATTGGACTATCTAAAAGAATTCGGAGTATCCTGCAGCTTTCCGGCCAATCGGGACTGGTTCAATCAGCCAATAGCAGTGCGCACAGCTTGAGAATGTGCTACGCTTTGGACTTCTCGCATGTCTTCTGAGTGCACAGTTTTCTTGTCGTCGCCATGATCGGTCCCCGTTCAATTTCTAATTAGTGCAATGTCTCCTACTCAAGTTTGGGAAGGTCTTGACAGACAAGGATTCTTCGAGAATGCTATCCTGTTTGAACTGAAACATCCTTCTCAAGGGCAACCAGTCAAAACACCTATAAGAAACCTTGCAAACTGTATACCCACTTTTCAGCGTGAAGAAGACTTATCTCGATGGGTACCGGGTTTCCTCGACGACTTTGCACTTGCGGTTTCTGGGCCAGGAGGGCCTGGGAACGTGTCTGCAGTATGTATAGAGATTGAACCTATACACGAAGTTGTGGTATTACGAGTGGCAAGGAATGCCGGCTTTAGCAAAGAGGTTCTATGTCATCTAGAGAGCATTACGAAAACAATGACTAGAATTGCTTTGAAAGGTCAGTCGATGTCCACTGCCATTACAACATTCTCTATCTGCCATTATTAGCGGGTCTTCACCGATTAATACATGAGGAAATAGAATTGAACCCGGGTCAGGGAGAAGACGATATATTCCTTAAGATTCTAAGCAGATGCAACGGGCGCCTCTTGAAGCACATAACAGCTTTGGAGTTAATGCTCCAATTTGTGCATGGTCGGAATAACCAGGAACTTAGTAGTCCGCACTTTGCCCCTGGAGACAGCAGTACAGAATGTTCGCAAGACATCGAATCACTCGGGGAGTATTGTGAAGCAACTCATCAATCTTACACCCAACTTTGCAAGGACCGGCTTGAACGGCTGAAAGAACTCGCATCCAGTGTAGTAGCCCTGAGAAATACTACACAATGTCATGAGTTGCGTTCTCTCGTCAAGGTGGGTTACGACGTCCGCCGATCTGGCTCCTTCAAAAGGCTGGTAGGGTCAAATCTTGTCCGGCCGAGGAATCCGGGAATTGCCTTCCCATCTGTCTTAGCCATAATACATAGGATAGGGCAGATCTCGAAATTCTATAGATGTGCGGTCACCCTTACATTCGCCGCAGCAAAGTTACTAGAGCTTGGGAAGGTCATCAAGGTTCAGGGCATCCCTGCCAGTAACATCCAAATTCAGGAATTAGCAAATCGTACGGCGACTCAGCTCAGACGACGCGGAGGTGCTAATTTTGTTGACGCTGGCGGAAAAAAACTGCAAAGAAACATTGATCGTTGGCCAAAATACCGCACCCACGCCGAGATGCAGCTCATCGTATTCTACGAAGAGAACCCTAGCCTCAAGCTCTATTGCACTTATATTGGTTGCAACAAGCAGTCCTGTTATCTTTGCTACAATTTTATAGAACACCATGGACGTTTTAGAGTTGACGGTTGCCATCAATCGTTGTACTCATTATGGACCGTTCCGGAGGCTATAACCTTCGCACACGATCAACGTGCCACCAATTTCAAGCATGCCTTGGCGTGGATTGTTGCGGACTTGGAGCAGAAAATGAGGATATTCAGAAACGGTACCACGCAGCGCCGCCGATTCGGTATGCAAAACGAGTCTGTCCCCAACCTGTCACGCATGTCTTTGGGACTGCCAGAGCAAATTAGCCGGATCTATTTGACCCCTCCCGCCGTAGCTTCAAACATCTTAGCTATGGTGTTGGAAGAAGTCCAAATCGAAACTTCAGGGGGAACTGTTGGGGATACCATGGCCGAAGCTGGTAGCAAAGGTCCTGAAATTGTTCCAGAAAGATTCTCAGAGGCCTCCCAAGGACAAGCCGCAGAAGTCTCTGAACAAGAAATCTGTGAGAAGTCCGAGGAGCTCGAGAAGTCCCCATCCATTCATCCAAGTCCTACCATCTCTAAGGATGTATCGAGCGGCAAGCCCAGCAACGAAACTTTCACAACTCCAAATTCTACGTCACCAAGCCTCTCCCCTCGAAGAAATCCAGAGCCTCCGACTCCACCATCCATGATGTCTGAAAGTCTTTTAGAGCCTGGAGCTAAAGGAGAGTGTGCAGTCAGAGGGGTGCTTGAAGCCAAAGAAGACCTCAACGTGGTTAATGCCACCACGGAGCACCCGTCTGTTGACCCGATACAATCTCGCATCGCTCAAGCAACACCTTCCGCGAACACCTCCATCGATCTCATGGAAACCTTATCCACCAATCCTTCCTCTCCAGAAATACTAGACTTTTACGAAACACAGCCTCAACCTTCCCACTCCCATCCTCGCACACATCCCCGCCATCTCCACAATCAGCAGCGTTCAATGCCATCTTCAACCTTGCAAACACAGCGGAAATCAAGAGAGCAAAAGAGAAAGCACAGGAACCCTACGAAGAACAGCTCTCGTAGGACGAAATCCGAGATTCCTCGCTCATCTGCAGGACATCACGGACGGAAGCGCAAACAGTCAGAGATGAGAGACGATGAGTGTGGGTGTACACGCGGTTTGTTTCAAGTGTTCAGTTTGGCGTTGGGAGAGCTGTTGAGGAAGATGAGAGCGAAGTAACTGAGAATGTAAAAACAGTTTTTGCTCTACATCAATTTAACGATTGCATGAACAAACCTAGAAAACTCTATCAATAGACGAAAACTTTAGCGAAAGGGTTTAAAATCCATCCATCTCAGCTAACCTCAACACGCCTCACTAAACCACACTCACAAACGCACCTGGACGAAAATAAACAATGTTCAAAAAGGAATCGCTTGAGCTATCTATCTCGCGCGACAATCACAGTAGATACCAGAGAAAAGACGAGAGCGAATTGATCAAGTTTCTTGAAACCATTCTTTCATAAATTTCAGTTTAAACAGCAGCAAGAACAACATCAAACAAACCTCTTATTAAAAGACTCTTTTAGCTCTACTGAACGGCCTTCAAAAGAACCATCCACCTCAGCTAACCTCAACACATCTCACCAAACCACACTCACAAACGCACCTACACGAAAAATAAACAATATCAAAAACAGTCTCACATACTCATCGCTTCATTCATCTCAACTCGACATTCCAGCAAATATCCAAAAAAGACAAGAACGAATTGATTAAATTCATCGAACCCCTTTCCTTTTATAACCCCAGCGAAACAGCAACATGAACAAAACGTATCGATCGACAATTTTTTTTTCTGACAAACAAAACCACCGCTGAAAAAACCCTCATCCGTCTCCCTCCCCCCCCCCCATCCAAAAATCCACCCCTTAGTATACTACTCCCTCCCTCCCTCAACCAAACCATCACACAAAACATCGCCGCCGAAAGCCAAAAAACCCCCACAATGTACGAGATTCGAGCTTTCATCCAAGCTACTCGTACTCAACCCCCGATATTTCCGTCCGCCTCCCCCTCGAAAACCGACACAAGGCGCGAAAACCGAATTTGTGACTGACCGAAGAGATTGTTCGACAACATGTCTTGTCTTTGTCACAATCTAGTCTATACTC
>JAABUH010002206.1_pt1 | contig 19193 bp, 10 predicted proteins | sample 5559121 | NCBI WGS metagenome assembly JAABUH01 (sample SAMN10711871, study PRJNA513364) | rock metagenome | isolation source: Antarctica rocks | place: Antarctica: Victoria Land, Battleship Promontory nord | collected 2015-12-28
CCTCTCTCCCTCCTACCCCGCCATGGGCTCTAGCGATCTAATCCCAGTTGTGGTAGGTAATTTTTCTGTTCCCCGATTTTTGTGTTCTGTGAGAAGGGGGGCGTGGGAAGGGGGGGGGGGGGGGGGTAGAGCTGGCAGTGGGGTTTGGACGGGGGGTGGGGATTGGTGGGGGGGGGGAAGCGAAGGGAGATGATGGGAGGTGAGGGGGGGGGGGGCGGGGGGGGTGGGTAGGTAAAGGTGTGAGAGTGGGGATGGGGATGGGAAGCGGAATGCATGAGGATGGAAAGGTGTGGAATGGGGAGTAGGTGGTATGATAGGTATTGGTTAAAGTAATCCTACAAAGTAAACATTACCTCTGGCAATCCCTAGCCCTCTCAATAGCGCTGTCGTCTAGCGACGGGGGGGTATATCTAATCATGCATCCATCTATTCCTTCACCCTCACATCCAGCAGAAGCAGACCCCATCGCTCACGCTAATATACAAAGCTATTATAGACAAGACAGCGACAGCATCAATGCAACACGCTCGTCCTCCACCGCTCAATCATATCCCTCTGGCCCTTCTCCATATCCATTATTCCCCCCGACACCATCGGATGCGGTACCATTCTGCCTCCCGCATAACCTCCATTCATCCCTGGCCCATAAGCCGGCGCTCCCGCATTCATCGCTCCCATCGCTCCACCCATTCCTGGCCCAAAGCCACTCAACAACGCCAAATTCCCCGAACTAGCCCGCTTGTTCACATCCTGCGCCCAGGCCGTATTCCTCGTCTTTGGCGCCATTGGCACCTCCCCCCTGCTCACGGTGTGGGAAGCGCCAGCTGCGGGGTGGGCTTGTAAAAGATCAGCCATGCTTGTGCGGCGGGAATTCATGCCTGGGCGCGCTGATTTATTAGTAGCAGTGACGGCGTTGGCGGTTTCACGCTCAGCTTGCAGGCGTTTGCGGCGTTGGCCTAGGGTTTCTTCTTCGCCATTTGTAGGGGGGAATTCGGTGGGTGGAGTGGGGACGCCGAGCTGGGACATGACTTCGCTAGTGAAATCTCCGCTTATGGGCCGGGTTCCTCGGACAACTGAGGGGGACGTGGCGGTTTTCAGGCGTTTGAGACGTTGGCCGAGGGTTTCACCCTCCACGTCCGGAATGATTTCATGGGATGCTTGGGGCTCTGTGGAGAAGCCCGGGAGGTCGAGCGTATAGGTACTCATGCGCTTGGCAAGTTCCGCCTCCCGGGGAAGAGCCTCCTCGCCACGGAGCCTAGCGCGACGGCGAGAGAGGGGCTCGTTGTCTTCCATGTCTCTGCGGGCTATAAGACCCAAAGGCCTATCTTCATCATAGCGGGCTCTACTGTTGATCTTGCGACTTGGAAACAACACGCCCAAGGGAACGTCTTCGTCGTCTTCGTTTCCAGCACCAGCTTGATGGGTTCCAGGAGGTTCCCAGGCAAGATTTATATGCTTTTGCTGCCTAGATCGTTTTTCGATTTGGGCGACAGCGTCGAGTTCCAGCAAAGTGGAGTGCATCCCGTTAGGGTAGGCAGTTGCGGCGGTGCGAGTGCGGGTTTTGAGTTGTTGTTTGCGGAGCTGAAGTTCGGCGAGGAGGGTAGTTGGTTGACCATTGAGGTTCTCGAGGTTGTCTTGGAGGTCATTGTCGAACTCTTCTTGGGCGTCATGGAATTCGGCATCCTCATCAGCTATCTCTCCCGCCTCGTCATATATTGCATCCTCATGCTGGACCTGCAATGGCGTGTCTTCGGGATGCATAGCTGCTGCTTCGGCTTCATCCTGAAGGTTGTGGTTGTCAAGCTCTGGAGCACTGCTCTTTCTCTTACCAAAGTTGCCCAAGCTCAACAAGCTACTGTTCCGCTTCTTCCCATCGTCCAGCATGTTTGATGAGCTGTTCCGTTTCAGAATGTTCAACGAGCTCCTCCTCCTTCTCTGCTCTGGCCTCTCTAGTGGCACTATGCTATCTCTTGTCCTTGCAATACTTCTTCCGTAAACCTCTGGACCTGCATGACCAGCAATAGGGTGGTCAGTGAAAGCGGACACCGGTGCATATGCCGACGCGTCCAGGATGCTATCTAACGTCGCAACCGCCGAATCCCCTATGAGCTCCACATCCTGTTGAGCAGCTGGATAGTCAAAGAATGCACTGGCCCTTAGCTGTGGCGGTACATCTGCCACACTCTTCCTATTTTCTGGTTCCTTGCGGGGGGATCTGCCATCCTCAGCATGTTCAAGCTCTCCGTCTTCTCCTTCTAGGACGTTCGGCAACCATGCGGCTGATTTGCGCGCATCGCCAGGTAAGCCACCTAAGATCTCCGACCGTCGCCTATTCCTTTGTGAAGCAGTTGGTAGCTTTGATAACTTCTGGGGTAAGTTCAGTATCATCGGTACAGGCGCTGGGTAGTATATCATGTTCTCGTCAGGAGGGGGTTCAACGTAAGACTTCGGTCTAGGATCCAAGTAAGACTTGGGTCTAGGTCTGGCAGGTGGCATCAGGGGATTGGAGGTCGTTCGGTTCCTGGTCGTATCCTTCGGAACAAGCGGATCCTCTGGATGAGTAGTAATGTGCACGCCATCAAAGTCTTCGAAAAGCCCATTGGTCTGGTGGTAGGGATCCGTGGAAGCGGCTGTCGTGGGACGTTCCGGCACGCCGTTTGTTTGCTCAGCTACTTCATGCTGTGCAACTCGGGATTCTTGCGAAACATTGCCATTTTCTACTGTATTTTCCTCATCATTCGTTATCCGCAGTACCTTCGGCAGAGGTCTTAGAGGAGCTATTATTGGGAGGAAGCCATCTGAGCCCGGAGGTTCGAGTGGTGCGCCTGTGCGCTCAGGCTCAAGTACTCCCGTGAGACGAGACGCTTGCGAAGTAGACCTTCCCTTGACCGAATTGTGCTGTGACCAAGACCCAGAACGTATCGAGCTTCTTGGGGAAGCAAAGTATCCCGCCGGGGAGAATCCACCCGCTCTCGCTAAGTTGTTCATATCCACGAGCGAATTCGAGGTGTGGGAACCTTGACCGTAGGAAAATTGACGGGTCGCCGGAGGTGGAGCAGCTTCTTCTTCAACATGCTTGTTCATCAAAGAAGATCTTCTGCTCTCCGATTTCCGTTGCTCCATCGTGAGCTTTCTCACCTCTTCGCCAATGTCCGAGGACATGCTCAGTCGTTCGGCACTTTGCTCCAATCGCTCAATGTTCCCCACGTATGCTCCTCGTAACGACTGCAAATCGGGCGTTGGATGTCGTAGTGGAACAGAAGAAGCGTTCGAAACATTTCTTGATCGAGGAGAGATAACTTCTAGGTCGGAAAAGGACTGGTGTAGAGCCATGGCTTCGTGATTGTTCGAGGGTGATGCAGAGACGTGGGAGTACTCAGAGTCGGACATGGCATCGTGCTCACCCTGGGCGATAGGACTATAAGCCATGGTAGGCGGAGAATCGCCCTGCCTTCCGCGAGCGAACTCGCAAATTGAGGTTATCGGCGTGGAAATCTTTTGAAGTTGGCCGTTTCTGTACGTAGTCACTATTTACACTAGAACTATTTTTAGTACAACCTCTTGCGATTTGCCGCACCGTTTTTCCCGTCGGGTCGCACGCCGGATTCGACTATATATGAATATAACATACCAGGAGTAGGGAACCTTTTTACGAATCCAAGACTTCAGCCTAGAATTGATCCACTATCGACTGTAATTCCCAGAAGGAATCTTGACTGTGTAACATAAGGTAAGACGATTTCGCATGGCAAGTCCACTAGTATCCTAGGCGACAACTTATGCGACGAAGATGATTAGGGGGTCATGGCAATTGGCAAAGCTCACTTGGTTCTTGAAAGAGAGGACCAAAGTACCTACCTAGTATACTTCAGGGGTGAGGACTATCCAAATCAAACAACATCTACGTTGGGAGCTTCCTGCGAATGCGCTTGAACAAGACTCGGTTTGAGACTGAATCGACATCCTCTGTCGTCGTCAACGGGCAAGCCAGTTGATATTTTCGACAAGGCGTGTAACCTACAATCTTCAGGCAATGTCAATCAACTGCGTCCTAAGGGCAATACAGCCGACGTCACTTAGGCTACGGGCAACCAAGCTGTCAGATGTCAGCCTCGCGATATTGTGCCACTTTCCAGCATATTTCTTTCAGCTTTGTCATTGTCGTGCTTAAGGCATATTATGCCCGTTTCACCCTTTTGTCCATTCCCCATCTCTTCATTTGGCAGCTGTAAAGTTGCCCGTTCCTTTCAGAGTTTTCTTTTTCAACGACTCGTCAACTTCAATACAAGAGATGCCGTTCCTAAATTTGTCCTTGCCTAACATGACGCTCAGGCGAGCTCTTGCAGTACTGCTGATTACAGATGTATCTCTTAGTATTGCGGGTGCCCAAGACAATGCTACTAAATCATCTTGCGCGCTTTCTCCAGTACAGATTACAGAGGCCGGTATCAGTGCTACACTTGCAACCAACGTGGAGAATGCTTGCAACTTTGAGCGCTCCGTGTGGGCCAACGGTTCAGTAACCTTCGATGACTTCTATCATGTTCCCAGCTATACCTCGAATGCGCCTGCAGGAACGCTGTTAAAGGTGCAGCAAGACGCCAATACCTCGGCATACACCCTGCCACCAAACACTGCCTTATCTCGGATCATGTTTCTCTCCAAAAATTTCAACGGTTCCACAGTACCTGCTTCAGCATATGTGCTTTGGCCTTTTGCGCCTCGGATACGACCAGACGGATATCCAATAGTTGCCTGGGCACATGGAACAAGTGGTCTCTTTAGCGAGTGCGCTCCTTCGCATTACAAGACTCTCAGTTACGAGTTTGCTGCTCCCTACGAATTGGCACTACAAGGCTATGTGGTGGTAGCGCCAGATTATGCTGGTCTTGGTGTCTATGAGGACACTTTTGCAAAGCCTGTGGTACACCAATATGCTGCGGGTCGTGCTCAAGCGAACGACATTTTCTATTCGGTACAAGCAGCACAGTCAGCGTTCAAGGAATTATCAAAGCATTTTGTTGTGATAGGACATTCCCAGGGTGGGGCTGTAGCTTGGGCTGCTGCTGAACGACAGGCTATCGAGCCTGTTGATGGCTACTTAGGGGCTGTCGCGGGTTCGCCGGTTACTCGCTGGCTTGACCTTGCAGCTCCTGGAGGCATTGCTTCAACAGTGGTTGGGACTTTTCTATTCCGTGGAATGGCTAGCATTTTCCCGCAACTCAAGGAAAACGACATCTTCACCACTAATGGAGTCAAGCGCTACGCGTTGATCTCCGAGATCCAAGGCTGCAATGGTGTTGCGTCCGAGCTATTTTTTGATGTCAATATTGTTCAAGCCAACTGGACGCAAAATCGCTACGTTCAGGCCTTTCAAGATTTGACTGCCAATGGCGGCAGAAGAATTTCAGGGCCCTTGCTGGTCATTCAAGGTGGATCAGATCCCACTGTCCCGCCGCAGACAACGACCAAGGCAGTGAACAAAACCTGCGACTCCTTTCCGGATACGCAATTACAATATGTCACATACACTGGAGTAACTCATGTACCAGTAATGTTCGCCTCGCAACGTCTGTGGTTGGAATGGATAGCAGAGCGTTTCGCGGGCGCTCATGCTGAAAAGAGCTGCCATAGCTCTGTAGTCTCTAGTGCAAGGCCATACAAGTCGTACCAACAGAACTTCAACTGGATCATTGCACCAGTAACTCAACCTTATCAGTTGGCCTGACCACAGCATAGCAAATGTCGTTGCTGGCAGTAGGCGAACTGAGTGCGCATATATCGTACTATACATCATACCCTTATAGGCATATATATATAGAGTGATGGATGAATAGTTGAGCAAGACTGTAGAACCTTAAAGCCTGAGATCAGCAAAAGATTTAATAGTTCAAACTTGTTCCTGACCAGACTGACCAGACCAGGATGAACTCTCGGAAACAAAATCCTCGATTCAGTCAATCCATTCTTCTACTCAGTCCGAGGGCGAGAACCTTCAGCATGATCACAGTACCCTATTGAACTCCCTAGCCTTGACCCACCACAAGGGTTAAAAGCAGTTGGTACTATTCAGACTAGTTTCGTATAATTTAATTGCACCCATTTCCGGATTGAGTACAATATCTAAGCTCCAGAGAATTCAATGATTGAGATTGTAATCACATAGTAGAAGTCATAAATCTGAGCCCGAAGGTGTAGCCTTATATGAAACATTCAAGCGTTCCAGCAGGCCAGGTACAGTATCAAAAGTTGTAATTGTGACCACTATGCGACGCAGAACCCCATACTGTGACAGGATCGACTAAACGTTGTAAAAGCTCTTGAGTGAGCTTGAAAGATCGTGGTGGCCACGATTAAGTCAGTTTCATTGGATTTCGCTTAATCTGCTAACACATACGAAACTGACGGGACCTCGCTCTGTTTATCCATCGCGGTAATAGATCAACCCCACGACTGTTGTCGTTGGCCCAAAATGCCGCACTTCGCCATGGCTGGCCGCAGTGACGGCGATGGCGACGAATCTTCAGGATCTGATCACAGGCACAAGCGGCGCAAGATGGGTCAGGAAAGCAAAGCCCATGGCGTTGCTGCAGCCTCGCCTTCAGCGCCCAACTCCTTTGCGGCCAAAATGATGGCAAAGATGGGTTACGTAGAGGGTCAAGGGCTTGGGGCAACTGGTCGTGGGAGACTGGCTCCGATAGAAACACAATTGCGGCCGCAAGGAGCAGGGTTAGGTGCTGTTAAAGAGAAGACGAAGCAGGCAAAGGAGGAAGAAAAGCGAGAGGCCGCGTTTCGAGGAGAGTTTTTGCAAGACTCATCTGAAGAGGAGGAGAAGAGGCGCAAAGAATCGAAGAAGAAGCGGATGTCAGGAGTCTCGAGCGGAACGAGCACACCAGGAGGGAGACCGAAGCTGAAATACCGTACAGCAACCGAGATCGAAGCTGCAGCGGATGGTTTGCAAGTGCCTAATGTCCTGAAGTCTATCATAGACGCTACAGGATCGGAGATGAAGCTGCTCACATCGGCTGCGGGACTCATGGCCTCCCATGGCTCCATGGTACGAAGCGAGACAGAAGCTATGAAAATCGCTCGCAGAGCGCGCAGGGACCTAGAAGCCTTCGCGGATGAATGGAATGGATTATCCGAACGCAGGAAATTTTTCGAATTGCAAGAGATACAACTCGTACAGGAAATTGATGAAGGAGAAGCGAGTGTTCGTGGACTTGAGGGTATGATTGGTGCCATACAGGAGCTGCAACGGCTAACGCTCGACTGTTCTGACGCTAATACCGCCTCCTCCTTATGGGAAGAACTTACGCCGAAGCTGGAGGCTATGGAATTTGAGTTCAAGGACAACATCGATGCTATCGCGTTGCAAGAAGTCGCTGTTGCGGCAATACATCCTCTTTTCAAAGCTGCGATGCAGGAATGGGACCCACTGCAGCAACCCATACATGTGGGGATATATATTCAAAGACTAAGACAGATTCTGGGAATCAGACTAGAGTCGACTAGTAATGCGGTGGCTTTGCAACGCGGTATTGAGCATTTCAAAGCGCAAAGCAAGTCAACGACACCCTACGAAACTATGATATACACCCTCTGGCTGCCTCAGATTAGATCGACCATCACGAACGACTGGGATGTGTATGACCCAAATCCTCTGATTTCCGTCATTGAAGCGTGGCGATCCATCTTACCTCCCTTTATCCTGGCAAATGTCATCGATCAGCTCGTCGTTCAACGGCTCACTCATGCTGTAGCCGCCTGGAAACCCCAAGGCAGTCACAAGCGCAGTCGACACGTTCAGCCCCCTCACGTCTGGCTGTTCCCCTGGCTTCAATACCTGGATGAACAGCACACTGACCCGAAAAGCCCTACCGGTCTCCTTGCGGATGTAAAGAGGAAGTTTAAAGTTGTCCTGTCAACCTGGGATCTTGCCAGCGGTATACCTCCAGGACTCCATAATTGGCGTTCTGTTCTACATTCCGAACTGTCATCCCTTCTTGTCCGCCACTTGCTCCCACGACTTGCCCTTCATCTAGCTGACAGACTTGTAATCGATCCTTCCGATCAAGATCTCAGTCCTCTTGAACAGGCTCTTCAGTGGACCGCCTTCTTCCCCGTCAGCACAATTACTCAGCTCTTGACCGTAGAGTTCTTCCCGAAGTGGCACTTGACCCTCCACCTCTGGCTTACATCTTCGCCTAACTATGACGAAATTCGCGAATGGTTCCTCTGGTGGAAGGAACAGCTACCCGCTGAACTTAACGAGCTCCCTAGCATCGCAGTGGAATGGACCAAAGGCCTTGAGACCATAACTCTGGCTCTTGACCTTGGTGCTGACGCAGCTGAGCACCTGCCGCCTCCAACTGCAGGCCCAGCTCCGCCAATTGTGCCAGCCACTCCTCGTTCCACTGCGCCCACATCCAAGGTGTCTGCGATCCATGAAGCCCCTACTACTTTTAGAGATGTGGTAGAAGAGTGGTCTACCGAGCAAGGTCTTATCATGATGCCGTTGCGCGAAGCAGATTCACAGACAGGCTTGCCCTTGTTCCGTATAACTGCAAGTGCAAGTGGCCGAGGTGGTGTGGTTGTTTATCTCAAAGGCGATGTTGTCTGGGCACGAAGTAGCGCATCGAAAACTTTTGAAGGTAAACTCTTTGTGCCGGTAGGTTTAGATGATGCGTTGGTTGTAAGGGCAGAAGGGAAATAGAGGACTATTATAAGGGACGAGCTCGTGTCTATGGAGTCCGCAGTTTTAGCCGCTCCTGAAGCTGTCTCAAAAGCCGATCTTTCAAGAACAAGCGTCTCTGGCGGATCGTGACTATTTCATATAGTTCCAGAAGGACCCATTGACAGCCTTCGGTTACAGCATCACTAACGTAGAATGCGAAGGCCCGATGGATTGAAAGCAGTGCACGGTGGTCAGAACTTGGCGTCAAGGTCAGTTTGACTGTTGGAGTGCCATCACTTGAATATTCTACTCGGAACGGCGAGTGACTGACATCTCATTCATGTTAGGTGGTCTTCTTGACTCTCAAATACTCCACAACGCCCTGGTCACATGGAACCGACCTTTGGCTACACACTACAATTCCGGAGCTGCGCTGCACTGACTTGCGGTAGGTATGAGCCCTTCTACTGTTTCAAGCGATTTTATGTCTTTATCGTCGAGAAGGGGTAGCTTTCTCAGGAACCGCTGAGAAACAAGCAGCTACTTGATACAGTATCTCTAATGCTCTTTAAGATCGTGTTACCCTTTGTAGTATGATACTTGAAACGCAGATACCTGCACCGCACTTCTACACTTTATGGCGGCTTTTATAAAGACGAGGCTGGAATAGGCAATTCATGGATTTTGAAATTCCAAGTTTAACCCTCAAACAGACTACCGAGACAATCAAACCCTTTCTCATTTGGATTTCCAACTGCTTTCAGAATCATGAGCCGAACCACTAACAAGACCCTGGTGGATCAAACGTTTACATTTGGTCGAAGTTGCGACAGCGCTCTATCGGATCCCGTGACTTCTGATTTCTCTCGATTACTATGTTCTTGTTGTTCGGAAGAACATTACCAGAAGCTGCGTTGTTCGAAGTTAAAGAAAGCACGATAACAGCATTGTTGGACCTATACCGATGACTAGGTCTGTAGCGGAAGGCGGGACAGAAGCTGATCTTCCTGAGGTCGACCACCAATCTCATATAACGCAAATCTTCAATCCACACTTTCTCAACAAGTCATGTCCTACCAAGCAATTACACGACTTGCCACGGGGCCGAACAACAACAATCTTGGAACGGTTCCGATCCTACGCCCCCCCCAAATCCCACCTGGTCCCTACTTCCATAACGGAACTGCCCACGGGACGATAAAACATTCTTGGATGACCGAAAATGATCCTGATCTCACTTTCTCTGATCTCGAGATCAAGTCTTGTTTACTTCTAGCACCAGAACATTCCCAAGGCGATTTCCGCCTTTGGCTGAGCGCAGCAATAGCCAAGCACTGCAGCTACCGATCAATCTACAACCGAAATCCTCTCGCTAAGGCCTTGTTCACGCAGACTATAGCGGAATTCACAGGAGCTTTACGCTGGATGATCAATGCTAATACCGATTTCGCCGAAGGAGAGGAAGAGCTGAAAGAGAAGGAGCTGGAGCTATCGATCGAAGCTTTTGCAGCTGATCCACGATTGTTTGATGCAAGCCTTGAGGCGAACGGGTGTCTCTTAGAAGAGCTATTCATCATTTGGCCTGAACTTCCTAATACCGGGGGAATCACGGCAACCAAGGATGAGATCGTACAGGTCAAGCGGCTGTTCTGCGCCGAGTTCATAGGTCTTGGCATAATGGCTGATATGATCCTCCACGTCCGGTCGCTCACACATACGGAATCCAGAAAGCTAGAACGACTGAAATACCAGGCGATCCGATTCATGGAAACGGCGTACGTCGAAGCTGAGAATGAGACATGATCAAGGGCATAAGTAGACGGAAACACAACGATTTCACAGAATGAGCTCGGATCCATGGTGTTGGCGATGCTTAAGCATTGAACTGTACAAATGAACATGTGAGTCCCGGCAACATTGCTTGAGTGGAAATCGGAGGCAGAACCGTTTGCCATTGACCGACCAAGAACTCATCCAACGAACCTGTATGTACTGACCTTCTTTGACCCTCCGTATTGAGTGTATAAATCCATAGACGCTTTTGATAAGCAGGCTGTAGATTCGAATCAAGCTCTAGACAGCGAACCTATGCAAGCACTTGGTAGTACTGAAACCTCATCTATCAACGTAAAGACCATCGCTTTCTGTTCAATCTACAGTGCAAATCGAACGAGGGGTAAACTATCAATTCAATATAAGAAGCTTGGTACTCTACCCTACGATCAACTTACAGACCACCCGAGACCGGCGATGTGAGGAAGGGCCTATACAGTAATGTAAGTGATGGGATCGCATTAATAGATTAGCATAGCAACCCCTGGTGTTGAAGAGTCGTAGATTGAAATACTTTGAAAGAGACTGATAGAAGACCTTTTCAGCATCAAGCTCGGTTGCACCTTCTGAAGTTCTGAGACTGCACTGTAAAAGAGTAGTGAGTGCTTGGCAGGGGCGGTTTCAGAACCACCCCTGTAATAAAACCGAACAAAACGGTTACAGTACATACCCGGAACCGTTAGTCTCGGCCGCGATGTGATAGTGATTGTTTGGTGCCTGCGTGCCTGCCCATCGTTCACTAAGGTACAGTAGCCAATGGATTTGATGCTCGCAGCTCAACCCTTTCAGACGCAATTACAGTATCATTCTTCCCCCCTCTAAAGTCAGATGTTGAGCTTTGAACGTCCCCTTTTGTGGTGGGAAAAGGAGGAAAACAGTCTTGATGCAGCATGCTGCACTGTCCCTTGACACAACAAACACTTAAAACCCCTTCAACTCAGCGGTCCCCACTGGATGATTCTACCTCACTACAGAAATGCTGGTGCTCCTTGATGAAGGTCCAACAATGAGACTAAGACTCATTGTATCATTCTGACTTAGGGCACAAAGACAGTTGGCTGAGTCAATTCCTTCGTCTCATAGCTTTTCACTTAGAGAGTAGCTACATCTCAGACGCTCAAAGGTGCTTGTGCTTATATCGACTTCAGACGACCTGCAACAGTGATATAACGAATACTGAGCAACACCCAATCCGTTTTCGACCAACTGAGAGAACCACTGGTTACAAGCAATTCCGACTCAACCATGGACAATCGCCGCACGTCACTGCGACCATCACACCTCGGACATACCGATGACATGTCAGACATAGAGGCCAACGACGGATCTAATCCGTCGTCAAAGCTCCTACAAGATCTATTGCGCGAAAAGAAGGCGCAGTCGCGCAAGGTAGAAAAAGCCCATAATCCGAATCCTCGTCCAGGCCTTGGGCGAAACAACAGCTTGCCTCTTCGAGAGGCTCAAAGTTCTCCAATACCATCTGCTGCTAATAGAGATTTCTCTGCAACTCATGGCCGCCGGACCAGCCATTTTGGACGAATGGACAGTTTGACACCGAAAGAATGGGGGATCCGCGAGTTAGATGAGGTAAGTGAGACTGGACTGACTTATGGAAAATGGCATGCTAACATTGAACAGCAATTTGCGAAACTGAACAAGGAGAATTTCGATTTGAAGCTCGAAGTGTCACAGCGCCGTAAGCGTCAAGAAATCCTGAATGCGAAGCTGGAGAGGTTGCCTACGCTGGAGGCTAATAATGGGGAACTTCAATCGATCAATGACGCTCTACTTCGTGAACTTCAGAAACGTGATCAGGCGATAAAGGAGGCTGTGGAGCTTATCTGTGAGCTGGAAGGGAAGCTTGAGGCAGCAGATTCGTCAAAGGACGACCAAGGGCCATACAGTCCGCACTCAGATCTAAATTCTCCCGCTTCGAATGAGACTCAGGATATACCCAGCTCGCCCCCGCTTGACGCAAAGAATTCAGCTTCCCCCCATCCAGACCCATATATAGAAGACGAGGACGATGAAATTACCGATCTTCCATCCACTCATCCTACTAGTACATCTCCGCTTGATAGTGCCTGTACAATAGAGCCTTTTAAGTCAGCACGAAAGACACCTTCGTTCATTCGGGATAAAAAGCGAAGCACCAGAGCCTTGCGCGGCTTGTACCTGAACAACGAAAGCTTCAACAGCAATCTGAGCTTAGTCTCGCTGGCTCGACCAAACAGCATCTTTGGAAGAGATGACCTCCAGGGAGAGACAGATGCAGACTCCTATGCACTCAATTCTCCTAGACTAAGTGTACTTAGCGAGAGCAGCTTTCTGAGTGTTTATGGAAAACAGAAAGACTCGGATCAGGCTTCGGATGGCCAGGAGGAGGACCAACCCGGGTTTCCCTTGTCAGGAAACTCCAATCGTACTCTACATCCTACTCATGGTGGTGCAAGATTACAAGATCAGATTGACGAGCGGAACAAGCCGTCTACGCCGAGTAGAAATTCTACGAGAGGTGGACCGAAAGACCCTTTTACATCAATAGGGAAAGTCCTGCACGACGCGCCGAGCCGGCGTCAAAAGCAGCATCAGCGGAGCCTCGATCAAGATCATGACGATTTGTCTCTGCACAATGGTGGCCATACTCTGCTCAAGATGCCATCACTAGGTGGACCGATCTTCGGTGGTGATGTGCTACCGCCAACGCCGGACACAATGAGCACTCACCGCAAAGACGCCAACTCCTCTACATCTAGCATCATCACCGAGAAGAGCTTGCTTGACGGAACACCATACTCAGCCAAGAACATCTCAGCCCTCGTCCCCGAAACGCATCCTTACACGTTAAATGACATAGACGTATTTAAGCGCAGCAACGCATCCGGCTTCAGTCTTGACGCTGACATGGAGTACTCGGAAGCCGAATCTGAATCTGTACAGGTAGAGCAGAGCGACTCTGGCGCCTCTGAAAAGGGGCAACCCTTCGCACAGTCGTCCACATTTATGGGCGGTTCTTCAAAAGCTCCGCGTCTTACTGGAATGGCCTTACCTACGAGGCCCCCACTCACAACCTACGCCACAGACATGATGTTCAACGGTGAAGGCTACGATGCAGTGCAGTCCTCGCAGCGAACAATATCGTACCCTTCGCCTGATCCCCGTGTCCGTCGGCGTTTGCATCAACCTCCACCAATGGCATATGACGCTGCGAGTGCTAGATCCATGCAGCTTTCACCAGAGAACAACACGAGCGGAAGCAGTAACACTGCGACGCCCACAAAGGCCGACCATCCAGATACCCTTTCGCGGTCTTCATCCCACCTACGAACAAGCTCCGCCACTCCCTCCCACAGAAGCGCCCACGAACCTCCTCCAGGCAACCCATCAAACACCTCATCTACCCCTTTCAACATGCCCACGCAACCCCCTCCACCTACACCAACCCGCCACGCAAGCCTCGCCTCCCGGATCTTCCGCCGCCCCAGCGCCCAACCCAAACCTCCCACGTGGGAACACCCATCCTCGAACCACCCTCCCCGCCCGCTCTCATACACCCTCGGCTACGACCAAACGCCCAGTGCCCAGCATGCGACCGACCCTCCATCACGCAACGGCCGCCCTGGCACCGCCGGCAGCCAAAACAGTGCACACTCCGCCGCTAGTCGAAAGCGAAGTGCCATGTTCGACGACATTGTCAAATTGGGAACTGAGCCCGTCTCGCTCCAGGGAGAGAAACGGGGTTTTTCATTGGGCAGGAGTTCGAGTTTGAGGAGTAAGATGGGGTTGGGGCGGAGGAAGGGGAGGGAGGAGTGAGACAGGCAGGCTTGGACTTGGGGGGCTAGAATATGTGCCCTTTTGTAGCACTCATTAGTACTGAGCTTGGCTTAGAATATACATCATCAGTCTCGGCCGGTAACAGGTAGGTTTTCATGGTGACATAAATCGGATGATTGAATGATTGAATAAAAGACAGCGAATGATCCAACTAAGATCAAGGTCGAGCCACTCCGTTAGTTCAAATGGAAGCCATCGAATCAACGTATAACACAGCACGGTTCCATGTCAATGGCATGCCCATGCGATAGCACAAGATGGATAACCCTACTCTCTATCGTCGTGACGGTGGCTCACCAGTAAGTTCAAGAATCTAATCACGGCAAAACTCTGCACACGGAAGGGATTAAATGTTACCAGTTTCGAAAGCGCACATGTTTCTATACAATCTACGTACACCACACAAGATACCAGCGTTCCTAACCATCGTCCGCATCCTCCTCAAGCAAGATTTTGAAACTAAACGGTTCGAACGGAATCTATAGCCCATGGTTAGCGAGAATGCATAGAAAAGAGCAGGGATGCATGAAGGGATGATGAAAGAAGGAAACAAAAACCGTACCCCATCACCCATAAAATGCTTGCTCATAGCCTCGACCCAGTGCAAGCGCAGGCTGTGCAACATGGCGCTCGTGCCCTCCATGACGCAGAGAATCGCAATGGTGAGGAAGAACCACATGAAGAAAAATACAACGGTCATGATGACGCCGAGGACGCCTGTAAAGGCGAAGGCGTTGCCGAGGGTCATAGTCCAGAGCACGACGGAGAGCTGCTGGTGGGCGAGGGAGAGGGCCCAGAGGCGGAGGTAGGATGCCGTGTGGGAGACGCAGTTTAGGCAGAATTCTGTTGTTCGTGAGTATGGTTTATGTTTTGGATGAGGGGTGGGGCGGTGTTACCAATGGTGTGGATTGTCTGGTGGATCATGACTTCGGAAAACTCGAATTCCTCGTGCTCTTCGTCATTGATGTCTTGAGTGATCATGGCCGCCGCTTCGTGGTCAGAGCCCATGCTATCTCGTCCACCATTCATTATGCGCCCGTCCTCATCGTCTGCATCTAGGGCGCTAACCCTTGATGTTTCGCCGATTCCTCGGTAACCCAACGCTCGAGCTCTGTTGTGCTCCCATCTTAAATACAATGGTTTCAAAAGTAGTAATATAGGCACATTGGCGACTGCGACGAGCAAGAGTACCACTTGTACAGCACTCTGTCCCCTATATAGTTGTTCACCAGGTTCTATCGTACCCGGCTGGAGAAACATGTATATGAGCATGTTCAATAGCCCAGGTGGCGACTTGCCGATGGCAATCCAGTCTATTGACCACTTGTAGACAATGGTAAAGACAAGATACCCAAAGATGGATTGGAAGAAGATCATTCCCGGAACAAAATTACCCCAGATGTCAATTGGGGACTTGAAGTGGCGTGCATTGACGTAAGAAAGGCAAAGCGAGTATGTCATCTTTATACTTCGTTAGTCTAATCATCCGCAACCTTATAACGTAGGAACTCACATGTGCCCATCCCATGAGAATACTAAGCTTCATTTTGAAGCTGTTGGAGAACAGGAGCTCATTATCCGTGCCATGCCAACTCCAGTCCAGTCCAAATGGATATCTGTAATCATCCTTTAGCTTGGCTTCCACCAATTCACCTGGCTTGAAGTCATGCGGCCACTCCCATTGGCTGGGAAACAGCGTCAGGGCTTTGGAAAAGACATCATTATAGATTAACCCAGTGTACATCGAGAAGATGCCCATCAAAAGCATAATGTATCGACCGTAGAAAGCCATAGCGACAAGTTCGTTCAATTTTGCCTTGCCCATTGGCCGCTCGAAGTATATCATGGCGAGGGCTGCACACGTCATAATGGTGCCATGACCGAAGTCTCCAAACATAACAGCGAAGAGGAAAGGGAACGTGACGATAGTTGGAAGTCCAGGGTTAACCTCAGTATACTTGGCGGTACCATAGGCATCGATAATAGTTTGGAAGGCTTCGGTGAACTTGTTCCTTTTATTATATGTTGGAGGCGTTTTTGAAGTTTTGATTTGATTGACGATAGTAGGGACCGATAGGCCTGCCCGGTCATTAACGTCTTGCAAGGTCGACTTGATCAAGGGTAGCGAATTAGTCGGGCACCAAGCCTCAGCAATCAAAGTTTTTCTTGCTTGATCGTACGAGCAGCGATTAAGCGTTTGATATACAGCCTTCTCCTTTTTGATGACAATCATCCAAGCGGTTAGGCTTTTCGCGATCTGTGTAAGCTCTGCATCCAGAGTCCGTTTCGTGTTACCAAGAACATTCGATAAATCGCTTAATCGAGAATTAACTTCGCGCACCTGGTCCTGCCGTAGTTCACTGTTCTCATCAACGCTGTACAGGTCCGCACCAAGAGACTCTGAGATCTTGCGAATCTTAGCAATGATTTCTTTGCCATGGGCGAAGATGACAAAGACGTTCTTATGGATTTCTTCATTGTTCATGGGGTCAATGATTGGCTTGGGTATCTCCGACTGGTTCATGTAGAGATTTCCACGTAGCGTTCGCCAAAGGATCCGCTCAAAGGCCGCAATACGTGATCGAGGTATGACACCGGCAACAAAGCCAATATTCATGACCGAGAGTGACTGTTGCCCATAGGCATCCCCATTTTGCCCCCTCGATTGCTGCTCAACATCCGACAGAAGTGGTGCCTCGTCATTCTCGGTGGATTGCCGTATTTCATCCGGGTTCCCATGAGCCTTAAATGCCTATCAGTCTGAGTGATAGCCTAGAGCAGGAGCGTCAAGGGCCCTTACCCGATCGAAGAAACCTCCTGCTTCTGTCAAAACCCATCGCCATTCTGTGAGCTCCACTTCACGTTTCTTTAATGTTTCGTAACTATCGTAAAGAGACGCAACTCGCTGCTCGAGGCTCTCACTTTTATCTGCGAGCTCGTCGATCTCGTGTGCCGAGGGAGCAGCGAGGATATTTGTAAATTCGTGCTGTGGTCGTGTTGGTATTCCCTCCTTGTCAAGCTGTGATTGAAAATAGCGTAATTGTCTCTCGACATTGTCTAGCCTCCGAATCTCCTTAGTAAACGTCCTTTGGAAAGCTGTTGTCTCAGAATTGAGCTATTCGGACATGATAGTTAGTATGTGTACTTGATATCATATATTCTGACACTGAACTTAAGTGCAGTAGTCTAGGGATTCTTCAATAGTCATAATTTGGAAGCCATAGCGATCTCCAATAAAAGCCACCTTTGCACCTTGCTTTTTTGGCTCGCCTCATATACAAGGAAGATCTAGGCGACACTCACATCTCGGAATTGGACCTCTCCTATCTCTCCAAGGGCGCTGACAACCTCCCGTCCTATCTCGTTGGCGATATATAGCTGGGTCAAGGACATGTCCGCCGAGCGGAATAGCGTATCTTTGGGAACACCCATGATGAGTTGCGATTCTGTCGTCCTGCCCACAGAGGGCCTTGCTCATGGATACGTGACGATCAAATTTCAAGCCTTTTTGACCAGCTGTAAAGTCTCTCGCAGAATGCTCGGGGTGCTTCAGATAACCGGTACAACGATAATGATGGTCGAGGCAATGGAGATGCCTGCTGATCACTAGCGTAATTTTGCCGCCGAGCCGCCTTCCATCCTTGGTCCTAAGCAGCTAGATAGCATTCCCACCCATCTCGTCGTCCCAAAAAACAGGTAAAGTAATCATGCCACTCAGATTATGCACATACCATTCTTCCGTATATTCTACAGCACCACCTTCACCGTCTTTGCCCTTATCCTCATCTGCCTCCTCGTTGTTACCCCCGCCGACCAAATCTACCAAGCCTTCAAAAATCGTCAAATCTACAACGTCTTTATTGTCGTTAGCGCATACCTACTCACTCTCCTAACCGCGGTAGTGGTATATGCATTCCGTCTCTATACCAATCGAACTTTACTAGCTGCGATACCGAAGACATGGTCGCCGACAGAGAAGGGTGATGTTGGCAAACGGGTTCGAAGACTGGTAATAGAGTATTTAGAAAGAAGCGCATTGATAACCTACGAATCCCACCCACGAGATCTACGAGATGAGAAAGTCTCAGCTGCATCACGAGGCCTTCTCTCTGGTCCGCAAGTACGTCGCTCCTCTACGTCACGCAAATCAGATTGCACCGCAACCCTTTTTCCTCATGCGCCAGTCTGGGGCACCATCAGTCACCCCGGCTGGTCCTCCCCTTGCTCCCCCGACCTTCCCCACCTCCAATACCAACCCGTTATCCTCGAGCTTCCTCATCTTATCGAAGCAAAAGCCGTCTCCCTCGCGCCACCAGATCCGCTCTACGACCCAGACCCAGACGCATCACGCCTGGATCCTCCAGAGCCCCCAATCCCAGACGCAGCCGCAGTAGAACTGCTCCAGCGCCCTGCGACCATGGGTCTGCGCGAGTACACTTCCCACCTGAGCTCCCTTGAAATAATCACCCCACCCTCCCTAGCCACAGACTTCCTATCCCTATACGAAAAAGCCCGTTTCTCCTTGGAGGAACTCGACGAAACGGAGTTTAGAACCCTAATGAACATATTCGCCGAAATCCTCCGAAGCATGGACCATCTCGACCCCGCCATCGTCGCCAACCTGCACGCCAACTCCGAAAGCGCCAGCGAATCTTCCAACGATGGCGCAGAGGCAGCCAGCCTCTCCACTACAAACACAGTCGCCTATACACCTCGTCCCTCCGCTTACGTCAACGCCCCCATCTCCAGCGGCGGATCCCGCAGCGGTAGCCCAGAAACTGCGCGCACCGCGCCCTCGTATCCACGTGGCGCGGGACGAAATATTTCCTCCGGAGCGTCTGTGAGCGGG
>JAABUH010002207.1_pt1 | contig 19187 bp, 25 predicted proteins | sample 5559121 | NCBI WGS metagenome assembly JAABUH01 (sample SAMN10711871, study PRJNA513364) | rock metagenome | isolation source: Antarctica rocks | place: Antarctica: Victoria Land, Battleship Promontory nord | collected 2015-12-28
CTACAAAAATCGATTATAATCGATTTCAAAATCGATTTCATAACCTTATAATCGAAATCGATTTCAAAAATCGATTTAAAATCGATTATAATCGATTTTCGATTTTTTTTTTGACTACAGAGATTCTCTTTGCTTCTTTTGCTTCTGCTTCGTCATCAGGGTAAGAGACTCGCAATGGCTGGGCGATCACGTTTGCCCGTCAGTACCGCTGGCAAGGAACAGTCGGTCTGGCGAGATCTTGACCAAGATACCTTCCGGAGGCACATAATAGATCTGCAACGAGCTTCGAACGAAGTGCCTGCAGACCCGATGGTTCACTCTGCGACTGATTGGCAGGCCAATCACTCAATCAAGAATAAACAGGAGCGCATCTTGCCGTTTGAAGTTGAGCAACAAATTGCCGACGACATCGCTTTCGTCGCAGCCACTGAAGAAGGCCATAAGGAGATATCCGCAGTCACATTAGAGGAACAGGTGGAACCTGATGGGTTAGTCGTCCGACTTGCTGCCAATGAAGTGATTTCGAAAGGCATACAAACTGCTCTGGAAGCGATGTTCGATCTACTCAAACGATGTGCAGTCGGAAGTAATCCTGGCAGAGATCCTATTGCTGTTCCGATCCATTAGCTGACACTTCTTCGCAGAGCTTTCCCGCGAAAGCTGCGCCGAAGCCCTGATTGAATCCGTGATACATACCAATGAAAACCGTATTCATGGCCGCCTCGAATCGGTGCACTGGAAGATACCCAGAAGTCGTGTCGGGTGCAAGACTCGACGTCCTCTTCATAAGGGGCTTCAAAAGCTGTCTTCAGACTTAGCTTCATCTCAGTCTGTTCATCCTGAGCCACGGTCAGTATTGCTCATAGATCGCATGGCCCAACTGTGCGAAGTATTTCGCAAGGTTGATCACTGTCCTCCATCCTCGGATGACCGTAGACGTGCTTTGGAAAACGCTATCAAACAAAGTCATGATCTTTGTACCTCGGGCGGCGCGTCTACCATGGAAGAAACCGTTTTAAGCTATGGCTTTCGACCCAGTCAAGCTTCCTCAAATAAGCTCATCAGACAATTGGACAAGCTCGGTCGGTACTGGGGGCTCTGTAAAGCGCTCGCAGAAGATTCAAGAAAATACCGCGATATTTTCTCTAATGTCAAACTGCAATGTGAAGCTCCATATGAAGCAAAGAACTCAAGTATAGCATTTGTTCCGGGGCAGAACGCTCGTTGCCTTGTCCATGCCGAGATACAGCTCCTCATCTTCTACAGCGCCAGAGCTACGAAAGGCATCAATAGGCCTCGTGTCATCGGTGTGAGCAAGGCCTGTTGCTATCTTTGTAATCTCTTCATAATCAGCGATGATCAATTCTTCATCACTAAGACTCATGGTCGGCTGCATGAACGATGGACTTTTCCAGATATACTTGAATTTAGCCAGAGGGAACGTGAAAAGTATAGTCGTATACTCAAAGCTATGGATCAGGAGATGTTAATAAGGTCCAAGGTCGAGTCAGAGCATCCGCAAAAGCGTCAGCATCCAATGGGAAGCTGGTTGGCATTACCGTCAGCTCGTATATCGTCTCCGGCACCATCCACCATTATGTCGTCTTCGGGCCAAGAAGACGGTGATAATCAAGACGAACGACAAGTCAACGATGTTTTTCCGCCGGGTTCAGAAACCTCGCTCAGGCATATATCACCCAGGTCATCGACGTCTGGCTCTCCGTATAGATCACTAGGATTTTCCGATACAAGGCATGCGACCATTATCGATCCACCAGCTATCATTACTACGAACCGAGACATTGACTACGCAACCTCTATGAGTAGCATTGCGTCCTGGGAGTATCCTTGTAACAGAGCCATCACCGCTTCTTCACCTCTTCGAACCACTTCTGGTAATGTGTCACTAGTCCTTGGAATCGAGGAGCCTTCTTGTGGCAATGTCACAATCGAAAGGTCCGCCCGGGGTGAGGCAAGTGAGTCTGGAGGCTTCGTAGATTTACATGCATTGAAACCAGGTGAGGAGAGAAGCTTTCTAAGGGACGAGAAAGATGACAGCATGATATTGAATCTTCGCCAGTCCCAACAACACTTTATGAAGCTGAGTCTGCAGTGGAGATAATAATGGATCGGAGGTCGCTTCATAGGAGGCTAATGAGATTGGTTATTACACCATACTACGTGGAAGGTATCGATGTTTCCCTAATCCCAAAGAGATCTGAGCTTTCTATTTGAAACCAAGTCAAACGTCTGAAGCATTCCAAAAAGGCTGGAAATTACCTGTTTGATCAGTTCATACTACTGTTCAACGTCGGAAGTATTTCCGTTTCGGTCGGAGACTTTTCTCACCGAGGAGCCTCAATAGCATGCGCGGATCTACACAAATTTATATTGAATGCATCGTAAAGATGCATTTACAGCCTAAGAAGGCCGGAACGGTACCCAAGTGGAGTTTGCATTATCGTCGCGAAAAAGCAGGGTTGCCTTCTTTCGCTGCGTGTCCACCTCGACCTCGAATGACTCGACTTACCTCAAGAAACTCACAATTGAAATGTAGGAGATGAGATCGAAAAAACATGTAATCTCTTGTTATCCCCTAACCCTCATTCTTTATGTCTCGACCAGTCTCTCCGCCGGCACCATCACATATACCTGAAATGGACGGTACGGGAGTTCCTATCTCCAGCTCCCCTACAATCATACCTGAGCAACGGCCAATCATCACGGCGCCTCAAAACATCTCTTCCACTCACAGAGCAAATGGCCAAGAAAACGTGCCTATGCCCAGCGCTTCGTCTTTTCATCCTCGTTCCCCTCCGCCTCCATACAACGGTCTCCCGCAACGGCAGTCACCTATACGCTATCAGGTCGCCGCAAATGCATTTCGCCCTCAATCCCGAGAGGCACCGATTCCAACCTCGACACATCAATCTCCCATCCCCAGCTCCTCTAATCCACCTCCCATCCTCAGCTCCTCTACTCCTCCTCCTTCAAACCTAACAATCATCTCATCGACTTCACCTTTTCATTTGCAGCTCGGCAACGTACACACGACTTTTGAGATCGACCATGACGCGAGAGGATCCATCGTGATTGGTGGAGATGAAGCAGCTGAAACGCCAACGGCGCCGCCGATTGACGTTGGGGGCTTGAACGAGGGTGCGGTGTTGCGTTTTGAGAATAGAAGGGATGACGACAGCATTGTGCTGAATTTGAAGTATTCGAATGGGTGTTCTAGGAGGATTACGCTGCGGTGGCTGAGACGGGAGGAATAGTGATATATGTGATGCAGGGCGGAAATTGATTGTGTACGACAAACAAATGATTGATTCATCTGACCCTCTTCCGACTTCGACGTGACAAGCGGGACTTTACAGATTCGAGATTTCATAGATTCTGACGATCGTCCTATAAACCTAGCACTCTGTTGGGGAATCGCAGTTAGCGAAGCCTCTGCAACTTGGATATTTGGTTTGTCCGATTATCAGTCTCCAGAATTTTATCGACAATAACCCGCAAATGAGGGTGCGGAACTTTCTCAGATAAGGTATTCAGATACAGACAATACCCACCATCTATCCATAATTAACTATACTACCACATCACCATATCTTTGCTCAGAGCGAATACTCCTGGCTCTTTTCCTTCCCGCGTATCCAACAATGACGCATCCCATCCATCAATACTCGTCTCATCTGATCTCACTCAATACACAAAGAGGGCCGATAGAGCCGGAAGGGAAAACGCCATACGCCACACGCTAAAAGAGCTGGTCCCTTGTCCAAAGGCTTCAAGAGCGATGAGGTACGCAAGGGATAACAAACACGCCACCCTCGGTTGGCAACGGTGGCAAAAACATTATATCCAAGAAACTTTTTTTCGTAGCTGGTGGGACGGTATCGTGGGTTTACGTCGATGGTGCAATGATTGGTGATCCGGTCTTTGCTCCATCTGTTCCTTTTCAAGCACTTCAAGAAGGCTTCTCCAGGTTGAGAGGTGAGCAGACATTTTGTGATACGTATGCCGATCTCCGTTGAGGCACTAATGCTCTCATATCAGGTGCATCAATCGGTAAGGTGGGGTTTAGGAGAAGACTCGTAGTGTGCGAATCGCCGCTTCTGAAGCCATAGCCCCTTCCTAGAATGATTTCTGCTCGTCCGGACAGGGTATGACTGAGAGAAGGTGTAACGCGGGTGGGTATGGATATCAGTGGAGCCTAATAGAGTCCTAAAAGTCGGCAAATGTATGTACAATATAATGGCAGAATGCGCAGGAAGGGTATATATTTCTTTCTCATCGGCACCGGCTGCGGCGCTAGAGGTCGAGTCGTGAAGAGCGATGCGGGCATAGAATGGAGTGCGCTCACAAGATGCCTGAATCAGCTAGCGCGTTGTGGAGGATGGTATCTTTGACGGCGGCGAAGACAAGGCGGATGTTTGAGGTGTCGGTTGCTTGTGTGAGACTGTGAAGGAGGCATATTAGCGAAGGCTTCGTCAACGTCTCTATGGAATTATATTCTGATAGACTGCCCCGTTCTTGTGCAGCAGGCATAGAATGAAAAGGCTTGGGTTGGCCAGAGGATCGACGGAGCCTGTTCGAAGCTGCCTGACAAAACGAAGGCAAGGCACTTACTGTGGATACAGATTCAAATGCGCCCTGTTGACCTGATTGAATCGCCACAGCAGATATTTCGCGGCGCGATTAACATCATTACCTCCACTGTAGTCCGGGAAATAGCTCCCCAACGGACTCCGTTCCAGCTTCCCCTTGAACAGGTCGACTTTGTTGAGGAATAGAATTATAGAAGTTCGCATGAACCACCGCGAATTAACGACGGAATCAAAGAGAACGAGCGATTCCATCATTCGATTCTGATTTGATTCTTCAAGGAGGACTTGATCGTATTCGGAGAGAGCGACGCAGAAGATGATGGAGGTCACGTTTTCGAAGCAGTGTATCCATTTCTTGCGCTCGGAACGTTGCCCACCAACGTCAAACATGCTGTAAGTGACAAAACCAAGTCAGCGCTTCGCCTTCAATGGCTTGGGGGAAAACGTGGGACCAAATGGGGGTTCCTGGGGGATCCTCAAGGATAGACAGAATCGGGAGACGGAGCTTGCGTACTGTATGCTTAATTGCCCCATTGTAAATCGTGTCTCATATATACCGGTGGTTTTCGTTCGCGCTCGTAAGACATCGGCTTCTATGGGGGTGTACGTGGGTCCGCATATCCGTATGACCTCGTCAAAGAAGCTGCATGTCAACTGTCAACAGACCGTTTATACCACCTTCGAATGTCCTAGAGATCGGATACATACTAGGGCGCAGAATCCATCAAATAAAACTCGCTTTGATGCTCCATGACATCGGCAATGCACGCATCTTTCCATATGCTGACCACACATTCCCCTACGTGCGGGTCTAGTGGTGTATGCGGATCGGGGTCCACGGCGTATTCCAGCAGGTATTCGGCGGCATCATCATTTTTAGGATTAACGGGTTGAATGTCGAATTGTCTCATAGCTCCTATCAAAGCTTTTATACAATCCAGCACATTCTTGTAGATGGTTAGGCGGTAGAGGCCAAGCTCTTGTTGAGTGTAGCCGTTTTGGTGGATGATTTTCATCTGCTTGACTATGGTCGATTTACCGCTTTCTCCAGAGCCTTAAGACACAGGATCAGCGCATTCACCGATAATGAAAAGCATGGCTGATAGTTGTGCTCTCTAGCAGTACCGGTCCATGGCACTCACCTAAGAGTAAAATCTTGCATTCCTTCCGTAACCTCCTCGAATCTTCTTCTAGCTTCGCGTCTATAGCCCGACTTCGTTTTCGCTTCTCCTCTTCTTCTCCGTTATCTGTACTCTGACAAGCACCCATCTCGAATCGGGTGGGCCCTACCAAGGGCAGCCAATCTCGTAAAGGACGATGGATGGGGCGGGTATTCGAGCGCGGGAATCTGATCTGACAGCGGAACTATCGCCCACGAGCGAACTCAACGGTCAGAGACTGTTCACGGCGTCAATTGCGAGTTCTTCAATAGCCTCAATATACCGACCGAGTCGCTGGAGGATGATGCGCGATGCCCAGGAACGGGTCGGATGCGTTGCTGGCGGTCCGCCGCTTCGAAGAGAGCCACTGGGACAGCCGTGATGATTTGGTGGCAACGAGAACACAGATTGATTGGAGTTGTGAGCGGATTGCAGGTGAGGGAATGGAAGTGACAGGCTGATGCGGCGACTAAGCCAGCCAGGGCGTGAGGGGACGAGGGCGCTTCAGACGGATGGAGTAGCTTCAACAATCGTCGTGAAGGAGGTGACGGTGACGATGCATTAGAGAATGGGAGTCGCCGTCGATGGGATGCGCTGCCGCGCGTGGAGCATTGGGCGGTGTGTGGGCAGTGAGCGATTCGAGGTGACGAGGGTGAAGCTTCAGAGACGGGCGGCGGTGGACCGTAGCCGGGAGTGGTTGGTGGCTTTCGGTCGAGATGGAGCAGGGCAGCTGGGGTGGTGAACGATGAGTGCCAGCGCATAGGCAGGGAATGGGAGGAAGACCACAGCGGAGCAGAGATAAGGGGGTATCAACCATTCAGTCGTCGATGGTACTTTAATGGGGAGGCGTGAGGGATGGGGCCCGTCACCGTCAGGATTGTGGAGTCAGCAGGCTTTGCCCTTTGGCCTTGGCTTTGGGGCCTGGCTGGCAGTCGCACTCTACGGCGGACCCCCCTCGACCGAAGCTTGCCTAGTGCGGAATCCCGCCTGCGAGACAGAACCGAACAGTAGAGCCCAAAGACCAACCACCAACCACCAGTCGATTCGATGCTACCTCACGAAGCACCTCAAGCACCTGTAGCTGCTTGAGCCTCCGCGTGCCCTGCCAGGATCCCCTCGTGGGAGCCGGTCGGTAGGGGGAGCGCACGGGCTACACGGCTATCCTGGCAGGAGGCAGGAGGCAGGCTGCATCGCGCAGGCATCTGCTGCACCAATCTATATTGGATCCTGCTGCCCACGCTGATATGCGAACATCCGATCCCGGGCCTGTCTTGGACGAATGCGGCTTGCCAGTGACACTCGACGGCGAGGTGGTCTCATCTCATGGCCCGACGTGGACTGCAATGACCACTTTCGGAGTCGATGAATGCGCCTCCCCTCAGTAGTCTCAGCTCCCGTGGTGCAAGTGGGGGGATGAGCCTTCATCAGCAGCCAGCTTCATTGAAGGCTTGATATCCCTTCCAGCCCCTTTCAGCCGATGTGGCAACAGCATGTTGATACTGAACGGTGTCCTCGCCTCGTCACCTAGCCAGCATCACCGTTTCCCTGTCAGATTCTTTCCGGTCCAAACAACTCCACGCCTGTTTTGGCCAGACGTTTTCGGCTTCAGGAGGCTTCGGCCAGCCTAGCTGCTTTGAGCCCTAGGCCTTCGACGCGGCTGCTTGACCTTTAAAGTTGGCGAAAACAGCCGGTATGGCGGTAATGGCGAATTATCTCAATCAATCTTCATGATGGAAGGGAGTCTCCTCAGACGAAGTCATCCTCCTGCTGATTCTCTACACTTCTCAAACTAAAATCTTGTGCGTGTGGTCTACCGTCGTGAAGCTAGACAGATTTGAAAAGTACGACTCAGGTTGTCACGAGGGCCAAGGCTCGGTTAAATTGGCTGGCCATCCGGTTGTTTTGACTACTTTATCTGCGTGGCTTTCTCGCCTCGCGACCTGGTCGATGGTGGTTGTGTCTATCATTACGGTGCAATACGAGCATAGGGAAAGCTGCACAACCAGAGGCCAAGACGAGAAGTCGGTGTTAGCTTGCGGGAAAAAAACGGGTGCTTGTTTGGAGGTAAAACGTGCTTTTGATACAATTATTGGATGTAGAAGGTCACTTGGCCGGTGCCCCGGAGTACAAGCGCTGGGCTTCCACACACACTTCCGATCAAATTGGTAGCTCCGAGGGCCACAGTTTTGACGGATTGCATACCGTTCAATTGACTGCTGGCAAATGGGCTAAATCGAAAGACAATCAGGAGACTCTATGAGAGAAAGACCAGATGGCCGGGTACAACAAAACTTTTGTAATTCAGTGTCTACGTTACTCACTCATCCAGAGCTCTAGGTTGCTGTGGTTATGCTGAACGCTCTTCTTCTAACAGATTCAGTAGAATTAGATTCGTGCATTCGTGCATACGATATCCTGTGTGATCCTAGTTTCAAACCCAAACTAGCACACACACAGTCCTTGTTTGCTTCTAGACCTCACTGATCAGCATCACGTTTCCTAATTGATTTATGAATGTTCCATTTTGGTCGCTAAGCTGGAAAAGGCCCAATGGTCGCCGTGAGAGCTCATTGGTCACCACAGAAAAGCCACAGCAATTGGGGGATGGCTGTCTTGGAAGTCTCGGTGGAGCGTGGCGTCAATTTGATTATGTGGAAGGTGTACTTGCTTTGTAGAATCTCATGCCACATTGTCAGAGAGAGCTGACTGAAAACGTCCCCAGCATTGAGCTTGGGAGGATAACCTTTTCTTTGAGGAGAGCAGTGCCTACGGCACAATCGCATCACTGACAGTCTCGCTGGTAGTCGCTGAAGAAGCCATCACACGACCCTAAAACTTCTTACAGCGCTGGCTCTCTAGGGAATTGTTGCCGAGAGTTGGCCCGACTCGACGGTCAAAAGATTCTGGCGCATGCAGACCAAAAGATGTTGTTTCACAATTTGTCACAGTTCAGTTGTCCTGTCACGATCTTCCACTCAAGTAGCGACCGCTGGTACGGAAAATGCACAGGTTACCCAGAGGGCAGCCTCTAGAAGTTTGGTACCTTTAGTTTAGTATAAAGAATCGGGTGACGATCAAACAATAAACAGTCCGAGGATCGAAATACTGCGCGTACAGTTGGGCTTGGAAGAAAAGGTATAACCATCCCCAAAACTAAATAGCTCATTTAGAGGGTATCGGGAATTTGGGAGAGATGAAGGTCCTTCATAACGGATGATCCACAAGTACATCAGTGGTGATGCGGGTAGGAACGATGAGTTACACGGTCGAGAAGTGAGTGTACGAGGGTATGACACAGTCAGGCCCAGATCTCGGTAGCCGCTAAAAGCGGCATGACGTGCTTTCAAATAAGGTTCGGATCAAGGCCCACAATCTCGCGTGGGAGGCACATGGCATCAAGGGTGAATCTTGTAAACTCTGGTCCTTGCTGGGACGGTTACACGATACACGATAGTCCAAACCGGTAGACAGGTACCTGAGATCGAAGCTCTCCGGGAGATCAACAGGGAAGGAAGCAGATAAAGTACATCACCGGTCATCACTCTAAATTCGGACGCTAGCCCGCCCGGAAGATCAAGCTGCCGCGGCTAGAATACAACAATCAGGTTGTTTGGTGTTTGCACTCCTTCCGACACCTCTGCCCTCCCCCTACAGCCTGACCTGAGCCAGCGTCGGCCACCAAGTCACCATGGCCGAGTTCGTACGTGCCCAGATCTTTGGCACGACCTTTGAAATCACCAGCAGGTCTTCAGCCCCGCACTTGCACCGCTCACGAGCCTGCGCCATGTTGACTTGTGGATAGATATACCGATCTGCAACCGGTGGGCATGGGAGCTTTTGGACTCGTCTGGTACGTGGAGTGTCTGATTGTATGCAAGTTGCACGCCATACCTGACTTCTTCCTTGTAGTTCGGCAAAGGATCAGCTCACTAGCCAGGCTGTAGCGGTCAAGAAGATCATGAAGCCGTTCAGCACCCCTGTTCTCTCGAAGCGCACATACCGAGAACTGAAGCTACTCAAGCATCTCCGCCACGAGAATGTAAGGTCTATGGACATACGTGTTTCGTTGAAAGGGAGGCTGACTTCTACAAGGTCATCAGCTTGAGCGACATCTTTATCTCTCCGCTTGAAGATATGTAGGGACGCCTTGAACCCCTTTGAAAGTCACTGTCGCTTACGATCTCGTGTTATAGCTACTTTGTGACCGAACTCCTCGGAACCGACCTCCACCGCCTCCTCACTTCGAGACCTCTTGAGAAACAATTCATCCAATACTTCCTCTACCAGATCTTGGTACGCTCATTGGCAATCCTGGCGCTCAATGCCAACATCGAAGCTGATGCAGACATAGCGAGGACTCAAATATGTTCACTCGGCCGGCGTTGTCCATAGAGACCTTAAACCCAGCAACATTCTCGTGAATGAGAATTGTGATCTGAAGATATGCGACTTCGGCCTTGCCCGCATACAAGATCCTCAAATGACTGGTTACGTCTCGACGAGATACTATCGTGCTCCTGAGATTATGCTTACATGGCAAAAATACGATGTCGAAGTTGATATATGGAGCGCAGGATGTATTTTCGCGGAAATGCTGGAGGGCAAGCCGTTGTTCCCTGGCAAGGATCATGTGAACCAGTTCTCAATCATTACCGAACTCCTAGGCACTCCACCAGATGATGTGATACAGACTATTGGTAGCGAAAACGTGAGACATCGCCTCACTCCTTTATCTTCGATAGCTAATGTTCCCAGACCCTACGCTTTGTACAGTCCTTACCAAAAAGAGAGAGGCAGCCGCTCAGCAATAAATTCAAGCATGCGGATCCTCTTGGTAAGGAGCCTTCACAATCGAAATGCACTTGACTGACTGGAACAGCCATTGATCTACTCGAGAAGATGCTCGTTTTCGATCCACGGCTACGGGTGCGTGCTGGCGATGCCCTGGCCCACGAGTACCTTGGTCCATATCACGACCCAAGTGACGAGCCAGTGTCAGAAGAGAAATTCGACTGGTCTTTCAACGATGCAGACTTACCAGTCGATCAGTGGAAGGTGATGATGTAAGCTCGACTTTCAGTCCTTGAATGCACGAAAGTAAATTGCTTACCGTGTGAGCAGGTATCAAGAAATTCTTGATTTCCACCAGGTGGAACCAGAAGGACAGGAGGAAAACGGATATCAGTAGCAAGAGGTCTCTCATCATGAATGACAGTGATTCTCGTTGGTTTCGGAACTGAGGAGTCATGGCTTCAATAGCACTTGGAGTGTGGTTAGGGATAAATGGAATCGGTCGTCAAGCCTCAGAAACGAAGCGACGACAGACCATTGCACAGCTTATATGACTCATCGCCTAAGATACCTCTTCTTTAGATATACCAGGCTCGCAACACAGGACGCAGAACAAATCTGATTCCTTCGTACAGTGCTCCTATCTATGCAAGACTGCCCCTGTCGCCGTTTATCCTACCCCTTAAGTCTCTTTGAGACCCCTCTTTGACGCTCCAAACCTTTACACAGGTTGCTAGGATCGGATACTCATCCCAGTTGATCGTCATATGAGATTCTCGCCCAAGTGCACTCTTCTCTACTTTAGTGTGGACAGTTGGTGAACCTAGTCCCGATGCGATGGGGTCAAGGTTGACGTTCGGTCTTGGCAAGGAACGCGGCTTAAAGTCGACGAAGTTGGTTGCGGTGTTACCGAATCGTACATGTAGCTGCCAAATTACGTTACAGGCTCTATGCCCGATTCATGAATCCATTGCCAGATGCCGCAGGGCCCTTCTTCGACCCCAATGCGCTACAATGGTGATCAAGAGCAGCTTTGCGCCCATTGTCTGCGTCGTGGGCTTTCACCACGCCAGGTATAATCTCTGAATTGAGGTAAAGTCGTTAACTAAAGTTTGGCAGAGGGCCCGAGATCGAAAGCTGGTTTGGCGTTGAAGACGGCACAGATCCAGCTGCCGACAACGACTGGTCCTTCCTACCTTTCATGGCACTCTCTGACGGCGCTCATGCGTATGGCTTCACCCAAACCCTGCCCAGGATTTCGAAGGGAACGCTGAAAATGCAGCAGATCTGCAGAGGATTTCTCCCACTTTACCCTACGCCGTCGAGCGACGCCGACATCGCCTCCCACTTCCGTCTTCGGTATATCATGCACCCGACAAATCGATGCCACCCAATTGCACAACCGACCAGCGGATGTGACAAGGAGCACTGTGCAGAAGGCTGTGGTAGCTATTGCTGATAACCCTCAATTCTTCGGGCAGCTGCGAGAAAAGTTGAGCATGGTTACTGGGGCCTGGTTTGCGCAGAGGTAGGTAACTGGGATTGTCTGGGATTGGAGGTACGACTGACGGCAAAACCACTCAGAGACTTTACGGATGTGGATATCTTGAAGGTCGGTGAGTGACGCGCTCAATAATGGCGAGGCCTCGACTGAAAGTAGGGTTAGCAATTCCAGGAGAGCTTAGGCAGGAGCTTGCAGGATATGGAGGATGATCAGTATCTTGGTACAAGCCCCATCACGTACGATGCGTGTGGCTGTGTGCTCATCTTCGTAGGCATTTCGTTACGCGAGCTTATACACGAGTACAAGCACCAGACTCTAGTCCTATTCAAATGCTGTCTGTTACAACCAAAGGTAAACTTGTATCTCAGATCAATCAGGGCAAGGACTTCTGACACTGCCAGATGCTTTTCTTTGGCTCCCGATGCGAGCGACTATGCATGGTCCAATTCGCTCTAATTTCTCTAATACCTGGCTTGCTCCGGAGGTTGGAAGATTCTGCGGATCCGGAATTCGATAGCTACGAGAAGAATCTAGTCACGCCAACATCTTTGAAAAGTAGTGAAAGAAACTCTCGTATGCCCCAGATTGCGGATGTAAACGAAGTCTGCTAAGTGATCGTAGTGCTTTCCTATATGGGTCTCCCATTGCAGCTGTAGGTACCATCCTTTATTCATGCTAAGGAGACTATTGCCCTGTTGGCTAATTCGTCGATTGCGACTGCTAGCTTTGGAAAGGTATGAGGAGAGATAAAAGTAGTAGAAGAAACGATCCTGAAACCTCCCAGGGAGCCATGTTCGGACCTTACACACCGTTGCAGCAGCTTGATGTTCTCTCAGACCATGGTACCAAATCGTACATTGTCGGTTCAACCAATTCATTACTGTTACAACAGAAGGATCGGTACAGCGATATACTCATCAACGTAAGTTCAAGTTCAACATGAAAGGAGGTTATATACTGATTTGCCTTCCCAGCTCGACGAAGTAACCATCAGCATCACATCTGCCTCACTCCGCACCGCTCTTGCCCTCTCCGCTGCCGATCGCCGGTGGATTGATTTCTTATCCCAGACCGTGACCGACACCTGGGACCCCTTCAACCCCTCCCGCCCACGAACAATGGGCTACATGGGCTCCGAAGAATTCATCCGCCTTCAATTCGAAGAGTACCTCCTCGCCCTCCTCTCGTCCATGAAGTACCACCTCTACCTGACCAAACACGCACCCCTCCCCGGCGTCGAAGGCGACCCAAGCTCAGACTTCAACGCCGACTTCCTCAGCCACTGGCAACAAGCCCCCTCCTTCACCCTATTCACCACCCACACTGACAGCCACCTCTTCGATATCGTTGAGCCCAAACACCCCACAGCCGGCAATCTCAGCTTCGAAGACATCCAACGCCGCATCTCCCTTCAAATCCAGACCCTCCATCTCGACGACCGCCTCGCCACTTCGAAAGAAGCCCTTAACAAACATCTGGCGACCGGCCACAAAAAAGTCTCTACGGCTTTTTCAAATCTCTGGGCCGACATCGAAGCCATGCGGGAATCCCAACGCCTACGAGCTCAAGCCGCCGCTCAGAATACAAATCCCAAGGAGAACCCATCAAGAAGCAGCTCCCCAGCCCCCTCCTCCAACCCATCATCATCCCCAGAGAAACCCTCATCCCTCCCCCCCCGCTTCACAGCCCGCACCCCCGACATGTCCGCCGCACAAGCATCCGTCCAAGCAGCCGGCCAAAAAGCCGGCGCATACATCTCCTCCTGGGGCGCGTGGGCCAGCGAACGGCGGAAAGCGTACGCGGAAGGCAGAACTGCGAGTAGCGGTGAGAATGTCGGTGGTGCGAGTGGTGGGGGTGCGGCGGAAAAGGGACCGGGGAGATTGTCGAGGTGGAATAGTAGTGCTTCGTTGGGGAAGAAGGTGGTGAGGGAGGAGAAGGGCGGGGATGGGATTGGGAGGTTGGATGCTTGAATTTTGGATGGGAGATGATGACGATGATGATGGATATGATTGTGATGAGTGCGTCAGAAGTGCTCTATAAACTCAAGACTCTTGCAAAGTTGGTCTCGGACAGGCCCAGCTTTTTCTCATGTGGTAACACATACATCACATGAGTGAGGTGGAAGGTTTAAGTCAAAGACATCTTTGAGGATGTGAGCAGGCAGCACTGAAATTACGATGAACCGCAATGCGCGTTGACTGCGTCCACACATCAAGTGATTTGATTTTGATGGATCGCAATATTTCCAGCTATGATGGTTAGCAATGCTATGCTAATGACGTTAAAGCTACCGTGAGCTAAGAGGTATCTATGGTGCGATCCGTGGAATAAAGCATCGCTGAACCCTCCCTCCCTCCAGGTAAATGTATGCATGGATTCCGTTATTCCACATCGATGGACAATCCGCGTTCATCAAGATCATCTCGTTCAGGATGACTTCCCTGCCAAAAAGTCATCATCGTCGCATGCATTAGTCACCTTTTCAGCACATGACGTTTCCTTCCACCGTCATTGAGATGCCTTTCGCTCATGGCTCACGTGACCATCGTTTAAAGCAAGGATTGAATAACGAATCAAGCCAGATAGCCGAGCTCGTCGTTGTCCTCCAGACGCTCGAGGTATTCCTTTTCGATGAGCTGATCGATGGATTTCTTGATATCCTGGACCTTGGGTGTGAAACGAGACTTGATCTGCGAGATGGTCTCTTGCACCAGTACGACGTGCTTCATCTTCTTGCGAGACTTCATGATGCGAACAATAGCAGACTAGCAGAATGTTAGCAATGGAAATAGCGAGAGGTGAAATGGACACGAACCTGCATCAGCAGCTTTCTGTCTTCCTCAATAGTCTTGTGCGTGTCCTCGACTTCTTGCTTAGCTTCAGATTTAACCGTGATATTGAGGTTGACCTTGATCTTCTTGCTCTTGAAATTGTAATTCAAGGCGTACGAGGTCCCAGCCTCAGCCTTGCCATTGTCAGGCGTCGGTATCAAGACCTTCGCCTTGACAAAAACATTGAGTGATGGATCCAACCATTCTCCTGACAGCGCGGTGGCCTTCTGTGCGTCCTCATAGGTCACGGTATCGCTGTCATTGAACAGGAGCAAGATTGCCATCTGAAATGTAGAGACCATGAAGGTGTAGGGAACCTTGGTGTTCTTGATGTAATTTGCTTTCATCTCACCTTTGCACAGCTGCCATAACCAAGTAAGCTTGCGACCGCTATGCTTTTCGAAATAGAATGTTTGGAAGTTGCCGTATGTTGTAACAATATCAGGCGGAGGGATGAAATTCGTTTGTGGTGGTGTGAGGGGCCAGAACCCGGTCCCAAGGATGTGGTATGAAGCATCAACTCTAGCTTTCCGCTCTTCTTCACTCAAAGCTCTTGCGTTGAAGTTTTTGAAATTGCTATTCAAATCTCCAGATATCTGAATGTCCTGGAACATGCGTTGCAGCTTATTGGTATACTCGAACCCGCAAGCCTCCTTCAATTTGCCAATCATGCTCGTCTCGGCATCCTCTGATGCTGAGCTGGAGTGGACCAAACGCTTGGCCAGCATGCGTGAGTAAAATTTCTGGAACACATCCTTGTCCTCAATGTATTTGAAAACAGTCATGACCTGTATCAGGGATGCTTCGAGGTCTGCCTCCTCAGCACTCTTTGCGCTCTTTTTCAGTAGAGCATCGGTGTACTTGGCTAAAAGCTCCGGCGAGCGGGTTGAGCCTGTCTTGCAGACCTTGTTGCGATTGACGAATTCTTTGCAAGCATTGTCGAGAGATCGGACGAATTCGGATTCACCGCCAAAGGCATCATCCACCAGCTTCTGATACTGGGTGTGTACTTCAAGCAGGGCGTCAACGTACGTTTTAGGCTCCATGTTCTCGCCATCTACCGCGACTTTCTCGACTGCAGCCAAGCCTGACTTCCTCACATGTGCCTCGAATCTTGTACGCAGTGGTTCCAGGCCATCGATGATACGTGCGAGCAGTCGATACATCCGGGCAAGGTCATCCTGCCTATCGGTATCAAGGAGTACCTGGAATTCATCACGCAAAAGGCCGGAGTGACCAGTGACCAATACGTTCAAACATGCCTTCATCAATGGGTTCATTATATCTTGGTGAAGATACAAGCCAACGCGAGCCTTCTCCTCGTCCAGACGAGTCTCAGCCTTCTTCATATACTCGATCACTGAATTCTCTGCCACGAATTGATTCGACTCATTTTCGTAGTACCGAGTCGTAGCGTCAATAAAGGGCTTTTCGAAGTGGAATCGGTATACGTCAAGCGTTGACTTCGTACTATCGGTTTCATCGAGACCCAACGATACGAAGGAATCAACCACGCTCTTGATCTGGCTTTGCTCGATGGTCTCGCCATTCCGCTGTTTCTCCACCATCTTCAGTACAGCAGCCATCACATTCTTGTTCACCTTCTCGAAGAGGATCTCCCTCCACTGAACGAGGTGTAAGGTATAGACATCGTAAACATCCTTCTTGCCTTCGTCTATTTCTCGTCGAACCCAATGCCGATTCAGGTATCGGAACAAATGGTTGGTGTATTTGGCGGCTGTCGTATATCGGTCCCATTCGCGGATGTAGTATGTGAGGAGGGCTTCGTCAACATGGCTTTTTGATTGTTCATGCAACTTCTCGAGGTGGGTCTTCAGGTATACTTTGAGATTCTTGTAGAGGTCTTCCCCTAGTAAATGGGCTAATGCTTTTAGTCAGTAGCGTTTTGATGCCACGTGACGCGAGCTAGACATACCTCCACGGTGGGCATTACCACCGATGATACCACCGCCTGATGCTACAGCTTTCTGTGATGTACAGAAATTGTGAACAGCCGTGTAAATGCCCATGTATGTTGCCATGTCTACCCCATCCTTCAAGTTTGTCATGATCTTCTCGATCCCAGTCTCGAGAAAATTCCATGTTGCCACGAGATCATCCTTGTTAGGAGCTGGGGGCATAGTGATCGGCATGATTGCGGTGGCCCAAGAGAAAGCTCGAAGCGGGTGGTACTCGGTCGAGGATTTCGGTGGAGGCGGAGGAAGGTCGAGATGTTGAAGGGGGGTTTGATTCACCAGTGTCTCTGACACCCAGATGGCGATGATCAACAAATTCTGCACGAACACAGATTCGTGATGAAGGAAGTGAGGTGTTGAGCAGCACGTGAAGGAAAGATCAGATCGTGGTGAGATCCAGTGTTCTAAATTCCTTGAGAAAGTGAGGGCATCTCATACCAACCTGGCCAGGCCACATCAGTCGAAGGTAGAGTGGCAGCTTAAAAGCGACGTTGTGGAACAGAAGTGCCAATGGTTTACACATGTCTACAGCCCAGCTCTGACGCCTGAGGCTTAGACTGGCAAGCGCAGGCGGCAGTATCCGGAGCCACTTTCACCCTTTTGGACTCGGATCAAATTCAGGCCGGCAAGTAACTTGAAAGCAGCAACAGAAGCAGTGGGCTGGCGCACAACTTGGAGGCAGTCACAGCAGTGCCATGGTCTGCAGACGATGACTGCAAAGATCCATATCGTGCTGTATCTCAACAAACCTTTGGGAGCCAGAATACCGCCACCTTTTACACATCAAGACAAGGTCCATGATCTCCATACACTGGATCCCTCTCGAACCATCCCAAATCGCTGATTGCCTTGACCTTCTCCTCTTCTCCCTCCTTTCCATAACACATGTCCCAGCTCTTGCCTGTTTCGTAACTTCCTACCATGTTGAATGCTCCATCAATGTCTTCCAGAAGCCTGTGTGCAACACCTGCCGGCACAACCATGACATCTCCTCGTTCCACCACTGACTCAACTCTCTTCGGATTATCCTCGCCTCCGAAGCATAATCTTGCCTTTCCTGCTGCAACGCACAGAACTTCATGGGCTGTGGAGTGAAAGTGAGACTGACTAAACATCGTATAACGCCATTGTGGAGTCACGACACCTATGGTTAAGAGGTGGCTCTCGATCGTGGAAGCGGAAATGCCGGAATGAAATGCAGAGTGATAGATGAGTAACGGTTTCTTGATAATTGAAGTATTAGGCATGCGTTCGAACGAGGGGATTTGGTGCGAAGATAATCGAAGTTCCTTGAGAGGTGTGAGAGGTGCTTTAGAGGCAGCCATGATCGAGAAGTAATTGAACAGGCCAAGTGATAAACGCATGCACTTTCTAGGGAGCTTATTTCATAGAGAACATAAATACGTTCATGAAGCGGAAGTTGCCTCACTTAATGGCACCCTTACGTCATAGCCAGACCCGAGGTACTGACAAGTATCAATTGCGTGTCCCCTTTATTTCCAAAAGCACGAAACACCAATGATAATGCACCACCGATGTCGCTATGCTTAAGCCAGAGCAATCTCATGCCGGAGACTACGAACTCCTTACAAGAGTCAGGAACCCTGGTCACCCTCCAGTGACGCGCTCAATAAGCCTGTCAGAATCTTAGCGCGTTTCGAATCGAAGTGGGCTTCTGAAGGCTTACCTCAGTACACTAATCGAGAATGTCAGAAGCCACGCAATTAGTGCAATCAGCAAAACAGACGCCAAGCCTTGCTGCCGAGCACAGATCGCATGCCTGTCTGGGGAGGGTATCTTAGGCTGGCCTGTGGAAGTCACGAAGTGGGTTGTACAGAAGCCGCTGCCAATATTCTCGAAAGCCAGGCTCAGATTGGCTGAATCGAAGACAATGAAGAAGAGATCCAAGAAGATGAGACGCATTTTTGCTCTTGCAGGTCTCAAGCCAAGAGGCTTCCCAGAGTACTCGTCGTACGTGATGTACATCAGATAGACCATAGCGACTGCGTCGACAATGATGGCCATGTTTGTCGACGCTGTTTGCGTTGCTTCATTGTCAGTCTTGTCGGTGATGTGGTGAATCGAGCTTGCGAGGCCTAGGGCGACGGAAGAAAAAAACCACACGATTATGCGTATGATCATGGGAACAATAGGGCTGCGTAGAATCGTTCGTTGAGCTCTGACGTGCCAGACTCTTCTTTTCGCTTTGAACATGTGTACGCCGGTCGAACCGTTTTCGAGATCCCCATTATTATCAACACCTGCTAGCCATGGACGTGAATAGTCTGGACCGTTTCGTGCCCACCACTCCTCTG
>JAABUH010002208.1_pt1 | contig 19186 bp, 35 predicted proteins | sample 5559121 | NCBI WGS metagenome assembly JAABUH01 (sample SAMN10711871, study PRJNA513364) | rock metagenome | isolation source: Antarctica rocks | place: Antarctica: Victoria Land, Battleship Promontory nord | collected 2015-12-28
AATGTCGTGGGCTCGGAGGGGGTGGTAGACTCCATGGCGCGCTCCTTGGGACTGGTGGTGGGTTTGATCTCGCACCATCATCCCAAGGAACGCTCGCTCTGTCATCCTCACTCGCGCATAAGCCCTAAGCCGGCAGGCAGTGGGACGGGTGGCCTTGCGCGCTCAGATGGTCCTGCTCAGCGACCGCAGCTTCTCGGTGCCGCAGATCGCCGAGGTCCACGACTGTGGCGAGGATGTGGTGCGGCACTGGCTGCATCGGTATCAGGAGTTGGGGGTGGCCGGCTTGGAGGATGATCCTCATCCGGGTCGTCCTCCCAAGCACCCCATGGCTCGGCATGTGGTCGATACCCAGGCCAGTCAATCGCCCGACTGCTCCGGGCACGTCCAGAGTTGCTGGACGGTCGGCCTACTGACCACCTTCCGAGCCATGCGCTTTCATCTCCGCCTCTCGCCCGCGACGGTCCGCCGGCTGCTTCATCAGATGGGCTGGCACTGGGCCCGTCCTCGTCTGGCCCCGGCGAGCATGCGCGCTCGCAAACGGGACCTGGAGACGGACGCCAAAGTGGCAGCGATTGATCGAGCCCTCGCCTTGGTGGCGGAGAATGTGGCCCATCTCCTCTATCTCGATGAGGGCGATTTGCATCTGGTGCCGGTTATTCGTGCCATGTGGATGAAGGGAGAGCGGGTGCGCATTCCCACGCCCGGTCAGAACACCCGCCATGCTTTCTTCGGTGCTCTGGATGCACAAAGCGGCGTCTTCCATTGGGTTGATCACGATCGAAAGCTCGCTGTGTATTTCGTGGCCTTCCTCGATGACCTGGTGATGGCGTATCCCGAGAGGCCGCTCTACCTGGTGCTGGATAGCGCCCCGACCCATACCGCCAAGGTGGTCCAGCGCTGGCTTGTGCTCCATCCCCGTGTCCAACTGCTCTCGCTGCCCAAGTATGCCGCCCATCAGGTCAACCCGGTCGAGCGGATTTGGGGGTTGATGAAGGACAAGGTCGCCGCCAACCGGCTCGCCGGCAATATCGACCTCTTGGTCGCCCAGGCGTGCCGCTTCTTTCAGGAGCTGGCTCCGCATCCGGTCTCTCTCCCAGCAGCCGCATGATTCCCGTGCCTTCATTTTGGTCATGTGCTTAGCACCGTACCGCCAGCGCAGGCGTCGGTCGGGCAGTCCCATATGGCACTCACCGTCTCCTGCGGCTCGACGTTTGACGCGGTGATGGTCGCGCTTGATCCGGGTATCCCCGAGCTATGGTCGATGCTGATGACCAAATTGACCACCGCCGCCACCGTTCGCGCAATGAGCGCATTCCCCGCGTCGTTTGGATGCAGATAATCGTTGGAGCCGTCCCGTCGCACCGTCAACTGGGCGCACCCTCCCGACTGCTGAAATGCTTGGTCGACATCCACCAGGCGGACGTGTGAGGACGTCGCGATCTGTATGGGACGGCGCATGGCTGGGAATTGACCCCTTCTTCGCCCCCCTATTCCTTCATGGTCATGATGGATGCCCCGGTGGCCTTGCCCGGCGCATTTGCCATGCCCGTCTCGGCCGCCACATCGCGCCAGTGGTTCGGTCATACCCTGTACTTCGTAGCTTCACAGGCGGGGAGCTACTACTACCTATGTCCAGTCCCCGGCCACGCGCGGAAGGGAATGTATGGCCGATTCATCGTTCGTTGAAGTTGGCGCCAAAGCCAACGCCGTGCGTACGCTAAAGCACAGTTTGCGCGGCAAGGAAGAGAGGAGGGACACGGTGAGCAAAGGTACGCAATCCGCGCGGGAGCGAGCACTCGGACTGCTCGGTCCACTGGAACGCCGAATTATGCGTGAGGTGTGGTCGGAAACGGTGGCTGGCGAGTTCGTCGTCCGTGATGTGCTTGATCGGATGCCTGAACTGGCCTACACGACGGTAATGACGACGCTCAATCGCCTGGCGGATAAGGGTATGCTGGCGGTCACACCAGTGCGGGGTCAACGGGCTCACGCTTATCACGTGACCACGAGCCCCGAAGAGTTCTTGATCCGGGGCAGCCGGGACCAGGTAGCGCGCGTCGTCGAGCAATTCGGCGACACAGCAATCGCCGCCTTCGCGGAGCGCCTGGACGGATTGAGTACGGAGCAGCTGACGCGGCTGCGGAAGCTGGCTGAGTGATGAGCCGGCGCTCTCTTGCCATCTTGCCTGTCTTGGCGATCATTCCGGCATGCTGGGATTGGTCCCAGGGGTGCTCCCGGGCGGGATCGTGCGTCGCGAATGTGGGGCGCATGCATCCCTGGACATTTAGCGTTACAGCGGCTGTTTCTCTCCTGCTGAGCGCTACCCTGCTCGCTTGGTTGGCACGAATGGCCTGGATACTGGTAATGGCCCGGTGCGAGGTACGTCCCCTGCGCGGCGCGGAACCTTCGGTTGCACTCAAAGAATCCGAACAGCGGACGAGAGTGCAGTACGTACAGTGTCTTGCCGGAGATCGGCCACTGGCATTCTGCGCCGGTGCGCTGCGCCCAAGAATCTTCGTGACACGCAGTCTGGTGTGTCAGCTCAAACCAGCGGAACTAGATGCTGTTCTGTTACACGAGGAGCATCATCGCCGGCGCCGTGATCCCCTGCGCTACGCCATGCGCCGGGCGGCGGCTGACGCGGGCTTCTATGTCCCGCTTCTTCAGTGGTGGGCGCAGCACCGGTTCGAGGCAGCGGAACTCGCCGCCGATCGCGCGGCTCTCCAACAGGCTGGGCGCGTTCCCTTGGCGGGAGCCCTCCTGGCAGTGGGATTGTTGGCAACCTCCTCCTATGCCGCGTCATTCGCCGGAGCAGCGCCCGCACGGGTAGCGCAGATCTTGGGAGATGCTCTGCCTCGCCGCTATCCTCAACGCGTCCTGTGGATCACGTCGGGTATAGGCCTCGCACTCGCATCCGGCACAGCGCTCTGCCTCGCGCAGGTGCTCGCCAATCTGCGCTGATCTCCACAAGTTTGCGGCTGATAACTGGCAGACGCTTGCTACTATCACTAGATAGTATTATCATGGCATAGTACAAGTTCGATGTTTGGAGGTTGTCGGTGAGTCAGATCGTGCCCTATCTGTTTTTCTTGGCCTGCCCCGTTTCCATGGCTGTCATGATGTGGTTCATGATGCGTGGCATGGGCAGTCACCCCACTAATGACCAAGGCGCCGCCGGCCAGCGCATGACGCAACTCGAGCGCGAGGTCGAGCCCTGCGAGCGCGGCAGTCGGATTCTGAGCCCGTGAGGACGCGCTAGTGGGGCGAGACTCTCGCCAGCAGCGGCGGACACGAGAGCGCCGTGCACCGCGGAAGGGAGCCAGGAGGAGCGTCAATTGGCCAATGGTCATTGGCGCCGCCGTGGTTCTTGCTGCCATTGGCCTCTTCGCCCATCAGGTATTCGGGAGCGGCACGAGCACCGGGAGCAGCGTATCCTCGTCTCAGAACCCCGTCATTGACGGGGTACAGTGTGGCGCTACCGAGGGAACAGCGTATCATCAGCACGCCCATCTGACGCTGTTCGATGCTGGCAAGCCGGTGACGGTACCACGGGGCCTTGGCTTGGGTCAGACGTGCCTCTACTGGGTCCATACTCACGATGCCTCGGGCGTCATCCACATGGAGGCGCCGGTTGGCCTCAAGCCGACCCTGAAGACCGTCTTCGATATCTGGGGCGAGCCGGGGCAGACGATTTCCCGCACGCAATTCTTTGACCATACGGCAAGGCCCGGACAGACCATGAAGGTTTGGGTGAATCTGAAGCCATACGTCGGCAACCCAGCGGCCATCACGCTCCGGCGGCACACGGATATCACCGCTGAGATCGGACCACCGTTTATCCCCCCGAAGAAGTACCACTTCGGTCAACTCTGATTCTTATCAACTCTTCCCCTGCTCGCACCGGGAGCATGACTGCGTGCTCGACACCTCAGTAACCGAGAATGCGCTCCTGCCCAGTGGACGGCTCGGAGGACGGGGACGCTTCCTGGTGGCTGGCATAATCAGCGTCGTCGTGCTGGCGCTGCTAGCGGTTCTAGCCGTTGGACTGCAGAGCGACCCACAGGCGAGTGTTTCACCGCTCCTGAATCATCCAGCACCAGTGGTCACCCTCAATACGCTCGACGGTACCCGATTTTCTCTCGCTCGTCTTCGCGGCCGGCCCATCGTCCTCAACTTCTGGGCCTCCTGGTGTGTCGGGTGCTAACTTGAGCACCCGTACCTCCTCCATGCCTGGCACATCTACCAACCAGATGGTGTTGCCATGGTGGGCATAGTGTTCAGCGATAGTGTAGGGAACGCTCGATCATTTCTCCGGGAATACGGCGGTGGCTGGCCGAACCTGCAGGATCCGAATGGCTCGGTGGCCGTCAAGTATGGCGTATCCGCCGTCCCTGAGACCTTCTTCATCGACCGACGGGGAATCGTGCGCTACAAGTCTGTCGGTCCGGTAACACCCCACCTGCTGACGGTTGAGATCGCTCGCCTCTTGCACGCGAACACGTAGGTTCCACTCTTGCCGTCCATGCCAACAGAGACCTCAAACGCGACCGAAGTTGGGACACGGGATCTGGGCGGCACGGTGGTAAGGTTGAGAGCAACAGCTCGCAACTCCCGATCGGCATCTTTTCCAACTCTGGGCGCAGCGCCGCCAGCAAGACGGACAAGGAGCGCAGGCCATGACGACACCGGCAGAGACCGAACGAGTCAGGGAGCTCTACGACAAGGAGGCGCCGAAGTACGACCGCCAGATGGACTTCTTCGACCGACTGCTCTTCAAGAGTGGGCGCGAATGGGCGTGCTCACAGGCCAAAGGCGACGTGCTCGAGCTCGCCGTGGGTACCGGCCGTAACCTGGCCCACTACGCTGCTGATGTGCGGCTGCAGGGCATCGAGCTGAGCCCCGCCATGCTGGATATCGCCCGTGCCCGCAACGGCGTCCGCGAAGCCGGTCTGCAGTTGGGAGATGCCCAAGCGCTCGTCTTCCCCAACGAAAGTTTCGACACGGTGGTCTGCACCCTGTCGTTGTGCACGATTCCCGATGACCGCGCCACCGTATCCGAGGTACGGCGGGTGCTGCGACCCGGAGGCCACTTCCTCTTGCTCGAGCACGTGCTCAGCACTCAGCCGCTGATTCGCGCCGGACAGCGACTCCTCAATCCCCTGGCCGTGCGCTTCTACGGCGACCACATCGCCCGCGAACCGCTCAAGCACCTGCAAGCCGAACACTTCGTCATCGACCACGTGCACCACTCAAACCAGGCGCCAGCAGCCCGTGCGATGCGTCCTGTTATTGAGGCGACGGTGCCTCACTGCGTGCGAGAGACTCGGGGGGGCTGTTCCGTTACTACCGGACGGCCAATCCGCGGCCGGCCCAGGAATCAAAGCGAATAGAGCAGCGGAAGTACAGGGAGGCTACAATGTAGTCATTACGTAATCATACCCATCACCCTTGAAAGGATTACCGTGCGTCACAGAGCGGATTCCACTGAGGCGATGTGCCAGGTTCGGTGTATTCATCCCGAGACGGTGGCGGAGGCGCGAGCTCAACTCGAGGATGCACAGACCTACCGGCAGCTGGCCGAGGTCTTTGGCGCTCTCGCCGACCCCACCCGGGTACGGATCGTTCATACCTTGCTCCGAGAGGAGCTCTGCACCTGTGATATTGCGGCAGTGGTGGGCATCAGCGAATCGGGCGTGTCCCAGCACCTGCGGATCTTGCGCGCGCTTCGCCTGGTGAAGAGCCGGCGCGACGGGAAGTTTGTGTACTACACCCTCGACGACGCGCACATCGCCTTGCTTGTCCAAATCGGACTCACCCATCTCGGACATGCCGCTGATCCCCGCATTGATGATGCCCTCGTCGCGCTGGCGGGAAGGGTGATGAGGTAGTGACTGGAGATCGTGCACACAGCCACAGGATGCTGGGGGACACATGTACTGCCGCCAAAGGGCCGGCGGGCAGGTGAGCCACGACCATGGACATCACCACGAGAAGCCCGTCGACAGCCTAGATGTCGCGCGGGACACACCAATGCCAAGGAGCAATGGATGAGTAGTTCGTTGATTCAGCTCACGCCCGGGCGCAACGTACGGCAGGAAGAGGCGGTGCGGGCCGGCGTGCGGATTGAGGTCGTGACCGTTGTCTGGATGCTGATCGAGGGTGCGGTAGCGCTAGCCGCCGGAATCCTGGTGCGCAGCGTCCTGCTTACCTCATTTGGCATCGACAGCGTCATCGAGCTGATTGCCGGAGGGGTCTTGCTGTGGCGACTGACCACCGAGGCCCGCGGCCATTCGCTGGAGCGCGTCGAGCGTGCCGAGAACCGGGCCGCCTGGGTAACAGGTGTCGGTCTCTCCCTCCTCTGTGTCTACGTCGTTGGCACGGCTGCCGCCAGCGTGCTTACGAGGACGAAACCAGAGAGCGCACCTGTCGGTATCGCTCTCGCCCTAATCGCCTTGGTCATTATGCCCGTGCTTGTCTGGCGTAAACGGGACATCGCGGCACGCATCGGTAGCGCCGCTTTACGTGCCGATGCAGCCTGTTCTCTGACCTGTGCCTACATGGCGGCGACACTGCTGGTTGGACTGGGACTGAATCTGGCATTTGGCTGGTGGTGGGCTGATGCCGTTGCGTCCTTTGCCCTGCTGTATTGGCTCGTACCGGAAGCACGAGAGGCGCTGGAAGGCGCGCGTGCCGGGCGCGGAGGGTGTGCCTGTGGTGGTGGTGGTCCCGCACCAGAGATGCGGGAGGTGCTTGCCGGCGCCGAAGCTGACCGTGGCGGCTGTGGCTGTGGTGATGGCGACTGTTCGACCTAATTACTCCGTAACACGGCGGCTCTCCTGTCGGCGATGCGTTGTCCATTGGTGACGAATGCTTGACGGTCCCTACCAAGCGCGTCATGCGCACAATGAGTACAGGCCTCCGACAGGAGTACAATGAAGAAGCATCAGACAGGAATCTCATGGACGATTCCAGCCAACATGGCGCCGCGGATCTGATCCGCAAAGCGGTCGCGGACCGCTACTCGCCGAGCTAATTCAAGTGATGCCCAGTGCAGCCGGCGGAAGGACCGGGGAATCCAGTGAGACGCTGACGGCCAGGTCGTCGACATGGACCGTCAGTTCAACGATGCGGGTGGCGAGGTAATCATCGAGGCGCATGACGGAGTCACCGGCGACCGTCAGCAAACGGTGGTCACGCTCGCGCGCGAGCCTTCCCTCAAGCCGGCGGTGAGTCGATCGAGTTCGACAACGAGTTGCGCATGTCCGGCGGCAGCCACCTCCTCGCCACGCTGAAATATCAGATCGGCCGGCTCATCGATCGCCTTCCGACCCACTCCAGCACCCTGCCACCACTTTGCTGCCTGCATACGTTCGTCCTTTCGAGCTTTGGATTTCGCCGGCATCTGCCGTCACTTCTCCCACAAAGCACGTACTTCAATCATGCCGACCGCAGCCATGGGGTGTTTCGACGCAACCTCGATGGCCTCGTCCAGGTCAGAGCACTCGATCAGGTCGTAACCAGTGATCTGCTCCTTGGTCTTGGCGAAAGGACCATCCGCGAGCACGACTTCGCCGTCACGCAAGCGCACAGTGGTGGCGTCGCTGGTCGGCCGCAGGGGCCCCCCTGACTGTCGCACCCCGCGATCGTCCATCTCCTCGACCCATGCATCGATCGCGGTTGCCAGGTCCACCTTTGGGTTCGGTGTGATGGAGCCTTCAGTGCAAATTAGCAGCATGTAGTGCATGGTTCCTCCTCATTTGGTCGATACAGTAATACTACGAACGGGCCCTCCCCGAATCGACACGTTGCTCTGATCCAGGACCACGTTCCAACGCGTGCTGCCGTTGTGCACCTGGGAGAATCACCGTGAAAACAGAATCCGAACGCCTGGAAGTTCCGCCGCAGGGCGGGGAACGTGAGTTGTTGGAAGCCTTTCTGGACTTTCACCGAGACACCCTGGAGTGGAAATGCTCCGGATTGACGCAGGCACGACTCAAGGAAGCGACCTCACCGCCATCACCGCTCACCTTGCTGGGCTTACTACGCCACCTCGCCGAAGCTGAACACTATTGGTTTGACACCGTTCTGGTTGGCAGTGCTCAGCCGGCCATTTACGGCGGAGAGAATCCCTGGTACGAGCTTGACAAATACTCCGTTGATGACGTGGTGGGCCGATGGAAGCAGACATGTGCGTCGTCCAGACGAAACGTTGCCACGGTACCGTCGTGCGATCATCCTGCAACTCACGCTCGGTTCTGGGATGGGGAGACCGTCAACCTCCGCTGGATCTTGATCCACATGATCGAGGAGTACGCTCGCCACAACGGTCACGCCGATCTCCTGCGGGAGCGTATCGACGGGGAGACCGGAGAGTAACCTCCAGCAGTAATCCCCTCGCAGTTGTAACCCACGATGCGCGGCCGATCCCATAGCGCGTACTTTCCACGCCGCTCGCCGCGCGTTGCATCGAGAGTCCATGAGTCAGAGTATCTTTCAAAACCTCTGGAGAGTCTGAGTATGCTGGCCTATTACGAGCAAGTCATTGGTCAGCGACGAACTGTGGGAGGTGATCCAGCCGCTGCTGTCACCGGAGCCGCCGAAGCCCAAAGGGGGACGGCTTCGGGTGCCAGATCGGGCGGCACTGGCCGGGATCATCTTCGTGTTGAAGACGGGGATCCCATGGGAGATGCTGCCCCAGGAGATGGGCTGTGGCAGCGGGGTGACCTGTTGGCGGCGCCTTCGGGACTGGAAGCGGCTGCACCACGTGCTGTTGAACCGCCTCGGTCGCGCCGACCAGATCGATTGGGGGCGGGCCGGCCTCGACAGCGCCAGCATTCCCGCTAAAAAGGGGGCGCGGAGACCGGGCCGAACCTGACGGATCGGGGCAAGCCGGGCACCAAGCACCACCTGCTCGTCGATCAGCAGGGCATCTTGCTGGTCGTGCCCCTCTCGGCGGCCAACGTGCACGACTCCCAGATGCTGGAGGCGACCGTTACGAGCGGCGGGCCGATCTCCACCAGGCCTTCGTCTCCCTCGGCTGCGCCCTCATCTGCTGGAACTACGTCCAGGCGGGGTTGTGTTAGGCGCTCTAAGAGCGCATTCTGCTCGCAGTTGACCCGCACCTCAAGCAAGTCGAAGGTCTCGCCGCTGGTTTCGGGACCAAGATCCACGTTCGCGTCGAGGGCGGGGGCAAGCCCATGGTCCTGCTGCTGACCGCGCGACAGCGCCACGAACAGGTCATGTTCGAGCCGCTGATGGAGACCGGAGCGGTCAAGCGGCCAGGGCACGGACGACCGCGCATTCGACCGGATCGGGTGGCCGGAGACAAGGGCTACAGCAGTCGGAAGATCAGGCGGTACGTGCATCGCCGGGGGATTGGGGTGGTGATTGCTCGGCAGAAGCGAGAGCGACGAGTCCAGTTCGACAAAGATGCTTACCGAAAGCGAAACGTGGTGGAGCGCTTGATCAACCGCTTGAAGCAGTTCCGCCGTGTCGCCACCCGCTACGAGAAACGGGTCGTCAACTACCTGGCGATGCTCACCATCGCTGCCATCATGCTCTGGTTGTGAGGTGCCTGAGCCACCCTAGACTGAGGCACAAGTTTCAAACTCTCTCCTATGCCGTACCATGGGGTCATGCCAGATTTCGAGTCACTCCCCACTCTCCTCACCCTGCCGGGGATGGGGGACGTCCAGATGACGCGAGATATTCCCTACGCAGAGGAAGAGGCAGACCTACGCTACGATCTCTATCGCCCGCGCGAGCGCGGCCACCCACTACCTGCTGTCATCCTGGTGTCTGGCAATATCGTTGGAGATGAAGTTCTTAGGACCAAGCACTGGGCCGGATTTGAAACCGTGGCGCGCCTGCTGGCTGATATGCGCCCGTTGTCCACGGCCGAAGCGCGCTGCAAGGTCGGAGCGCAGCGGAGCCCGAAGGGGTGCCTTGCGGCGGTTGAGCGCCCGGATGTGGGAGGGTGCAGCCGATCAGCCGAGAGGAGGGCCATGTGAACCGCACGATCAGAAGAGTGAGCCCTGTACGGGACGGCCCCGCACGTACTCGGCCACCTGGCGCCACGAGATGTAGGGCACGCCGCGCGCCTTGCCATCCTGTGCGATGGCCCGAGCGATGCGCCCGAGGGTCGGCGTCTGGGTGACGGCGATGCCCTTCCCACGGTTGAAGATGCAGTCCGCGCTCCACCCCTGCGGGTCACCGAAGCCGCTGTTCCCCAGTTCGCGCTTCGCGATCTCCGTCGCCTCGGCATCTGTGGGCGCCGCCTCCATTTGAGGCCGCACCCACGGGTGAGATCGGAGGAAGTGCTCGACGACGAAGATGGTCTCGTCCTCGGTCAAGATGGGAGTGGAAGGGGCGGCAGTGAAGCCGCCCCCAGCGAGTTCATCAACCGCGTCCCCAAGCCCCGAACGCGACTGAGTCGCTCCCCCGGAGCGATGATGCGGGTCGCCGGCTACCCGGGATCTGGTCGCGCTATCGCGGGGTCAACACACAAAACTCATGGCCATCGGGATCGGCCATGACCACCCAGCTGACCTCGCCCTGGCCGATGTCGATGCGAGTCGCCCCGAGGGAGACGAGACGGTCGATCTCCGCTTGCTGATCACCGTGGACGGGTGGAGCGATGTCGAAATGCAGCCGGTTCTTCCCGGTCTTCGGCATCAGTGGCGGACCGCCCCAGGTGATCTTCGGACCGCCGCGCGGCGAGCGAATCGCGGTCTCTTGGTCCTGATCCCAGACCAACGGCCACCCCAGCGCTTCGCTCCAGAAGTACCCAACCTCCTGCGAACCGGCGCACGCCAGCGCTCCGATGAATCCGCAGTCGGCGAGGAAGTTGTTGCCCGGCTCGATGACGCAGAACTCGTTGCCTTCGGGGTCTGCGAGCACAACGTGTCCCTCCTCCGGGCGCTGACCAATGTCGATGTGCCGGGCGCCGAGTCCGAGCGACCTCGCCACCGTCTGCTGCTGGTCCTCGAGGGACGTGCTGGTCAGATCGAAGTGCATCTGGTTCTGGCCGGCCTTCTGCTCCTGCGTTGGAAAAAACTCGATCCGGAACCCAGTGTCATCGCTCGGCAGGAGCGCAATGCCGTCTGGGGGGTCGTCGGCCATCTCCCAGCCCAAGACGCCGGCCCAGAAGCGCGCGAGACGGAGCGGGTCGTTCGCATCGAAGCAGAGCGCGAAGAGGTGACAAGTCATTAGGTCCCCGGACAGGGGCAAGAAGTATGCCCCGCTCGATATCGGCATGCAAGGTTCTTTGTCAAATGTTGAGCTGGATGCTCTCAAACCGCAGTCATTGACGCGCTGAAGGCTCGTCGCCTTAGGGGGAGGGGGGAGGGCATGAGCACCCACCCCGGGCAATCCGGCACGCCAGCCCCATGAGTACGGACGCGACGGCACGGCCAAGCTCCTCACGCTGTTCCGCCCCGCCACCGGAGAAGTACATGCCAAGGGAGTGACGAGCGCTCCCAATGCTGTTCTCCATCCGTGGCTGCAGGAGGAACTGAGCGCCATTCTGGCGACGCTGCCAGCGGTGACGACACCCGAGGCGGAGCGGCCGGAGGCAGCCCAGTGGACGACCTGGCTGGGACACGAGCTGCGAGCACCCTTGCCACCGCTGCGGATGATTCTGATCTGGGATAATCTCGCCGTGTAAACGCCGGGCACCTGAGTTGGTCAATCGTGCACTGGCTGTTTCAGCACGGGGTCATGCCCTTATACACCCCGCTGTCGGGATCCTAGCTCAATCTGGCGGAATCCGTGCAACGCATCATCGTGCGACGAGTCCTTGCCGGGCAGCATCCCCAGACACCCGAGGAGATCATCAGGTGGGTGGAGGGCACCGTCGCTGCGTGGAACGAGGACTCGACGCCCTTCACGTGGGGCGGCAAGCGCAAGGAACGCCGGGATCGGGCACGCCAACGCCGCTTGGGTGGCTCAGAAGCACTGGCAGTCGTTCACCACTCAAATGCGGCATGACCCACTAGAGGACAGCGGCTTGCAGCACCCAAGTGGAAAAACACCTCAAATCACGCCGTGTACAACGGGATTAGTCAGCACCTGGGAAGACATACCGGACAGAAGTTTGAAGTGCAGTTCCATACGCCCGATTCCTTCGCCATGAAGGACCAGGTGCTCCATCCGCTCTATGAAGAATCCCGATTGGCCACGGTGACCGCGGCGCGGAAGATAGAACTGAACGACCAGATGGCCGGACTAGCCGCCGGCCTTGAGGTTCCGTCCGGCGTCGGCTCTATACGGCAGCATCGGTTGCGGCCTGAACCGTAGTCCCGAACCGCTTGCACAGCGCATCAGCTTCAGCGCCGGTCACTAAGTCGGCGCTATCGCTTCCTTCACGTCCCTGGAAGTAGTCAGTCAATCCTTGGTTGCGGAACCATTCCCCGTCAAGGCAGCTCAGCAGCCACAGTCCCTTCGCGTTTTGAACTCGCGCAAAGATACTCTGCACACCCACGGTCTTGGTGCCCAGTCCGCTCGTCACAGCGTAGATCTCGGTCGTGTCCATAGCCACCTCCAGCAAGATAGGTCGACATCTGGACGGTTTCTGGCCGCCCAGATCGGTCGTGTCGCTTGAACTCCTTTCATTTGACGGTGTCATTCTCCCGATGTATGCCAACCTGCCACTCCTCTTCAGAATGCATCAACAGATTCGAAGAACGTGAGCCGGTTGCGGCGCGGTGGTCTGACCGGTCAATGACGTCGGAATAATCGTGAAGGCAATCCGCTTAGCAAAAAGAGGCGCGAGAGACGTTTAATCAATTCCCCGACCATCAGCCCTGTGGCGAAGATGCACGTCATCCTGAATGGGAAGGGCACGGCGCGGTTCGACGCGAGTCGTTCGATGTCGGTCACGGTCAGGTCGAGGTCGGCGACCAGTTGTCGGTTCATCCCCGACCTTTGAAAGGCTTCAACCAGGGCGCGATAGTACCAGAGGGTGCCGTCCTTGCCGCCAGCGAAGCGCGCCCACAGCTGGTCGCCCACGCAGCGGTAGTCGCTCAGGATGGCACGAGCATTGTGCAGTTTGTCTGAGGCCGAGACCAGCAAGACTGACGGGGACGCGTAAGCAAGGTGCTCGATGTACGCCTCCTTCCGCTTCCTCCACGGTGGTTTGGGAATCTCATCCGTATCGGAACAGCCCCACACGATATCCGCCACGGATGAGCCGAAGCGACGGCGGATCTGGTCCAACGTCTTCGCGCCACCCTGGTCCTCAACCGCGTCGTGCAGGAGGGCCGCGATGGCCTCGTCCTCATTGGCGCCATGGTCAAGGGCAATACTCGCCACGCCGAGCAGATGCGCGATGTACGGGATATCCGAGCCCTTCCGCGTTTGCGTCGCGTGCAGGCGTGTGGCGAGAGTTAGAGCTTTCTCGAACTGAACCGTAAACGTCATCCGCTTTTTTCCTCCTCCTGATCCGTGCTTGCAGAACTGCACCGGCCGCGGGCATCTCACGCCGGATCAATACTCGGTCGATAGCAAGAGCGTACTCAGACTGCGGTCCCATTCTGTGATGACATAGAGTTTCGTGCCATCGCTCAGGTGGTACACCGAGAACAACCGCTCACCATCGATCAGGTCACGCGCATTGGCCTCCCAATCCTCGGCGTCCACATCGCCCCAATCCCCGGACTGGTGGCGGTCAAGGAGAACTGATGGACTGGTCCCGGTCCGAGCCAATGCTTCCAACGCACCAGGGGTGGCGACGGTTTGACCGAGTGGAAATAAAACAACCGTATTGGTCATGACTGGGCCTCCTCCCAATGGCAGACGAACGATCTTGCTCCGCGTGTCCGGTTCAGCATGTCGCTCGCCACCTCGTCCAGAAATTGTTCCAGATTCGCAATCTTCTGCTCGATTGCGTCCATGCGGGCATTGAGCGCCGACCGGTCGACCTGGTCAACCATTCTCGTTTCCGCTTCATCGAGCCAGTTCACGATGCCACCTCCCCAATTGCCATACCGTGCATGAATTGAAAAAGCCGTAAATATTTGCAGGGACGACCGTGCATCCCGGCCGGGCACGAGCAGGACAGCGTCCGCTGAGCGGGATCGAAGTCGAGCTGGTACACCACCCCCACGTGGGTCTCACTGGGAATAGTCCAGTAAAGATGCCCATCCTCCCCCTGGTGGTGAACGGGTCTCGCCAGATACCCGCCGAGCACCAATCGAATAGCGTTGGCAGTCACGTTTAAGGATGGAATGGTCCCGGCATTGATGCGTGGGCGAATGTCAGACGATGCCAAATCTACACCCCCCTCGTCATGGGTTCGTACTCCTGGTCCTCAGCGTAGAACTCGTCCCAGGCGGCTCGACATTCGACACAGCCCCAGTCGTCCGAGTAGGCATGTTCTTGGTCCTCTGCCTGGCCAACGAACCACGATTCCAAGGCGGCAATACGGTCCACCCCCGCGTCGTGCTCGCGGTCAGCGTGGATTCCGTCCGCTGTAGGGCTAGAGGTGGGCGGCTCTGGTTGCTGAACGACGATCATCGATCAGACCTCCTTTCCGATCTCTCTACCTCTATTTTATCATTCCTGTTAGATAATTGCTAGGTGCTAGGTAGTCGAAGTAGTAAGCAACGAACACATCTGTTAGACTGACCCATGAGCGATGCGGGAGCACGAATTAAGGCGGCGCGAGAACGAGCCGTGTATGGTCAAGCGGAACTAGCTCGTGCAGCGGGGATCACGCCCAATGCTCTCTGGCAGATCGAGAAGGGACTCCGGGAGCCGCGACCTGCCACCGTTCGGAAGTTGGCATCGGCGCTGGGTGTTGAACCGCGAGACCTTATTGCCAACAGAGCGGACCCGCGATGAGGGTTGGGGCATTCCCGGGCCGGCAACGTCTACGGGAGCGAACACAACTCGGTCACCGTTTCATTCATGGGAGCCATGGATGTCGGCTTTGCGTCGTATAGACAGGAGTTCAACGGTGGCTGAGAAAAAAGTGCCCCCAAAGGCGTTTGTCAGTCACGCCGGTGAGGATCATGAACGCTTCGTCGTTGGCTTTGCGGAGAAGCTTCGAGCACGCGGTATCGACGCCTGGCTCGACAACTGGGAAATCGCTCCGGGCGACAGCCTTATAGAACGAATATTTGAGGCAGGTATCGGAACAGCGGATGCCATTATCGTGGTCCTGTCCAAGCGTAGCGTTCACAAGCCCTGGGTTCGCGAGGAACTGAATGCGGGTCTAGTCCAGCGGATTAACAAAAAGACCAAGCTAATTCCTGTCGTCATTGACGACTGCGAAAATGAACTTCCGGTAGCTGTCCAGCACCTCGCGTGGCAACGCGTCCACGATCTAGAGAGTTACGACGCCGACGTAGACCGTATCGTCATGGCCATCCATGGATATCTGGAGAAACCGCCGCTGGGTGAAGCTCCTCACTATGCGCGACTCCAAATTGATGTAATTCCTAATCTGGCTCGTGCAGACTCGCTCGTGTTAAAGACCGCGTGTGAGAAAACGATTGAGCGTGATGATGAGCGAGTCGGCGCCCAGGAGATGATCGAGGCTCTGGCTCCATTGGGAGTGTCGAAAGAGCAGGTGTGGCAGTCGCTACAGATTCTGGACGGACGAGGTCATGTAAAAGTGTTGAGCGTCATGGGGGCCCCACACAGTTTCTACAGCTTAAAAGTGACCACATTCGGCCTCGACCAATATTTGCGAGTATACATGACAGACTACGACGATATTTCCCGTGCCGTCGGGCTCCGCCTCGTCAATCAAGAGGACAGAGAGAGTCACGCCATCATAGAAGCCCTGAAACAGCCGCGCGTCATTGTGCACCACATGCTTGACATGCTAGAGCAGCGCGGCCATGTAAAGAGCACGTCCGTTATGGGAGGAAACCGCGTTATCGTTAATGTGTCCCCCGAGCTGAGACGCACGCTCGTTGCCGACTGACATGTTCCTGCATCATAGCTTCATCGAATTGATCGCCGGTAGGGCCTCATGATGACCCCCAGTTTAAGCGACTTCAAGGAATCGAGCTGGGTCCAAGCAGCTGTCGAAATCACTGATTGGCAGTGCGCATTCGCGCATTGCCGGACGATTCCACCGATCAGAAGCGCGGCCAGAGTCACTCGCGGCCGGATGGATCGAGACATGAGGCGGGCGTGACCACACGCTCGCCCGATCCCCTTGACCAGGTCCCGCGCGTCCTCGCGGCCTGGCGCTCGTCGCACCCAGATGCCTCCTGGGATGAGATTGAATCAGCCCTTGGGCAGCAGATCGAACGGGCACGAGCACAACTGGGCGAGGAGCAGCGGGAACCCCGCGAGGACGGGACACACCGTGGGCACGCTGTTTACAACGTATTCGCCGCTCGCAACACGGACCGGCTCGAAGCATTGAGCGACGGTGTCTTCGCGTTCGCTATGACCCTGCTAGTGTTCAACCTGCATGTCCCCGTGGCCGCCGCGATTCACACCGACGGTGATCTGTGGCACGCTTTGCTCGACCTTGCTCCTCACTTGATGGTCTACGTCTTGAGCTTCATGACGCTCGGCATCTTCTGGGTTGGCCAGCAGACCATGCTCGCTATGACGGCTCGCAGCGACCGCAACCTGGCTTGGATCAACATCGGTATCCTGCTGATGGTCACCCTGGTCCCGTTCTCCACGGCGCTGTTGGCAGGCTTCCCAACCTATACGGTGGCCGTCCTTGAGTACTGGCTCAATCTGCTGCTACTCGGGGGCTTCCTGTTCATGCTTCGCCTCTACGCCCATCGCGCGGATCTTGACAGGGCCGACGTGACTCCCGAGATGATTACCGCTGCCTACCGGCGCATCACGATTGCTCAGGCGTTGTACGCTGTCGCTGCGCTACTGATACCAATCCCGTTTAGTCACGCCGCATTATCGGTAGGGAGGCGATGGAGGTTCTCGGCAATCCAGTGCCAGCCGGTGAGGCTCGTGACCCGCTCAGGATCAGCGTCGAGTTTCGCCAGGATCACCTCGACGGCCGCCACCTTGTCGGCAATGGTCGGATAGACCGCACCCTCGATCCCCGCTCGGAGTGCCTCGAAGACGCGCCCAGCCGGATTCAATTCCGGCGACACCCGCAGGCGGGTACCCGGCGGTTGCTCGATGAGCGGCAGACCCAGTGCTCGCACCGCCCCATCGCGAGGGCCCAGAGGGCACCCCGCGCCCGATCCCACACCAGCGCCGCCAGGTCCGTCTCGGTCTGAGTCACCTCCACCAGCGTTCGTGCCACCGTGGCCTGCATGCTGTGACTCCAGAACCACCAGAGCCGTCCTTGGAGCGGATCAACCACCAGATGCAGATAGCGCCACTCATAGACGCGCTGAATGCGCTGGCACACCTTCACACCGCATCGTCCCCACACCCGTCGCGTGGTCCCGATCAGTCCGACCCGCATCTCGTCCGCCCAGCCCACGCCCTGCTCCGCCGTGATGCCGGCAGCCGTTAGGGTGTCGGCACGTCCCCCTTTTTCCACGCTTCCTGGTCCTCCAGATTGGCCTTGGCGTGCAGCGGACGCGGCACCTTGGGCGCACAACGCAACCGAGCGAGCAGGGTGTACATCCCGCCTTCGCTGTAGGTCACTCCGAAAGTCTCGGTGATCCACACCCGAATAGTGGCTGCGCTGCGGAAGCGTCCGGTCTCCACTTCCTTCGCCACCTGTTCCTGTTGCTCCGGCGTCAAGCGAGGCGGCTGCCCTGGTCCACCCAGCCGGTGGGAGCGGACCGCCGCCAACCCGCCCGTGCGATACCATCCCACCCAGCGCTGGACCGTGCGGTATTCCACGCCGATCACGCTCGCCACCTCGCCCACCAGCCGCGTGTCACCACGCAGCAGCCAGAGCGCCTGCACCCGCTGCCGCAGGGCGGGATCCCGTTCGGCCCGGTACGCCGCGCGCAACGCCTCCTCGGTATCCTCGTCTTGCCATGCCACCACGAATGGTCGTCCTCGTCTTGCCATCTCGGGGTCCTCCTGTCTGACCCGATTTTACGACATCAACACAAGAGTTTGGTATGAGAACGGCAATGGTGTCGTGACCTCAACCAGCCTCTTCGCCAACCGCTCGGATGGCGAGAAGTTCAATACCCTGGCGACGCACTGGGTCAAAGAGCATCTCGGCACACTTCTGCCGACTGCCCCTCGGGTCATCGCCGGGGAAGTGCGGACTCACGCGACGGGGAAGGTCCTCGCCTCCTAGTCGACAAACGCCACCCCTTCGAGGCACGAGCCGCCGGCACGCGAGTGCTGGCGGTTTCTCCCTGTCCTGGACCCCACGACCGTGAGGGCATCGCGGCCGAGTCCGGCAGAGAGCAAGAGCGGTGACAACTGAGGGCATCACTCCCCTCCCCTGCGCTACTGGCAGTACGAGGACGGGGACATGAGCCGAGTTGGAGCCTCAAGGCATCCTTGCAAGGAAGGCCACATCACGTCAGAGGTACTGCTCCTGCGTCTACCGAAGCGACGCCGACGTACTTACTGCTGTCGATTCCACTTCGTCCACGTTCTTGAGCCGGAACGTACTGATTCGTTCCCCTGGGGTCTTACCTCAGTGATTGCCAGAGATTCCACCGGGCATGTTCTTGTGCCGCTTCTAAGGTCTCGCGTACACAGATTTCCATCAATGTCTCACGCATCGTTGGAGAGAGAAAGACGCCATTGCCCTCCCAAAACTCAAAGAGGCGTTTCAGGTGCTCAAGTTCTTCTACCGCGTTCATCAACTCAGGTTTCACCCACGTACCATGAACCGGCATCTGGGAGGTGGGAGCGACCGCGATCTGTCCATCTCGATCTCAGTCGTGCAATCAGTCGCCGTCAGCCATCGGCATGTGCTCTGTCCCGAGCAACGCACGCCGCGCCGCACCAGTCTAGCGAAACAGAGTGTGTCGGTGTAAGACAGTGCTGGAAGTCCTGGCTCAGCGACCGTCATTCGTCCCATGGTGGCTCTGGAGCCATCTGCGCGAGTTGACATGGGTTCCATCTGGCGCGGCCACGTGTTGGGGAGCACAACAGGAATGTTCCCTCTTAATAGAAGGGCATATCAGAGGGTGGTTTGTCGTTCTACCGTGTCGCGCTTGGATGGAAACGGCCGGTCACGCGACGCCGCGTTCTCGACCCACCGCACACCGCTCCTTGACCGCTCGTCCTTGCCGCACGGTGCGTCTCGTCCGCGGTTGCTTCC
>JAABUH010002209.1_pt1 | contig 19142 bp, 14 predicted proteins | sample 5559121 | NCBI WGS metagenome assembly JAABUH01 (sample SAMN10711871, study PRJNA513364) | rock metagenome | isolation source: Antarctica rocks | place: Antarctica: Victoria Land, Battleship Promontory nord | collected 2015-12-28
GTTACTGAGCAGTATGCTCTGAAATTCTCATCAAATCATCAGAGTTCTTGAAGAATCAAAATGTCATAATTCTTTATCTTTTTCTCATGTAGTAACACTATCATCATCTTTTCTCTGAACTTGTGAACATTGTACTGTAGTATTCAAAGCTTCTTTTGCTGAGACATTAAAATTCACATTCAAAGCTGTTTGATATTCTCTTGAGTGTTTGCAATTTGCTTGCTTTTCTTGTAAAATCTTCAAAAGAAGATGATATTGAAATTGATGTAATTGATGTTGATTTTAACTTATTTGTTTTTAACTTCTTGACTAAATGATTTAATATAATGTTTTTGAATGTGATGATTATGTTGAACAAATGACTTTTATTTGTTGAGCATCTCTGTTTTCTCTTCAAGTCATTGTTTATCAGCAATCTCAGATTGATAAATGTTTCTGTGAACATCTTCAATGTCATCACTTTGAGTTCTCTCTGTTCTTGTATGACGTGATATAGAGATTTGTGTTTCATGACTCTCTTTATTCTTTCTTTTTCAATCTGTTGTTTATGACGTTGAGAATCAAAGACTTTGTATATACTTTGACATGTTTTACATTTTCACATGTCTTGAATCTGTTTATTAGAACAGTGCTTTAAGCGATGATCTAACGTGCAGTAAACACATCTTTGTCTGTTTCTGCATTCATATGTTTTATGATCATAGTCTTGATACTTTAGACATTGATGTGTTCTACAACTCAAATCATAAAACTGCGTGATTTTTATGTTGATCTTGTGACATATTTTCTCATTAATTAGCTTGTTTATCATCTCAGCGCTGATTACATGTATTATCAGTGAAACATATCTCTTCTGTTCACTATTCTTTGTGAGTCACTTGACTTTCTCAATCATTATCTTTAAATGTATGTCTTTATTAATCTTGATGAGCGCTTTCGCTCTCTTCTTCTTTATGTCTTTAGACATTTCTTCAATTTTAATTTCATGTATCACTACTTTGAAACTGACTTTGCACAAACTTGCATTTGATGAAATTTCTTTGATTCAAAAATCTTTTTTCTTCAGTATTCTTTTGCTATCTTTGATCTTGATTCAAAATATCAGTAAATTTGATCATTTCTTTATAGTCTTTATATTCTTGTGCGTTGATAACATCTCATTAACATCAATTTCTTTCATTCATTTCACTATGTTCTCTGTTGTTATCATCATGATTCTCTTGATCTTCTCTTTTTCTTTAACGAAAATCTTAATCTCAAATTTCTTGCAATGATTTCACACTGACGATGCAACGTTAACATTGAGAACAAAATGATTTTCAAACGACATTGTTAACTTCTCGTTCACTCTCTTCGCTCAGTTGTCAATGCATTTCTTCTTCTTCGCGAACTTTTTTTCAAGTCTGCTCATTATCTTTTTCAATCTCTTCAGCTGATTCTTCATGCATTGATTGATAGTCAATGCAGTGACGCGTTGACACGTCAGCTTTTCTATCATCTCTGTCAATCTCTTCATCTTTTCTCAGAGCATCAGCTCATTGTTTCTACATTCGTTGAACTCATAGAGTACTTGCAGCTTGTTCAATTTCTCATGTATATTCTTCATCTTAATTAAATTCTTCTGCGAGATAGCAATACTTGCTTCTCGCTCACTCATTGACGTTGCATTAATGATGCTCATCATCTGTCTCTGATAATCAGAATGAAGCGTAAGCATCATGTTGATGATGTTTTATTGTCAAAAGAAATTGATGTCAATTTAATAAGATTTTAAGTTCAATTCAATTCAAAATTAAATGTTTTTATTATTATCAATTGATAATAATTTATTTTGAAAGAAGTGTTGAAATTGAAGTCGTTGTATGTAAATAGTGATGTCAACATGATGTCAAAAAGAACTCATCTTCGCATTCTTCACTTGTCATTCGTAGTACGATAAAGTTTCTAGTCTCAAATATCTTTTGATCAAATCATCTCAATGTCATTTGTATCAATTTATCTTATTCATCTTAATATCAGTTGTTAAGCATATCTGAAGTTTCTTTTGTCTTATTAGATTAGTTGCAATAAAAGACTTAAACACAGTAAATAAATAGTAGTTGCAATAAATTTACATCATTCATCTCTGCAGAATCTGTAGTAGTAATCTCATTCTCTTCATTCTTCTTTCTCATGCATTCAGCAATCTTCATGATTTCAATAATTGACTTATTTATCTGATTTACAATAAACAAAAATAATGCAATTACAGTGAAGATAAATGAAAGTGATACATCATTTCTATCATCTTCTTCAATCAATTTTATGAACTCAATGATATTTAAAGCATCAACATTCTTAGAATTGATCATGTTTACATTGATTGCAATAAATGAAATGTCAGAATTAGTCAATAATTTTAAATACTTAACATTATGATCTTGCTTACTGATGTTACTATCATCAAACATGTTAAATGTTGCAATAAGAAACTTGAAATTTCTCTTTTTTCTTGCATATTTTCATCTTGTTTGCTTTGCTTTCTTATTATTAATCTTCTTAATCTTGAGTATTTCATCATTATCATTTAATTGTAACAAAGTAGCATCAATTTAAGTTTTTGCTTAAATAATCATGAAATTAGAAAGAATGTATCTTGTTGTGAAATGACAAGATCTCTTTGCATAAAACTGCGTAGTAAAAGATAATAAGATAGCACTTTATTGATAATAGAATTAATTGTTAAGAAATCAATACAAGAATTGACAGAGTTTTCATCTTCTATCAAGTCATTATCTTTATTCACTTGTTAATTTCTTTCAATCTAATCTTGTGAGCTAATCTTGCAAATATGCATCATTTATTCAGAATTGAACACATAAATCTTAATGTTTATCTGCACTTAAGAAATGTTTTAAGCATGAATAGTTTGCAATGTGACTGCAAATAAAGTCATCAAATAACAAAGCATGTACTCATGCATTGCTTGAATTGAACGCATCTGTGATTAAGAATGCTACATGATACATTGAGAAATCTCATTGAGTGTTTAATCACGTAATTAGTTGATAAATTAAATAATTTATCATTTTGATCAATCTTTTTTCTTATAAGATCACTTTGACGTAATTAGCTGCAAGCACATGTCTAATAGCTTAAATAACATCATTTATCACATTGACATTATTTATCACAATAACATCATTTATCACATTGATATCGTTTATCATATTGACATGAATCATCAAAATAACACTGATTATTCTGATTTTATATGCTCAATTCTATCTGCTTAAGCGCATGCAAAAGCAAGATATTAAATCAATGAATTTGTTATTTAACTAGTTATTTAATCATCTATTTGAATAAATTGTTGACTATGTAGAGTATTCGATAGAAAATCATAAAGAGAGTCAAACATGAATGCTCAATAGAAAAACATGAAGAATGCTTGATAGAGAAACATGAAAAATGCTTGATAGAGAAACATGAAGAGTGCTTGATAAAGAAACATGAAGAATGCTCGATAGAAAAACATGAAGAGTGCTTGATAGAGAAACATGAAGAGTGCTCGATAGAAAAACATGAAGAATGCTTGATAAAAAATCATGAAAGAAGTTATGTAGAAAGCACTGTTCAACTCATGTTATGCGCTCAATCAACAAGTAATTTGAAGTATGTAGAAAGTTTGATAGAAAGTTTAATAGAAAGCTTGATTGAAATCTCGATCGAAAGCTCAGTAGAAAGATCACTAGAAAGATTAGTAGAAAGCTCAGTAGAAAGCTCGATCAAAAGATCAGTAGAAAGATCAGTAGAAAGATTAGTAGAAAGTTTAATTGAAAGATCAGTAGAAAGATTAGTAGAAAGCTTAATCAAAAGATCAGTAGAAAGCTCAGTAGAAAGCTCAATTAAAAGATCAGTAGAAAGATTAGTAGAAAGATCAGTAAGAAGATCAGTAGAAAGCTCAGCAGAAAGATCAGTAGAAAGTTTGATATTGAGTCATGAAGAGTACATTCTATTAAGTCAGTTAGCATTATTTCATATGAAATAGAAAGTAGAAACTATTCTATGAAGAAAGAAAGAAGTGAGAAGAAGTAAATACTCTGAATTCTCTGAATTTTCTAACGTCAATCTTCGACTGAAAGCGAAGATTATTAATCACAGAGATAACAGTACTGTTTTCAAGTCATGTAGAAAGCATTGTTTGAAGCATTGTTTGACATGTCTTATGCGTTCAATCGACGCATTTAATAGAGCGTTTGATAAAGAGTTTGATAAAGCGTTTGATAGAAAGATTGATAGAGTGAGTAAATGAGCGAGTAGATGAGTGAGTAAAGTGATGAGCATGTAAAGTGACGAGTAGAATGATGAGTATGTAAAATGATGAGTAGAATGATGAGTATGTAGAATGATGAGTAGAATGATGAGTATGTAGAGTGATGAGTAGAGTGATGAGTATGTAAAGTAATGAGTAGAATGATGAGCATATAGAGTGATGAGTAAAGTGATGAGCATGTAGAATGATGAGTAAAGTGTCAGTGAGTATGTAGAATGATGAGTAAAGTGATGAGTATGTAAAATGACGAGTAGAATGATGAGCATGTAGAGTGATGAGTAGAATGATAAGTATGTAAAGTGACGAGTAAAATGATGAGCATGTAGAATGATGAGTAGAATGATGAGTATGTAGAATGCAAAGAACAAAGATGTTGTCAAACTGTTTAATGATGCTGTTAATCATTTAATTATTTATGTGCAAAGATAAATGATTCAATTTATCAATTATTAAATTTAAGTACAAGATTAATGACGTAACTTAATAATGTTTTTTTTTAATTCTTACTCAATTCAACACTCATTATGAATCTATGCAAGATTCTATATACTGTAGCGAGCGCTGCGCTAGCGCAGCGCTCTTTTCGCATCAAAAATCACTTCTTTCTGCGCTTTATACTATAACTGTTTTCAATGCAAGAACTTTATAAGTTTATTTCTTTCTTATTTTCTTTCTCTTTCATCTGATTCTTTAATGATGTCGCAGCTTGAAATTGATTCAATATGCTCATTGAAAGTATTGTTTGAATGATCATTGTCGCTGCGCTCATAATTTCTAAAAGCTTTCTCAAGTTCGTGATGTTCTCTTTTCATTGCATTGCTTTTTGTTCTACTTTTCATCTGAAACATGTTAATAAAATGTGCTTGATCGACATTTGATCTTTATTGCACTCACACATCATCATAACAACATCAAGTACTCATCTTTCATGTAAAAATTGATTGAAGTCAATTTTTCTTATGCATAACTGCATCAATAATGCACTGTGAGACTTTGCATGACTTTTGTGCAGTTGCAAATGTCGATGTGTCATCTCTGATGTCAGATATCAAAAATGAGCTGCGTTAAATCTCACTTTTCAAACTATTCTTCATGTTTGTCTGATCTGTTTCTGTATGAGCATCAATCTTATTGTCACTTCAATGCATTAATGCTCAGTCAGTAATAAAGATAAATCATGTGCATCATCAATCATTTTGTTTATCACTTCATTTTCAAGTACTTCTGCATGTCTCATCACTTAATGTAACTTCAGCGTGACTTCTCAAGATTAAATGCTCTCATGTGTAATCTGAACTCATTGCAAACGTGTCTGATCTTTTGTTGATATCATAACTTTCACTGTTTTCAGAAAAGTCTGACTATCACTGTATACTTTGTATATCTTTTCATAATACTCTCAATTCTCTGTTGCTACGTCTGCACAATGTTTTGCTCTCATGATCAATTCTTTCAGTTCTTCATGATGAGTGATGACTAAAGTCAATCTTCTCAATCTCTTATTTAGCTCTTAGTTAATTCTCATTGCAATCATCATAACATTCTCTTTACTGTCACTATCATTTAAGTAAACTCTTTGCTTCAATGCAAATGTGTCAAGATGATGTTAACTTATTGACATTTTCTTGTTTGCAACTATAACTATTCTTGATGATTCTAATCAAAGAATCATCATGTAGAAATGACTTCACTTCATCTTCATCTGTTTGAGTGTTTCTTTCATTCACTTTCGTTTATCAAAAATATGTTGTATACGTTGCATGCAATATATATAAAGCATGATCTTTATGCTGATTTTTCTCTTAAACTTGAAAGATTACTCAGAGAGAATTTCTTGTGACAGATTCACAGTTCAAGATGAATAAGATCTTTCACTGCTCAGATTTCAACAGTTTACTTCTTAAGCATGAATTGCAGACGTGTCATTTGCGATATGCATGTGTATTGCAGTCGATTTCTTCTTTAATCACATTAACATGTGCTATTGTTTTCTCAAGCTATACAGATGATGTCTTTGACTAGAGATTGACTTTATCATCAAGACATTCAAGAGTCAGAACTCAGTGAAGAAATAAGATTCTTAAGATTGACAGTCATCATCATTGTATATCACGTCTTGCAGACACTTGCTTCGCTTGAAAGCGTGCAACTCATCTGTTTCACATTATCTGTAAAGATCTTTCTCATGCAGATTGATCATGTCTTGCAAAGATGTTTATATGCTACACTTCTAACCAGACAGCGTAGTTCAATCATTCTTTACTGTTGCGAGCATGCATCTCTGTTACCTCTGATTAGTCTGATTAGTCTAACATGAACTAGTATAGAGTTGTGAGTAGAACTGTTGTTGACACGCTAGTGACCTAGCGTGCCTTCGTGAGTAAAACTCACGTCATGTTGCATCTTCTTTCTACTTCAGCTTTGAACTTCTAGTTAGAATATACTCATATGATTCGCTCTATGCAGACTCATAACATTTGTCAGAAACTGAGCTAGACTAGAGATACTATCAATATAAAAGACTGGTATTATTATTATTACTTTGATAGAATCTAGGTACAAGACAATACATCAGGTAATGTACAAGACGAAAGACAAAGAGCGAAAGAAAAGAACGAGAACTCGACTTCTATATACATGAATCGAGCAGAATCAAGGCTAGACAGTAGTTCTATGACTTAAGATTGCAGAGATTCGCGCACACGGCTGAGATGATTGAAACAGAATTGCTGAGGCTAGATTAAGATGACGATGACTAGATTGATGACTTGATTCATTGAACTGCGAAACAGGTTCAATGAATCGAGATTATCTAAGGCATCGACGATCTATGTTCTAAATCGAGTTGATGATCTGACATCATGACAACATTAGTTCAAAGCTCATCAATCTTGATATTGACGTGTAGATGATATAAAAACAAGCTACATTACTCAAACTCAAATCAGAATCAAAATTCGAAAATTAAGTTCAGAAGACTCATTAGAAACCAAGAAATTTCTAGAACAGAACAGAAGAACATGAATGCATTGCTTTAGACTAACTTTTTACTGAGTTTGTCGTCAGAACAGAAGAACAGAAGAACATGAACATGTTGTTCTAGAACTGAAATTAGAAATTTCAGTTGAATTTCAACCAGCAATTTTCTACTCACACAATGACTAGAAGCACAGAATCAGAATCAGTGAGCATTGCACGCTATGAACTTTGAAATGCTAGAAGAGAATCACTTCTATCACAGAATTGAACAGCATCAGAAGAAGAAGGCACGAATGCATCATTGAATACAGAAGAAGAGAACATGAACACGTTGCTCTTTAATCACGAAATGATCAAGATCAGCATCAGCACTGAACTGAATGCTTGAATAAGCACTCATGAAGCAGATGATCTCGTTGCCTTTATCAAGTACATGTGTCAACAGTATGACATCAAAATTGAGACTCACAATGACATGATTTATGTTGAATGATGTCAACAAGATCAACATCAAGTTGAAAGCTACGCAGATAATGTTGAATGCTGTTCAAATGCATCTACAGAAAGAAATGAAGAAAAAGAACGTGATTATACATCATTTAGAAGCAACATCAAGTCGACTAAGCACTTTGATTTTGAAAGATCAATTCTTGAAGTTGATCAAGCTATCTAACTCATCTTTGTTTGAAGATTTAAGACAGAATGTAAATAATTAATTGTCTTGAATGCAAAACAAGCTGAAGATGAACAAGAATCATTTTTCTATCAAAGAAATGAAGATTGCATATGTGAAAAGTCGAGTCAGTGAAACGATGATCAAACACATAGCATTCAGAATGAGAAACATGATCACGAACTCATTTCTTGAAGCAGAAGAGATACTGTTGATCATAAATAAGATGTATGATGATTTCAATTGACATTACACGACTCAACGACAGTTTTTGAAGCTGTATCAAAACAAGATCTTCTTTCATGAATTTTGAATGAAATTTCAGAGACTTAGTATGAAACTAGGGTACAATAACGAAACTTTACTAGATGATCTTCAGCATAAAATTAGCTCAGATCTACAGCGAGTGTTGATCAATGAATTAACTATGAATTTGAATGAATTCGTTGACATCTGCATGCAAGTCAACGTTCGATTCACGAAATTGAATGCTCGATCAGCTCTCAAGACATCAATGATTCAAGTCACTCACTTTATCGCTGACATCTTGATGATAATCACTACTGCGATCTCAGCTTCAATCTTTGCATGAAAAAAACTCAGAATATCAAACGTTGATTCTGCTAAAGAGAAGTTGTTTAAAAAAGAACTCTGCTTCAAATGCAAGAAGTCAGAACATAAAGCATGCAACTGTCTTAAGTCAGCTCAGATGCATGAAATCTCAGCGAATTTGAAAAACGATCTGCTCTCGTCAAAGTAGTGATTGAGAGCGACATGCTCATATCTTGCTTCATTAATAAACTCGATGATTCATTTAATTTGAAACCGTTTATTGTGAACGTCATCTTAAGTAGTTTAGAAAAGATATTTCGATCTTTCGCTCTGATAGACATTGAAGTCACTGACATGATGTTCATAAATGATTCATTGATTTCAGAGCTATGTGAATGCTTTGATATTCAGTCAATTTCACTGTTCAAATTGAAGTTGATTTATTCATATGACAAAACTCTTGATCGAAGATCTATTACACATGCTCTGTATATCTCAGTCACTATACAAGAACATAAGAATGAAATGATGCTTCTATTAATAACTCGTCTAGATTAGCACAAGATAATCATTGACAATTTCTGATTGAAAAGAAATCAAATTTTGATAGATTCTGCAAATGATTGATTGATATGTTCATCAAATATTCAAATCTCGAAACTTATTGTTTTGAAAACAAGCAGTCAATCAGCATTTCATTGACTTGAATCAAGTGAGATCTGTGAAATGAAACAAAAGAACTTGAAGTCTATGTCAATGATCATCTTAAAGCGAACTACAAATTCGAAATCAGTGAATTGATTCATTGAATCAGCTTTCATACGAAAGCAAAGCACTTAAGTTGATCTCAATCAACATGAATTCATTCAGTCATTGAAGAAGAAAGAGCTCGTCAATATTGTCATGATTGAAGTCACTGCTTATCGAACTTTAGTCAAGAAGAAGAATGTCAAGATCTTTACATTGATTATTAGTGAAATCAACAAGATGCTTAGCTCAATCAAAGATTCAGCGAAACTGAATGAAATGATCTCTGTCATGTCATTAAAGAAACTGAAGAAGAAGCTTTTGATAGTCTATCATGATTTTCTGAAGGTTTTTAACAGAGAAAAGACAATTCAGTTGTTCTCGCATTGATCATATGATCATAAGATTGAATTAGAAGATGAGAGTCAATCTTCTAGAAGTTGATTATATCTCATGTTGAATCACAAGTTGCAGAAGATCAAGAAGTATCTAGAAAAGAACTTGAAGAAGAAGTTTATTACACTCAGCAAAGCTTCATTCACTTCGTCAATACTATTCATCGAAAAGAAAGATGATAGTCTTCGCTTTTGCGTGAATTATCGAAAACTGAATGCTCTGATCAAAAGAAATCGTTATTCAATACTCTTGATAAATGAAGTACTCACTCAAATTCAAGGCAGTAAATATTTGACTCAACTCAACATTATTGTCACGTTCAATAAGCTTCGCATGAGCATTGAAAGTGAGAATCTAATCACATTCATCACTTTCTTCGATGTTTACAAATATAGAGTAATGCTCTTCAAATTAATCAATGAATCAACATTCTTTCAGCATTATATCAACAATGTGTTGTTCAACTGTCTGCATAAATTCTGTCAAATCTATCTGAATGACATTCTCATTTACAGTAAGATCTTGAAGAAACATAGAACTCATGTGAAAGAGATGCTAAATAAGCTTCGTGAAGTCGATTTGCAGATAGACATTGACAAGTGCAAATTCAAGATTCAGAAGATCTTGTTTCTAAAACTACTGATATTCATCAATGATCTACGAATAAACTTTCGAAAAGTAGATGTGATTTGAAGCTGAAAAGTGTCTCGATCGTTGACTCATGTACAGATCTTCATTGACTTCTGCAATTTCTATCAACGATTGATAAAGAACTTCTTGAAGATCGCTCAATCTATGATAAAGCTGATTCAAAAAGATTATTCATTTGAATGAACAGAGATTTGTCAGACGATCTTTGAGAAACTGAAGCAACAGATGATGACAGCTCTCGTTCTGAAGCATTTTGATTCAATCAGAGAAGCTATTCTGAAAACAAACTTCTCAAACTATGTCAACGACGAAGTATTGTCTCAGTATGACGATGAAGACATTCTACATTCAGTGATCTTCTATAGCAAGAACATGATTTTTGCAGAATGCAATTACAAGATCTACGACAAAGAGCTTTTGACTATTATTCAATGCTTGAAGTATTGACGTCTTGAATTGAAATGTACTAATATTTCGATCAAGATCTTCATCAATCACCTGAATTTGAAGTACTTCATAATCATCAAGAAACTGATCAGACGACAGACTAGATGAGCTGAGAAGTTATTCAAATATAACTTCAAGATCATATATCAATCAGAAAAGCAGAATCTGAAAGCAGACGCGCTGATCAGAATGTCAGACGTCAAGTCAGTTGAATCAAATGATGATCGAAAGCTATATCAGCATCAGATGCTATTATCAGCAAGCACATTTGAACTACAATCAATAGAAGATGATCAAGATCTGACTCAGATTTTACTCATATTTGACTCAGATTCGAAACAGAAATCGAAAGCTAATGAAGATTTGATCGAAGAGATGATTTCTATTCAGAATCGAATTATAGTCGAAAATTGAACGAATCAACAATGTATCAATATTTGAACAGTCATAGAACAGAACAGAAGAACTTGTCAAGATATGAGTCTAGACAATTGCAGAGTACTGAACGAAGTACTCTGAAAGAATGATAGACTGTGAATTTCTCAGTCAATGATCACTCAATTGATAAGAAAAGCACATGATCTTTTGATCAGTGATTATTCTGACATGAATTGAACGTTAGACTTGTTAAGATGATCATATTGCTGATTGAAGATGAGAACGACAATCAAACGCTACATTCAAAACTGTTACGTTTGTCGTAGGTCAAAAGCATCAAGAGATGAAATTAATGAACTACTGAAGTCATTGCCTATATTTGAACAACGATGACAAGACATATCATTGAATTTCATTATCGATTTATTGAAAAGTGATGAAAGCAACGCGATTCTGACAGTGATAGATTGATTGTCTAAAGAACGTCATTATATACTCTGTTGATCAGATGACGAAGAGACTTTCGCTGAACAAACAGTCAAGCTGCTGCTGATATGAGTCTTCAGAACTCATGAGCTATTAAGATCAATAGTGTTTGATAGAAATTCGTAATTCATATCGATTGTCTGAAAGTCTTTATGTCTGAGACTCAACATTAAGATAAAACTATTCATCAACTATCACTCACAGATCAACGATCAAACGAAAAGAGCGAATCAGAATGTAGAACGATATCTACGAAGCTATTGCTTGTACATGCAAGATGACTGATTCACCTGACTATCTATAACTGAATTCGTCAATAACAATGTTATTTTATCGTCAATTGAACAATCAGCGTTCTTTCTGAATAAAAGCTTTCACTCTCATATGAGCTTCGATTCGAATTCAACTGAATATGAGATCATTTGAGCTAGAATTCAAGCGAGCAAAGCAGAGAATATATTTGAACATATGAAATGATCATTAACGTTGATCAAGCAAACATTAGCAAGAGTCAGAGTCACAATGAAGAAACAGACTAACAAGCATTGAAAGAAAATAATCTACAAGATAAATGACATGATGTTTCTGAATTCTAGAAACATTACAATCGCAAGATCATCAAAGAAGCTGAATGATAAGATGCTAGAATCTTTCAAGATTCTGACTGAGATTAAACATGCATATTGACTGAAACTGTCATCAACAATAAAGATTCATTCAGAGTTCGCTTTGAATCTACTACAACTGAATTTGAAAGATTCTTTGAAAGAACAACGAAATGAGTCGTCTGATTCTATAGTGATAGATGATAAAGACGAATGAAAAGTGAAGATCATACTGAACTTCAGACACTACAGAAGACGACTGCAATATCGTGTCAATTGAAAAAACTATGACGTTGATCTACATTGATACAATGTCGATGAAAATGAGTTCAAAGACTGCTTGAAGATCATAAATGACTTTCATCAGAAGTATTTGAACAAGTCAAGTTAGAAATTGACTCAATAAGAATCAATCAATCAAACTGCAGTAATGAGAACATTGTTAGATGAAGAAAGAAGATAATGTTATGAGCATGTATTTCTGTTACTTCTGATTAGCCTGATTAGTCTAACATAGACTAGTATAGAGCTGTGAGTAAAACTGTTGTTGACACGCTAGCAATCTAGCGTGTCTTCATGAGTAAAACTCACGTCATGTTGCATCTTCTTTCTACTTCAGCTTTGAACTTCTAGTTAGAATACACTCATATGATTCGCTCTATGCAGACTCATAACATTTACTAACTCGCTTGTATTTCTCTTCTTTTAACGAAGTTTTTTTGTCAGCGTATTGTTCATGTATAAAATGTCTGTATCTAAATGTCTGTTAAACGATATTAATGAGACTCTTGAGTTTGCTCATATTGAACTTAATGAGTCTCGTGAGTTGCTTATGTCGTAGTAACAGACACGCAGTCTTAACCAGATTTATATGTAGTTAGCATGTAAATTTAAAGAATGTTTGTGATTCAAGTTCTTTCTGCTAATCACTTTCAACAGATCAAACGCGAGAATGTTTTGTCTCAGTTCTCATTGTCGCGATGATGAGATACTGAATCAAATGATTTTCATAAGCGATTTTTCTCGTAGTTCTGTGTTTTATTTGACTTTCTTATCTGCATGCAAATTGCTTGTAGCATGCGCATTGAGATTATTAAAGTCTGCGCGATCGCGAAAACTCTGCACGCGATCAACGCACAGCGCTTCATCATCATGCAGCGCTTCAATATTATTCAAACTTTTGATAATTTTTAAACTCTACTGTAACTAAACAGTAGATTCGTAGTCAGCATCATGTACAGATTAGTTTCATCACTGATCTTTAATAATGTTTGATTAAATCTTTGATTTGATTATCTGTCAATGATGTTAATGATGTCAATCTGATGATTAGCTGCATGTAATTGACTAATTAGCACTTAAGAATTTGTCAATGTATTGACTTTTTAAACTATCAAATAATCATTGCAATCACAAAAGATTTCAAAGTAGCAGTAAGAATGATGATGAAAATAAACTTTCTGAAGCAATTTAAAGTGACTATAACATTCATTCTTTAACATGCAATTAATGTGAACAAATTTGATACATAGTCTTAATCTTGTTGTTTTAACTGCGTGAAGCAGTTGTATAAATAGTGAGTGATTTTCTATCTCAGAAAATTCTGTTCACTTGACACATATAACATAAAGTTTCTCATGAGTTGATTTAATTGATATCACAAGAATGTATGAATTTATTATTATTATTATTATTATTATTATTATTATTGTGATTGTGATTGTAATTTATACATTCTTGTGACATTGATTTAAACTCGACTCATGAGAAACTTTATGCTATGTGTATTGAATGAACAAAACTCTCTGAGAAAGAAAATTGCTCATCGACTACATGATGACTTCACGTTGTTGAAACAGTAAGATTAACACTATATTATCAGTAATAAATCTATAGCTTCTATTCAGCGTGTGATGCTTGAGTAAACTCTTGATGAAAGTGTTTATGCTGTTTGATTATGATGCATTGTCTTTGCTCTGCTCTTCATTAATGATATTCTATACAATGATGTTTCGATTTGATTTTCAATTCAAAGATGAAAGACATTTCTTTGCACTTGTGATGCTCATGATTGTAACGCAGAAACTGTGTTCTCTTGCTTAATGATTATCATTCATTGAGCAGAGAAATGTGTGATGAAAGAGAGATGTGCATGATGAGAAGATAGAATGTGATTGTATTAAATAACTCTTTTCTTCTTTTGATTTGTCAGAAACTGAGCTAGACTAGAGATACTATCAATATAGAAGACTGGTATTATTATTATTACTTTGATAGAATCTAGGTACAAGACAATACATCAGATAATGTACAAGACGAAAGACAAAGAGTGAAAGAAAAGAACGAGAGCTCAACTTCTATATACATGAATCGAGCAGAATCAAGGCTAGACAGTAGTTCTATTGATTTAAGATTGCAGAAGTTCGCGCACATGACTGAGATGATTGAAACAGAATTGCTGAGACTAGATTAAGATGATGATGACTAGATTGATGACTTGATTCATTGAACTGCGAAACAGATTCAATGAATCGAGATTATTTAAGATATCGACGATTTATGTTCTAAATCAAGTTAATGATCTGACATCATGACAGTAGCTCTTCTCTTCAAGACTGAGCTTCTGCGAGATGATGAGAAGAAACAAGACGAGACGAGAAAGAATCGAAGATGAAGACTGAAACGAGACAAGAATTGATGTGAACGCATTTTAATGTGATGAAGCATAGACGAAACTAGAATAGATCTGAGTCACATCTGAGTCAGGTCTGAGCAAGATGTCTGAAGAGCGAGACGAGACGAGACGCATTTTAACGTGATGATGCACAGAAATTGAAACACATCTGAATCACATCTGAAACAGATTCAGACGAGATGTCTGAGTCAGATCTAGGCAAGATCTGAGTCAGATTTGAGCAAGAGAAAGACGAAACGCAGTTTAATGTGATGATGCACAGCGAGACGAAACGCATTTTAACGTGATGATGCACGAGCGAAACTAGAATACATCTGAGTCACATCTGAGTCAGATTTAGACAAGATGTCTGAAACAGATCTAGACAAGATCTGAGTCAGATCTGAGCTGAATCAAGATGATGAAGATTGAACTTAAAGTTCTTGACATTGACATTGAGACATCACACACGACAGTACATGTGATTCTTCGAAGACAAAGTTGACGAGGTGATATTCATCGAGCGCTTGCTCACAATTATTCAGAAGATGAAAAGACTCTCAAGTAGAAAAGTGATCTTCTCAATCGACGTAATACTTGAGCAGAGGTGAATTATAGCGTCTATCACGCTTGAAGTTTAGTATGCTGTTTACATATCAGAATTTTTCGTCATTCTCAATGACAACGAGTTCTTGAGATTTCTGACGTTGACTCGAGAGAGAATCACTTGCGGTATGACTCAGAAGAATGACATGAAAGACTGAATGAATCTTCATGAATGCTGAAAGATCTAACTCGATGATCAGAGAATTGTTCTCGAAGACACGCTTGATCTTGAAGAGATCAACGTTACGATCATCTAACTTGACAGCGAGACGAGCGATGCTGAGATTGCAAACATTCAGTCAGACTTCATCTTCGACGAAGTATCTAGAACAAGAACGACGAGAGAGATTGACATTGAATTCGTAGATGATCTGAGCTATAAGCATCTCATCACGTAGATGCTCAGTTAGTTTCTTCATCTTCTTGATGAACTCTTCGACATTGATTAACTTGTTTCGAGCTTGAGATGTAAGATTCTCAAGCAGAGACTCAGAAGACTCGAAGTCTAGACGTGAATTCTGATCCGAATTGATCAAGAAGAATGATGCTAGAGTGATTGATGACGATGCGTTATTGACGATGAATTCGACTTCAAAAAGTCACTTAGCTCAGTCATTCTGCATGTAGTTGACGAAGACTCGAAGATAATGCTTCATGACAGCATTGACTTTCTCAATTTGATCATCGATCTCAGAGTGATACGTTGTTGATAACTTAGCGTTTATCTTCAGCATTTTACACATATGCTTTCAGACATCGAAGATGAATTGTGTGTCTCGATCAGACACGAAGAACTCGAGTAAATCATCATGTTTTCAAACATGAGCATAGAAGCAGTTGATAACTTCTTCAACTTTCATAGAAGTGATGAGAACTAGATGTTTCATTTTGATAAGACGATCGACGAAGACTAGAACATATCTATATGTGATACTCATGAAGATACTAGACGATAAAGAATCTACATAGTTCATGAAGACATCACGTCAACGACGTTCGAGAACTGAAAGAAAACGCAATCATTCTTGAGTTCATTGTCTAGAGAGCTTGAAACGTGTGCACACGTGACAGTTTCATACGAAGCGTTGAACATACTTATAAATGTTTGATCATCAGTAGACTCGACTGATCAGTTCATAGCTTTTTGCTCTTTCTGAATGATCATCGACGACACTATCATGAGCGAGCTGAATGATACGAAGACGTAGTTTATCTGAGTTGAGCACGTACTTTCTTTCTCGAAAGTACAGATGATTCTCGTATTCTTCACACTCGACTAGAGAAATCTTGTTGTGATGTTGTGCTTCATTGCGAAGCGCTTCGATTATCTGAGCTGCGAATTTGTCATTGATTTCGACTTGCTTTCACAATGTCTGAGTGAGAATGTCAGCAGAATCTTCATCAAGATTCAGAGTGTCTTGATTTAGCTGAGGCTTGACGTCTTCAACGTCGAATTCTTCGATTTCTAGATTCATGAGAGCTAGAATTTGCAAGAGTGCTGAGATAACTGAGAACAGATGTAACTGAACTGAATCTAGAGCGATGATTTGTGACTGAAGCTTCATAACTTTGATGTCAAAGACGTCGAGAGCGAGATTCTCAACAATATCGAGGTCTAAAACATGAGTTTTCAGAATTGTCTGATGTTGATATTGATGTCGAGAATCGAATGTATCTCTCTCTTTAGAAAGATCTTCTGAGCGACGTGTCAGAGCATTCGACTTATCATCGACTTTATCGAAATGATAAGCGATGCAATAGTTGAATCTAGACAGAAACTCGCTTCAACGAGCTTGACGACGACTCAACTACTTAATTGACATGAAATACTCAAGGTTTTTGTGATTCGTGATCATCTCGACAGAATAGATAGAGTCTTCGAGCTCTGATCGTCATTTCTCGAAAGCGCGAACAATGATCATGAGTTCTTTATCGTAGATCTCGTAGTTACACTCGACTGAATTATGCTTCTTCGAAAAGTAAGCGACTGAATGAAGAATCTCGTTCTCATCGTACTGAAAGAGAATGTCTTTGAACACATAGTTCGAAGCATTGATTTCTACCACAATCTTGTGATCTGAATTATAGTGACGAAGAATAATCTTGAAAGTGAAGACTTTCTTAAGAATGTTGAATGCAATCTGACATTTCTGAGATCAGACAAAGAGTACATCTTTTCTGATAAGACGAGTGAGCGAGATAGCTATTCTACTATAGTCATAGATGAATCTTCTATAGAAGTTCGCGAAATCTAGAAAACTTTGAACGTCTTTAACGTTGATCAAGATGAGTTAGTTGACAATGATGTCTATCTTAGAAGAATTCATCTTGATCTCTTCAATGATGATTATCAATTCTAGATACGAGACTTGAGTGACGTGAAACTCGCATTTGATTATATTCGTCTGAAGGTCTGCTTCTCGCAGCTTTCGCAGAATGAGCTTGACATGAATCTCGTGCTCGAGTTCATTGTCGAAATAGATCAAGATGTCATTCAGATAAGCTGTACAGAACTTATCTAGATGTTCGCGAAGAGTATTGTTGATGTACTTCTGAAATGAGGCAGACTCATTACATAGATCGAAGAACATGACTAGATACTCGAATAATTCAAATCGAGTGCAAAAGATGATGAGAGCTTCATCTTCTTCTTTGATTCAAAGTCGATTGAACGCAGAGATGATATTCAGCTTGATAAAGATTTTAGCTCGACTTAGACGATTCAGCGTTTCTGAAATCAGAAGCAAAGAATATCGATTCTTGACTGTGATAGCGTTCAGATCTCGATAGTTCACGCAGAAGCGAAATTCTTCTTCGAGTTTCTTGACGAAGAGAACAGAGACGATCGTCTGAGAGTGACTGACTTGAATGAAATCTTTGCTCAGATTCTCATTCAGATAACAACGAAGTTCTAGAATTTCATCACGACTCATGTCGTACAAAGCGAAGACTGAGAATTGAGCATCTTCTTTAAGATGTATGACATGATCATAAGCTCGATGCGAAGACAAGATATCGACGTTCTTCTTGAAGAAGATGTCTAGAAACTCGAAATATCTGAACGATAAAATTGTGACTGAATCGACGTTTTTACTTTGTTGATAGACTTCAAGATCTTCTTGTATCGTGAATGCAGTCAAATGAAATTTCTTTTTCATTTGATGAAGATTCAGACGATGATTCTTATCATACATACTGTCTTGAGAGCGAGACGAGAACTGAGCAAGAGTTGAGCTGTTCTTTGAACAGACAGTCAAAGTCGCGCGACGCGATTTTGACTCGTCAGAGTCTAGACTAGAAGACGAGATTGACTCAAGATTCAAGAAGACATCGATTTTCTTTAGAATGACGCTAAACACTTCAATGTCTTTGACACGAGCAGCATGATCAAAACTTCGAGCTCTCAACTCGACTATGTCAAGTTGTATAGAAGATCGATCGAATTGATCTGCTCGAAAGACAACAGAAGTTCTAGAGAAGAAAGAATTTCAACACTTGATTTTTGATGAGTATTATTTTTGAATGACTTGAAGAATACGACTAGAGACTTCTTGTTTCAGACGAGAGACAAGACTGAACGAGGTTTGTTTCTTGTGAACGAGCTGAGTATTAGTTGACTTCTCGTGAGCGAAC
>JAABUH010002212.1_pt1 | contig 19122 bp, 23 predicted proteins | sample 5559121 | NCBI WGS metagenome assembly JAABUH01 (sample SAMN10711871, study PRJNA513364) | rock metagenome | isolation source: Antarctica rocks | place: Antarctica: Victoria Land, Battleship Promontory nord | collected 2015-12-28
GGCGACGACCTGCCCCTGGCGCTGCTGCAGCGTCGGGTCTGTGCCGGCGCAGGGATCGGGCAGGCCGAGAGCAGACTCCCATTCGGGCAGCACCTCGACGGCGGTGGCGGGGAACGCGTCGACCAGCAGGTTGTTCGCCCGGGCCGTCTGGCGTTCGTAGGTCGGAGCCAGCGCACCAAGCACCTGCGTCTGTATCGCGTCCGCCTCGCGCGGCCAGGCCCGGCCGGTCGGCATCAGGCGCTGCATCGCGGCCAGAAAGTCTGCGGTCAGGAGGTTGAGGGCCGGCATGGCTCAGATCAGGTCAGGAATGTGACGCTGCCGAGGATCGGCAGCGCGCTGCGCAGCGACACGAAGCTCACCGCGGGTGGCGAGAGCACCAGGAACTGCTGGGTCCCGAGCACCGAGGCGATGGCTGCATACCAGCTCGAGGGCTCGATCGGTGGCCAGGGCTCCATGGTGTCCGGGTCCAGCGTGCCGCCCACCTGCCCGAGGCGGAGGAACATATCGACGAGTGCCCCTGTGATCGCCGCTTGGTTCGCCGCGGTGTTCGCGGCGCCCAGCGCGGACACGGTGAAGTTGATCGGCTGCTTGGCCGGCGCCACGCTGTAGACCAGCGCGGTGACCGGCTGCAGCGGCTGCAGCGCGTCGGCCACGATGAGCTGGTCGCCTGTCGCGGCGACGTCGCGCCCGTCGGTGGCGGCAATCCCGTTCGTGCCCACAGGGAAGCCGCCGGTCGCCGCCTCGGCGATGTCCCACATGGTGAAGGCCGATACCGTGCCCGCGCCCGCGAGACTGCCTGCGGCCCAGGCCCGCGTGACGCCCGGCACGCTCAGGCACCACTCGACGTAGTCGGCGAGATCGCCCCCCTGTGGCGGCGCGCGGTAGCGGACCAGGTAGCGGGACTTGAAGGCATCCTCGGTCTCTTGGTCGGCTGCCACCGCCAGAATAGCGACCACCGTCAATCCACCCGACGGAACGCCGGGGAGGCCGTTGGTCAGCACCATCGGCGTGCCGGGATCGCAGTTACCGTCCGGGCCCGGCAGCGTGGCAAGTACGGACAGCGTCGCGGTGCCGTCGGCCGCCACGGTCGTCGCGGCAGTGGTCAGGTACCCGAAGTCGTCGCCGGAGCGGCTGACCGGTGTGGCGGCCGGGATCGGCGTGCCCGGCGTGGCACCCGAGACGCCAACCGAGAGCGTTGCGGTGCTCGCGTCCTTCGTGGTGATGCCGACCAGCGCCCCCCAGCCCACCGCGAACTCGTCTGTGGCGGTCCAGGGGTTCGCTTGCCGGGCGATCCAGTCGAGGTAGCCGTAGTGCTGGTAGGCGAGGCCGGCCACGGCCCAGGAGAGCACCCGCAGGACGGCCTTGCGGAGCAGCGCGGTCACGACGTTGCCGGATCCGTCGGCAATCTGGGCGGCGATCACGTCCTGGATCGCCTGCTGCTGGAGCACCGTCAGCGTCGGCCGGGCGTAGGGCATGGGTGCGTCAGTCCAAGATGATGGTGACGCCGCCCTCGGTCTGGAGGCTCTGGTTGTCGTCAGTCGAGACCGGGATCAGCGCGACCACGCGGCCCGGCGACGCAAGCGGGGGCGCCGCGACCGTATCCCACAGCGCCTCGAAGCGAAACGCCTGGATGCCGCCGGCCGGCCGCGTGATCGTCACCTGGATGCCGAGCGCGGTCGGGCGCACCCAACCGGCGGCGACCTGCACGCTCGCGGCGATCCCGTCGGTGATGAGCCACCGGAGCGCCAACGCGCAGGCGTTCTGGGCCTGGAGCGGCAAGTTGGTGTTGCCCGCCTTCACGCCGCGAAACAGCTGCCAGAGACGCGATCCCAGCGGCGTGCCGCCGGGGGCCGCGGCCTCGTAGGTGTCGCCCCACCAGCCGTGCGGGTCGCTCAGGTTGTGGGCGGCCGTGTCGTCGGGTGATGCCACCGCGTCGCTGAACAGCGAGACCAGGACCGCGGTCGCGAGGTCGTTGCCGGTGGCGAGCGCTCCGTTGGCCACGGCGAAGTCGCCCCTCGCGCCGAGGGGCTGCCAAGCGAGCGCGATGTCGGGCATCCGCGCGCCTATGATCCGGAGTTGGGCGGCCCGCCGGAGCCGGAGCCGCCGGAATTGGCATGGGTATGGCCAAGCAGCTCGACCGAGGCGCCGCCGCTGCCCGCCGTGACGTTGCCGGTCACCAGGAGCGCGCCGTTGATCAGCACCGTCGGCGCGTTGATCGTCAGCGTGCCGGAGCAGGTGACGCTGGCGTTGCCGTCGTTGCTCAGCAACACGTGGCTGTCGGCCTCGTCGTATAGCTCGGACTGGCCTGGCTTGAGGCCTGTCGGTCGGCTCTTGGCGTGGTTGCTGGCCACGATGACGCCGTTTGAGCTGTCGCCGGCGAAGGTCGCGAGCACCACGTCGGTGTTCAGCGGGAGGCATGCGGCAAAGCCGAAATGGTAGATGACCGGTGTCTTGTCGCGCACCTGCTGCACGGGGTTGCCCGGCTGGCCGTAGAGCGCGATCTGGACCGTCTGCACGGGCCCGGTGTCGTCGGGTGGCGTCTTGGTCGTGCCGAAGCCCAGGGCGTGCTGCACGCGGGTGAAGACACGTTCGATGGAGCTGCGCATCAGCCCGCTGTGCCGCCCTGAAGGCCCTGCCCGACCTGCCATGCGTAGAGCTGCAGCGAGCTTGGCTCAGGCTGGTAGGCGGCAGGCGGCATCAGCAGCAGGTCGGCGTGCGTGCCATCCTCGCCACGGCGGTAGGTTACTTCTCCGATCACCCAAAGCTGGTTCACCAGCTTCAGCGCCGGTAGGTGCACGAGCGCCAGGGCGTTCGGCTCCCACAGCTTGCCCGCGCTGTCGCGCCAGGAGTCGCAGGTCAGCGACACGGCCTGCGATCGGCCGATGCGGCGGGCCATTTCCCAGCGGGCGCGTTGAAGCGCTAGGTAGCCAGCGGCGGTGGCCTGCTCGGAGATGATGACGCGGGGGCGGTAGCGCGGGACGGCCTTGTCTTCGACCTTGCCCAGGGTGTTGCCGTCCGCGCCGTCGATCTGGCTGAACTGCTGCTGGGACATGATGCAGGCGACGTAGACGCTGAACCGCTCGCTCGCGGAAAACTTGCAGCGCGCGGCCTCGATGTTCACCCCCTGCTGGAAGCCGCTCGCCATCGTCGTGCGGCCGACCTGGTCCAGGACCAGGTTGCCGTCCGGGCTGTCGAAGGCGAGGACCTGCGCGTAGCGCGCCACACGGTCAATGATCTCGAACGGGGTCTCGCCGAGGTTGACGTTGAACTGGACCGGTGCGCCGCTCTGGTCCTTCAGCGAGACCGTTCCCAGGGGCGACGACGTGGTGATGCCGAACGGCTGGGCAAGCTGCTGGGCCAGGGCGACAGCGGAGCTGGTCGTCATTTGCATGCCCGGCACGATGGCCGAGCAATCGACGAGGTCCTGGCACTTGCCGCGGCCGCTCACGCGCACGGTGTGGCCGGCCGGCTCGATCGCGGGCTCGTAGTCGTCGACGTAGCCGGTGATGACGGTGTCGCCGCCCATCCGGACGACGCATGGCTGGAAGGGCTCGATCACCACCGTGCCGCTCTGGTCCGGGTTGCGCTCGGTGACCTTGATGTCGAAGTCGGACGGGACCCGCTCGACGCCGCGAGTGACCCGGACCTCCTGCCATCCACCGACCGTCACGCCGCCGGCGGTGATCGTCACATCGCCGTCGCCGCCGGTCGAGGCCTGGGCGAGAGGCTGGGTCTGGGCTTGGCTCATGCGGACAGTACCTTGAACTCAACCGGCAGGAACGCCGGGTGCTGCGCGCCGGAGCGGGCCGTCAGGTCGTCAGCCCGGGTGGCGTCCCGGTAGAGGCGGTAGGCCAGGGCCAGCGCCGGCATCGGCACGGGGGTCTGGACCAGCACGAGGCTCGGCAGCTGGGCCGCGCGTGTCACCAGGTCGCTGACCACGGACGTGCGCAGCTGGCGCAGGGCTTGGTAGCTGGCGTCGTCCGCGGCATCCGCGGCGACCTGGATCTCGGCATCGAACAGGTCGACGACCAAGACGCACACGCCCAGGGCATCGTCGGACGAGGTCGGTGTGTAGTCGGCGCAGGCGCGGGCCAGCGAGGTCAGCGCGGCGCGGCGGCACAGGGCGGCGACGGCGGTCTGCAACCCGGTAATCGCAAGGCCGATCGGCGCCGTCGAGGTGATCGCGATCGTCACAGCCTGGGCACCGATGATCGGCAAGCCCGTTTCCGTGACCAGGCCGAAGCCGTCCTGCGTGCCGACGTCGGGCAGGATCGTCGTCGTGGTGCCGGGTGCCACGAAGCCGGCGAGCTGGCTCAGCAGGTGGATCGCGTCGGCAGGGTCCACGCAGGCGGCGCGCAGGGCCTCGGTGATCTCCTGGACGCTCGCGGCCAGGGCGTCGGATGCTGCGGTCACAGGATCTCTGCGAGGTTGACGGCACTGGCGCTTGCGCGGGTGACCGCGCTGCGGGCCGCCGTGGCGGCCGAGAGGGCCTGCTGCACCGTGCCGAGGCCGCTCAGGGCCGTGCCGCGCGCACCGCCTGCGTAGCGGCCGTAGGTGGTGCCTGCGGGCGGGACGAGGCCGGCCACGGCACTGGTGACCAGGCGGGCGTCACCGGCGAGCTGCTGCACCTGCCCCACGAAGCTCTGGGCTGTCCGCACCCCGGCCTGCACGACGGACGCGCCGTATGCCACCGACCTCAGGACGTCGGCACCGAAGTCCGAGCCGCACGCGTCGTCCGCGTCGTCGGCGTCGTCGTCGACCACGTCGGCGGTCGAGGTGCTGCCATCCGGGTAGATCGACAGGCCGGTCTCGACGGCGTCGAACGTCAGCTCAACCACGCGGCCCAGGTCGGCGCGCTGGCGGCTGCGCATGCGCTCGACCAGAGAGACGCTCAGGCTGCCGAGCGACGGGTGCACCAGGATCCCTGGGCCGGCCTGCTCGGAGGCGGCGAGTAGCGCCTGCTCCTGCTGGTAGCAGTCGTCGCCGACCACGAAGCCGCTGAAGCTGACCCGGCGCATGGCTCGGCCGAGGTCCTCGACCCAGACGTCGTCGCGGAACGGATACTCGTGCACGGCGGTGCGGCGGCCCCGTTGCACCTCGGAGTCTCGGACCGCGAACGCCAGGCCGCGCCAGGCGGCGGGCTGCAGCTGCGCGAGCCACGCTCCGGCGGCCGGGTTGATGCCAGCGCCGTAGAGTCCCGAGCCGCCGCCCAGCAGGTTGCCGACACCGCGCGCCAAGCCGGCGATGCCGGCGGCTGCCTGGGTCACGCGGTTGAGGCCCTGACCGACCTGGGCGACGCCGTTCAGGAAACCACTCATTTGATCTCCGAAGGAAGAGTGGAGCGCGGAGAAGGCGCGCCACTTCGGGTCGAGTTTTTAAGCCGAGATGTGCAAGTCCCGCAGGATCGCAGTCATCAGGGCCTCGTTCATGTAGGGCGAGTCGCAGTCGGGTGGAGCCTTGTCGAAGAAGAGCAGCGTCAGGGCCTCCAGCTCGGAGATCAGCGCCAGGATCGGCCTCTTCTTGGCGAGCAGCGGCGCCTGGGCCTGATCGATCTGGTCGTCATCCATGACCTACCTGGACAGGAGTTGGGCTTTGGCAGCGTCGTACTCAGCTTGGTCCAATGCACCGTCAACCTTGAGCTTCCAGAGACGCTCGATAGCCGTTGCAATATCAATTTCTGCAGAGACAGACGGCGAGGCCGCGGCCGGGCGCCTAGCTTGCTCTATCCTGTCCATAATAAACGCGCAGGCTGATCGGAAGTTTGCCGCCTGGGTCTTGTTGTTCAGAGAGACGCAATTCGGCGCCTTCGCCGGATCAGCCTTCTTATCACTCGACCAGTAACTCTTGCCGGTGTTTTGCATTCCTCCGGCTGAAACCTCAAAATATCCTGACAAGATGCGGTATTTAACCTCCGCAGATGCGATGCTTCCATAGGACAACTGGAAGATGTCCGATCCAAACATCTGGCCGGTCATGAAGCCTGATTTGACAATCATCACGCGACGGTCCGAACAGACCAGGGCTTCTTTGAAAGCTCCTTTCAGCCTGACCAAGACGGTTTCGCCTTGCGCTAGATTACCCGCCAACACCTTTTCCAGGGTTGAAGGCAGGGGTTGGTTCAGGACTGCATCGCTCATCTCACCACAATAAAGAGACAATTCTGCTCACGGCAAGGTGCCCGTCACGTTCGCCTGCGCGACGTTCGCACTGGCCACGTCTACGCCTTTTCCTGTGACCCGGGCTTTCGCCGAGGAGCCGGGCGGGGCGTTGCCATGATTCACGTCGACGGTGACGTGCAGCGACGAACCATCCGGCCCGCCATTCTGTGCAGATGAGCCCCAGCCGGCGAGCTGGGCGGGCGGACCGGAAGCAATCACGGGAGGCGGCATGGCCGGGCCCGTCGCGACGCCCCCCAACGCCAAGCCGACGCCCATCTGCACCTCGTTCGCGCTGACACCGCCACTCTCGCGCCGGGCCATCGCGCCGATGATCTTCTGCGCCGTCACCGGGTCGTGCATGTCGACGCGGGCAGTGGGGTCGATGCCGGTCCACTGGGACACCTGGCGGACGTAGGAGCCGGTTTCATTTTCGCTGGCCGGCGCCCAACGCGCGATCATTTTGGCGATCGTGTCGGAGCCCTGCGCCTGGTAGCTCAGCAGTTGCCGCTCGGATGCGGCGATGCCGTCCGCCATGGAGCCGTACTGCCCGAAGCGGCCGTCCGATCCGACGACGCCCTGCTGGCCTGGCACATAGCCGAGGTTGAGCGGGTTGTTGTTGCGGATGCCACGCGCGCCCGGGTTGGTTTCGCCGAACCCCATGGCGCTGTCGAGAGTCGCCACACCATAGCGCAGCAGGGATGGCGCCCCCTGGATAGCACTCATTGTCGCGCCACCAACAACGCCGGCTGCGGCAGACACGCCAGCGCCCATCTCGTTGGCGACATAGCCCATCTTCTTGCCGAGCCAGCTATTCGCGACCCAGTCGGCGCCGTTCTGGACCTTGTCGATGATGAGCTTGATGTGGCCCCAGCAGTCATCGAACCCGAACTTGAGCCCGTTCCACATCCCGGTGAAGAACGGCATGACCGCGTCCCAGTGGCCGATGATGGCCATGGGTAGTGGGAACAGGAGCTCGGCCGCTGTGCGCAGGTAGCCGGTGTTACTCTCGAACATCGTCTTCAGGCCGGCCCACATGCCGGAGAACGATGCCTCGACCGTGTTCCAATGTTTCCAGAGTTCGTAGCCGGCCGCACCCAGCAGGCCGATGGCGACGATTGCCAGGCCGATCGGGTTTCCGACCAGCAGCAGGCCGAGATTCGCGGTGACGCCGAGGATCGAGGTCGCCAGGCTTGCGAACGGCGCCAGCACGCCGAGCGCCCAGCGCGCGCCCATGAAAGCGATAAATCCTTCGATCGCCGGCTGCCAGCCGCCCACCATGTCGACGACGTGCTGCGCGCTGTCCGCGAAGTGCTGCGCGCCGGATGCGACGCTGCCCCAGTCGATGGACTGGAGCCAGGTCGCGAGGCGCTTGACCTCCTCGCCCATGCCGGTGGCGATCCAGTCGCGGTTGCGCGCGATCCAGTCGGCCATCTGGCCCAGGATCGGGACCAGCACCGGCGAGAGCTTCTCCGAGACGCTGTTGCCCAACCCCTCGACGGACATGGTGAGGCTGGTCTGGGCCACGCGCAGATCGTTCGCGGCGGCGATCCCGGCGGCGCTGGTCGTGCCGTAGCGACGCGCGGCCTCCTCGTACTCCCGGATGCCGGCGGAGCCCCGGCGCAGGAACGGCAGCAGGTCCTCGGCCGCACCGCCGAACAGCGCGGTGGCCGCCTGCGCCTGGGCGTAGGGGTCCTTCAGCGCGGCGATCTTGTCGGCCAGCTCGGGCAGCACCGCGGTGACGCTGCGCGCGTGGCCCGCGCCATCGCTGAATGCCACGCCCAGAGTGCGGAACATGACCGCGGCCTCGGGCGCCCGCCCGCCGATCGCGTCGTACATTGTCTGGCCAAGCGTCTGCAGCCCGGAGGTCAGGCCGCCAGCGGATGAGCCGGCCAGGCGGGCTGCGCCCTGGAGGCCCTGGAGCGTGTCGGCGGTGATGCCGATGCGCTGGGCCGAGAAGCCGAGCTTGCTGCCCCAGTCGGCCCAGGCGGAGACCATGCGCACCATGCCGGCGACGCTGGCGGCCCCGGAGATCGCGCCAAGCGGGGCGATGATCTGGCTGACCTTGCCGAACGCGTCGTTGGCGCTGTGGCTGATGTCGCCGAAGGCCTTGCCGACGCGCGTCAGGCCGGAGACCTGGCCGAACTTCTGGACCGACGCCTGCGCGCGCTGCAGCGGCGCAGTGAAACGGGCCATTTTCTTGTTCACGGCGTCGAGCGTTGCGGTGACGCGATCGACGGCGCTGATGGTGATCGAATAGCCAGCGGCCATCTACTTGTTCCGCTGTTGCTGTTCCCGGGCCGCGGCGATCGCGTTGGCGTTGGCCAGCGCCTCCAGCAACTCCTCCGGCGTCAAATCCCAAACATCGAACGGCCCCCAGCCTTTGTAGAACTGGGCTAGGTCGTAGGTCAGGCTGACCCAGTTGCTGGGGGCCGCACGGTAAAAACCTCGATCGTCATCGCCGCCCGCATGACCACGGTGACCGGGAAGCGCTGCAGGACCTTGATCGGCACGCCGCCGACGGCTGCGGTCAGCGACATCTGGTAGGCGAGCTGCGAGGCGGGTCCCTGGCCACTGCGCAGGTGCCCGCGGGCCCTCAGCATCTCGCCGGTCCGGGCGGACCGCAGCGACAGCGTGGCGTATTCGACGCCGCTCTCGATCACCGGCTCGTTTAGGGTAACCTCGACCTCGGCATTCTCCGGGTCGAAGCCGGCGAGGTTGGCGTCGATCAGGTCCGTGATCTTCTTTGACGCCGTCGTGAGGTCGGCCACCGAGATGGCGTCAAGCATGTCGGGGCGCGCCAGGCCGGCGACACCCGCCACCAGCTCGCGCTCAAAGAGGAAGGACGCCTCGGGGTTGCCCGTGGCCTCGACGTGTCTCCAGGCGCGTGCCATCACCGCGCACGTCGGCTCGCGCACTGGCAGGCTGGCGATCGTGCCGCCGCCGATCTTCACCGGCTCGACCAAGGTCACCGTCTCGGACATCAGACGGTGTCCTCGACCACCGAGACGCCCTCAAACTTCACGTCAAAGGTGCCCTCGGTGCTGCCCACCGTCGTCTCGCCGGTGGACCACATGCCGTCGCCGTAGACCGTCTTCCCGTTCGCGAGGACGAACACCAGGGTGCTGTCCACCTTGGCGTTGAAGCTGGCGACGGTCAGGTTGCCGTTGTCCCGGACCTTGAAGCTCATCATCCCGGTCTTCGGCATCTCGCTGAAGCCCTGGACGCCGCTCTGGCCCTCCAGCGTCTCGCGCTTGACGGAGGTCGGGTCGTAGGAGAGGTCGCCCGCGACGTCAAGGACCTCGCCGTCGACCGTGGCCGAGGCCACGCCCGCGCGCCGGCCGCCGCCGCTCGAGATGGAGCCCGTGTAGAGGGTGCCGGACATGGTTCAGGTTCCTTGGTTTGCCGCCAGCGCACGTATCCGGCGCGGTCTCGGCCGGGCCAGGTTCTCGGCCGCCCAGAGCGGGCGAAGGTTCGTGAAGTGGAAGCATTCGCGCTGCTGCGCCTCATCGGTCAGGTCGAAGGTGCAGACCGGCTTGATGTGGTCGACGTGCCACTCGCCGTAGTTTTCCCAGGTCATGCCCGGCACGAACTGAGCTTCGATGTGGGCCTGCAGCTCGTGCTTGGTGCAGCCGATCAGGTCGAAGGACTTCGCTGTTTTGCGAACCACTTGCCTTTTTAGCGCGACCGTAAGCCGAGCTCGCAGGCGCATTGCCAGCATGATCTGTGGGTCGGAGGCATAGCGAGATCGGTTGTAATTCGGGTTGGCCTCTCGCCACTTTCTGATGCGAGCTTTTGTGGCCTCTAGATTTTTGAGGCGGCCCTTCTTTGCGAAAGCCGCATACTTCTCGGGATTGGCCAGTCGGTAAGCCTCGCGTTTCGCAAGCGCCGCAGCGGGGTCGGCTCTGTATTGCTCGCGTCGCTTTTCTCTTGCCGCCTCGGCGTGTTTGCCGCGAGACGCTTTCTGCGCTGCCAGCGCCGCCAAGCGATACTCGGGGTCCGAAGCGTACCTCTCCCGGCGCGTCTGCTTCCATTTATCGCCATGCTTGACGCGCGACTTGGAATTCTCACTGCGGGCGTGCTCAGGATCAGCGGCGTATCGTCGCTTGGATTTTGCGACCTCTAGCTATCGGGCGTGTTCCGGGTCACGTGCCCTCCAAGCATCGCTGTAGCCGCGCGCCTTGGCGCGCATCACCGCAAGCTCTTCGGCAGACGCCTTTGCCTTTTTGCGCTGCATGTAGCGGCGCTGTATCTCAACTTTATGGGCACGAAGTTCAGCGTCTGTCATCTATGCCTACGGACTAGTTTATCAGCAGTATAGTATCATCAGCTTTTTCGGAATGCCACTGACATACTGATGATCCGAAGCTGATTTGCTACGTCAACAGGTAGCCTCATTTTAACTTCGCCGTTTCCAGCATTCTGGGCGACCGCTCCCGCAGCAAACGCCGCCGCGTTCTGCGCCCAACCACGGTTGCAGTAGGTCACGTAGAGGGCCTTCACCGCCGCCAGGATGATCTGCGCGGTGACCTGATTGCTGCCGCCGGGGATACGCGTACCGTCGGCGACGAGCTTCTTGCGGGCGAACTGGCTCTGCATCTGGATCCGCAGGTCCCGGATCACCGCCGTCAAGGTGCAGAGCGTCTCGTAGTCGCGGTAGGAGTTGTCCGGCGCGCCCGCGAGGTTCGTGGTGTAGGTCGTCACCACGCGCTCAACGATGACGCGCCCGCCAGCGTCGACGGTGTACGTGCTTAGGCCATCGGTCAGCATCGTGTTGCGCTCGCTGATCGTGTCCTGCGACGCGATCGGGGGCGCCAGCACACGCAGCGCAACTTGGGTGATCGGCACGGCCGGGTCGGCCTGGATCGAGATCGCCGACGCCGCACAGAACTCTGCGGCCCATTCCCAGGCCGGCGAGGGACTGTCGTAGAAGCCCATGATCTGCGCGTGCTGGTCGTCGCGCGCGCTCGCGAAGGTCGTGCGCTGCGCCAGGCTGCCGCGCACTGCGGCGAAGGCGCTACCGAACAGTTCCTGCTGCCAGGACCAGCGGCCGGAGATGTCGTTCAGAAAGGCCTGCAGCGCGTTCAGCGAAGCGGTGTCGGTGTAGGCGGACGCGATGAAGTCGAAGGGCTGGTTGCCCAGGTTGGCCAACGCGGTCGGCAGCGCGGTCGGGTTCTGCGTGCCCCCGGTCATCGGCGCGATCGTCACCGTGATGCCTGGTGGCGTCGCCTCGCCACCCTGGGCGCCCAGGTAGTTCATGCGGATGTCGATGTCGTTGCCGGCGGCGCCCTTGTTCAGCGCGGCCAGCGCCACGGCGCCCGTCGCTGCGTTTGCCGTGGCGCTCACGGGTAGGTCCGGCAGGAAGGTGGCCGCGGCCTGGAGGCCAATCGCGATGGAGGCACCGGTCTCGCCGGCGGTGACGCCCACGGCGATGAGCTGGCCGCCGATGTAGGTGGAGACGGTGCTGGCGGCGGTCGCGGTGCCGGCGAACGCGATCGAGCCGGTGGCGGCGGCCGCCGCGGGATCGTCGGCCAGCGGCAACAGCCAGACCTCGGTGAAGGTGTCGAGGCCACGATAGTGCCGGGCCATGTCGGCCAGCATCGAGCCGGCGCCGGCGGCGGCATCCGTCAGCGCGGTGCTGGCGAGGATCTGCGGCACGCCGGCCAGCATGGTGGTGCCCGCCAGCGCCTGGCCGATCAGCAGGGCGCGCTGGGCGATGCTGCCGGTATTGGCGCCGCTGGGATCGACGACCGCGTAGACGCCCGGGACCAGGTTGCTGTCCGGGTAGCTCGGGATCGAGATGGAGACGCTGGTGCTGCCGCTCATGGCCGACGGACCTCCTTACGACTGGACGGCGGGGGCCGGCGCGGGCGGCGCGGCGGGACGGATGGCGGCGGGCGGAGCAGCCGGAGCGGGCGCGCCGGCGGGCGCTGCATCCGGCGCAGGGTCGGCGGCGGGGGCTGCCTGGGGCTCCGGCGGCACCAGCAAGGCGCCATCCTTGTCGACCAGCAGCACGTCGCCCTGCGTAATGCGGCGCAGCCAGTAGGCGTCGTGGTCGCCCACCTCCAGCACAGCGTCCGCCGGCAGCAGCCGGCCGCCATGCGGCGCGCGCACCTTCGCCCGCGACGGATCGTCGGTCAGCTTCACGAACATCGGTGTCTCCGGGGTCAGGTCTGTGGGTCGGCGAAGATCAGGCCACCCCCGGCGGCGGTCAGCGACGGACCAGCGGCAGCAGAAAGGGGGTCCTGGAACGGGGCGGCGTCGACCACAGCGAGCGTGTTGCCCGTGCTCTGGTCGGTGAACGTCAGGGCGATGTCGGTCAGGGGCACGTCCGCGGTCACGTAGACCTGGAAGACCTCGCAATCGAAGATGATCGCCGCCTCTCCGATCGGGCCTTCGCCACCCGCCTCAACGACCATCGAAGTCTCGACGCGGGCGATCTGCTGGACCATCAGCATGATGTCGACGCTGCTGAGGATCGCGTCCTCGACCTGGAAGCAGAGTCGCTCGAGCGCGACGTCGGTGTCGCCGGCAGAGTCGCTGGTGACGCGCACCATGACGGCCAGCGTGATCATGGTGGTGAACTCGCGGGGGCCGCGAGTCAGGGCTTCCTTGCGCTCGGTCGGCGTCTGCACGGCGAGCGCCGGGAACATCGACGGGTCTTCCGGCCAGTCGCGAGGCGCGAACACCGACGTGCCAGCATCCGTGTTCGCAGCCAGCAGGACGGACACGGCAAGGTCGTGCAGCATCGTCCGCGAGACGGAGTCCAGGGTCAGGGGCATCTCAGGGCAGGCCCTTGCTCAGCAGCAGCAGTGCCCAGCCGTGGCCGTCCGGGCGGAACTCACGCACGGTGAAGATGTCCGTTCCGACGACGACGACGTCCTTCTGCCGCGGCTCAACCGGGAACTGGTCGAGCGTGACGCCCAGGACCGGCTTGCGCGCCGAGATGTTGCCCACCGCACCGACCGGGCGGGCTTCCGCGCCGCCGCCCCCGCCCAGAGGCACCATGTCAAGGTAGGCGCGGTCGAACACGGCGAGAATTGGAAAGGGCGGAGCGCCGCCTTGCGGCCGGTAGATGATCTCCGGCTCGCCCTTGGCGGGGTCGTTGCCGAACGCGACCATGCAGGCCTCGTTCAGCGCCGCCCAATCCTGCGTCAAGGCTCAGCTCGGCTTGATGACGCCGCCGGTCTGGCCGTTGACAGTCGGACCCGTGGGGGTGGGCATTTGCTGGCCGAACACGGGAACGGCGCCGGGCGGGGCCGGGATCACGACGAAGCCGTTGGCCAGCAGGTCGGGGACTTCCTCGACGGGAAGATCGACCAGCGCGTTCGGCGCGTGCTGCCGCTTGCCGACCTGAATCGTGCGGCCGGGTGCGACGATGACCTGCATCGTCTTCGGTGTCTCCGGCTTCTCGACCTTGAGCGGCAGCGTCACGGTGTCGGCGGTGACCTTGGCGGTGGTGGTGTCAGGGGTGGGCATGTCTCAGTCTCCTCAGAAGAACACGGGCGGGCAGACCTGCACCGCCATGGCCGCATTCACCCGGGTCGGGATCACGATCGGAGCCGACTGCAGCATCATGAAGCGCTGCGCCGGGTCCTCCTCAATCCAGATCTTCGGCGCGAACGGCATCGACTGATAGTTGAAGCGGGGATCGATGATCATCGCGAACGAGCGGGTACCCAGAATGTCAGGCCCGAGCAGCAACACCATGCCGTCGGGCAGCATCGGCCGCTCGACGTTGTTCTCGTCGACCGCCCACTCGTTGTAGAGCCACAGGTCGAACTGGCCGTAGCGACCTTTGTAGACCGCGCCCGGGGCGATCTGCGCGCCAGGGTTGATGCTGTTGCCGTAATCGGACAGCTTCGGGAAGTAGATCAGCGGCTTGAGCACCGGGTCGGCGATGAAACCTTCCCATGCGCTGCTGGAGAACACTAGGTCGGTGACGCGCGCGCCGGACGCCTTGAGGATGCTGCGCTGCCACGCCTCGATGTTCTGCGAGGGCGAGGCGGTGCCGGCAGTGGCGCCGACCGCCGGGGTGACGTTCGGCACGGTCCACTGTGCGGCGCCGGTCAGGGCAAGCGTCAGGCTCGGGTCACGGCCGAAGTCGATGACCTGCGTCGGGAAGCCGTCGCCCGCCACCGTCACGGTGCCGGTGGTCAGCGCAGAGGCCGCCATCCACTCCAGGCGGCGGGTCAGCATGTTGACCTGGTCCTGCATCTCAGCAGCGAGGTTCAGCATCTCGCGCTCCTCGCCGGCCAGCGCGCCGGTCAGACGCTCGCCGACCATGCGCTTGACCGGCTTGAACAGGTCGGGCGCACGCTTGTCCTTGATGTAGGGCGGCTTGAAGACGTTGGTCTGGTAGCGGAGCTGCTCGACCAGCTTGCCCTCGACCTTGGGCGACACGAACGGCGACATGCGGCGCTTGCCGATCTCAACGTCAACCGCTACGAACTCGGTATCTGAGGTCGTGATGTTGGGGAAATATCGGTCGAGCAGGAAGGTTTCTGGCAACTTCAGGTTCGGCACGACGCTGATCAGGTCGGCGGTATCGTAGACGAGGTTTGGCGCAACCACGGCCATAGGACGGGCTCCATGAGGTATGCAGCCCGGGATGGGCGCTGGGGACGGGCAAGCTCGCGCGCGGCGGGCTTAGTCGGGCAGGCTAGGAGGGCGGCACCGGATCGGCGGCGAGGATCGCCGATTTGAGATGCAGGTTGCGGGTGATCAGCGCGGCCGCGAGGTCCTGCAGCGTCCACGACCCGTCGTAGAAGACGGCGTTCAAATTGAACTCGCCGGTGAAGAAAGCGCCGACCTTCGTCGGGCCGACGGTGGCGTCGGCGCTGTCCGCCGTGATAGCTGCCGGGGTCTGGGAACCGTCGCTCGCCGTCTTGACGCACAGCACGAAGTTGCCGGCGCTCTGGCTGTAGCTGAGCACGAAGCTGTCGCCGACCGCGAAAGCAGTGGTGCCCGCAGTGATGGTGAAGTTTACTTGCCCGGTGTAGGGCGTGCCCACGGTCGCAGGCGCCTCGACAACACCCTCGGGCGAGGTGACGGAAAAGGCGGTCGGGCTGGTCGCGACCAAGCTATAGGCGCCGATCTCTGCGCCGGCGCCTAGCGAGGTCGCGCCGATGGTGCCGTTGCCGGTGTTGGCGGCGCCGGGCGCGCTGGTGAGGCTCACGTTGGTCTGACGGCCCAGCACGCTGCCACGGGGCAGCTTGCCCGCCATCAGGATGACGTTCTGCGTGACGCGCTGCTGCGATCCCGCGATCAGCTGGTCGGGGTAGTATGCGAACGAGGCGTTGCCCGGCAGGAACGGGTTGTCCTGGTTGGACGTGATCTGGAGAACCATGAGGGTGTTCCTTGCGTGGAGGGCTTACGCCGCGCCGATCTTCTTCTGGAGGCTGGCGATGCGCTCGCCGAGCGAGGCCTTGCGCTGAGCTGGGCGCTGGTCCTCCTGGCCCACGTCCGGGTTCGGCGTGCCGGCCATGCGCTCGGCCACCCCGGCGCGTCGGGCGGACTGCGGCGCCCCGGCAGCCATGGCCGCGAGGGTGTCGACGGCGGCCCGGGTGCTCAGGTTGGTGTGGAACGCGAGGTGCGCCGCCATGTCGGGGCGCAGAGCCGCCGCGGGGCTGGCGAAGATCGCGGAGCCACGGGCGCGCTCGGCCTTGCGGCCGGCAGCGCGGGTGTCCTCGTCCTTATCGTCGGCTACCTTCGCGCGCCTGGACTTCTTGCCCGCGCGGTTGCGCTCGTCGACCTCGTCGGGATCGTGCTCGTCATCGTCTTCCTCGTTCTCGCGGAGGTCGTCTGCTTCCTCGATGTCATCGTCTTCGCGGTCGGCCTTGGACTTGGCTTTCTTGCTCTTGCCATCGGTGTCGTCGTCGTTCTCACTCGAGGCCTTCGCGTCCTCGCGCTCCTTGCGCTCACGCTCGCGCTTCTCCTCTTCGGTCTCTTCGACGTCATCCTCGGCCTTCGCCTTGGCGGACGCGGCCTTGGAGCGACCGAGCAGGTGCGCGAACGTGCCGCCGCCACCCGCGAACGTGCGCAGTGCTGCCATTTCAGTCTCCTCTGGATGGTTTCAGGCGATGGAGCGAAGCAGGTCCGCAAAGGCCGCGTCAGGCGGCATCACGGCGTCAGCCAAGCCGAGGGCCACGCCGCGCGGTGCCAGGAAAGTGGCGGCCTCGGTCGCGCGCACCTTGCTGGCTGCCAGCCCGCGGTTGCGCGCCACGGTGTCGACGAACAGCTCGCCCATGTCGTCGACCTGCTCCTGAAATGCGGCCCTTGCTTCGTCGGGCAGCTCGCGGAACTCGGTGCCGTCGGCCTTGCGTGCGCCGAACTGGATGATGTTGACCGTCACGCCGGCGGTGGTCATCGCCTTGGAGAGGTCGACCAGCATGGCAATGACGCCGATGGAACCGACCCCGCCGGTGCGCGGCACCAGGATGCGGTCCGCCGCCGAGGCGAGTGCGTAGGCGGCCGAGTAGGCGCTCTCGGTCAGAATCGCATGGATCGGCTTGGCGCCGCGGGCCGCGTAGATGGTGTCGACCAGGTCGAAGCAGCCCGAAACCTCGCCGCCGGGGGAGTCGACGTCCAGCACTATCGCCTTGACCTCGGGATCATCCATCGCCTGCAGGAAGCTTGAGCGGATGAAATCGTAGCCGGTCAGGCCGGAATACGCCGCCATCCAGCCGCCCTTGTGCACCAGCGTGCCGGTGACGGGGATGACGGCCACGCCGGCCACCACCTCGTACTGACGGTCCTCGGCGGCCTGGCCGTACTCGCCCGCCTCGAAGGATGAGGCGAGGGGACCGCCTTCTCGCAGCATGTGCGTGACGCCCATGCGCTCGGCCAACGCCGCCATCAGCACCTCCGCCCTCTCGGGCCGAAGAGCCAGTGGCGTGTTGAACAGGCGCTGCGCCAGCTGCGGGAAGTGGTTGGCGATCATCAGATTGGCTCCACCGCAATCTGAGTCGACGCCTGCGGTACTCGGCTACATAGAGAAGACGCATCAAGCAGCAGTGAGACGCATATGGAAGCAACGCCATGACTCACAGGACAGTATTCGCGACGGATTTGCTTTTAAGGCTTGAAACATTCCAAGAATGATTTGTATAGAGAAACAGCCGGCGAGGGTGCTTCCAACACCTCCCGCCGGCCTAACCTCAAACATGGAGCGAACCCATGGCTAAGGCTGCCGCGACGTCTAGCACAATTCAGCTTCCCCGCTTCGACCTTCGCTCGATGCAGGTCCGCCTCATCGGTGATGCCCCCCTGATTTGCCATGCTTGGTCGCAGAAGGCGAAGAAGGAGATGCTCGACAAGCAGATGAAGAATGCAAAGTCTGCCAAGTCCGCAAAGAACCCCGAGCAGGACTTCCGGGATAGCCTGTATGAGCATCCGGACGGCGGTTACGGCTTCCCCTCTGTCGCGTTCAAGGCGGCGGCCGTTGATGCGTGCAGCCATGTCGACGGCATCACCAAAGTCGAGGCGCGCGGCGCGTTCCACATCAACGGCGACCTGCTCAAGATCGCGGGCGAGCCGACAATGCGCGAGGACATGGTGCGCGTGGGCATGGGCACGGCCGACATTCGCTACCGGGGCCAGTTTGATCCCTGGTCGGTCGAAATCCAGATCCGCTTCAACGGCGGCGTGCTGTCGGCAGAGCAGATCGTGCATCTGTTCAGCATCGCCGGGTTTGCGATCGGAGTTGGCGAGTGGCGCCCGCAGCGCGATGGCATGTTCGGCCTGTTTCACGTCGCAACCGATGGAGAGACCTGATGGCAACACCACTGACCTACGCGTGGCAGCCTGGCGCAAGGAAGGCGATGCCAGCTCAGATAGCGGGGGAGGAAATCTCCCGCATCCGCAGCCTGCACGGCAAGATGTTCAAGCCGGCCGACGTCGTGCAAGCATCGGTCGCTGAGGACGCCCCGCTACATCCCGCGTTTGAGTGGAACGACGACAAGGCCGCCGCTGCCCACCGCATCAGTCAGGCGCGCCACCTAATCGGCTGCATCACCGTCGTCGACCAAACGCAGCCGGAACAAACGCCGATCCGCGCGTTCGTCTCGGTTACGGATGACGAAGGCGAGCACCAGTACACCACCGTGGCCTACGCCATGTCGCAGCCCACTCTCCGCGAACAGGTGCTACGCGCTGCGGAGCGCGACATGCAAGCGTTCGAGCGGAAGTATCACCGCTTCATGAACTTGGCGGAAGTCATGTCCTCGTTCCGAGTAGCGCAGGTTCGGGCGGCGGAGTTGCCGGAAGCGCGGGCGAGCTAGGCAGGGAAGGCGAGGCAAGGCTCGTTCGGGCCCGGGTTAGGCGCGGCGCGGCAGGCATGGCCTGGCGCGTTCTGGCGTGGCTAGGCGAGCCGTGACACGGCGGGGCTGGCCTGGCGAGGTAAGGTGCGTAAGGCGGGGCGAGGCCTCGCGGGGTGGGGCAGGCACGGCCTGGCGAAGCCGGGCCTGGCGAGGCCTGTCCTGGCTCGGTTGGGTTGGGCGCGGTCAGGCCAGGCATAGCAAGGCAGGCTGGGCCTGGCCGGGCTGGGCGAGTTGGGGCACGGCAAGGCGAGGCAGGCGAGGTTGGGCATGGAGGGCGAGGCAAGGCGGGGTGAGGCGCTGCTGGTCAAGGCGACGCAGGCGAGGCCTGGCGAGGCTTGGTGCGGCCGTCAGGGCAGGCATGGCATGCCTGGGCATGGAGAGGCGTGGCAGGCGTGGCAAGACGAGGTGCGGCGGGTCAAGGCATGACATGGCGCAGCAGGCATGGCGCAGCTGGTTCTGTCGAGGCGAGGTTCGGCATGGCGAGGTGTGGCGAGGCCAGTCACACCTTCGCTGCCGCCTCGTCCGCCTTCTGCGACGCAGCACCCGGCAAGCCAACGGTAAATGGCAGCTTGAACTTCTCCACCATCTCCTGCTCCTCGGCGCGCTGGTGGAAGATGTCCTCGTATTCCTCGCCCATCAGCTCGGCG
>JAABUH010002214.1_pt1 | contig 19096 bp, 31 predicted proteins | sample 5559121 | NCBI WGS metagenome assembly JAABUH01 (sample SAMN10711871, study PRJNA513364) | rock metagenome | isolation source: Antarctica rocks | place: Antarctica: Victoria Land, Battleship Promontory nord | collected 2015-12-28
ACTGCCTGGGCAGCAAAGGAAGTCGTTGCGTGAGCATCTGTCACATGTGCATTGCCACAGTGGGCCAGCCTGGGACCAGCCCAGAACGCATTTGCAAAGAGTGCGCTTCCCAAGCAAACAAGTCAGGCGAGGCGCTGCCTGTGGCACTGGAGGTGCGCCAGCTCCCTCCGGCGCTCCAAAAGCTCTTCGTCCGTCTGCACGGCCTGCGCGACGCACAGGAGCGCATTCAACTCACTGCTCGACAAGTGCACAATAGTATCAGCAATTTGTGCACATGGCACGCATCACGAGGCATGCCGCACACCCTGCGGCTCTTTATCGGGCGTCATCACGCTATCTCGCACCAAGCATCATGTCAGTGTCACCAGCACTCTTTCACTGCAGGTGCCGAGCCCAGGAGCCCGGCCCTCGTCTTGTTTCAGGCATCCAGACACCTTGAATACTTGCTGCAGCACCAGTCAGGCTTCGTGTCAGGCAAGAAGGCGACTCTAGTGCACAGAGAGCAAGACCCTGGCTTGAGCCCTGGTTGGGGAAGGCTGCCGAGCAGCTGGTGCAGCTGCAAAGTGTACAAAGTCTACCGAAAAGTGTACAGAGTCTACCGGTACAACGTGTGGTCTGGCAGATGATGCTGCGGCTGTGATAGGAAGCTCGTCCTTGGTGGAGGCCCGCCCTGCTTGCAACTTACCGTGTCTACGCTGCTTACTGGGCCCTTTGGGCCCCTGCTCAAGGTGCTGTGCACCAGCACATGGGGTCCCCGCCGAAGCATACGCCCCCGCGCTGGTGCGCAGCCGCCGCCGGGTCAGAGGCGTGCTGCTCCTCCGCCGACAGCGAGCAGAGCGGCTTTGCCGGCCGCGCGAGCCCGAGCAGCGCGAGCGCCCCGCCGGCGCCGGCAGCCAGCCCGCCCGCGCCAAAGTCGGCGAAGCGCCGGCGCGCGGAGGCCGCGCTGCACAGCGCGCACAGCGCGCCGCGGCCGAAGAAGGCCAGGCCGGCCGGCATGAGCGGCGCCGGGCCGCTGCAGCAGGGCAGATGCGTGTCCGTGCCGGCGTGCGGGTGCGCGGCTGCGGGGCCCTTGCTCTGTGTCAGCAGCGCTGTGTCTGCAACAGCCGGCGGCAATGATAGGCTGTGCGCTTTGGCCACCGCTCTGCTGCTGAGTGGTTTATCCACAGTAAGGCAGCGGGCCGGTGCGGCCAGACGTGACCCGGCGCGCACGCGACCCCGCATACCTGCCTGGCGGCCAGGTGCAGCGGGGCCGCCTCATGGTGCAGCCTGGAGCTGGCGCTACCCCACGTGGACTGGAGCGCCGCGTTCGGGCAGGACCCCGCAGAGCCAGCGGCGCCGCCCGCGCGGGCGGTCACCGGCGCGGCGCGCGAACCGCCGGGCGCGGCCGCGGACGGCGCGCGGGGCGGCCGCGCCGGCGCAGCCGGCTGCAGCCGGCTGAGCCTGGCCGGCGGCATGGAGGTGATGGTCGTTGAGGATGCTGCGCAGCTGCCGGCGGCGCTCGCCGCGCTGCGCGCCTCGATGGAGGATCCGCTAGTTGCCATCGACCTGGTGAGTGCGACGCGCATGCGGGGGGGTTGCCTTTGAAAGTGCGTGCTGGCAGTGCAGTGCAGGGCCCTCCTGTGGCCGCTGACCTGGCGCGCGCCTGGGCATGCGGGCCGCCCTTGCGCACAGGGGCCGGCAGGCGTCTGCACAGGCGGCGGCGCAGCCTTGCGTGGCGCTGTGCGTTGAGCGCCTTTGTGGCCAGGGCACAACTGCAGGTCTCCTTTTCCGCAAACAGACTGCTTCATCAGTTCAGATATGTTAAAAAAAACAGAAGGGGGTTCCTGCCAAGGCACACCTCATGGCGCAGGCAACAGCCTGACCAATGTGCTTTTGGGCAATGAGCAGCGGGTGCGCGAGCAGCGCCCGACCGCGCGCAGGAGTGGCGGCCTGACTTCGGGCCAGTGGCGTCCAACCGCGTGGCGCTGCTGCAGCTGGCGTCCGCGCGCCTGGCGCTGCTCGTGCGGACCTGCCGCATGCACTTCCGGCTGCCGCCCGCGCTGGCCGACTTCCTCAGGCGCGCGGCGGGCCAGCCGTGGCATGCTCATGCTCGTGAGCGCTGCGCACATGCCCGCAGTTCCTGCAGAGCAGGGCGCGTGGGGCTGACGACATCGCGTACCCCAGCCCGCGAGCTCGCGCGCTGCCAGCTGCTTGTCCTGCCGCCAGTGATGTTTGGAGTGTGTGATGGCTCAAGCCCTTTTGCAGCGTGCCCTGGCGGCGGCCCTGGGTGCAGACCTGCCTCACGCATGGCAGCATGCTCATCTTGCCCTTGCAGCAAGTCAAGAAAAGCCGCGCTGTGCTCTTTACAGGGACCCTGCGGTTATGCTGGTCGGCTTTGCCTGGGCCGGGGCCGACGAGCGCAAGATGGTCGGCACGTTCGGCATGGGCCGCGCCGGCTTCGGCTGCTTCGTGGACCTGCAGGTGGGCCCGCGGGCCAGCCGGGCCATGACAGCGCTTGCTGCAGAGTTGAAAACCTGTTTGCGAGTAGGTTCCTTCAATCATGCCAGCAACCTGTGCGCTAGTAGGTTCCTTCAATCATGCCAGATCTCAGATGGATCGACGTGATGGGGAGCCCGCGCTGGGCGCTTGCCTGATACCCGCCGACCTGAGGTATCAACCCCGGGTGTGTGTCACAGGGCAGCGCATGCGCCTGTTCAAGCAATTCCGACGTGTCCGCGCAGTATCCCTGGGGCCTGAAGGCCAGTCTGTGGCAGCGGCGCGCATCACAGGGCGCCGCCTGCCTGCAGGCTGCTGAGGCCGCGTGGGTCCTATTCAAACCTTGGTAAGAAGAACCTTGAGAAGAACTTCAGAACTTTGAAGAAGAACTCGCAGGAGGTGGCGGCGTGCGTACCCTGACCCTGTGCTAAGGTCGCTCGGCTACTACCCAGAACTGCGCTCTGAAAAAGCCCTTCGCGCGTAGGAGGTGGCGGCGGCGCTAGGCTACAGCAACTACGGGCTGCGCGCGCTCGCGCAGCGCGTGCTGGGCGCGCAGATGCCCAAGGCGGCCGCGGTGCGGCCCCCGCCCGCGCCGGCGGGGTCGGGCGCCCGCAAGGCAGTGTGGCGCGCGTGACGCGGGGGCGTACGAAGGCTGTGAGCGCGCTCCATGCGTGCTTGCGCCTGCCGCAGGAGCTTGCTGCGCTCGGCGCCAGTAGGGCTGAGCCTTGGGGTCGCACCGCATGGCGGCAATGTCCTGATCGCGATAGACTATGTGCGGTTTTAGTTCCCTGCCAGCCCTGCCAAGCGCGCACCCTGTCGCATGCCACGTTGGCAACTCTGAGCAGCGCGAGGCCGCAGACGTCGTGAGTGCTGCATGCATGCGGGGCCTAGGGGCGCATTTTTTTTAGCCTAACGTGTGCAGCTCTCTTGTGAGTCTCACAACCCCTGTCCGAGTGCGTTCGCTGCGCCCAGGTGACCATGAGCAACTGGGAGGCGGCTGGCGGCCTGCGCGCCGCGCAGGTCCGCTACGCCGCGCTGGACGCCCTGGTGCGCGCCACCCCTCAGAGGCGCCGCGCGCCGGCGCGGTCCTGCAGCAGCTGTTCGCGGGCGCTGTTCTGGTCTTGGGGTCAGTGTGACAGCTCCTGAGGAGGCAGTTGTGTGGCTGGCGGTGCAGCTCAGGGGAGTGCTTGTCTGGGGCCGTGTCAGTGGCAGCAGCCAGCATGCCAACGTGCAGTGTGTGTTTGCTCGTGAGTCATGCTCGTGGCGAAGCAGAAGACCTGACAGCAGCGTTGTTTTGGCGGAGGAAGCCAGACTAGGGGTTGAAACCAGGTTATATCCTGCACGCAACGCCCTGATGTGCGGCAGCGCCTGCTCCCCTCCCCCGGGCGGCCGGCATGCCTGGCCGGGCCAGGTGCCGCGTAGGGGTCTTATGTGTAGTAGGTTTCGTGGTTTATGCAACAGCGTCATGTGCGGCAGCGCGTTGGGCCCCCTACGGTGGCCGACCAGCCTGGACCGGGCTGCTGCGTGGGTCTCACTAGTGAATTGCTTCTTGTCCATGCAACACCCTGGTGGGCGGCAGCGCGTGGTCCCCCGGGTGACCAGCCAGGCGCTGCGTACTTCTTGTCAGCGTATTCCTTGTCAGTGTTAGATTTCATGTCCACGCAACAGCCTGATGGACGGCAGCGCCGGCCGCGCAGGTGGCTGGCCAGGTGCTGCGCGGGCTGCGCCTGTGGCACTCCTCGCCCTCGCCTTGCGCCGCATGCCGGCAGCCGCTGGGCGCGCTCGCGGCGCAGCCCCTGCTCAGGCGCGCAATTACCCCATTTATTTCTGTGTCAGAGGCGTGGCGCTCAGGGAGCCAGTCATAGCCGCGGACAACACCAGAAAACAACATCGCTCAGGCCAAGGAGGTCGGTAGAAAGACTTTCCGCCCTAACACGTTAGTTGATCATGCCTGTGTGCGGTGCATGCATTGAGGCGCGTGTCAAGATCCCTGTGCTATTGCTAAGTGGCAGCCGCTGTGTGGTCGGCACCCTAGCCCGCCAGGTTCTAGCCTGTCTCATGCAAAATGCATGCTGGCAGCTATCGAGTTGATAAGGCGCACTATTGTGCACTGCGCAAAGCTAGCCAGAGCCAAGGGCGTTTGGCAGCTCACTTGCGATGGCCGGACCTCCACAACGCTTGCCTGCCAAGTTTGCACAACTGGACACCACCTACGAGCTGGCCTGCTGCCGCGTGTACTGGCCTCTGCCGCGTGACCATGTGGCAGCAGGCCAGCTCGCAGATGATGTCCAGCAGTGCGAACTGGCAAGCAAGTACTGTGAGGCGTTGTCTGTCAGGAGTGAGGTAGCCATACGCCATTGGCTCTGGCTCTGGCGAGCTTTGTTCAGCTCACAACAGTGCGCCTTGTCGACTCGAGAGGTGCACAGCCTGTGATGTTACAAGTATAGTTCCGTCAGGGTGCGCAAGTGAGAGATGTAGCGGCGCGTCGCGGCGACAGCCTGCGGCATGGCGCAGGTGCCAGGCGGCGGGGTGCGGCCGGCGCTTCACCTCGGTTAGCGCCATGCTCGCGCACGGGCGCAGCCTGGGGCACCAGAGCTCGCTGGCGCTCTGCGGCATGTGCGGGCGGCATACGTGAGGCGGGCACATCTCGCTGCAAGGGCGCGTGTGCGGCACCGCGCACATAAGTATGACAATGTGTGGGACGCGTGTATGGTCGGGTCGCCTGCATGACCTGGGCGCCCGTAGGGGCCACCATTGAGGCAACGTGCATGTCCCCGCATAACTACGGTCTGCATGTTGCATCGAGTTGTGCGCCCCGCGAAAGCGTGGCGCGCTTGTCTGCCCCCACATTGAGGATGTCTGTCATGTAAAAAGTCCCGCCTCGCATCAATGGCTTTCTCTCTCCGTGATTTGCCTGCCTTGACCTCATTGCCCCCCGCGTTCAGTTCAAACGACGTTTTCGTGTTCAGTTCAGTTCAAACGACGCGTTCAGTTCAAACGACGTTGCCAAGAGGATGTGCCGTGAGGATGCTCAGCCTTGCTGGCACACCTTGAAACAGCTGTGTTTCTGGTCGGTGTTGGTTCAACATGGAGCGGTGTTGCTCTGGAACGTTGCTGTGCATTTGCAATTCATGCTTGTGTGAGTTACATGATGTGCTTTCGCCAAGTAATAGCCTTCAACAGTACAAATGATGCAGGTGTAGGCATCAGCAATTGTGAGTGAATATGCTACAGGTAGGCAGCATGCTCTAGATATGCACTGCAGTAGAAACAAAGTGCGCTTGCGCACTTGCAGAGTGCATGGGATGCGGACGCGCATCCGATGTTTGCATCCAGACATTGTGTGCTGTTACAGTTGACTGCACACCCAGCACAGTGTGCCAGAGCAGCGTGCAAACAAAACTGCCACAATGCATGGAAGCCGCAAACGAAACCGTGCGATGCACCATAAACTACACTGATGATAAAATGCGGCAGAAGCCTCAAGCATGTCCCTGTGCGAGACGCTTGCTGCACGCGACGCCGCATGAGGCCCCTAGTAGCGGACCATGACAGAGCAGCCATCATACAGCCTGGACGTGTCGATGTCGGTCCCCAGGTGCTCGCCCTCGAAGAACTCGAGCACCTTCTGCACGAGCGCACAGGCGCCTGGCCGCGCGCGCACACCGGCTCAGCCGCAGGCTGGCAAGGTAAGGTCCTGCCTGGCATGCTCATTGCCCGCCGTCCCGGGCCCGCATCTGTGTGCCGGCGCTCCGCTGAGTTGTACAGGACCACAGATACAGGCGCGCTTGGGCGCAGCAGGGTCACCACACTTACAGGGAATAATGCCCAGTGTATGGATGAGCCTGCACTCGAGGATGGTGTCCCGGCAGTGATGACTGCCATTAGGTGGACCAGGATCCGCAGAGAGCAGACGGGCAGGCCAGGACGCAGCAGCACAGAGCCGCTGACCTCTTGCTATCGTTTGACCGCCATTATTTGCGCTATGCGACCACTTGCCTACCATCCTGTCATTGTAATATATCCTGGAGCAGTAATGGTAGCATGCGCACCGCCGGGCACGTCCGACTCCACGTTGAGCACGAGCAGCGGGTCGTGCAGGCTGGACCGCAGCAGCACCCAGCCGCGCCGGCCCTCGCCCTCGTCCACGGCCACGCGCCAGCCCTCCCAGTTCTCGGCCTCCATCGCCCAGCCGCCCGCGCCGCCCGCCCCGGCCTCCACCCAGGCCTCAAATTTGTCCAGCACCGCCGCGCCCTGCGCCTGGAAATCCGGCGCCTGCGCCCGCATCGAGAAACGCCGAGTCTTTGGGACTGTTGGGTGGAAGCGCGCGGGCTGCGCACGGGCGAAGTTGAGATGCTAGCGGTCGCATGCTGGCCCAAGGCAGTTGACGTGACGGTTTGTGGAAGTCCGCCATCAGCTGTGTGCGATGGTGCGAAAGGGTAAGGGTAGGGTTAGGGTCGGGCCGCGCCTTGAGCTTGAGCCGGAACTCGCGCGCCTCGGCCGGCTCGGGCAGCTGGCGCAGCAGGTCGGCGGCCACGTCCTTGCCGCGGCCCTCCAGCGCGCGCTGGACCATGAGGATCACGATCTGGCTCGCGCTGTACGTGCCGTCGTCCAGGTAGTAGTTCTCGCGCATCGCGCCATGGCCGCTGCGGCCCCGCGCGCATGGGGGGTCGCCGGTCAGCGCGGGCGGCGCGCTGCCGCCGTGCAACCCGGCCACAGCTTGCCGGCGCGCGCTAGGCCGTCAGGGCCGGCGCTCCGGGTCGGTATGCCTCACGCGCGGTCGTGCGCACAGCAGGTGTTGCGGCAGGCCCGCTGCAGCCGTGCAGAGGCTCCCGTTGGCTCTGCACGGGCCGCCGGGGGTGTGGCGAGGCAACGGCCCCCAAGTACAAACTTACGCATAGGATGTCAGACTGGCTCTACAATACATCACACCTAAGAAAGAAGTTGCTGATGCCATGGCGACCGGCCGGGCGCGTCACCTGGTCTCCATCATGAGCTCGCAGTTGCCGCCCGCCTCATTCAGCTCTATGCCTTTCCCGATCACGTTCTGCCGCGCGCGCGATGGGCGCCTCTGGTCTGTTCTGTGCTCAAGCTCCCTCAAGACACGCCCTCAAGCGCCACCCAGACACCACCACGCTCTCATGACTACATGTGCGCCTTCAAATGAGTTCTGACGCGTGCGGTGCGCACTGCCTCAAACCGGTGGTCCACACAACAAGGCATGATCCCTGGCAAGCGCAGGCGCACAGCGCTCCTGTGAGACCCAGCATGCAGAAGCCTCCAGCAAGGCGTCGGCACACGCATGCCGAAGCGGCAGCCGCGCCGGGGCGCGCGCGCCAGGCGCGGGCCGGGGCCGGCGCGCGCACCTTGTAGCCGCGGCGGAACCGGAAATGCCGCCCGCCCTGCCGCGCGCAGCCGCACAGCTGTGTGGGAAACGTGAGCGCTCCGTGCGCTGAGCAGCCAGTCATGCCGCTTGCACATTTTTTGTTTTCAGGTTTCTTGCGCGCCCCGGCATGTCACGCAGCCCACCTGGACGAGCCGGGCGCACCTGGGCAGTGATGAACTCGGTCAGGCCGTTGCTGGTCACGCTGTCCGTCACGATCGTTGTCCCCTGGTACTTCCTGCGCGCGGCGCGCGCCGCGCCCTCAGCAGCCGCCCCGCTCGCCCGTCGCTCGCCGCACTGGTGGCGCCCCGGCCAGTGAGTCGCCGGCGGCCGGCGGGGGAGCGCCGCAGGGTGCTCACCATAATCCCCTATTCCGTGTACCCTAGAATCACGCTCGGCGCGCCTTAGCGTAATGTATGCCATGAGCGCGATGTAGCGGTTGGAGTTGATGGGCGCGCCGGACGCGGCGACGACCGCCGAGCGGTCCACATCAGTGTCCACAACGATGCCCAGGTCCGCCTGCCGCCGCGCGGCCAGAACCCTCGGCCGCCAGGGTCGGCTGCTGCAGCCGGGGCACGGATTCAGGTCAGGGGCTCCACAGCCTGACCAGGTTCATCGCCGGCGCTCTGCTAGCGAGCGCGCTGGCTGCCGAGCCCTGACCTCCCGCGACACAGGCAAGGCAGCCAGATGCGGGGTCCTGTCGCCCACTCCCTTCCGCGCTCTAGCAGGACCCGGACCGCCTGCAGCGGGTGGCTGCGCTCGCGTCCGCTGCTGGCCCAGACAGCCGGCCAAACAGCCAGCATGGATACCTAGATCGCGCCGAGCCGCGGACCTTGCTGCGGATGACCGCGCGCGCGCCGGCGGCCATCGCGCCCGCGTCCTCCGGGTTGGGCACATGGTTGGGGAACCAGCCGTCGGGGTCCAGGAACTGGCTGCCTGCGCGGCGCTCCTGGTCATTGATACAGCACATCGGCAGTTTCCAAGGACAGAGCGGGGCGTGTTATGTGGGGTTGGGCACATAGCTGGCCGTCGGGGTCCGGGAACTGGCTGCCTGCGCGGCGCTCCTGGTCGCTGGCACGGCGCGTCGGGGGGCTTCCCAGCAGCCGGCGCGTCCCGGCGCGGCTGCAGACGGCAGGCCGGGCGGGGGGCCCAGCCTGGTGGCCGCTCCACGCCTCGTGCTCACATGCTCATACGCTCATACCCATCCTCACATCGTTCCCTGAACTTATGACCTCAGCAAGGATCCCCACGCACAGCTTGCTGCAAAAGTTGGTCATGTGCTGGCATGGTGTTACGCTCTGGCTGCCTTTGTCTGTTGCCTGCACGCAGCAGCGGCTGTGCGTGTGGCCCGCCTGTGCAGACAACGGGTCCCCGCACCGCTGATGTCTGCACCAAGCGGCGCCAGCACATCCGTCGCCAGGAAGCCGCCGGAGCCGTTGCCTGCGCGCCCCACAGATGCTCGCCCCTGCCCTGATCCACCTGTCCTGCTCCTACACAGCCATTCCAGAGCTGCAGCATGCTCGCCAGGCCCTTGCACCATCGTGGGAGCTGGCGCCACACAGCGCACTGTCGGAGAGGGCTCACTCCCACCCCCAGCAGGTCATCCACTTTGCGTGACACATGGCCTGCCGCAGGCGTCCTAGAGCGCACGCTCCGGCATCACCGGCTGCCGAGACGCAGCGGCTGGGCGGCTAACCCTAACCCTAATCAGCGCGCCCGCGTCCACGATGACGTGGAAGCCCTCGAGCGGCCGCTCGTAGTTGCTCGGGTGGCTGATGCCCTTCTGGATGATGCTGCGCAGGTGCGCCGCATACACGGGCATGAAGTCGACCTGCGCGGCGCGCGCCGCGCGCGTGAGCGATCCTTCTGACCTGCGCGGCCCATGCGCCATCCGGACCCACCGACGCAGAAAAAGAGTAGGACTACTGCCCCGCTGCCACGATGCTGCCCAGACATGCTTGGGTGCCGTTCCTGTGCCTGACGCCACCTTGCATGTCAAGCAGGCCGCGAGCAGCGAGCTGAAACAGCGTGCGCACAGAAATACGCATGAGTGGCACAGGCTCTCCGCGCTGCACGGGCTGCGCACGTACTCGATGAGCGCCGGGCTGGAGTGCAGCGCGCACGACAGCACGAACGCGTCGTCCTGGTACGCGCCGGCCGGGTCCAGGTTGGGCGCCTCGGCCGCCGCGTGCTCCGCCGCGGCCGCCTTGAGCAGCACGGCGATGTCGGCCTTCTCGAAGCCGCCGTCGCGCGTGAAGAATTTGAAGCCATTGCGGTTGTAGGGCAGGTGCGAGGCTGTGATCATGACCGCGCCGTCGAACTCATACCCTGCCGCCCGCACGGCGCGGGCGTCAGCCGCGGGCCTTGTGGCACTGGCGGCATCATCAGCAGTCTGCCGCCCGCCAGGCGCGGGCTTCAGCCGTGGGCCTTGTGGCATTGGCAGCGGTCTGCCGCCCACCAGGCGCAGGTGTCGGCCGTGGGCCTTGCGCATTGGCAGCCCGCCGCATGGCGACAGCAGCGCCCTGGCCGCGCGGTGCATGAGCAGGTGCGGCGCTTCACAGGCTCTGCGCGCAGGACGCGCCCTGCGCCGCATTGACACCCTGCCCTGACGAACCCTGGCGGTGCTGCATGACACGAGCACCGCCAGCGTGGTTCCTCAGGCCGGAGCGCGCAGAACGCGACCTGATCCCTGCTCACACCCTGCCCTAAGCCATACCTGCGGTGATGCACGACATGAACATCGCCGGCGTGGTGGCCAGGCCGAAGCGCGCCACGCGCACGCCCTTGCTGGTCAGCCCGGCCGCCAGCGCGGCGGCCAGCAGCGGGCCACTGATTCGCGGGTCGCGGCCCACCTGCCGCACGTCAGCAGAGTCACAACAGAGAGCCTGAGCAAGCCCCAAGCGTGTCATCCATGAAATCAGCGGAGCAAGGGGGACGACTGGCTTGTGGGTGCTTACTTTGGTGGTGGTTCCTGCAATCTTGTCTGTCAGCTTCGCATGCAAGCCACATGAGTATGTGTCGGCATATGCAAGGTGCCTCAAACTGGTAGAATGTAGCAATTATGGTTGACCTAACAGACATTGCCCAATACTTTGCTCAACATGGGTAGCGTCTGCCAGTCACCTCGCCTCAGCGCGCTTAAACAGCCGGCATTACCTGGGACACCGAATGTGTTTTTTGGTGCAGTGTGTTGCCAACGGACAGTGCATGTGAGGTCCGGAGCACGGCAGGACCGCACCGACACGCGCAGCGAGGTGGTGGGCACATTAAACCGGGCAGCCAGCTGCTCGGCTAGGCCCGAGCCGATGAAAAATGCCGCCGTCGCTGTGAGGTTGCGCTTCTCGTCCGGCACGCCTGCCACAGCAGGCTGCTTGCGGCCTTTGCGCCAACTCAGCACCAAGGTAGAGGTGCCATCGAGCGCGGCCTCGAGCACACCAGCCCAGCTAGGTGGCGCGCTTGACCCGTGCGGTGACACAGCCAATGCGAGGCCCCGGAAGCGGCTCGCAGGGACGCAGCTCCGAGCGCCTTGCGCGCACTCTGCCGCGCACTCGGCGGCGTGCCAGGACTGCCATCAAAGCAGAGCGCCTACGGCGCTAGCGCTCACCTTCGACCGCGACGCCGCGTATGTCGCTCCCGTTCTGCAGCCGCTTGTACAAGGGGAACACCGCGTCTGCGCCGCTGACTGCGTGCTCCGCAGGCGGCGCCGGCGCGGACACGGCCGCAGCTGCGTGTTGCACGGCCTCGCAGCGCCCCCGGACTGCGACGCAGCAGCGTGCCACCTGACCTAAACTGCCATAAGCCAACAGGCACGCTGCCTGATCGAGCAGGAGGGCAGACGTCTTGGCACAGCGAGCGTGCAGCACGTGTGCACGCAACGCAGCGCAACCCCTCATACACTTGCACGCACCAGCTCGTGAGCGACACTTGTGGTCTGGCGCGCTGTGCCTGCCAGGCCGCCTGGCACTGCCCGCTTGTGTGTGCAAGCAATGTGCAGGCAACCGGGCCGCCCGGTGCAGCCGCTGACGCAGGCACAGCACGTCCTGTCGCACAATCACATTGCCCGCCATTTCGCCGCAACAAGGCGCGCTCCACAGCTCCACAAACGTCCCCCTTCCGTATCTACAGCCCCCCGGGGTGCAAGAGCGCGAAGTTTAGGCAGAGCTGGACGCGGGCAACAGTGCAATAGGGCATGATGAGGGTCTGGTTTCTCCGTTCAAACCAGAAATACACTCCGTTCTGTATTTCTCCTTCAGCGGGAGACAGGAAGAGCGGGCACCGTCTGCGGGTGTGATGGGGCGCGTGGGGCACCCGCAGCGGTGCTTGGCGCCGGGCGCTGCGCTATCGCTGCATGGGCTAGTGCCGCGGCGCACTGCGGGCTTGCGGCGGCACTTGGCCCAACCGCAACTTCGAGCACAGGCGTGCAGGCAACTGCGCGAGCGGGGGCGCCTGCACATCTGCGCCGCGGCGCTGGCGGATGCAGAGGGCGGTCACGAAGCGCGCGGGTGGCTGGAGAAGCAGCGGCAGAGCGTCAACGAGCTGCTGACGCCGTTCTCGGACAAGGCCATCAACTCCAAGCTGCTGGCGCTGTGCTTCGCCCAGGCGCTGTGCTCGGTGGCGACGCTCATCCACGACACCTACCTGCCGATCTATCTGCAGGATGTCCTGGGCCTCTCCAACACCAAGGTGCGCTTGTGCCACACCTGCCGCCTGGCTGGGACTGTGGGAGGTTGTCGGCGTGGCGAGCGGCGCGCAACTTCCTCAACTTGAGCGGTGCAGCTTTGTGTGCTTCCAGCACGGGCACTGTGCTCCAGCACACTCAGGCAGGAACCAGCAAGGCTGCTGTGTGCAAGGTCGTGGTGTGCGCGGGTGAGCGCGTCGGGCAGCTAGTCACAGGCATGTTGCGGTTGCGCGCGCAGATCGGGAACCTGCAGGCCGTTGCGCAGTTCCTGTGCAACGCGTCGAAGAGCCTGAGCGGCACGCTGGCGGACGTGCTGTCCCCGGCGCGCATGATCATCTTCGGCACCGTGCTCACCACGCTCAACAAGCCGATGTTTGCCGGCTCCGGCGCGGTGTATGCTGCCTTCGGCACAGTCGCGACGCTCTACTGGGTCACCGCCGGTGAGCGCGCCCGCCCCTGTAAGCTGGCGCGCCGGAGCGGCTGCCATCAGGCGCCTGCCGGGACGGCCGGCGCAAGTTCTGCCTCCCTCCAGGACGAGCCAAGCGTCCCGACGCCCTGCCTCTGTCCATGGCCATGCTGTGGAAACACACAGTGAGGCGTGAGGCCGCAGCCTCAGGCTCCCATAGACAACACAGGTACGCGTTCATGCGTCTGCTTGCCCGGCGTGTCCTGCAGCGCAGCAACGTGGTCGCAACACAGCGCCCGGGGCGGGCGTGGCGTGCGAGGGAGCCAGCATGGTCACACAGCGCCCGGGGTGGGCGCGGTGCGCGAGGCAGCCGGCGCCGCGCGCGCAGGCAAGGTCTTCGACCGGATGAGCAAGGGCATCAGGGAGGCGCCCGGCAAGGCGCTGATCGGCGAGCTGGCCGCAGCCTCTGGCGACCGGCCCGAGGGCGCCTTTGGTGCGCACGCGCGCATCGCGGACCCTAACACGAGAGAGGTCACACCTCCTCCACCGGACCCGCCACTTGTCCCACCTTGCCACTTGTCCCAGCGCAGCTTGCTCGGGCAGGACCAGCATGAGGACCGGGCACGAGGACCGCTCGTTGCTGGACACAGACCAGCACACACCTGCAAAAGGCTGCTGCCGCATGATGCACTGCAGTAGCTTGAGCGTTGGCTGGACGCGTGTTGCCATGTGGCGGCCTGTTTGCCGCGGCTCACGAGCGGGCGCCCGCAGCGCGCGGCCGCGGCGCGCGCGCAGGGCCCCGGGCTGAGCCGGCCGCGCGCGCGGCGCAGGGCTGCGGCAGGCGATGGCCACCGCCGGCGCGCTGGTGGGCGCGTCCATCGCCGGCCTGGCATACAAGCTGAGCGGGCAGAACTACATCCTGACGTTCGCGCTCGCCACGATCCCGGCCACGCTCGCGCTGGTCATCACGTGCTCGGCGCGCCCCGGGGGCGCTGCTTCTCGCCCCAGCTCTGCGGCGCAGTGCCTGTGATGCAGCAGGTCCCGCTCGCAGCCAATGTATGCACATCTTCCTGTGCGATGCGCGTGTTCCGTGTAAAGCATGACAGGTAAGCATAACAAGACACCCCACGAGGCACCGCAGCCTTCCTGGCGGAGGGTGGCGGAGGTGGACGGTGAGGTGCTGCGGGGCGTTGGCACGGCCACCCCGGACAGCACGTCTGTCAAGCAGATGTGTAGTGAACCAGCCGGATGCGCTGCAGGCGTTCGGGGACATGGCGAAGTCGGCTGGGGCTGCTAAGAAGAAGGCCAAGGGTGCGTGGTCATGCCACCTGTGTCATCCTGTGCCTTGGGCGCCTTGCACATACGTACAGGGCGACCGGCCGCCGGCCGCACTGCTCACTGTACACTGACACTGTGCGGCATATTGACGCCATGCCGGACTGAGCAGGATGGCAGTGCTCCCGTGTGACAGTCCCTGCGCACCACGTGCGCACGGAGAAGTTGCGGATGGCCATGTAAAAAGGGCATCTGCGTGCGCTTCAGGCAGCTCAGACACAGCATGCATGCTCGCTGTGCATGCGCATGCATGACCCATGTCGCCATGCGAGGCTGTATGCGGCGGGCTGAAGGGTGGCGCTTGTGCGGCGCGCAGCGGCGGCGGACGCGCGGCCCGACAGCGAGAAGGCGGGCGATGTGCACCTGTCGCTGCCAGAGAAGGCGTGCTCCGCCCTACCCTAACCCTAACCCAGCAGGCACTCTGCCTTTACTCACACCTAGTCGAAAAGGCGCAGCCTGTGCCCAGCCCAGGGCGCTGACCCCGAGCCTCCCCGCACGCCCCTACTGTGCGCGATGCGGGCGCGGCGTTCCTTGGCAGGCATGCGCGGGAGAGAGGACCGAGCATGGCCGAGACGCGCAGGTGCTGGCGAGGCAGAAGCGGCTGCGGCCAGCCAGCACTGAGCGTGGCCGTGTTTGAGCCCTGGCCGCTGGGTCTGTGGCCCCCACCAACCCTAATTCTAACCGCAGGTGCGCGCGCTGACCGGCGCGCTGCAGCCGGCGTACTGGCAGGCGCTGATCGTGGTCTCGCTGCTCTACTTCGCGCGCTTCGACCCCTCGTTCATCACGCTGCGCGCCAAGCTGGCGCGCCCCGCCCCCTTACAGCCTAACCAGGCTCCCCGGGCGCAGCGCATGCGCCTCAGGGTGTGATGGGTTTCATCGGATCCTGGCTGTGCCCCGGCCACCTTGATATGTAGGAGCATGCGAGCGGCGCGCGAGCTTGGCTAGTGTCTGAAGTCCTCAAGCTGGCCCGACGCCCGGCAGTGCATGAACAGGCTGCGGTGTCAGCACGCGCGGCCCTTAGCGCGGCCGTGCCTGGCTCCTGGGCGGCGCGCGGCGGCGCCACTGCCGCGCGCCTGTCTGCGGCCCTGGCCCCGGGCCGACCGGCCTGAAGCGCGCACAGAAGTGATGAGTAAGGCGTAGGGTTAGGTGCTATGACAACTCCTCTAACCCTAGCCCGTGCGCGCAGGTAATGTCCAAGGCGCAGCTGCCGCTGCTGACCAGCATCATGATGGTTGTGCAAGCCTTCCTGGCCGCGCCCGCCGGCCTGCGCGCCAAGCGCTCCATCGCCGACCGCAACCAGGTGCGCCCGCGTGAGTGGCGGCGCCGAATGCGCGGGCTCGGGGCGGGCGCGGCTGCGCGCGCCGCACCGACTGGCGCCAGACCAACGACACTTGCAGCCCTGGTAATTTAATGATGTGGAAGCGCCGCTCGGGGCCTGCGAGCCAGTGCCATGAAAAGCTGGTGCGTGTGAGCAGGCATGCATGCAGGGACGTGTGCGCCGTCGATGGTTGACAGCCCGCAAGCAGGCCTGCACACCAAAAGCAGTCCTGCTTGCTCGGCGGCGCCGCCGGCTGGAAAGAGCGCGCCTGGCCCTTCTCACCCTAACCCTATCCCTGCGCAGGTGCTGCTCGTGGGCTACGCCGCCATGATCGCCGCCGACCTGACCTTTGCGCTGGTGCCGACGGTGTACGGTGAGCTCGCTCCCCGCCTTGACCGAAAGGACAAGGCCGCATGCATGACATGCACCCGTGTGCACCCTTGCCTTGTCCGACGCTAGGGCAGTGTAGAGCGCCACTTCGTGAGATGGAGAGCTGCATGCGCCAGCCATGAGGGCCAGCGCTGCGTCCTTGTGCACAGCTGGCACAAGGCTCCAAGTCCGCTGCAGGGGCCCACACTTTTGCAGCCATGTCCGGAGATGCACGCATGCTTGTGGAGCTGGCCAGCGTGGGATGCTGGGCAGGGCTGTAGCATGGAGGACAAGCGGAAAGGATCTGGGGCGCTCCCGCCTGGGCCCTGCCCAGGCTTCGAGGTCCAGCAGCCAATGGCCTGCGGCACGCCGCGCAGGCATGCTGCTGGGCTCGCTGTTCGTGGGCGTGCACATGGCGCTGACGCACGGCGTGACGCTCGGCATGGTGGCCAGCTACATCCCGGCCACCGAGGTGCCCGGCATCGGCCGCATCACGGGCACCTGCTGGTCGTTCACGGACTTCATCTTTGGTGCGCGGCGCGCCCGCGCGGGCGCCAACCCTCGCCCCGCTGCTCTCTTGCTACATGGTGGCCACTCTGTCAGCCCAGGCACTCTGTAAGCCTGCGCCTGCTTTTCCACAACTGCCCTGCACTCACCGGGAGATGTGTCCTACTCCGTTTGCGTCTTTCTTCAATCTGTGAATTAAAACAATGAGTGGGCGTTCCCGTTGTCATGTGGTGCGAGCCTCCATCCCTCCATCCCTTAGCTGCAGCGCCTGCATCTGCATTTGCTGCCTCAATGCTCTGATCGGTCGCCCAGTCGTTTACCGCCTGCCAATCATGCGCAGGCTTCACCCTCGATGCAGATATGCTATGCAGCCGCCTGCGCTCGTGGCATTGCATGCCACCTGCAGGAGTCAGGCAGGCCATACGCAGGCGGCAAGCCAGGCTGCTCGCAGCCAGCGTGACCAGGCACGGGCGTGCAACGACAGGGCGCGGAAGGGGGAAAAAAATAAACTCCCGCTGGCCGCGCAGGCATCATCCTGGCGTACAGCAACTCCGTCGCCGGGCGGCTGTCCGACATCACCGTGCGCGCCAACATCGGCAACGTCGGATGCTTCTTCGGCGGCACCGCCGCGACGCTGCTGTCGGGTGCGCGTCGGCGCTGCGGTGCATCCGTGTCCCCTGCTCTAAGATTGACGCGCATGGCAAAGCAGCCGCTGCACGGTCCCGAAGGCCTGCGCATGGTTTGCGGCGCAAACTCTGCGCGTCCCGCCCTGACCCTGATCAGCATTGTGCTGACAGCGAGCCGGCGCACTGTCCCGGCTGGGCGCGGCGCTCGATGCAGCGCTGCAACACGCGCCCGGGCCCGGCACGCGCAGGGCCCGGCAGGCTGCCAGCGCGCTCCCTGCGGATTTGCCCACGCATGGGCTGAGGTTTGTCGTGGCGTCTGCGCAGGCACAGCGCTGCTCGCATTCTGCGCGTTCGGCAGCCTGGGTAAGGAGCCTGAGCGCAAGGCGCCCAAGGCGGCCTAGGGGCTACCGGGCGTGCGGAGGGGGTGTGAGAGCGGGGTGCGGTGTCTGCCTGTGTGCCCGGTGTACCCAGCTGTTTCAGTGTGTGAGCGAGCATTGAAGCAGGTTTTGTGTTTCTTGATGCTGTGCGCATCTTCAGACTCTGAGCTTTTAACGGTTCCATGGCAGGGGCCGGACACTGTTTGCAGGGCATGGAAGTTACCGTGACCTATTCTTGAGGGTCTTCAATCATATACGTGTCTGAGCTGGGATGGTTGGGGAAATACAGCAGCAACGCTGAGGCATGCTCTGAAGTATAGGGTGCAATGCTGCACACGCATGTGCTCAGTGCCTAACCTGTGCGCACCATGGCTTACCAGAGTAGCAGGCGCATGCGGGGTAAGTACACAAAAGAGTATTCTGGGAGCAGCATGAGAGCAGGGACCCGGCTTGGCTGCTATGTGCGCATTGGTCTGAGGCAACAGCTGTGCCAAGGGTGGTTTTACACGGATTCACTGCACAGCAGGCGCATTGTGCATCAGCCCCTCTCGCAGGCCCTCATAAAATGGACAGAGTAGCGGAAATGCAGGCAGGAGGTGTGTGCTGCATGACAGGCGTCTTGGCAGCCCGCATATCCAAATGAGCACTGAAATTGGCGAGCATGCGGGGCATCAGCTCATTGCTGTCGCCCGCGCGCGCCGCCGCGCTTATAACGACACACCCGAATCCAAAATGAAATGCCGCCCGCTACGCTATGCATGCGGCACCGCCAGAGACGCCCGGATACCGTCGCATGGCCGGGCGCGCAGGGCGGCCAGGCTCGGCGAGAGGTCACGGCTGCGCGCGCCGCTCGACCTGGACGACGCGGAGTATGCAGGGCGGGCCACCAGCCGCCAGGCCGCGTTCGGCGGCGGCGGCGGCGCGGACGGCGGGCGCGCCCCTCGGCGGCCTGGCAGCCGCTGCTCCGGCTCCCCCTGGGCGCCCTGTCCGGCGCGGGAGCGAGCGCAGAGTGCGCGGCGCAGGCCGGAGGCAGGCTCGGCCGGCGAGGAGGACGAGGACGAGCGCGAGGCGCAGGCGGGGCCGAGCGGGGACGGGCAGGAGGAAGCAGAGGAGGAGGGAGCTCTCCCGGGCCGCGGCGCGGCTGCTGACGCAGCCGGGACGTCCGCAGAGGCGGGTGCGCGCCAGAGGCCGCGGCCTCCCCAGCGCGCCTGCCCGCCAGGCACCCCACTGCGCAGCTTTGTTCGCCGCCGCACAGTTTCACACGCCTTGCTGAAATTAGCGTCCTGTTTCTTTGCACCCACAAGGCCGACGTCCACACCTGTGCTTGCACGGATGTGCTTACAGTGTTTCTCTGACAGCGCGCTCAGGAAGGAGGCAAGGCGGGCGGGGCCGAGGGCGGGCTGGAGGCAGCGGTGTTGGCGGCCGCAGCCAGTGCTCAGCAAGCTCAGTCAGTGCTCAGCCCGCGCGTCTGACCCTAACCCTACCGCGCGGCGGCAGGCGGCGAGGGCGACGAGATGGCGGCGCTGGAGGCGGAGTTTGCGGCGGCGGCGGCGGCGGACGCCGCGGCGGTGGGCGCGCTGCGCGAGCGCGCCGCGCGCGAGCGTGCGCGCGGCCTGGCGCTG
>JAABUH010002216.1_pt1 | contig 19086 bp, 30 predicted proteins | sample 5559121 | NCBI WGS metagenome assembly JAABUH01 (sample SAMN10711871, study PRJNA513364) | rock metagenome | isolation source: Antarctica rocks | place: Antarctica: Victoria Land, Battleship Promontory nord | collected 2015-12-28
AACTCGGTGCCTGGGAGCAGGGCGGCGGTGGGGGCGCCGTGGAGCCGGCCAACATGCTGTGGCTGATCCAGGTGCATCAGTGCACCCCGCCGAGTAGACACTGGACTGCAGCTGTCCTATGTTGTGAATTGCACATCTACCTACATGTACAAGTTAGGCATGCCTCTGCTGATGTTGCCACAAGGAACTGTCATGCCTGTCACTAGAAATTACCTGCGGTGTGCATCCGCGAGGCGCAATCCTGGCTCAGGTAGCCATCTGTAAATCATCTGTACAGCCGCTGGACGCTCCCATCCGCTACGCGCTGCGCTGCATCAAAGAACTGCTGTGTGCTGCGCCAGCGCGACTTCCTGGAGGGCAAGACGGTCGCGGCCATGCTGGCAGAGGCGCTGGCGACGGTGCCCAACCCTACGCGCGACCCCGACATTGACCAGGCATGTCCCGTTCTTGAGTATGGTCGAGGACACGCGCTGCCCTGCGCGCTGGAGCGCTCATGATCCGCCTGCCACGAGGCGCAAGTCAGGCTCCTCCATGACACACTGCACGCCCCGCACCTTCTCGCATGCATGCTGACCCGCATCCACCGCTCACAGGATGCGGTTGCAGCCAGCGGCAGCACCCCTGGCCTTGACACCACCCTGCACCAGGCGAACATGCGTGCCGGTTGTCCTGGCACGCAGCGCGCGCCCACCCGGGCCGGCGGCCGAGCCCGCTGAGCGGCGTCCCATAGGTCAGGCTAGGCTACCCTACCCCACCCCATGCTGTGCGCGCGCGCAGGTGAACAGCATCCGGCGCTCGCTGGGCGTGATCGCGGCCAACAGCAGCGCGTTCGGCCTGCGCCAGCCGCACCTGGAGCGCACGCGCCTGTGCGAGCTGGCCGACTCGGAGCTGGACGCCCGCTACGTGCGCCAGCGCGGCGACCTGCAGGCCGCGCTGGCCGCGCTGGTCAAGCCCAAGGTCATCCGCGGCAAGGTGGGCGCCTTCGCCCTGGCTCGGGGGAGTGCGGGCGCACGTAGCCTGCGGGCGTTGCCTGCGGCGGCCCCCTGAGCTGCACTAAAACGATGCAGATCGGCTCGTTCGTGTTTGGTGCTGGCTGGCTGGACGCGGCGCGGTCGCTGTAAGCAGCGGCAAGGCCGCCCTAGCTGAGCCCTGCATAGGTTCAGAGTCTCGGTGCAGACGGGCGCAGAGTACGCATGCGGGTTGGCGCCGGCAGGTCACGCGGTTGGCAGGCAAGGCCACTGCCTGGCCCGGCGCTGGGTGAGCCCTGCGGCTGCAAGCCCGGCGGCGCGGTGGCGCAGGTGCTGACCGGGCCGGCGCTGGCGGACCTGGTGTCAGAGATGGTGGGCGCGCTCAACGCGCGCGACATCCCCACCGCCGGCTCCATCCTGGAGCACTTCAACCGCGACCTGGTCTACAAGGCGCGCGCGCCTGACCCCGCTGGCCACGGGCGCCGTGGGTCAAGCGCGGGCCTAAGTGCCGTGCCATGTTCGGCCCTGGCTCGGCTGCACTACGCTTGGCGGCGTCCATGTCGCGCGCGTCATGCGGTCCAACCGTGTAAAGGACTCTGGCGAGACGCCCGCGGCGCCGCCGGTGTTGCACACGCGCGCACGCGGCCGAGCTGCAAGCCGCACCGGCGAGCCGCCCCGCGGCCGCCATGGCAGGGCGGCCGGCGCCGGCCGCCGGCGCCGGCCGTTGACCCTAACCCTGTCCCCCGGCCCTGCCGCGCAGGTGCGCGAGGAGTACACGGCAGCGCTGGAGCGCTCGGCGCTGCCGCTGGAGGAGGCCGCGCTGGAGGCGGCGCACGCCGCCGCGCTGGCCGCCGCGCTGGCCGGCTTTGCGGCGCGACGCTTCGGCGGCGGCGGCGGCGGCGCGATGCGCGCGCTGCAGGACGCGCTGGTCGCCGGCTGCGAGCGCGAGCTGGCCGCGCGGCGCACGGCCAACACGCTGCGCAGCGGGCAGGCGCGCGCGGCGCTCCACGCATCCACCCAGTGGGCTCGCGCCCGGCGCCAAGTGACGCGGCCTGCCGCAGCACCGCGCGGCCAGCTCGATTTGACCTGCTGCTCACCGTCTGCGCTTATGAGGCCATCTGCTTGCCGGCTGCGCCTGTGGGGCTGCACTGCCTGGCCCTAGCATGGACAGGGCGCTGGGCTCATCTTCTGGCCTGCCGCAGCAGCGTCGGCCTCCCCCCCCCTGCCAAGCACGCCCTGCACCTGCGGCCGTGGGCAGACAGGGGCGCTGGAGCGGCGGGCGCGGCCCGGCAGGTGTGCGAGGCGGCGGAGGTCGCGTGCGAGGACGTGCTGGAGCACGAGCAGACCGGCGCGCTGCCCTCCCTGGGGCGCTTCAATGCGCGGTACGCAAAGTGCGCCGCGCGCTTCGAGGCGGCGTGCATTGGCCCGGCGCGCTCCATGCAGGCGGGCCGCCCGCTGTGCAACCCCCCGCACCCCGGGACATGCCGGAATTCTTTCGGACGCTGGCTTTCTACGCGTGGACCGGCTGCCTGCTTGGTGTGCCTGCGCGCATGCATGACGCGCCTGCTCCGCGCACAAGCGCGCGCTCGTCGCAGAGTCGCGGGGGCTTCCCGAGCATCGCCGCGCTCGCTGCGCAAGCCCCGCATCGCTGCTTTCTGCCGCCGTGAGTGCCCGCGCACCCCCGGCAGCCAGGCCGCGCAGCATGTGCCATGGCCCCGGCCCGCTCCGCCGCGCGCATGGGCCGAGGGTGCAACGCCGAAGCCAAGCGCGCGTTCCGGGGCCGGCCGCAGGCGGAGCGGCTGGCGCGCGCGCTGCGCCGCGAGCGGCTGCGCTTTACGCAGTCGTACAACGACCGCCTGTTCGGCGGCCTGGTGGTCGCCGCGCTGGCCGGCATCGTGCTGTTCCGCTTCGTGCTGCGCGTGGCCGCGGCCGAGACGGCCGCCTGGGTCGCATTCGCCTTCCTGCAGGCGCGCGGGGCACCCGCCCGCCCTGGCTCCCGCGCGCGTTGGTCGCGCGGCCTGCGCGCGAGGTGCTGGGCTCGGGCGCAACCTGCAGCAGCGCCGCATGACGCGCCCTACCCCGCGCCGCACAGAGGCATCCCGCCCTGTCCGCACCGGCGCACAGTGCCGCCCGCCGCGCCGACGCCTCCGGCGCGCGCCGCGGCGGGGCGCGGCCGCCGGCGCAGCCCACACGATGCCCAGAGTGCAGGGAGCACGAGCGTCTGTGGGCGGCGCGACATCCCAGGCGCACGCGCGGGGGCGCGCAGGTGTACCCAAAGCTGTTCCTGAACGGCGGCAGCATGTATGAGACGGCCTGGTGGCGCTGGCTGGTGGCCGTGTGGGAGGCGCTGGTGTACAACCCGGTCGTCGACCTAGGCGCCTGCTATCAGGCGCGCTGGTCACCGTCGCCGACCCAGGCTGCCCTGCTTCCCTGCTTCGCCCCTTAGTGGTCGCCAGCGGCCAGCCCTGTTCCTGCATTCAGCTCGCGTCTGCACGTGTCTGCGCACAAAGGAGGGCGCCTCAAGCACTGGCAGCACGGGCATTATGCTTACCCTGCATGAAACCATTCCACCGAGCAGCAACCCTGCTGTGGCCAGCGCGCGTGCTGCCCTGCCCTGCCCCTGCGCTGGCGCATTTTATGATTTTTCAGCGCAGTGCAGCGTCGTGCTCCTACAGCCTTCTCCTCAGCTGCTGGACCAATGCACCGCGCTGATGAGTAACGCCATGGCGCCGCGCTGCGGCAGGTCGTGGTGCCCGCGGCGGCGCTCGCCATCCTGGGCCGCCGCTTCTACCTGCGCTACCTGTGGCGCTTCCTGGAGCGGCGGCGCGAGCGGCGGCGCCACCTGCACCGCGACGCTGCTTCGGCCGGCGGCGTCCGGGACTTGAACGTCTGAGCCCGAGCGTCGCTGCATGCGGGCGCAGGGTCGGGGCGGCACAGCTGCCGCCCCAATTTGCGGGCGCGCGGTGCGGGGAGGTCTGTCTGAACAGGCAGTGGTTGCTGCACAGAATCATGGAACTCGCATTGGTGTGATGCAGTGGCGGTCCCACAGCATGCGCATGCTGACGACAGACGGACGACCACCAGCAAATTTTGCCGAGCTAGGGGGGTTTGATGTGGGTTACGAGCGCCTCGCACATGCTGGCGCGCTCTCCCTATATTTCAGCAGCTATGGTAGTTTGTTGTTGTATGCATCACCTTGTCCAGTCTTTGATCCATAGTGTTCCAATTGTTGCCTGTGCTTTTGCCCTTCTGAGAGCACCTACGCATGTTACATCCCTGGACTCTGCATAGCAGCAAGGGCACCTTTGAGCAGTGCTATTCTAAGTCTGACCTACTCATTAAACTGTGCTAAAAACATACGACCAGCACACAATTTGATGAAGCGCTGGCAACACGTCTGCACAAGCTATGATACAGGATGGGCTATGTAAGCGTCTTGACGCCGAACGTTCGAATCAGCTTTCTGCGCCCTGCCGACACGTTTTCTTCTCTCGCATGACGGTCGCGATGTCCCGGCCTGTCAGCGGCAGCCGTATCCTCGCCCAGAATGCATACACGCTGCGCCAGCAGCACGGCAATTAGCCTCTCCGTTGGAGGTGGTGCAGCTGCACAACCCATTGCACAGCCCACGGATGAAAACTTTGGAAAACTTGAAGCATTTTATGGCATCGTCAGAGGCACACTCACAACACCTATTGCATGCCTGCCGGCGAGCAGTGCAGGCATACGTGCATGCAAGCAACAAAGTCCGTGAGGTCACGAGCCCAAGCTACACAGCGGCCTCGCTTGTCCTGCCGTGAGTGCTGACTGCTCCAGGAGCGCCATGATGACAGAGTTGCAGGCCAGCGGGGCAGGCGCACGCGTCAGCCACCCGGCCGATGAGCGGCAGGCGCGTTATGGCGTACACCCAGCCCAGGCCCACCGCTTCATAGAGGCGCCTGAACACCTGCATCACAGCGCACCACAGTCTCGGCTGCTCTACAGTCAGAAGGTCAGTCGCGGCCCTCCCTCATGCACCAATCGCTACTCACAGCACAACGCCTTTCTGCAAAGTACGCTGCACATAAGTTTAAGGCAAAAGCTCAATGTGTACACAAAGCCTGCTTGTCTCGCGCCCCAGTTGCCTATGTGAACCTTCTGCATGCATGCACTGAGCACAAAAATTACTGTGACAGGCTCTTGTTCACGCCCTGCCCCGAAACATCAGGGCGGGAGCATGACGTGTCCACCTGGTATCATGCAAACATGCAGGGCACCAATACGGACACCAATACGGACACCAGAACACAAGTGCAGCGCGGACCTCGACACCCGCAACCACCTTGCCGTCTGGCAAGATGCCGTGGATGTTGCCCATGGCCTGGCCGCAAGAGGCGGCGTGTCAGCCGCAGGCACCGCTCACTCACTTACAAACGGGCGTGAAAGGCAGTGGTAGGAGCATGTTCAGACAGCGCATGCCAAGGGTTCCGGGCTCCCTGGCAGTGGACAGCAACGCGCCTGCTCGTAGCTGAGGCCTGCGTTGGCCTCAGGGCTGTATGAAGGGTCGTTGATGTCAACAAAGCGGATTTTGCCCACGCCCGCGTCTCGCCTGCGCAGCATGTTCACCTGTGCCGCCCACAACTTGCTCACTTGACGCCAGTGGGGCCAGAGCCCTCAACCGTAAGTCAACACGTGGTCGCAAAACAGGGATGCTCACCTCCCGTTCGCACAGGGGGCAGGCGCCATCGTGCAGCATTGTGATCTCCCACTCCTGCCCTGTGCATGTCAACTCGTTTACTGCGCTGTTGAGTGCGGTCAGATAGGTGCAACACTCATCAGGGGCAGAGGTACCCTGGGTAGAACAACCTGAAGCAGCGCTGCCAACAACCTGCCTGCTACCAGCTGCAGGGGCAGCAAAGCAGCGCAGCGGCCTGTCGACAGCCATTGCTGCTGGCCGGAGAGCACAGGTTCGCAGCGTGTTCATATGCGCCTGTGCAGGCGCCAGTCATCAGTGTCATAACTATTCTCAGCACGTGCATAACCAGGAACCGTGTGTCAGTAATCTCCAATCGTAAGGTTCACACCAGCATCGGGCGGCCAAGCCCAGTTGCAGCCCTCCACTGCGCCATCGCTTGGTGCCGACTCAAAAGCTCTCTACTTGCTGCAAAAGTAGCAGCAGTACTGAGGTATGCAGCGCCGTCTCGCAGCTGGCAATTGCATTCTTTAAAGCAGCATGGGCGCAGTGTTTCGTTTGGGGGTCAGCGGTTCCCTCACAGTGGGGGAAGCGGTGACCCCAGAATTTTTTTTGGGCCCCCACTCCGTGGGGGCCCGGAGGCTAGGAATTAATTTCAGCCGGCCAGATGTGGGGGAAATGTGGGGGATGCTAAAAACCGTGTATAAAGGCAGCTTAACATGCATACAAGTGTAGCGGGCCGTTGCAGGTGTTGCGCGGATGCATTACCACTCCTGTTCAGTCATCACACCCCCGGAGACCAGCATAAGGTCACACGGCCGCGCGCCGACTTGAAGCGCACGCACAGCTGCACCCTATCCCTCTAGCAGCCAAATTGCGCTCCCTGGACACGTCTGGGAATTGCATGGTTAGGGGTGAAGTGGGACGGTCCGGGTTGCTGTATCCACGCACGCATTGCAAGGCACTTTGGTCCCCGGCCAGGGGCGAAGCGCAAGAGTCCTGGCCCGCATTCCCCTAATGCGACCATGGCGGAATTGTGACCACCTGCATTAATTACACCCGGCCGACGTGGCCGGTTTGCATTGGCCGGATTAGTTTCTGCACCCCCACCGTGTGGGGGCGCCGCCCTGCCCATTTTAATTTTGAACGGTCAAATATGGGGGTCGGCCCCTATATATTTCTTTGTGATCCCCCGAAAAACGGCTACTTTTTGGCCGAATTAGTTAAAATCCCCCCATATGGGGGCAGACCCCCACTAAACGAAACATGCATGGGCGTGGTGCCAGCAGGCCAAAGAGCAGGCCCCAGGGCTAGACCTTGGGGCGCCCTCTCGGCCCTGTTTTCTCGCTAGAGGGGCATGCAGGTCGCCAGCGGCAGGTCCCCAAGGAGGCGGGCAGACTTGGAGCCGGCCTGCGGGCGAAATATGTTGTTTCATGCGCGCCAGCGCGCTGCTGTCTAGGAGCTGCCGGCTGCTATGCCTGGGGCCATTCAGCCGGGCGGCGCACGCACTTGACCAGGACATGAACATGCAAAGCAGGGCGAGGGTGTACGCCGATGTGAATGTTACCCGCCCGCGCGACTACTGGGACTACGAGACGCTAACTGTCCAGTGGGGGTGCGCTCGCCCGCACATCCACCCCTCCGCTGCTGCCTGTGCGGCTGCTGCAAGACAGCAGAGCGCCGTCAGAGTCACTGCCTGGGCATCTGCTGGTTAGGCCTAGCCGGCAATCCCATCAGCAAGCTCATCTGAGTGTACCGGTACTCCTAGCCAGTGCACACTGGGTGTACCTGCAGCGTCCCTGACGCTGGTCTCTGTAGCGCACTGGGCTAAGGCCTGGCCCTTCCTTGGGGGTGCTGTGCTGGCTGGCAGCGCACCAGCTGCGTGCCAGGGGCGGCGGCGTGAGGCGCGCAGTAGCCAGGACGCCTGCAGTTGTGCAGCCCCTTGGCCAGGGCCGCCTGGAGCAGATGAGCGGCGTGTCTCGCAGCAGCTTGAGACTGTGAGGTCAGCGTGGTATGTATGGTAGACACGTCCGTCGGCGGCGGGTGCGCGCGAGGCGGAGCTGGGTCGGGCGCAGGAGCCGGGGCAGCCACGAGGCCGTGCAGCCTGTGAGGCAGCGCGGCGTGTGCGCCGCGCCTGAAGCAGAGCTTGGCCGGCGTGCAGGAGCCAGGACGACTACGAGGTGGTGCGCAAGGTGGGCCGCGGCAAGTACAGCGAGGTGTTCGAGGGCGTCAACATAGTGAACAACCAGAAGTGCATCATAAAAATCCTCAAGCCCGTCAAGAAGAAGAAGGCGCGCCGCCCGCCCCTGCACGCCAGCCGCCCGGCGGGTCAGCGCACACAAGAGACGGGTGGTAACAGAACCTGAGCAGGGATGCGCTGCCGGGCGCGGAGTTCACCGTGTCTGCCTGCCCTGTATACGGCTGTCGGATCGTCCACGCGCGGCCAGGAGGGCGGCACGCGGCAGCCTCTCGCTCTGCCAGACCTGCTGTGCGGCTGCCAGATCTGCGGTGCGGCGCGCGCAGATCAAACGCGAGATCAAGATCCTGCAGAACCTGTGCGGCGGGCCCAACGTCATCCAGCTGCTGGACGTCGTGCGCGACCCGCAGTCCAAGACGCCCAGCCTGGTGTTCGAGTATGTGAACAACACCGACTTCAAGGTCCTGTACCCCACGCTCAACGACTATGACATCCGCTACTACATCTATGAGCTGCTCAAGGCGCGCCGCCGGACTCCCTGCCGGCCCGCTCGATGCACGCCCCTTGCCGGCGGCCGCACGGTGCAGCGGCATGGCAGGCGACTTGCGGCCATGCCACAGCTGTGCTGCGCCACGCAGCCGACACGCGCCTGCCCTGCGTGTCCTGCTGTACACGCCATGGCGCGGGCCATATTGCGCCTTTCGGCAGCTGCAGACAGGCGGAGCTCCGCCGCCCGCGGCACGGGTCTGCCTGCTCGGTGCGTGGCAGGGCGCACGCGCGGCCCGTCGCCGCGCTGACACCTGCGCGCGCGCGCGCGCGCGCGCAGGCGCTGGACTTCTGCCACTCGCAGGGCATCATGCACCGCGACGTAAAACCGCACAACGTGCGCCCGCTGCCCCGCCCCCGCCCGCCCGCGGCTCCCAGCGCCGGGCGTCCATTAGGGGCGCTGGCCGGACGCGCCGGGAAGCGCACGGCTTAACTCATGCCTGTCGCAGGCAGGGCTGTGCTCCTGCTGTGCAGCCGTGTCACCAAAAGTGGACGTCCTGACGCTCCGACCTTGTTCTGCTGCTGCTGCACCTCTGCGTGACTGTGATTGCCGCCAGGTAAAACCAGCACGGGCAGGGCTCCGCAGCATGCTCAGGGCTGGCACCGCGCGGCGCGCTCGCCACCGCGGGCGTGTGAGGCGCGCGGATGGCGGCCGCAGGTGATGATCGACCACGAGCAGCGGAAGCTGCGCCTCATCGACTGGGGCCTGGCGGAGTTCTACCACCCCAGCAAGGAGTGCGGCCCCGCTGCGGCCCCGCTGCCCCCCCCACGCATGCCGCGCCCTGCGGCCGCTCGCTCCGGCGCTGCTGCGCCTCTCCGTGTGGTATACTGTTATGTCATGGATGGCGAGCCTGGGTGTGCTGGCAGCGTGCCAGGCAGGGCCCTATGCATGGCATCAGGGCGGGGCGGCTGGTTGCGGCCGGGGGCCGGGAGCGGGCCCATGAGCGGCGGCGCGCGCGGCAGGTACAACGTGCGCGTCGCGTCGCGTTACTTCAAGGGCCCGGAGCTGCTGGTGAACCTGCAGGACTACGACTACTCGCTCGACCTGTGGTCGCTGGGCTGCATGCTGGCCGGTGCGGCCCACCGCCCGCGGCGCCCGACGCGCCCGCCGGCGGCCGCACGCCCGTGCTCCAGGCGCGCGCGTGGCTGTGCTTGTGCATAGGTGCGGCTGCTGGGCCGCATGCAGGCTTGGAACGCTTTGCGCTGAGGGAGCGGAGAGCGCTGCCTGCCGCGGCCAGGGCCCAAAGCCGTGCGGGAGCTCAGCAGGCGTGCACGGGCTGTTTGCAGCTGAGAGTCAGGGTTAGGGTGTAAGCGGCCTGGGAGCAGCGCGCCCGTCCGCGGCAGGCATGGTGTTCCGGAAGGAGCCCTTCTTCTACGGCCACGACAACTACGACCAGCTGGTGAAGATCGCAAAGGTGCGGCCCCGCCGCCGCCGCCCGCGCGCAGCGCGCGCGCGCCAGGCGCTGCTCGCGCACACGCTGGACAAACAGCGGCAGTGTAAGTGGGCAGGGTGCAAATGGGGTAGGGTTAGGGATAAGGTGTATGGTAGGGTAAGGTGTGTGGTAGGGTGAGCTTATTTGGCTGGACGGCGCTGACGCGCCCGCGCGCGGGAGGCCAGGTGCTGGGCACGGACGAGCTGGACGCGTACCTGCGCAAGTACGGCATCGAGCTGGACCCGCAGCTGGAGGCGCTGGTCGGGCGGCACAGCCGCAAGCCCTGGGCCAAGTTCGTGACGCCGGAGAACCAGCACCTGGTGACGCCCGAGGCGCTCGACTTCCTGGACAAGCTGCTGCGCTACGACCACCAGGCGCGGCGCCCGGGCTCGCGGGGCGGCCTGCCGCGCGCGGCGCCGGGGCGGGCCGCTCTGCCTGCCTGCCGCCCGCCGCCTCTGCCCAGCGCGGCGAACTGCAGGCGACCTCATGCGAACAAAGTCGCGCGCGTTTGCCCGCTTGGCGGGCGGCCCTCCAGCAGCTGCCGGCTGGCCCTCTGGCGTGCTACAGGTCATGCTACAGGATGCTGAGAGCCGCGATCTGCATGGAAACGCGCAAGTGGTGCTGCTGGCGGCGGCCGCGCTCTGCACCCCCGCACCAGGGCGTGTGCCGATTCGCCCTGCGCGGGCCGCGCAGGAGCGGCTGACGAGCCGGGAGGCAATGGCGCACGCGTACTTTGCGCCGGTGCGCCAGCGGGAGGGCGCGCAGTGACGGCCGCTGGCCGCGGCCGGGCCGCCCGCCGGTGGACGGCGCAGGCGCGCTGCGCGGCTGCTGCTGGCGGGCGCCTTGTTCGGCTGGGCCGCGCTGCCAGCTGGCCCCGGGGTAGGGCTGGCCCAGCCTGGTGCGCGCGGCCAGCCTGCGGCGCGGGTCGGCGGCGCCGGCCCAACAGCGGTCAGGGGACAGGGGACGCGCGCCTGCTTTCGGCTTGCAGCGAACCCGCGGCTGCCTCCAGCCCCATCGAGGGCTATACTCGCGTGCGCTGGGGCCGTCTGCGGCGCTGAAGCGCGCGCTGGTCCGGCCCCGGCCGGCGAGCGGGGCGCCCATGCAGCGCGTGGCCAGCGCTATGCGGCACCCGGCCCAGATCGGCTCCGACCAGACTAGGTGCTGCCAGCCCGGCAGCAGCCATGCGCCCGTGCTGGCAGCTCTGCGCAGCCGCGGCGGAGACCGCGCGAGAGGTGGCGCTCGGCAAGCGCAGCGGAGGGATGAGCAGCGACAGGGCGCGGCGTAGTCCGGGCGCATGCTGCGCCGCAGCGCGCCGCATGGGGCAGCTGCGGGGGCGCGCTCGGCAAGCAGCTGCGGCTGCTGCCGGCCGCAGGCCGAGTGCCCGCGCTGCGGTGCCTGGGACAGGCACCCTGCTGAAGGGCACATGCCCCCAGGGACAGTGGGTGTATACGGGGTGCTCTGTGGACGACGGAACAGAGCGGGGACCTGGGGTGGCCTCGACGGGTGCCTGTGAGGCTGGCGCAGCGCATGTCATGCATGTGCGTCTTGTAAGGCATGACTGGGACTTGTACAGGGATTGGGATGGAGCCGGCTAGCAGATGGGGCTGCCTGTTGGGCGGGCAGAGGCGGTGCGAGAGAGGTTGCAAGGGGCTGTGTTTGTTGAGGCGACCCTGCTGATGCAGACGGCCTTGCGTTTGCGGCTGAGTGACGGGGTGCGGCGGCTCACTGTCCCTGTGGGTGGTGCAAGGGATGTGTATCTCTGGAGCCGCGGGTGTGCTTCCAGGCTGTGTGAGGGGCGGACCGCCGTCTTGTTTGTCGTGCCGGGACTTGCGCCTGCGGGCCACCTGTTTGTGCCACAGATTTCGTGGTGGCGAATACCTGCAGCTGCAGCGTGGCGGCGCACGCAGACTTCAGCCCTGTGTAAAGAACAAGCCGTGCGCATGGGAGACCATCATGTGAAAATACCCTGGACCCTGTTGAGTTTTCAACTTCAAAAAATTAACTAAGGACAAAGGAGCGCACGATTGCGACTGACATTGATGGTGTGCACATTGTGGCGGCACATCTGAGCGCTGTCTGCATCACACAGCATGGTCCAGCAACAGCATGCTGCACCGGCCGGAGTTGCATTTGCGAGCATGGCCGCAGCGCTGCTGGCCGCGGCAGCCCTGGCCGTGCAGAGCCACACGCGGAAACGCACTAGCCTCCTTGCCGCTGGCTGTACCCGGCTGTGCCTCAGCAGGCAGGGCGCACACACTCCGCTGCCGGACTTCCTGGCGGAGGTCGCCGCGCAGCTCCCCGGGGGCGCCATGGGAGAGCTCGCGGAGCTCGTGCTGGCCGGCTTTGGCATCGCACGGCTGCCCGGCCGGCACCTGGCGGCGCTCGGGGCGCTCACGCGCCTGGACCTGTCGCGCAACGCGCTCGCCGCGCTGCCGCCGGAGGTCGGGCTGCTGAGCGCTCTGGACGACCTGGACGTGAGCCGGAACCGGCTGCGCGGCCTGCCTCCGGAGCTCGGGAGGCTGTCGCGCCTGCGCCTGCTCAACTGCATGGCCAACGAGCTGGAGCGGCTGCCGGACGAGATCGGCGACCTGGCCTCGCTGTATCGCCTGGGCTGAAGGTGCGCCGCAGGGTGATGTGAACCGCTAGGAGGGCTGATGCAGAACCTTCCCAGCTGCTGTCGGGCAGCATCGAGTTCGTGTATTGCAGCCGGCAGTCCTCCCGGACCTGCGCCTGGGGCGCTTTGCAGAGGGTGGCAGTATGCTGCTCGCACCTGCCTCCCCCTGGATGTCACCCGCTCTCGACCAGCCTCCTGTTGGCAGCTCCTGTGGAACGCCACCTGCATACGCTGGTGCCTGCTGATCCTCTTGCTGGCCCAGCGTGCAAGCGTGGACACCAGGTGGTGGATGATGCAGCCTGCCCTAATGACAGGCATGCCTGCAGCCGCATGCTTTGCAAAAGAGGCTTGGTCCTAAGTACTAGCTCAGGGTCACTGCATCGCATGCATGCGGTCGCGCCAGAGCGTCCGCCCACAGGTGCCTCACAGCCCGTGCGCGCCGCCTGCGCGCAGGGCAACAGGCTGACTGCGCTGCCCGCGAGCGTGGGCCGGCTGGGCGCGCTGGTCGAGCTGTTCATCACCGACAACGCGCTGGCGGCGCTGCCCGCGCAGCTGGGCGGCTGCGCCGCGCTGGTCAAGGTGCAGGCGTCGTTCAACCGGCTGCGCGGCCTGCCGCGCGAGCTCGCGCGCCTGCCGCGGCTGGAGATGCTGCGCGTGGCCGTCTGCAACATCGCCGAGGCGGGCCCCGCCGCCGCCAACGGGCTCACTGACACTGTCCTCGTCAAGGAGTCGAAGTGTCAACTTTGAACGCGGGTGAACACGGTTGAACGATGGTGATTTGTGCAAACTTAGATGGAGACGCATGTCCGCTGTCCTACAGATGTTGGTACGCTACCGCTGTGCAAGAAACGCTTGGTTTGCCTGCGACATAAGATAAGATTATACATCACTGAGCTGCCTGCAGCGCATGTATAGCTCGTGCTTAAAGGACTTTGATATCAATTCCTCGTACCCGTACTCGTATGGATGTCACCAACCATGTGTGCTGCTGAAGCGTGAGTGCGCTGGAGCCCCTGCAGCGTGCCAACAGCGTTACAGGTGCCAGAGGAGCTGGGCGCAGCGCCCTCGCTGTGCTGGATGTCGCTCGCCGGCAACCCAGTCTGCGCGCGTCCGCCACCGCGCACGCCAGCTGCTACGGCCGCCAACGCTGCCGAGGTCGCCATGGGCGCCCCGCTCGGCGCCGGCGCCAGCGGCGATGTTTTCGCGGCGACGTGGGTGCGCCCCGGCGCTTGCACTGAGCGCTGGGCCGGGGCTGTGCGCTCGGCACGCCAAGCGCTTGCATGGCAAGCCGGCAGCGCAGGCGAGCAGCGCAGGCGAGCATTAAAATAAGTGACACACAGCGCGCCTCCCCATGCCGCGCGCAGAGCCGCATTGCGGCCATGGGGCCACGTGTAAAGAGCTCTGACGCTGGAAGCGCATGGCCTGTCGCGGGTTGCCGGCGGTCGGGCCTGCTGAGCAGGCAGCAGCAGCGTGCGTGGCAGCGCGGCCCGCTGCGCATGGCAGCTGGCAGGCGCGGCTCGGCGCCGACGCGCGGGTGGGCTGCAGGGCGGCCGCGATGTGGCGGTGAAGGTGTTCAAGGGCGAGGTCAGCCCCGACGGGCACATGCGCGATGAGGTGGACATCGCCTGCGCGCTGGACCACCCCAACCTGACCCGGTGCGCGTCCGCCCCTGCTGGCCACCGGCACAGGGGTGGTTTCGGCGCCTCTGTCTGGCACTTGGCCGAGCCGACCCAGCTGCACAGACGTGTGGCGCGGCCCACAGACTGCTGCGGATCTGCTCAGGTGCCGGCACCTGGACTTCACATCACAGGCTTCTTCCAAGTGGCTGCCGTCTGCGCGCCGTCTCTCCCAACACGCACGCAGCATGCATGCGAGCAAGCAGGACAGTGCCGTCGCCGGTATGGGCGGGTGCCAGGCCTGCCTCACAACCCTGGCCGGGGCCGCTGCGCCGCAAGCCGCGCGGGCGACGGCGCAGGGTGGTGGGCACGCTGGACGCGCCCGCCGCGCTCGTGCTGGAGCGTGCGCCGGGGCGGCCGCTGGCGGCCAAGCCGGACCTGGTCAGCCTGCTGCGCTGCCGCTGGCCGCCCGGCGCGGCCTTCGCGCCGGCCTGGGCCGCGCGCGTGGCGGCCGGCGTGGCGGCCGCGCTGGCGCACCTGCACGGCCTGGGGGTGCGCCCGGCCCGCTGAGGGAGGCCGCCGGGATCAGCTTAGCAGCGCAAGCGGTTGAGGACGGCGTCGGGGCGAAACCGCCTTGGCCAATAGCGCGCCATGGGCCCTGTTGGTCGCGCGGGTGCCGACCGCACGGGCGCCGGTTGTGCGCCCGCGCACGACGCGCAGGCAGCTGACGCGCGCGCGCGCGCCAGGTGTGCCATGGCGACGTCTATGCGCACAATGTCATGGCCGACGCCGCCGGCGCGACGACGCTGCTAGACTATGGTGCGCCCTCCGCGGCAGCAGGAGCTCAAAGGGGCGCAGTGGCAAGCCTTGTGGCTCACCTCAGCAACACGGTCATTGCACAGCGGGTGTCAATCGGCGGCGACGCGCCCGCCGCACTCGCCCTAGCTCGGGCCCCCTTGTGAGACCCGCGACCCGCGCGCCGGCAGGCGCGTCGTTCTGCTACGTGCGCGACGCGCCGGCGCCGTACGAGGCGCAGGAGGTGCGCGCGTTTGGGCTGCTGCTCGCCGACCTGGTCGCGCGGCTGGCGCCGGCGGCGCCCGCATGGCCAAGCCCAGCCCGGACCCCGGCGGCGGAGAGAGATCCCGACGCCGGCGGCGTCGCGCTTGGCGGCGCCCTGGCCGGCGTCATCGGCGAGTGCCTGGCGGCGGCGCCCGCGCAGCGGCCGGCCTTCGCCGCGCTCGCCCGGCGCCTGGAGCGGCTGGCTGCGGTGCGTGGCGGCGCCTGTCGCACTGCTCGGCTGTCAGCCGACGCTCTGCCAGTCTGCCTTGGAGTGACGTGCACAGGGGAGTGAGGCTGCGGGCCTGTGCTGTGGCCAAGGGCGGGACATAAGGAGAGCCATGAGACATGGACAGACCTCACGCAGCGCTTGGAGCAGCTTGCATGCACTTGCCGCCCGCTTCGGAGACTGCGCGGACAGAAGCTTCCAGCCACCGTTCCCTCGCCGCACAGGTTGTGAGGGCGAAGGAAGCCAGGGCCTCTGTGTGTGTGGCCGTCTGTGAGTGTGTGGCCGCCGGAGCATGCAGCCGCAAAGTTGCCTACACAGCGGCCGGCGTGCAGCTCATGCGCTCACCATCGCAGGGACCTTGCTGCAAGGAGACCAAAGACGCCCAAGGTGTGCCTCTGTGGTGTGGCAGGGAGCACCCGTGGGTGCGGGCGCGGCGGACCCAAGTGCTGCCCCTACACGCGCCTGAGGAGGCCGCCCGAGCTGGCGGCAAGGCGTGAAAGCCACCGACGGCGATGCATGCATCCACCTCTAATCAGTTGGTAGGAGTCTCGGGCTGCCTTGCTGCGCATGGCAGCATAGTTCCAAGCTGGCAGCACCCGCAAGCGGCACAGCCGCGCGCGCGTCAGCGCTGCCAGAGCAAAGGCCGCCGCAGGGCAGGCGGCAAAGGCGGCAGGGACCTGCACACCTCGTACTCTTTAATGCGGCCGTTGCATGGGAACTCAGGGGCAGAGCATACACGACCTGATGGGTGGGCTATTCATTATCATGTGTGGCAGCCGCGCTTGCATCAAGGCGCGGACTGTGCTGTCTACGGCACACCTTGCATAACAGACTGACAGTGTGCACTTGGTATCGGGCTGCTGGTGCAGACGCATGCTTATGTATACGCTCCCTGTCATGCAGCAGCACCGCCTACTCAACGAGGCTGCATGTGAACCGGTGTTGGAGCGAACGCTGCCATCCCTGGAGGCCTGCGCGTGTGCGTCTGCAGCTTGTCTCTGCAATGCGGGCAGGTTGGTTGCAACCCTACCCTAGCTTCTCCCCGGGGGGCCCGAAAGTATGGAGCAGGTTCGGAGCGCTGCCCAACAGCCACAACCCAATGCAGTGAAGTCAGCGCAGCGTGGGTACAAAGGTGGCACGGAACGCGAGCTAACAGGGCCTCCGTGCGGTGTGACGCGGGCGTACCTGCATGGGCGCTGCCGTTACTGTGTGACTCTTGCCTCCCAGCCAGGCCTTTATGTCTTGGGCGAGGCCACAGCCTGACTGCGGACGTAGGAGACGCGCGGCCGGTTTGGATCGAGCATGGCACGCGCCCGGCCGCTGGCCCTTCCCTGCCTGGTTCCTAAACGCCAGAGGACTTGCTTGCTTATGCCGTCGATCCCCGTGGCAGCCTGCTCCGGCTGCAAGAGTGCTGCAGTTGGTGCCTAGCTCTGCGCTCCCTGTGCTCGCATCTGGGCGCGTGTCTGCCCAGCCCCACAGTGCAAAGATCTTGTAGGACAGCAGGCTCTAGCTACAGTCGAGGTGTGGCAGCTAGCGTGCCTGGGCAGGCCACTTCGGGCCTGACCTTCGAGGTGTGGGGCATGGATGTATGCGGCGGAGCCGGCACAGGGACCGGGGCCACGGAGAGGGGCGCCCCACACCGGCAGCAGCGCGCGGCAGGCGGTGAGGCCCCGCGCGGCGCCCCGCCGCGCAGGTCGTGGAGGGCCTGACCTCCAAGACACAGGGCGGCGAGACGCTGCGCGTGCGCGAGGTATGGCGCGACAACCTGGACGAGGAGATGGACGTCATCCGCGGCGTCGTGGACGAGTACCCCTTCATCGCCATGGACACCGAGTTCCCGGGCGTCGTTGCGCGCCCGGTCGGCCAGTTCAAGAACAGCGGCGAGTACCACTACCAGACGCTCCGGCGCGCCCCGGCGCAGCGGCTGTTCAGCTCCGCCGCAGGGGCGGCGTCGCCGCGGTTGTTGTCGTGGCCTGGTGAAGGCTCTCATCTAGCCAACTCAAAGGCTTGTCACTCTGCTAGGCCTCGTGTCTGACAGAGCCTTCAGGCGCCCGCGGTGGTCACTTGTCCGTCCCGCGCAGGTGCAACGTGGACATGCTGAAGCTGATCCAGCTGGGCCTCACCTTTGCCAATGCTGAGGGCAAGCTGCCGCTCGTCAGCGGCGAGCTGTGCGTGTGGCAGTTCAACTTCCGGTGCGCCGCCCCCACCGCGCCGGGCCTCGCTTGCTCACCAGTGATCGCGTGCGAGCGGACGCGGGGAGGGCGCCGGTGGGCGCTCGCGGCGCATCGGGCAGGCACGGGCGGCCTGTGTCCAGCAGTGCGGTGGACGCAGTGGTTGGCGCATATGAGTCGCGCCTGAGCTTGCGGGACTGCTGGGGAGAGACTGGCTGGGCAGGCAGTGCGTAGTTTGCCGGGTAGGTTCAGCGCAGGTTTTGGCACTGATGAGCTCAGTTCACCTGCCCAGAATGTGGCACACCCGCCTTATAATGCTAACAGGCCCACAGAGGCCCTGGAAGCATGACGTGTGGTGACGCACTCCAGAGTTTGCGCGCGCAGGGAGTTCCGGCTGGCGGACGATATGTATGCGCAGGACAGCATCGAGCTGCTGAAGCAGTCGGGCATCAACTTTGCGCAGAACGAGGCGCGCGGCATCGAGGTGCAGCGCTTCGGCGAGGTGCTCATGTCGTCCGGCATCGTGCTGAACGACGAGGCGCGCGGCCCGCCCGGCCGAGGGTGGGCTTCTCATACGGCTTACCTGAAGAACGCACACGGATGCTGGGTGTGCGCGCCAGCGGGTTGGGTTTTAGCGCAATGTGGCCTGGGCAGTGAGCAGTGAGGTGCGGGCGCTTGGCATACCGCGCCTGTGCTGTGCTGGCCACGCGCCGTGTGGGCCGAGCAGGATATTGGGTAGGGCAGCGCCCTCTGCTAGCGCCCCTGGGTCCCGTCCCTCGCGCTTGCGCATGCGCAGCCCCCCGGCCGGGCGCGGCCCGCCGCGCAGGGGCGGGCACAGCGCGGCGGGGGGCGGCCCTCGGGCGCGCGGGCGCCGAGGCGCGGGGCGGTGCCGCGCGCGCAGGTGCAGTGGATCACGTTCCACAGCGGCTACGACTTTGGCTACCTGCTCAAGGTGCTGACGTGCCAGCCGCTGCCGCCGGGCGAGGCCGAGTTCTTCGAGCTGCTGCAGGCGCGGCCCCGCAGCGGCCGCCCGGCGCGCGCTCCCGCTGCCGGCGCCTGCGGCATGCGCGAGCGCCCTGAGCGTACACATCCTGACTCGCTCGAGGTAGGGCGCACTTCTGCAGGACCGGCCGCGGCGTGACGGGGGCCACGCTCGCCCCACGAGCGGCCACTCAGGCAAATCATGGTGGCCGGCAGCAGGCCGCGCCGGGAGCCAGGCCCGGCGCCCAGTGAGCGTGCGGTCGTGTGCAGGTGTACTTCCCCAATGTGTACGACATCAAGTACCTGATGAAGTTCTGCGGCAACCTGCACGGCGGCCTCAACAAGCTGGCCGAGACGCTGGACGTGGCGCGCATCGGGCCGCAGCACCAGGCGCGCCGCCCGCCAGGATAGGGTAGGTTAGGGTACAACCCTAGCCATGGCTGGCGCCGCGGGGGTGCTTGCAGTCCAGGTGTACGCACAGCCGGCACGGTTGTTCTCAGCAGCTAGACGGGCGTGAGGGATGCGGCAGCCTGCAGCGGGCCTGCCCGCCCTGCCGCGGCTGCCAGCGCGAAGACTGGGGTCGGCAACCATGGGCGGCCGGCT
>JAABUH010002220.1_pt1 | contig 19077 bp, 15 predicted proteins | sample 5559121 | NCBI WGS metagenome assembly JAABUH01 (sample SAMN10711871, study PRJNA513364) | rock metagenome | isolation source: Antarctica rocks | place: Antarctica: Victoria Land, Battleship Promontory nord | collected 2015-12-28
AGTAGAGAGTACTAAGTAGAGAGTAGCTGTCTCAGCCAGTCTGGCTGTCGAGAAATGAGCCTAGCTGCATTGGACTTAGCACCATCCGCGGTCATTCGAAATACTTCTCTATCTCTAACCCTCTAGATCACAACAACTGTTACAAGTGATGGCTTCCTTCTCAGTATATGGATACGACAAGCAAATGCTCCCCGCAACTACAGAACCATCTTTTGACAACGAGGGGAAACACGGCAACGGATCGAGCGATCACGAGCGACCCCACACATCAACGAGCTGTCTACTGCTAGAGATGCCTGTTGAAGTTCGGAATCATATTTATCAACTCGTTGTTCCCACTACGACACAGGTCCAAGGCAAAGGGACTGCCTGGCTGCGAGGTAGTACTGCATTCTTAGTAGTCAATAAACAGATTTATTTTGAAGCGATTAAGATTATGTACGGCACCAGTACTTTTGTCATTGACGTGCGTTATAATGCCATCTCTTTTGCATACCAATGGATACTACCATCTGGCTTGGTACCCAAGACCACTTTCGTGTTCCCAACCAAGTTCGCAGAACGCAACTTGGCTCTTATTCGAAGATATCAGATCCGTGTACAGCTTGTTGATAGCTACACTGGCATGATCAAATACAACATCAGTGGCCATTCACCTCTGGTTGATGGCGTACGAGATCAAGTCGCAAAATTGGTTAGTATCCTTGGCAATGTGTCTAAGATCCATCAGCTACAGATCTGCCTGCAAGATGACTACCACGGTACTGAAAATGGCCAAAGTGTGCCACCTGTGCTATTGCCATTTGTTGGCCTGAAGAACACACACATAGTTTCTTTATCTGGAAACATTACTCCAGATTTGCAGAAGAGATTGCAGGATCGCCTCACGAACGCTTATATGAAAAATTCTTTATTTCGCCTCCCGTTAGAACTTCGGGAGATTATCTACAATTTCGTCTTGCCATATACTATAGCCACAACAGACATTCCACCATGGAGTATTGAGGAAAGGCTAGTACACTGGCAAAGAGGCTACGTAGCGATCCTGGCAACATGCAAATCTATCTATAGAGAGACAAGTTCAATAATGTACCAGGAAAACGACTTCGAATTCCATTACAACCACAGTGACCAAGTGTGGAAGTTCATGCCACTCGTATGGCCCAGGCCACCCGGCTCCGATCCCCCAGCTCCGAACATCAGCGTGCATCTTGTTGATATACGATTTATAACCATTGACACGATACAAAACGTCAGTGACCGTTTTGACAGATGGGGCCCGCATTACCAAGTTCCGGAAAAATTAAATAGGCTGTTCCAGCAACTTCCCCGAACAGAAATTGTTACATTCAATCGTCCCCTGGAACCCATGACTTTTCGCGTGCGGCGTCTCAGTAACGAAAGGTTCGCGCTGGACTTTGTGAAACCTGCTCCGCATTAGGAGGCTCAAGGCGCGATACCATTGTTTGACCTACCTATCGATCGGTATCGGACATTCGTTGACCAATGCAAGCGAGGACCAGACCATGCTATAGGTTTGAGAAACACGTTGGTCTATAGTACTTGACGAAACTAAAAGCCTCAAGATTATTCGGCCGTTGTGCCTACATTGCGAAGCTCACAGTAGTAACTTGAATGAGCCAACGTCAAATTTGAGATTGCTGACGGCCTTCAAGAAACTACGCTCGGGCAGTCAAGCGTAGGACGGCTTGACGTTTTGACGTTTTGACGTTTTGACCTTGAGGCATATTACTTAATTTCCAGGCTTCCGGCCTTCGACATTTCAACTTCATGGTCCTCACGATACTCTAGCATACTACATCCTATTAGCAGCTACAAAACAGTCTACTACCGGTGGGGATCTTGTATGTCGAATATATAGCTACTATGGTTACTATACTTAGGGTGTCTTGAGTTCAGAATCACTAATGGTCTTAGCGATCTGCCTTTGCCCTTTCAGACAACTAATCATGGCAAAGCCAAGCCAATAACCGTAAGTGTCACTTGAAAAACTGCAACTAAAATGTGCTGCAGTCGCAGTCGCAACTATTAGATGCCAAGCAGAATGCCGCTCCTAGCTGAACACGTTCGGCGGCACTACACGGAATGCCATCGTGCTCGCCACACAAGCTTCATAATATCCCAAACAGTTCTGCTGGTTCTGAATTTGTGCTGTGGGCCGTGCTGTGATAAGAAAGATCTGGACTTGTGTAGTTTCTCTTGGTAGGGTAGAAGAAGGATAGATGGTGAAGAATGAGATGGTGGAAATGGACTATGGCTGCGGGAGATGTGTGGTGGGAAAGGGGAAAGGCGAATAACAAAGGCCCAACGGGACGAGATGTAATGATCGGCACTTTGTAGAAATATACGAACTTCTCTACAGCTGAACTACAGAAACGCTTTTACCCACACCACAAGCCGAAAAATCCCAATCCACCAACCCTCAAAACTCTTCCAGCCCGAAATCCTCAAAGTCTTTCAAAGGCCCCAAAAACAATCTTGCAACCATCTCCTACCCAACCAACGAAGAACGCAACAAAACACTAAACCATCTCTTCGCCTCTTCGGTAAACCTTAGTAGCGAGAAACAGCCTAGTTTCTACAAGACATCCATATATACCTGTACCACGCCTAAACAACACCATTACAACTCAGCGAAACCCCTTTCCCCAGCAAACCAAAAGCACTACCTCAAACCCAACTGGTTGTAACCCCCAAGCTACCCAGGACATCCACGTTCAGCCTGTCATTTCGGCGAACTTTTTTTGGGGGGGCTGGGAGCGAACGTTTGTGGTCGGGATTCGGATGAGGAAGGGGTCTTTGGTTGATTAAAGTTGACAGTAGTTTGTGGACGGTTTGGGTGGGTGGATAGGGGGGGGGGGGTTTGAGGATTTGGTGGGCGGAGAAAGGGGGGGGGGGGGGTTCTGTAGGCGCTGGTGGAGGAGGACTCCATGTATTTGATAAGCAGAGATTTAGGGTGGTTCATGGAGGTCGTCGAATCTTCTTTCAGGGCCGAGTGCGTGCTAGTTGGTTTGATTCCCTATTGCGGTGCCTGCTGAGAATGTTTCTTCAAAGACGGATGGCCGGTCGGTTCGGTTGGTAGGAACAGGGGTAGTGTACTGTAGGAAACAGTGGGTAGAGAGGTCTGGTTGGCTAGTTGGGTCGATGCAGGGGATTTGGGGATTGTTTTAGAATGCTGTTGCATGGATTGTGAAGTGGATGGGACTGAATCATGTTTGGGAATCTAAGATTTATTAAGATTGATTTTTATTCGTGCGTAGAAATCTGTATCGGTTAAGGCTTTGGATCTATCGGATTGTTGTTTTGGTTTCATGAATGAGACATTTTGAATTCATAGGCGGAATTAGGCATGGTTCGCATGCAACAGGACCCCGATAGCGTAAAGATTTCTCAGTAAAGCGACCGGCCGTGGTGTTTTGGTTGGCTGTGTTGCATCCAGGAACTGCTTCCAAGCCGTAAATCATCCAGAGAGAAAAGGTTCTCTTCATCCTTCCCCTTCTCGATGACTCTAGAAACTCAACGGTGAGATCCACTGCTTATCAGTTGCTGACCAGTCGACTCGAGAGTATACAGCTTTTACTTCGAATTCCCGAAAGGTCTTGTAATAAAATAAACCCTTTTTCGTTTGACAGAAATCAATTTGCAGGCGTTAAACTCTAGTTGACAGGCGAGCCATGTGTGGTTCCCAATTGCAAACGTGATGCGGCTGCAAAAGCCCATTAATAGGTAGAATAGGTGGTACTCACGGTGGAAATGCTTATATGATCAAGTGAACATCAAATGCGTCCTTTATGCTTCTGCCATGACAGTATTCCTGACTCAAGCGAACAATACCCTATCGTCCAGCTCGTCCACTTCTCTTCCCCCTACCCCGGTCCTCAACCCCAAGTCCCCCTTCTTCACTTTCCTCTCTAACCCTTGCTCATTCCGCCGGTTATATCTCCCCGCCTTGCCCATCCTCAGCTCCGACCGTATCTGGTTCGGGCTTACGAACTCTTTGTTCTCGTAAATTACTGGCCCGCCAAAACTGGATTCTAGAATTACGATAGGTGTGAGAACAAAACGGGGCCCGATTTCAACCAGAGAGACCTTCGTATCGGCGCGCTCGGGCTTCTTGGTGGGTTTCGAGGATGAGCCATTGGCACCTTCCTCGGAGGCCTCAGCCGTGGTATCGGATTTTGCGACAGCGGTTTCGGAGATCTGGAAACACCGTATCCAGATCTTGCCATCAGCGATTGTGAAGCCCATGACGTGATCGACGAAAGGTTTTGTTTTCCTTGCGCCTTTGGGCACACCGAAGATGTGAGTGAGAAGTTCTTTGATAACGAGGAGATGAGGGGCCGTGGTGAAGGTGTGATCGAAGGAGAGGATAGGACGGGAGCCTTTGAGGCAGTTGCCAGGGAAGTGGAGTTCGGACATTGTGTGGACTGAGTTCATATAAGATTAGCTCTGCTGGTTCGGGAGGTGCTCAAGACCTAGTGGAAGATAAGTTGAGACGGGACACATACGATTCTGGAGGTGCATCTTCACCGTGGGCCCGTTGGGCGCTTTGCTCATCCATATATACAAGTCCTTCCCTTTGCGCGCTTCGAAGAACAGGACATTATTGCAGTTATATAATTCAGCCAATTCATTGAGCTGGTAGAGTTTGGTTTTCGTATCGAGTTTGGCATCTTTGCGACTATGGGGAAGGAGTGAGTAGATGTCATTGAGAAGATGTCGGTGCCGATAGGTGACGCCGCGCGACGAGAGGATAAGGACTCGTCGTTTGGTTTTTCTCGGAGCGGAGGTGGTGGTTGTGGATGTGGCAGAGGGCTCTTTGGGGCCGCTGGTTTTGGAGAGGGATTTGTAGACGGCTGCCATTGCACTGGACTCCTGGATGGTTTGTGGCTGACTGGCTGCAATTCTCAAGTCTTAAGATTGTAGCGACATCTGCATGTGAAGTTGAGAATTCGAATTAGGGCTGACAACAATAGAAACGGGTAAGGCTGGCCCTAGCTTGATTGGTATTAGAGCCCGGAATGATTAAGGCCTGAGGCGACCGTCAGGTTGTGTCCTCCTACATAGCAAGCTATGTAGGTATACACACTCAAATGAGAATTCTACACTCCGTACTTTTGGGAAATGTTTTCAAGCTCGCATCATATACCTCATAGATGATTGCCGTTGGATTAAACAATTGCTGCTGACTTAAGGGCAATGCAGTGCTTTGCCGCCTGATATCCTTTCAATTTACTGATACCGACCATGTTTTTCTCTCTTTTTTTCTTTTTAAAAAGGAGTATAATCCCATGTCAGCGGCGGTATAGCTCAGTCATGCCTGCGGCGACCGTCTTTAATGCTAGTCCCGATATCAAAACCATGTATTCTCATCTAATTCAATATATTATCTTCTTTTCCTGAGACTTATACGTCGTTCTTCTCTGCCAGAAGCTACTTTATTCCATCGTTTTCGGTCGTCATGCAGGGGTCTTGTGTAACGAACGTCCTAGCCACTCTATTCCTGCCATTCGGCAACGAGATCAGCCACCGTTTTATCTGCTCTCGAAGCTGGCCTTTTGGAGCCTATGAACTGCCTGTTAAATAGTTTGAATGATGCTTAAAATTGTAAACGGCGTGCAACATACTCCGTACTCGGGTGAGCTGAAAGGTGAAGACTCTTCTCTGAAGAATTTCAGGTCAGCAGACGGTGTCCAATCCATACGCAGCTTTGGACTCTTCGCTCGCATTGGTGAAACCTGTTCCTTGCCCAGGTGGGACCTTCTCTGCCACTCGCACTCACAAAGTCCAATGCAGTCATTTACATCCCACGCACTTCACTTCCCGCGAGTATCTAATGATACAACATCCATTACATCAAGGAGGGCGTAAGCCCCGTCAATGTTGAAACGAGTGCTGCGGAACAATGCACCAAGTCTGCTGAGTGGCAACAACAACTAAGCACCGAACTGGTTTCTTTGGCCCTTTGCTCACCAAGCTAACAAGGATAAAGACATGAGTAGCATGATGACATATGAAGCATGTCTTCTCCCTTGCATATTACTAGCAAGATTTATAGCTTTTGAGACGAATCTTGCGAGAGAGTCGCGTGCCCTTTCGTTGCGTGCTGCAACCATGGTTTTGAAACTGCTACTGCAATATATTGTTTTCTTACTCCAGGCTTGAGTCTCGCAATGTTTATAAGAGAGACCACTAATGACATGAATGTTCCTGAATCAATAAAACTATATCACCAGTCCTCATTCAACTCTCTACAAATTCACCTCTTACGAATTACGAAAACACTGTGAGGTTTAAAGCATCTCCAGGGCATAGCATATAACAACGACAAGCAAGAATCTCAGGTAGAATCTCGGAGAGATAACTTCAACTTTCAGCATCCGCTAATTCAAAGTATAGGCTGAGAATTACAAGCACTCAGTGGTTGCTCACCAGGTTAGTATGCCGCTCACCCACTCCACTATCTTCAGAGTCACTGAGAAGAACTAGGCATACCCTGCAATCATCCACTGTGAAGCTGGAGAAGATAGTTCAAAGGTATGGAAGGTGTTCCTTCTACAGATTCATCATGCTGATTGGTTTGCGGTATCAGCTGATAGATGATACGGTGAAGGTATACTAGCATGCCCAAAGTTATCTTTAGATTGCTCTATTGAAGTGTTATTAGCATCTCAAAGCTCCGGAAACAGATCAAGTTCGAATGATCGCGAAAGACGTTAAAGACTTTCGACTAAGAAAAATATCTCGTGTTGAACCTATCGAGAACGCCACGCCTCCCGAAACACAAGAAGTCGACATGAAATTAAATCGATATAATATGAGTAAGGCCTTTGTTCTTCGGAAATTCCTCCAGAAATGGCACATCAAGACACAGGTTGTACGGAAAGAGAAGGAAAGAGAGTGTCTCATACAGGACATGAACACCACCACACCAGATCTTACCGTATCCGCCAGTCTGATTCAAAACATGTTTAGCAGAACGTCGGTCAGGATTCTCCGCCATGATTCTGTTGCCCCAAATGCTGCGCATGACTGGCCAGCGCGATCGAAGGCAGGAACGTCTAGCTACTTCAACTGAAATGGAAAGATCAAGAGTGTTGGTTACCTTCGCGTGGGAGGAAACGATTGATCTCTTCGACAAGGTCCTCGGAAATCAGCGAGTTTAGCACAAGGATACACTGGTCACGGCAGATATGCGATAACGGCGTCTAAGGTCTTGATGCAATCTATTTCCTTTCACCGCTGGACGGCTCTTCCCTTTGTTTATTGAATTTTTGCATTTTTTATAGTCTGTTGTATCTGATAGCCGCTTCAATTCCAACCGATCTATCTAAATCTCTCGAGTCCACCCAACTCAAGGGATCCATCCCATCACGACGGACCGAGTTTCTATCTCTCCATAACCTACCCCAATACTCGCATCACTCTACAATCTTTCAGATCAAGTTATCTGAGATACCGTAGTCATAACCGCATTATGATTCCTGTCCTGGCTTTCACTCCACCCTTTCCCCCCTTCAGCCAAGTACGAGCATGTCCTTCCCCAACCCATTTAATCTAAACTCCCTAAGAGCTTAGAAAAAGGAAGAACATTACCTGAAGTACTGATTTGGCCCCCAAAAAATAAGTACTTACTTAGCATTCGGTCAGAACTTAATCGAGAACGCAATAACCTCCATGTTGCGAGCGATCTCACCTCCTAGCATCCTTGACCAATCTTCTCCTTCCTCCCGCTCTACCCTTTATCCGGTTTTACCCTTTTCCCCGCCCAACACCCGCCTCCCCCTACCCCCTTTTTTCCACCCTACCCTCCCGCTCCATCCCCGACCCCTTTCCACCCCCCAATCCTTCAACATCCGCTCCCCACTCTTTCCCCACCTTCTCCGCCCCCTTTAAACTCCATCACGATCTACACCATCGCCCGCATCCCACTTCAACGCTTCCCCACTCATCCCCAATCCCGTCGGCTCTCTACCATTATACAATTTCCAGAGATGATGACAAAGGGTTATAGATCTTGACCCGTTGGGGTTGGTGGATACTTTCGTCTGAATCGGGGGGACGGGTTGTGGGGGAAGATGAGGGAAGTAGTGATACGGGGGTGTGATGGTGTGGATGGGTATTTGGTGGATGGTTACATTTGAGTCTTGTATCTATCTCCTCGATCAGCTGATGAATCACCCCAAATCGCCATTTTCCCACCACCATAACTACTCCCTCACACAATAAACATCCATACTATTACCAACAATATTAGTTCTTTCATTCCGACACAACCACAGCGTTGGCTTCGTGGTGGTTGAAGCATAATTAATTTTATGGGTGTTTCGATGGATTGTCTGTGCGAGGTGGAGAAGGGGGGGAGTCGGGGGATTTGGGGTGGGAGAGGGGTGTTGGTTGATCGATTGGTGGGTTGGTTGCTGGTTCTTTTCGGTACGGAGGGAGGGAGAGGGGGAGAAGTTCGGGATGTAACCAAGATAGTTGCATGACGCGCTTCAGGCAGTTATAAATTTATATCATAGCCAGCGAGTCATCGACGTTGTCGAAAACAAGCATCCATTTGAAATTCCGCTGATTGAAAGCCATCCCTTGACAGACTCAACCATCTTGTCGGTGTCATCGATCTCCACGGCCGCCTTTATCGACGTAGAAGATGGAATCAGGTTTTACAACCGTCTCGTCATGCTAGCAAAAGACTCTTTTTGTCTGTCTTCATTCTTGCCCTTCAGCCAAAAAATGGCTGAGTAGATATCTCTGCATTCTTTTATGAACGTGACTGCTAGTTGGATTTTGCCAATACCTCCAAGACCGTGCAGAACCACAGCTACCCGTTCTGAACCGTCACCTTGGAATGCTGTTTCTCTATGAGTTCCTTGGTTCTGCCCACAAAACGCTCTGTCTCAGGGATTCCTGCCAACCTGAACGGAATCAAGAACTCATCTTGAGGATCTGATCGAAGTAATTTCAAGTTCTATCGAATTCTATTCTCTAATAGAGAATTTCAGACTATTTCTCACTCTTTTCGAGCCTGAACTGCTCGTCTCAATGAAATTAAATGACGTCTGATGACTCTCGTATCGTAAATCGCAGATGTTCCGAAACCTTTCTGTATCTCGGATCTTCACATGAGGTAAATTTGATCTTGTCAACATGGTTCGCCGATATAGAGATGGACTCTACGTCCGCTTCTCCAGACACAACTGCCGAAGCTTTTGGGAGAATCTGATCGTGGTCAGTAAGATATCGAGGGAGAATAGAGAAAATCGACCACTATTGTCTGGCCCAAGGTTATGGGTGTCGCGTAGTTTTCATAAGCAATCTGGTCAGAAAGTCGCCACTAATTTTGTCCATATAGACCAAGCCGTTGCTGGAGATATTCTGAGTCTTGTTCCAGGTTCTTGATAATCCTGTTGTCTGCTCTAACAAATATGGAAGCCATATTCACCATCATTTTCCCCAAACGGAAGCCATTACCACCCTGGTGGGGCGTGCCCATGAATATGATGCCATATGTGGAAAGTTTGATTGATCTATGCTGTTCCAAGGCGCGTTTCTCTTGCGTTATTGGAGTAAATGTGGCTTATAGTCTTCAAAACAATTCCGCCGAGACTATGCTCGATGTAGATAATAGGACGCTTTTCTGTCTGCACCATTCCCAGCTTCAAACCCACAGTTCTGGAACACCTCTGGCAATATTGTAGTCAGCCTCCTTTCCAATACTAAGTCCGCAACCAAAGTTGTTGCATGATCGTACAGATATTGAGCATTAACCCTTGAGACACTGTGCGTATTGACATTGTAGCCCCAGCTGAAGATACGTGTATTCGAAATATCTGTTGGGAGATAGTCTCGGAGCCTGTTTCTGCAGTCCATGTCTCATCCCGGTGCCCGTTAAGTCTGTGGACGGCAACAATGGTTGAAGAGGAGACGTCTCAATAAGCACTGTAGATCACAACTGCAGGTATAGATGGCATACTCAACGACCTGAATCCTTGCCGTCTATAAAGAACTTTCAGTCGATGTGGTAAAGCCTCAAGGGCTGAACTAGTGGCAAGCATGGCGTGCGTGGGCGGTTCAACTACTTGGTTAGACGTAATTCTGGGATAACCCTTTTCATTCTGTAGCGTGAACGGGTTGAACGACAGCAAGTGCTCAACTCTTGAGATTTGGAATATTTGTTTTGAAGGAACGGGAGACTCCATTCGTCCCCACCATACTCTATATACCAGTCGCCTCACGGTTTCCCTAAACAAATGTCCTAAACCAGTTGTCTAATGGGCTAACATCAGCTCCTACTTGTTCTACTTCGGTAAGCTGCAGCAAGCCGCCAATGTTGTTGCTACTGTAGTTGGGAATCTGACGTCAGAAAAAATTACATTCGATACAAGGTTACATTAGTTGATCCAATTAGCGGTCTACAACATTAGATAATTCGCTCAAAGCAGGCAGTACCGACAGCTTCATTCGCTAATGTAGAATTGAACAAGAAACGTTATGACTGCTGAACTTCATCCAAGCAAACTGGACGAGGTGAGCTGTGATTAGAAGTCTGCCCATCTAAGCCGCGTTTGCTATATCTTGTTGGCCGGCCCGAGCAATTATGCTGGTGGTTGGAGGCAGTTACCCATACTTGCTGTCCGTGAGCACGGAGCTGCGATACCTCAACAACCAAACAATCCGTTAGGACATGTAGAATCCCGAGACCGACACATTTTGAAGCATAGTTCTGTAAACCGATATCCCGCAAGAGCTTTCGCTGAGAAGAGCCGACTCCGATAGTCATTGCCATGAAGGTTTTTCGAATTTGTAGAGCTAACGTACCTCGTCATACTCCGCACCCAGCGTATACATCAACTCATCGACCCCACACTCCCAATCCTGCTAATATTCGACTCGGACTTTAGTCAATAACACATCGCCTATAGCCAGCGCTTCTCTTTCTCTTTCTTCAACCTATGCTCGCGCTGGCCTTTTCATCGGATCAGGTAGCATGCAAAAGAAAAGAGATCGATGTTTTGGTCGCCCAGACAAGGAGGACACCAAAGTTGGGACCGATATCGGAAACGAGGTCGAAGAGGAGCTGGGAGGCTTCTACAACTATCGGGAAGAAAGGGACTTATTGGTTTATTGAAGATGGTGGAGGTTGTAGGAATTCTGAAGGCATTCCGGTATTAGTTTTGGCGAAGGAGATTGAGCATCTGTAACTTACTGTTTCACGGGCTAGGCATAGCCCCAGTAGTAGAACCGGGCGACAAATCGAGGCTGTAAATCGCCGTCGCAACATTTGCAATAACCCAAAACAGGAGCCACATCACCGTCCAAGGCTGCCATACTGACGGAATCGAGCATCCACTAAACCTCAGAAATCGCATGACTACATACGTTGGGCGGCATTGCAGGTTTAGTAGGCGACGCAGTCGGGTTTGAAAATGGGATCTAGAATGCCAAGGGCATCAGGGAATAGGCCAGAAAGAGCAGGACAAATGCGGCAACGGTAGCCATTTGAGCGCAGATAGAGCGTGAGCCACCATATCCTTTTCAAGAGCTACTAGCTGGGGCAACACCGAAACTAGAATAGTAGGCTAGCCCTAGGCTAACACCTGCGAGACTCTATTTAGGTCGTAGGTGCTATTGTCCTAGTATACTGCTCGACAGAGGAAGAAAAAAGACGTTCGCGGGCTGTGATGACTTATCGCGGCGTGAAGACAGTAGGTGAAGAAGATTGTTTCGAGAAAGGAAAGCTCCTTTGAGTTTGAAATTTAATTACAGTTGAGGACAAAGCAGAAAAGAAGACGACACTTCATTTCATATACTTATATACTTATCAGCCGGATTGAGCCGGCATGCAGGCTTAGTTACAGCCAATCGCCTACCTTAGAGCGCTTAAACGCGAGTGACTCTTCCAATCAGAGGCAAAGCCTAAATGCTGATTCCGAAAATCGCCAGTACCTCGACCATCAAGACCCTCCATTCCCAGCTCATTAATGGCGATTGGGTTGCAGAAGGTCTCCAATTTCAACTTTTGGGAGAGCTCGATTGCTGTTTTGAGCGTCACGTAGTTTGCGGGTAATCTCGTAATTGGTGCCCGAACAGTGGTTGCAAGTGCTCCGCGCTACTCCGTCGAGCCTAACTCACCAAGATCGTTTAAGTAAAGTAGAGCAAATATCTGAGTTCTGAGAGTGAAGACTTGAGATATGCGTGCGGGTATTGACTTAGGCGTAAGACACACTGCTTTCACGGCACTTTGCTAGCGACAAGAGGTTGCAAGCTGCTTCAACGATAGGATGATGTTTGAATGAGGTCGCCGTATCAAACGATGTTTGCCTTATGGCAGAGCGACTACGCAAGTCTGCCGGGCCCAGAAATCTGTTCGCTCGAATTAGCTTCTCCTAGGTTAGCCTTTCATTGTTGGAACATCCGGTATGCAAAGTATGTATGGCAGTACTTGGCAAAATTTCTGCTATCAAGAGATTGTATGCAATAGACATGTTATATGATTAATTAGAATTTTGAAATCAATTCTCACTTTGGTGCACATCTTTGTAGCTCTTTAACAATTTTCAACAGTCGGATGAAAAGTCCTGCGAGGAGGCAAATGAGTTATCCACTGTGTCTGTGTTTCCTTCGTCTTCGATAGTATAAGTAGCAGTATCCACGTAGATTGTTTCGGCGCCCTGAGACGAGTCGTAAGTGCCCGTTACACCAACGGTCTCCGTCTGGGTCATGCTATAGGATTGGTTGTCTATACCACCTGTCGTGTAGTCGGTGCTCTGACAATTGATAGCCTGGTAATCCTGCTGGGAACTGGAACTGGAATTTTGGAAATCTGTCGGCTTGTTCCCAGGATGATAGGCATTGTGCGTTGTAGGATTCTGGTGCTGAGCATTGTGCATTGCAGGATTCTGGGGCTGTGGTTTTCGCATTGCAGGATTCTGGGGCTGAGCTTTACGCATTGCAGGATTCTGATGCTGCGGGTTGTGTGGTGCAGAGTTCTGATGTTGTTGGAAACCGTCATTGCCCATAAAGGGGGTTGTCGCATAACCAGTTTGACCTTGGTTTTGCATGTAGGAGGCATCAGAACCCGCAGGATCTGTCCATCCACCAGGAGACATCAAAGGGGGACTGATGGTAGTCGTTGACATTGAGGTAGGGCTTAGAGTATCCGTTGTGTAGGTGTACTGCGTGGGAGACGTATCAGCAGCCCAGCATGTTGTAGTCTCGGTCGACTGTGAGTCAGTGGCAACCGAATAAGACTCCGTACTCAGATTCTGCACATCTAAAACTTCGTTGGACTGTAGGACCACAGGTTCATAGCTTGCTCCCAGATTACTATCTTGCGCCGGAGTACTGCTGGAGTCCTCAACGCTAGTCCCAGTATCTGTGCTGCCTAAGTCTGTACTACCCAGATCTGTACCGCTAAAATCTACGCTACTGAGATCTGTGTTGCCAAGATTCAAGTTAGGAGCAACTGCGGCTTGGAAAACAGATAGTCCCAGGCCCAAAGCAACTTTTTGCGCTTTTGGGTTATGAGCCAAAGCGTTGAGCGAGGAGCGCATGTTTGCAATGTTAGTCGCCGCTGGCGCCGAGGCGACTTTATGAGGCATCGAAGGTCTGTGTCCTGGAGCTCCTGCGTGCGTTCCAGAAGCCGCATGTTGGGTTGCAGGAGCTTGCCCTACAGATGCCGTTGACGCCGGCCGATGTACCGGGTTTCCAGGTCTTGGCCCAGCAGTAGCGTGACCTATACTAGCAGCTGTGGGATTGGCTGCATGTGTTGTAGGCTTGACCTGATGGGGTGCAGGATGTGTAGGTCGGTTCGCTTGTCCAGTAGGCCTTATTGGTGCCGATCCAGCGGTCGCAGGCGCGTGGCCTGCAGAGGTTCTTAGGGGCATCGCTTGGTGAGACGCAGAAGTTGTATGCCTTGGCGGCTGTGCCGGCTGAGCCGGTGCTCTGGCTGGTGATGTAGGTTTTGTCCACTGCGTTGTCTTTGACAAGTGGTTGATGTAGTAGACACGTCCATCAGCATGTTGCCCCGCCTCCCATCCTGCAGGCAATTTCTCGTTTATTGGTAGAGGTTTATGCCAGGTTGCAGCCTGTGTGTTACGATTTACATAGTACAGTCTTCCAGTATTGGTCTGACGAAGTTCGTAACCAGCAGGTGCAATACCATAGACAGGGCTCACATATGTCGCCGATCGGGTATTGTGGTCCAAGTAATACGGTTTCCCATGACTGTCAAGCATAGAAGTCCATCCAGCAGGCAAGGTATTAGGTACTTGTGGTTTGTCAAATGTGAATCTCTTTGTCTGGTCTTGCAGGTAGTATATTCTGCCTTCCGTATTTTTCAGCGCTCGCCAGCCAGCTGGTAAGAATCCAATCTCCGGCCGAGCTTCATCTGAAGTCGATCTGAAACTCGAAGGTCCGTGAACGTGGTTGATTGAGGCTTGTGGAAAGCATTGATCACAAAAAGTCCCTTCACATGGTCCGGCACAGACTCTCATTGTGTGGTCTGAAAATTCTAGGTCGAGTCATTAGCCAGTTTTTCTAGGTACATCGATAATTGTAGCACACCAAGCTTGCAACGAGCACATTCCAAGGTAACCTGAGGTTGGTCTTCCCGGAAGCGCTTTCGCTGACAGGATCGGTATGCCGTATGTACGGCCGCCTCTCGAGCTCTAGGCCCCATGTAGGATACGTAAGCATTGTGTGGATGCTGATCCAAGGTCATTCTGTTTAGCGACGGAAACCCTAAACGACAAATGTTTAGCGTAGTGAATGATATATGCTTATGAATGAGCTTACTGCCATTGCATTGACTGCAACCAAGTCGAGTTTGGGCATCATCTGAGAGAGGTTGACGGACTACAGTGATACACTCATGTGTCTGATCGTGAAGATACCAGGACACCGTGTAACAAGGCTGACAGAGCTTCACGGTAGCATCGAACTTGAACAAGCAAGTCTTACACATGAAAGCATACTGTGTTGGTCCAATAGCTTAAGTCATTCGTCAGCAAGTCCAGGGAAAGTCAAAGAATACCTCGCTTACAGCTTGAACAACGACTGCAGTGGGATACTACGGGAGTTGTGCAGCATTCTTGATTTTGCACATCATCCGATATTTTCATGTGGTGGGAAGGGGCCTCAGATGTATTGAATGAGCTGTGTTCATGAGACCCTTCTTTGCTCAGGAAACACTCATCACAGAAGCAAATACTACATTCTTGACAGTCGTGGCGACAATGCACTGGTTTGAGACACTGACAGCAGCTCTTCTCAAACCTTGTGGCATTCGGCATCGTTCGCCTTGACAACAGTCGGATTATGGATGACTGGTGACTGGAAGGATGTGCTCCGTGGCAGCTGTTGCAGAAGTAGAATTGGCAGAATCTGCATCGATAATAGGGAACGTCGTACGATATCCCTGGACGCTGTTAGAGCTCATGCTCTAGTAATGAAGGATTACAAGCCCACCTGATTTGCAATGGTTGCAGAACTTGCAACTGGAGAGAGCATTGTCACTCTGAGCGCCGTTGTAGCTTGGGCTTTCGCTGATTGACGATCTCTGCGACATTGGTTCAGAAGGGGCTGAGCCGCTTTGCATCGACTGCATCATGCCCTGGTAATAGGGACCTGCAAGCTCAGAAGCAGGAGAGGCCGAGCATTGAGGAGTCGGCACGGTACTCGTCTGGGGAATCGCAGAGTGCGGGCTTGCTGGTTGCGAAGACGAGCTGCCACTCGCAGGGCGCCGGATAGGTTTCCGCAACACGTTTTGAGCTTTTGGTTGAGCTTGCGGTGACGGAGACGGAGACGGTTGACCAGTCACTGACGCTGGTGAACTGCTCATACTGCTCCTGATTATGGTCTCTCCAGCGACTCGAAATGTTGCTTAAAGCATGAGGCTGGACACCCCATGATGTTGAGAGAAATGCTTCGACAGTTTGGCGCTCGTCGCAGGACAGCAGCGAATGGGGGCGATGCATGCTGCAGCCACCAGCGCCTCATTTCCTCCAAATACGAGTAGCCAGGCCAGGCTTGAAATCGACAAGAGCCGTTTCTCTCCAGCCACGCATCCATTTTTCACCCCTTCATGAAGCCGGGGATCCATCGTGACAATGATACAGACTTCGAAGTAGCAGAGCTTAGGATGCGTAAGCAGATGCGGAATTTGCTATTCTGGTTGCCTCAGGACCTCAGACGTGTGGGGCTAAGCCCCTTCGGATTAGCTCTGCTTACCTAATTCGCGAGCTCAGTGCAGACAGCCGAGTGCAGGGGTTTATCACGCTACTCCCGTCACTAACTCATAACATAAAATAATAAATCATTGCGAATCTCTGGGTGTTCGATTTACATTTGCCCTAATTTACAATGGTCCTATATAGGGAGTGCAGCGATTTATATTATGTTTGGACAGTCCGTGCAGGAAACGATTCACAACTATCGGGATTTACAATTCCACCAAGAAGCCGCAAATATAAAACAAGAGAGCATACGTCCTTGGGAGATGAGAAGTCAATAAAGAGCCCAAGTCCGTGTCGCCGTCAGTGAAGCCTAAGTTCTTTCTCAGCAATTCTTGCGCACTGTACTATTAGTCAAGTAGGATTCGACAGTCAGACACCCCAGAGCTCACCTGGCGCTCCTTCACTTTGCTTTCATCCTCGGATCCTCAGAAAAAGCCCAATCTGCCAGCGGTTCCCACTCTTCTTTCATACATCTCTTCCTTTGCTGTGAGTGCAGTATAGTGTTTAAAAGGTCCACAACACCCCACCGATAATCTGGGTCGTCTCTCAGTGCCCCAAAAACACAAAAGGTCAGCCCGCGCGAGTATTTGTCGTCAATTAGATTGGGCTCCCGGGCAATTGGCTCACAAAACCAATCGATTTTTGAACCGGCATAGAACTCTGGTTTGGGCGCGATGGGAGCTTGTCCATCGTGGATGAGGACATGCATGATGGCGCCAATGGCCCAGACGTCGGCTTTGCGAGAAGCCATGGGTATCTCTGGGGGCTGGAACTCTGGTGTGCCGATGATTCGATCCGAGGTGTCGTGCAAAGACGCCATGCCAAAATCGCCCAGGACGATTGAGGGGTAAAGTCCCTTCCCCGGGTAGTTCAGTGGGAGGCGAAGAAAGATGTTTGCCGGCTTGATGTCGCGATGTATGATTTTTTGCCATTTCTCGGGTTGCTTTCCCTGACGACGGTGGTCGTAGCCGTGGTGTATAAAAGCTACTGCTTCGCAAAGCTGAAGGTATATATGCCACAAGAAGGATTCTGGGAAGCGTGCACTATGACGGTAATACTGGTATGAGAGTTGCTCCAAGTCTCCTCCACTGAAATAATCAAAGTATAGTTGTGTTGACAATGAGCCGGAAAACCAATCTCGGAGGCGTATTATGCGGTCATGTCGAGGGAGGAGACCCTGGAGTATTCGGACCTCGGTGGGAGGCGAAATGGAATTCAGACCATGTGGTATAGCCTTGCAGACAACGAGTTCTTTATTCTTCTTTCGTCGAAGAAGCCATACTTTTGCCTCGCCACCATGCGTTAAAGATTTCACGGAGTCGAGCTTGTCTGTCTCTCCTGATGAGGATCGCTTCAGAGAATACAGCCGCTTGGCGAGTTCAACTCCACTGATGAGGTGTACATTATCCTCGAAGCCATCTGCATTTCCTCCATTCTCGTCTTCCTCGCCTTCTGATTGGTATGCTCGGGTTAAAGGTTCGATTGGTCCGAATTGTAGATCGGTTGCGTACTGTTCGGATTTTGTAAGTTTGACGGGCTCGAATCGATTTTCAACTGCCTCCAATTCAAAGACTCTTTCGTTTGCTTCCAAGTTCCTCGAACCAGGTCGAACAGAGGTTTTTGGCAATCCGTCCAAAAATTTGTGACTTTTTTCTGCGTTGACTTGACTGTCATTCTCTTCGATCACGGCTTTGGATTCAGATACAGCTGCGTCCAACTCGAATTCGATTTCTGCAGCTGCTTCAACCTGAGCTTCGATTACTTTAAGATGAACTTCGACATGCTGTGGACCGCGAGCATATCTCTCAGATGAACAGTTTCCGACCATGGTTGCAGCGACGTGATGGGAACCAAACGGTTAGGCTATGCAATAGTTCGGGATTCTCCTCAATGAATAACGCCTGTCTGAAGAGCTTTTGAGGCATGATAGGGCTTTTCAGGAGAGATCCGCTGCAAAACATCAAACAATAGGCATTGTTCGAACACAAAGAACATGAAGTCTTTCAACAATGGTCTTTGCAATGACATGTGTAACAATGGCTGCGGCCCTGTCATGATGCGCCAATCGAAGCCTCATTGTTCGGCACGAGGAAACAGAAAGAGGGTCATTTAGGAGCCATAATCATAAATACCCCAAAACATTCCCACCTTCCAGATTCTCTCTACGCCTCTTCTCCACAAGATCTCATACTCATCACAAGGTCATTATAACCGAGCTGCAGCATCTTCATCCCACAACAATCCGACTAGGAACCATGTCTGCAAACTCCTTCGTCTACCACGCAGGCTGTGGCCACAGCACCCGAATCGAGCACGGCCACAACCTCTGGCGCCCTATAACCATAGAATCCACAAGTCCCCTTTGTGCACACTGCTACCTGACTGAAAAAGACAAGATCCACGAGCGCTACCGCGCAAATCTTCAGAAGGCTAGCGAATTGGGCATGATTGCCATGACCGAGGCGTTTAAAGCCGAAGCCAAAAACAATGTTGGAGGGACATGGACACAGGAGAAGCATGATATTTTAGTTGCTGGCAATCGAGTTCTCTTGATGAATATCGAGGCTTTGGAATGCCGGCGTCAAGAGGAATTGAACAAGCTGGCAAGTAATGTGGCTGTGAGTTCGACGTTTGCACAGTTGGCACAGGACGCGGGTGTACACACTAGTAGACTATAATTCATGGTCACGCCGATCGTCAGAGTAGGTGACTGTAAGAATGACTCATTTCCTATATTACTTTCTTCGATTCTGTCTATCGCGTCTGCTTTATAGCTTCGAGAATTAGTAAGCCGAATCACCAACATTCATCGAAATAT
>JAABUH010002222.1_pt1 | contig 19055 bp, 17 predicted proteins | sample 5559121 | NCBI WGS metagenome assembly JAABUH01 (sample SAMN10711871, study PRJNA513364) | rock metagenome | isolation source: Antarctica rocks | place: Antarctica: Victoria Land, Battleship Promontory nord | collected 2015-12-28
ATTGTTCGCTTTGCTGGTATTATCACTTCCCACTAAGCTCAGCTTCTCCTCTCGTCCGAAGTCGTGAACTACGGCGCCTGGGCTGCTCAGAGTGGGAACGGAAGCGAGAGTCAATCCTGTCCGAACGAGGCTGTCTGATCCCTTGCCTTGGGCGTGGAGATGGACTGCGAGCTTCAGCAGCGGGCATGATCATACTGAAATTTCGAAGATTCTGCTTGTGTTTGTCCTTGAGTCGCCCACTCGGTTCGTAAGGCTCTGTCCGCATCCAGGCTGACCACTTCTTGACAGCCGTGACGGCATCTGGGGCTGATTTCTCAAACCACTCTTGGTGGCTTGTATGGCAGGTGTTACATTTCAACTCCTGCATCCGAAATTCCCGAAGCTCTGCATGAACTATTGCTTCAACCCGCTTGACATGAGGTATCCGCTGCATGTCCTCTAGTGATTTGGGGTACACAAGTTTTGGTTCGTGGCCGCATTTTTTCTTCCACTCCCTAAGGCGAATATCTACGCTGCGCGTAGAGACGCCTATCTTTAAAAGACCAAAATTCACAGGGAACCAGTGAATGTAAATGAATCCGTCTTTAGCTATGTCCGTTCGCGAGAGATCTTTCATTATGACGCCTTTAACCAAACTCACCGTATCGATCATGCTCTTGACTTTTGGATCATATGGCACAAGATTTCGGATGTATGTCTTTATCCCCAAATTCCCCAGATGACTGAATTCCATCTCCAATGGGCGCTTCGTTGAGAGCTCCAAATCGTCTACGGTTCCTGAGGTACTTTTCACCTTAAGTTCCTGTTTCGCTTCAACTGTCGAAGTGTGAGATCGGAGATCCCTATCCGGTAATTTCGGTTCATTCGTACCCTGAACAGAACCAGAAATCGAGCTTTCCCAGGCTTCCGCCAGATCTATAGCTTGGTCTTGGTGGTCACGCTTGCAATGTATGAGACAGGCCAACAGCTTGAGTTTCTTTGCATATATCCCTGCATCATAACAAGGATCAAAGCCAACAAGACGATATAGAATTGTATGGACGTTTTTCCATTTCGACTCTGATATGCGGCGCTTGCACCTAAGTCCTTTTCTGGTCAATCCAACGCATGTCGGCTGGACCACAGTAAGGTCAATATCAAGCTTTTTTGCGAGACTTTCACAATTCAGAGAAGACGGATCTTTGGCTGCTGTGCTCATCTGGGCAAGTTCGGCTTGACCGCCTATTGCATCATGCCTGTAGGGGCCAGGCCGCAGACTAGTAGTTCTTGAAGACTTTCCCTTTTTCGAGTCGTGTTTGAGGTCCAAGACAGTGTTAACATTCCGGACTTCTGTGTCGTTCCTCAGGTTAATGGCATCGTCTGCGATCCCCGGTACTACAAGCCGTGGTATATTTACAACACCAATAAGTTTTTGTCGCTCCCTTTTGATGATCAAAGTATTGAGCGTTGACTTATGCTCCGCACTGATTGAATGCTCGCGGTGGCTACTCATAGCACGCTTCTCATGGGAGAACCAGTCCGCACTCACAGCCAAAAAAGGAGAGCCGTCGTTTTGGACTCCCAAGGTTACCAATGGAATGGGTATTTGCGATGGAGCAGAGATCTCATCAAGTGACTCTTTGCTCGGGTCGCAGACCATCTTCCTCGCATGAAAGGTCTTCTCAGTATGGGTACGTTGGTCATGAGTCGTACTTGGCCCACTGCCATGGTTGCAGGGTATTTTGAGATGGAGAACAGCGTCGGCTGATTCGCTAAGGGAACCCCCCTCGATTCTTACCATTTTCCCTTCGTGTGCTGGGCCGACGTTTGTAGGTTCATCGCTTTCTTTCAGATCTCGAGTCGAGGCTCTCGCTGTCAACAAAGTATCCGGTTCCATTCTTTCCTCGGTGGTGGGTCGGAACGATCGCACGACTTCGTGATTGTTTGAGCTTTCTTGCTCTGTGTCGCCGTTCGCCTGATTAACGTACGGTATCGGAGGATCAGTGGCATTGGCCATTTGACTGTCACTGGAAGATGATGCGCAAGGGTACTGGGTATTGCTCAGCCGTTGTACTGAACAGCAAATCATGACATTTTCAATTCGTAAAGAGATGAAATACCCACTTCTTCGTGGATTTTACAACAAAACCGCCGCGTCTCTCCTTGTTCAGGCTGATCGTCAAAGAAGCTGGCAGCGCTTTGGACGAGGGGTGTTCCCAAGTTGGTGTGATTTGAATCAATGCTCAACGGGCGTTGTGCGTTCATAAAAACATTGGCGTCTTGAGTGAGCCTATTGCAGCCCTCGCCTCGTCCGCAGTAGCAGAATGCTTTCTGACCTCGGAATATGTCGTTCTGCTTTCTCTGTTATAATACCCAATACCATAGGTAGTAAAGAAACTTTGACTCGATCGGTTGATCGATGAACTTATTTGATCAACGGAGCATGCATTGTGCACAGCCTTGCCCCCAACCTCAATCCGCAGATTGTGGGACGACGTCTGGCCCATCAGAGTCCAGGGAACGCATCCTTCTGCTGCTTTGGGAAGGTCACATGCAGCTGTGCCGCAGAAGGCGCTGAACATGAGGCTTCTGTTGTTTCAGCTGCCTGCGACCTACCTTGCCATTCCAAGATCTTCTTACCTATGAACGGAGCATACCATTCTTAGCTCGATTCGCAGACTTTACGACACAGTAGCGAGCGTTGCCAATCTGTCGCTAGCAAAGACGGCCCGAGGCAGCAAAGAAGCTACATTCCGAATCTGTCGTGAAAACCAATAACCTTGGCCCCAGTTAAAGACTTCCCGCTTCTTCGACACACAGCTGAACTTTCGAAAAGCCAACCAGGTGCGGAAAATAGTCGTATTAACCCTTTTCTAAGATCCGAGGCGCACTGGATTCGGGCCTTCACCTATGCAGCACTGCAGGCAGTAGGCAGTAGGTAGCCAGCCCTTTTGGTCTGGTCCCGAAGTTTACTCATCAACACTATTGTTAGATGACACCCTCCAGGTGGCTGATTAAGGAGTAAGAAGATCTTGTAGAGCGGCATCGAGAATTCGTAAAATGTTCGCGTAGTTTCTTGGACCTAGTGAGGGTATGTAGCTGTAAATGCATAGAAGGATTTGCAGTCGCCTGAGAGCAACCATTTCACGGGAGGGGGGAAGCAGTGGAGAGCAGGAAGAACCATGATATCGTGAGTCATGAAAAGGACGCGAAGATGGTTTCAAGGTAGACATGCGAAGAGAAAGGTAGTGTTCTGGGTTCTCACAAGCAAGTACAGTATCAGGTACTCCATAATCAGGCAGCCTCGCCCACAGCTAACCAGACCCTCAAATTACTCGCGCGCGTTGGTCACCCGCGTCGCGGGACGATAGGGCGGAGCTTAATTATCCGATCAAGGGGTGAAATCATTTGTGCAGTCTTTCGGAACAGATTCGGCGCAGTGACATCGTACCGCGCTTGGTCTGTTTCTTTCCCTCGCCATCACGAACAGAAGACAGAAGAAGAGGGAAACCGTTGTTTGCTCAGAGAGCAAGTAGAACCCTTTTCCTTCAGGTACAGGTTCGTGTGCCGGTCTAAGAAGGTAGGTGTTTTGGACCTCGGTTCATATGAGAGCGATGGAACATAGCATGCAAAGACACCTGGAGGAGCTCTTATAAGAAGTGAGCATCATTGTTTCTGAACATGCCTCGAGGGAGTGGGTCTGGTGGAGATTTGTAACGACGCTTGGTAAGTTACTCGAGAACGAGCCTCAATTGGTCAAACTATCGACATGCCGAATAGCCTAAGCAAGCACGTGGAAAGACCTCTCGGGCTGTTCTGAAGATGGAATCCTCCGCAGTCCTGGGTATACAGAATCAGGTCACGTCAAATGCTCTGCCCGATGACTAAGGATTCAATCTGAAAGCAACGTCAGCAATACCAGTATAATATCGAGGCTGATATTCAACGAATGAGGTTTTTAAAGTGACATGACTTCATCAAAAGAGTATGTTAGATCTCAGATGAAGTCGAAGACGCCCTTGAAGTGATGAAGTACTGAGAACAAAAATCAGTCTATCGAAGAGGAAGGTCGCCATTCCGAGATCCTTTATCATAGCCAAGCTATGAATAAAATCACTGTGACTAGTGCATAGCGATATGACTACATGCTTTATATATATTGAGAAAGTGGTCTGACACGCATCAGTGCAAAACACTCTGACTTCGCTTCGGCCATTTGGCGCTATCGGTCAAGCCTGACCCACTATCCCCTTACATGTAGAATCGTGTTCTGCCAGCAATCCTTCTTCTCCCGACAGTGATGGGTCAGAGTATCCTTTGGAAAGCGAAAATGATATGCGTGATAGATGCCAGGCCCAGGCAGGATGTTTGCTCCGCCAAATCCAAGCCCTTTCGTAAGTCTAATTGCCGCCTTTTTTTCTTCTTTTTTTTCCAGAGAGGGATGACATAGGGGCTGGAAAAGCAAATCGGATTGGCGGGGCAATTACTATGAAGGGATTTGCAGTGTATGAGCGCTTTGCAGTTGTGGAAGGAGTAGATCGGATAGTTGTGGAATGTGTGTTCTTCCTATCTTGAGAACAAGGGACGGGAGGGTCTGGGGGATTGTGGATCTTTTGACGAGCTGTATCGGGAGGAGACGGATGAGATAAGAAGGCACTACGAAGAGGTCGTTATTGCATGGAGAAACGTAAAAGTAGGAAAGATGGTAAGCCGTATTTGGTGTTATATCACAGGCTGAGAGGAAGGTTGTGATTACTTACGCAGTTTGCCTAATTGACCTTATTCAAACATCTACAGACTCGGTCCATGCACTCCGACGTGTGGGAAAAGAGCAAATAGGCTACTATTCAGATACATTGTACAAGGACTTCAGGAATTCAACAAGCAAAGCTTTGAGATATAGTAATAGCGTTGACATGAATATTCCAAAAACTTTTTCCGGGGGGTATATATATTCGAACCAACCAAAAACCCAAATCCAGGAATAGCCAAGCAAGCTATCCCCTCAAAGACCTACCCAAGGTCATCTGGCCAGCAGATCTGGCCAAGTGAAATTGGCATTCCTAGCAAGGGCGTTATCCGTCGCGTCGTTGATCATAAACGCATTAGTCCCTTGCAAAGCCATGTGCGCCGTGATCGTTCTATACACTGTTTCCAGCGAGTCAGCACTCATCTGCACCGCCAAACTCGGAGTCATGGGACGAAGAACATGCAGGCTGCTTCTGTGCACCATCTTCGGCGCTTCGAGGGAGATCTGCGTGTCGGCGAACCAGTGCCACGCGCGCCAGAACTTGCGGTCGTATTTCGAATTCATCGTGACGTGCGTGCAGTAAGGCATGTGCGGGCAGTTCAGAGCGTGGAAGCGGTCGCACAGCGTGGTGCTCAAGTGCGTTGCGCTTTCCGGGTTGTGGCACGGTTCTGTCCGTGGTCGAAGAGGGTGGTGGTGGAGTTCAGGTGGGGGGTGGCTGGATATTACAAGGCAGGCGCACCAGTCGCTGTTGTAGCGATATGAGTCGTTCTTGTATAAATCGTCCAGTACGAGGACGTAATGGGAATCCAGAGCTTCGTAGCCTGGGATCTTGCTGGCGGCGTTGGGGATGTAGTGTAGGATTTCACCAGGCATCAGCATCTCAGGCATACAACCACTTGGGCAAACAGCTCCATGCGTTCCTTTCGATATGCTTCGTTGTAGTGTTGGGAGGTTCTTATTGCTGGCTTTCTGGTCCGTCCATAGGCGGGTTGGATTTGCCGTCCGCAGTGCGTAATCCACGTTATGATTTACTTGAGTCCATGGGTTCACTGATTCCCGAGTATACTCAGGCAACCCTGTATTCGTTCCGCCAGAATTAGACACGCTAGGCCACGTCATAATGTCAAGATCTCGGTATTGGAACAGTCTAGAATGGAAGCTGAAGCAGGAAGTAAGAGCGAGTAGTGGATCAAGAATGACACTACAAGATGTTGAGCAAATCGAAAGACAGACAGACGCATGTGAGATTAGGAGCCCGTGATAGTAGAGTAGGGTAATTAGAACGGCGATGGAGATGATATAAGTGAAATGGAATTGTAGAAGTCCATAGTCCCAATATCCAAATTCAGAGGCTAGACCTGAACAAGTGTGAAAGACAATTTCATTGTGCTTGAAATGTTCAGAAGTCGAAGAAGGATATTGCGGTATAGATCCCAGCCATCAGAAGCAACAACAAAGACAAGGACTGGTTTAGCACGTTCAACAACGTTAACAATACCATTGTGCCCATCAAAGGAGAATATATAATAAAGAAATGGTTCTCTTCTTGTTTGACCTAGAAATCGGAAGATCATAACATTCGAACAGTCGATCTAATTTTTCGAGATTTTTTCAAAAAAGACTGTCTGCACCAACCAAGCCACTAATCACTGTCGACCATACCGCTCAAGCCTACGCCATGTGCCGGCTATTCATATTAAGACATTCGAAGTGCGGGCACTTTTATCGTTACGAACCCGTCAATCAGTGCGAAGCTGGCTTCTCGTACGCTTTCAACAAGTGCCTCGCAGAGCACACGGCCTCTTATGATATTGGCAACACCATACCTCTCTTCGATCACCCGTACTGCATCAACTGTATCAAGCTTGGCAGCCGCAGAATCTATCTATCGGAGATGATACAGGAAATCCGGAAATACTATGCACGGCAAGAATCAGAAATCATTAGAGATGCAAAGCAACTGGGCCTGTCGTATAAGGAGATGAACAATGTGGTCATGGAATTGAGACTTAACCGCACAGAAGAGGTCAGAGCATTGCAAGTCAATTCCCGATTTGAGAACGCTTATGATTGCGCGAGCGAAGATCCAGTGGGATTGAACGCTCTTGGAAAACGCATTGCTTCTGTTCGGTTAGATAATTAATATGGAGACTGTTTATAGTGCATGAGTTGGCCATAAGGTGCACATAAATGATCATGGATGACTGGTGAAACTTTCCTGCAGAACACAACACTGCAAATGCTCTAGCACAATCACACATGGTGACAATGCCATTGTTAAAACAAAGAAAAGGTTGAAAGAGAAGAAGTGATATGCCCCAATGTACATATGAAAAGAAGAGGGTTGCCCTCGAGGTTTGCACATCGTTACCCACCTATCCAACAGACAACCGCCCCTTCTTCGGACCAACCATTAGACCAGTCGTTCTTCAGAATCTTCACTATAGTCTCCCCATCAACATAATGTGTCGGCTATGTTTGGTAATGTACTATGATTGCGGCCACGTACACCAATATTACCCTCTCAACCCCTGCGAAGCCGGTTTCAGGTTCGGGAAACCAGGTAGATGTCTTGCAGAGACTAGGGCTTCCCCGAGGGTCGCCGATGAGTATTGCCTTGAAAATCGACCGGACTGCCCAGTCTGTCTCGAGAACAGTATCCGCGATCGCTATGCCCTGGAACAAACACAGGTTGTCAAGGAGGCAAAATCCCATGGCCTTACCTATGCAGCAATAAAGCCGGATATTCAGGATATGCAATCGAGGATGACCAAGGAAATTAGCAAGCTGAAAAGAGAAAAAGCACAATTCGAAAATGATTGGACCACTGCGGGGAAGACACAGTGGACGGAAGGAATTAGGGAGGTGGTTTGGAACCGGGACACTCGAGAGCTTGTCGCTTTCGAACAATGCGGGCGCATGAGCAGCTGGGAACCCGATGACGACCCACGGATTGAATTATGGCTGGATTCTGTGGAGCATCCACGAATGCGTGGTAGGTAGTGAAGCAACATATAGATGAGCAAAGATGTAAGATGTACTCTTCAAATAAGGGAATGAATATGTGAAGCTGAACACGTGATATGCTGACTGTCCGAGCGAACGTCGCAAGGAGTAGTTTGAGTCATGATGACCGTTGGGTACGACAAGTTGGAAGGTCGACCCGTGGATGGAAAGGTGTCAAGCACGTGCCACAGGGTCCAGCCCTACGAGCCGAGTAGATCTCGGACCGAGGCTCGATAAGATAAGGGAGCGGGAAGTTATCATCCCCCCTGACAATTGATGCCCTCCCCCCCCTCATGCATGAGGCTGCCACTTATTCACCGAGCGAAGGGGCCTTATTCTTATTCCATCAGCCTCACCTATAAGAAGACCTCACTCGGAAAATCAGAAATCTCCCACTGCAGACACAAATAGCCGGAAATCACTACTGACAACAACAACATCCAATTGATCATACAGTACGTGAGTACTCTAGCCACAATGGCAGCGCCCCCCGAGAAAACGATCAAAGACCTCAATGGAGTATGGGTTATGGTACCGTAAAGCCTCGCATCGTGACCTTCCCCACCTGACAGATGTTCTAGAACAAAACGCTCTCGGACGACGTTGACGCAATCCTCCAAATCGTACATTCTCCCTTCTCCCTTCTCCCTTCTCCCTTCTCCATCCCAAGTTTCCCAAAGGTCCTCACCCCCCCCTTTCCAAACCCCCTCACTAACCCCCCCCTGCCCTGCCCTCATAGCAAAACATCGGCTGGTTCCTCCGCAAAGCCATTCGCCTCGCCACCGTCACCCTCACCATCTCCCAATACGAAGAAGGCGGCTTCACCCACATCGACATCCAACAAGTCGCCACGGGCGGCATCTCCAAGACCGAAGAACTGCGCACCCTCAACTGGGAATTCGGCGACCATTCCGACGCCATTTTCGGGAAAGTGCGGGGCCGGAGTCGGTGGGTGAAGCTGGGGGATTTGGAGGGAGATGAGTTTTTGAAGAAGGGGTGGGATGATTTGGAGGGGGAGCACATGCAGAGTTGGGTGGAGAGTGAGGAGAACAAGTGGACGGCTGAGCAGGTGGGTTCCCTTTTCCTTTTTGGGGGTTCGAGGAGAAGGGAGAGCGGGATGGGGTTTGGGTTAGAGGACTTGGCTGATAAGTGCCTTCTAGATTTGGGGATTCGAGCTCTTCGATGGGAAGAGGTATCATTGCCGGCATATCATAGTGCGTTCGACCAAGGACAAAGATCAGTGGAAGCAGGCCAGGCTCGTGTATGATTACAAGGGCTCCGATTGACGTTGAACGGTAGATGTTTGGCCATTTCTGCTGAGGGATACGGTATTGATATTGGCGATATTGTGGCATTTCGGGTGATGTCTTAGAAGATATGGCGCCATGTGTGATGGGATACGATATTTTCAGATGCATAGTCAGATGTGTAACGTACTCTACATTACTTTCTGTCTCTCATTCATCCTACACTAGAGCCTGAAAATCGCTCCTCGCGCGGCAACTGCATCACTTCCACCACTCCCCTCTCTCTCTCTATCCTATTGACTCTATATTACATAGATGCGCAAATAATTTAAATCGAGCAAACTCGGTCTGGAAAAAGGAGATTTCAAAGAAATGTGCAAAGAAACAAAGACAAGGTCATCGCTGTGTGAAAACGTCACACAGGTTTTAAAACAGTTTCAGTGCCTGCTTGGAAGCGATAAAGGAAGGCCATCGGAGGAAGTGTTCGATGGTATGAAAACATGGAGGCTTGAAATTTCTAGAGATATGTAGGTTGCTGTCATACAGTCTTTTCGTGGTCCCTGGGTGCTGAGCGCGTTGTGGGCAATGTGTCAAATGACGACGGAGCAACCGTGGGCAGGGCAGGGCAGCGCTTGAATATCAACCATTGAATACGTTCATCAACTAGCAGTGTGTCCGATCTTTAGGGTATCTTGTCACAAGCCGACCACTACCCTTCGCCCGCTCGTAGAATGGCTACTTCTGAGAGAGTCCTCTTGCTCTAGCCCACAATTTGCATTCGGTCCTCAAGCTCCTTCACCCACCCTTCTACCATCTTCGTATTTCTAGTCGTCGTTTGCTCCCCATGCTCCATTGCCTTCTCGACCTTTTCTAACCCTTCTTTCCAGCCCTTGATCTCTTCTACCATAGCCTCTTGATGGGCTTCTACCCTCGCTAGGCTCTGACTGGCGGTCGCCGCGTCAGCATGAATGTAGCGAAGGGACCTAAGCCGGTCCAGGAGAGACGGCAGCAAGGGAGTGAGGGATTCAATTGTAGCAAGCGTCCCATAGAGCGCATTGATTTTGGAGCTTTGCTCGAAGTGGTCGATAATCTTATCACTCATCGCCTCTCCCGCCGTACCATGGGAGGTTCTATCTGTTTGGGGAATGAACTCCATTAATTCATCTTGGGCAGCCTTAGCAGACTTGCGAGCTTCGTCTAGTTTCTCTGCATCCTGTGTCAGCTGCCTTACTCTGCGGCTGACTGAATCTAAGGAGAGTTCTGTAGAGGATGACAGTGAAGACATCTGTTTGTCCAGAGTATCCAGGGTTGGGATCACGGCTTTGGCGGGTGACAGTTCCTGGGAAGCTAGCGGGATAGCTTCGACTCCTAATACTGTCTCCAGCATGGCCAGGCGAGCATCAAAGTCTGCTACTTTGGCAAGTGTATTGTTCTGTTGATACTTTGGAGCGTAAGTTATTGTATAAGCGGGCTTTTCCTGGGGTTGCCGGACAGCTTCGATTGTAGAATTGTGTGATTCATACGTCCCTGAAGCCGTGGCAAGCTTTCTCGCTAATCGGCTTGCTGCGCCATTACTAGAGTCGCCATCAGATATGTGGATATCGTCCAGCACTAGACCCAGGGCATCCAGAGAAGCTTCTTCCTTTTCCGACGTTGGCATTGAGTCGTCTTCCTTGCCGGATTTTCTCCTCTTATATTCATCCTTCAGCTCAGTCACCTCTCTGCATAATCTCGCAAGCTTTCTTTCTACGCTTTCGTCATCATCATCGCTAAAACCGTCCGGTTCTTGGGTTCCCCCATACTCCTTTCGTTTACTTCTGCCCGAAGCATGGTAGGATTTTCGTTTGCCAGAGATTCGACTCGTGAATCTTGAATCTCCTCCATCGGCATCAGGAGATATAAAATGGGTTCGAGCTTCGTCGGGATCAAGTCGCCGCCGGCTTATGCCAGTGGTTTCATCCTCGCCTGGTTCATTGTATGATGAGGCGGCGGACTCTGAGCGGGGGGCAGTCGATGTCTAAGGTTTTCCACAAATTCAGAACACCGCTACAATTGAGAGCCGAAATACTCACTGGGAGAGTGGAAGTATCATCTGTGAGCTCTGGGGTCTCGTAGATGTCCGGGGCAGCATCCTAAAAATAGTGAGTGCTCATTCAAGCGTAGTCTGCTACGGAAATCTCTCACATACGAGATCTGGCAGTGCAGCGTATTTTCGACCACTAGACATCTTTCCTTCGCAATACTCCTACACATAAACTAAAGTCAATATTGATAGCTCGCAGGATTGTTCGGACGCGACGCAAGCGTGGCAAGGTTACAGTATTGTAGGCTCGCACACGTAAGTAGGCTGTCGGATGTATTTTACTCTACTGAATCTGATAATAGGTAACGGCAACCGGCATCTTTTCGCAAAGATTATGAAGCACATTTAATCGTCCATGCATGCCATAGTATGTTCATCGATGATTTGTCTCTTCCGAATACCTAACTGTTGCAAAAGCCAGGCGCAAAATGATCTTGTTATGTCTGCATGCAGTGGTATGGCTTCGTCCTGATCTCTTATCTCTTCCATTCGTTCAAGCTTTTCTGATTGTACTAATATCTACACCATATCATTTGTCTCGCAGTACCCTACTTATTGTACAAGCGAATTATTCTGATATGTACTACCTTACTTGTTTTCTTCAGCGTCTAGATTCTCTGTTTCCCATTACCAATCTACATCAATAGCCTTCGGTACCACGGACATAAGGTACCATCGACCCGCAAAGGCTATCTATCCATCCCCGCATACCCCTCCTCTGTCATATAAACATTATGTTCTGGGACTCGAATACTTTACGTCTTCTCTTTCATCCCTATCAACAACCAATTGGCCTTCGAAGAAAGCGAAAGGAGCCCAATAGCAAAGATGGCCGACGATGACATCCAGCCCAAGTCTCACCCGTCCCTAAATCTCGACACCTCCAAGTCGAATAGCGTCGAGGTCCACATCATTAATACTACGACAGACATTGTGGTACCGGCCAAGGCTTTTGTGCAACCAGTTCAGCAGGGCCATGAGACCATGAACATGCCCACCTTTTCCTTCCTCGTAGAGCACAAGAAGCTGGGAAAGACCATCCTCTTTGATCTTGGGTGCAGGAAAGATTGGTGGAATCTCTCCCCCGCTGCAGCGGCATCGATAAAGAATGGAATTCCCGGCTTGAACGTCAAAAAGGATGTGAGCGAGATCCTCAAAGATGGCGGCTTCGACATTAGCAGGGTCAATGGCATTGTCTGGAGTCACTGGCATTGGGATCATACCGGAAATCCTTCCTTATTCCCGAAATCTGCCGACGTGATTGTAGGACCAGGTTTCAAGAAGGCTTTCCTACCGGCTTACCCTGCCGGCAAAGAGTCGCCAGTGCTTGAGTCTGATTTCGAGTACGCTCCAGTATATTTCGAAGTCATCTTCATCCATAGTCCCAATACTATACTTTCTGTTCTCGACTTGTCTCTTCCATTTTGTAGCCATTTCTCGTTTGGAACTCGAATGATTTGCTGACTCCACCATACAGAGGTCGGAATGTAGTTGAGATCGAGTTCGACAGCAACAACAAAGTTGGCCAATACCCGTCCTATGATTTTTTCGGCGATGGCAGCTTTTACATACTGGACGTGCCTGGTGTAGGTTCTCCACCACAATCCTATATTGATGCGTGATTGCTAACGGAAACATCGATTCACGCAGCACGCTGTTGGGCATATCTCCGGCTTAGCTCGCACCGGGCCCAACACATTTGTCTTTATGGGCGGCGATGTCTGTCATTTTGGTGGCTCCTTCCGGCCGACCCCATACGCGCCCCTCCCTGCAATAATACCCTCGGGTACCCCTCTTGACACCCACCGTTTTCGCATGCCCTGCCCCTGCACCGTTTTCACGGCCTGCCACCGCGACCCGGAGCACGCGCGCACCAAACCCTTCTATCAGGTCACCCAAGAGCCTGGAGGCTGGTATATCGATCCCCCTGTCGCACAAAGGAGCGTGGATCGCTTGGAAGAATTCGATGCAGATGAGAATGTGTTTGTGTGTGTGGCGCACGATGGAGGCTTATTGGACGTTTGTGACTGGTTTCCGAAGGGGAACATCAACGGATGGAAGGAGAAAGGTTGGAAACAGACAAGTCAATGGGGGTTCCTGAACGAACTGCCCATTGATGGAAAGCCCGGGAGGCCAAGGCTCACGCCAGGGTTGATGAAGGATGGCAAGGTTGTTAACAAGGATGAAGTGTAAATCTGACGAGTTCAGAAGAGATTATCCCCGTAGAGGGTTAGGGATGCATGTACATTTACGGAATAGTTCGTAAGGTATAGAGCATATACTTGAAGTCTTGTCGGTGAAAAACCTTGCGCTCTGCAGGGGGGCCTCATTGCTTCAGATAAGCCCTACCGCAAGGCTTATCGAGCTAGCACGACTGGCTCTGCGCGTATCAGTACTTTGAGGCTAATCGCAAATGTTTGGAAACATTGGTTTGAAACAGGTAAGGTAAGGTCCCTGTTTTTTTTGCATCGCCGCGCTTCTGTCGGCCGGCATACCTTATCTTAAAACCACGCCCAGCAACCCATGGTGCTACCTACAAGGCTACAAGTAAGCTCAGGCTGATTGCCATGTTCCATCGTTACCTTAATGGTGTTTTGAGCTTTCGGGAGCCACATCACAGCTCGTGAAGCTATAATCTTGACAAAGTTGCACCTACACTTCTTTGATATCCTTTCTCCAAGCAAAGCTGGAGAAGCTGCCATGAACGTTAATTCAATGCTCACCTTCTGCATTATAGACTGCTCTCATTAGGCTTACCCTCACTTCTTCACATATATAACGTGCTATGGGCATCCCCCGCTCTGATCTCGCCACCTCGAAGTAGCCCTTCGCCATCCGTACCGACTGCATCACCCCTTAACGGACAACCTTGTACGTGAAGCAAGACCGCAAATGGTCGAACGGCGACTTCACCGCCAAGAACGCCGACGGCGCTGTCATCCTATCCTGCAACGGAAAATTATGGCCCAACAGTGTGCGCAGGGAATTTGTAGACTGGTCGGGCCTACCTTTGTTTAGCCTGCGTAGTTCCTGGTTCTTCATGTCCAAGGCATGGCGCGTGCAATTGCCGGGTGATGGGCAGATGGTCACGGCAGTGCGCCTATGATGGTCATTGGGAAAGGTAAAGCTGGACTGCACGTTTAACAACGCGGCACCGGACGGTGAGGACCAGGAAATTACACTGGAAGTGCGCGGGCAGGATTCTCAGACTTTGGTGGCTCACGTTAGTCATGGGGAGAGTAAAGTAGCTTCTGTGAGGAGGATGTTTGACAATAGAGGCAACGGGGCAAGTTGGATTTTCAGGCCAGAGTATGAGGTCGATGTGGCGGAAGTGATGGATATGGCGTTGGTGAGTTATCCGCATATACTGGTCGACAAGGAAGGGTGCAACTTCGAGAACGTTTATCCTCCTAATAGATATTATAGATTGCAGTCACTGTCATTATCATGGCCAATCTAATCAGACAAGGTGGGATACTGTACCCGCTAAGAAATAGAAGGTCTGGCCGGTGTGAAAGGTCTCCGGTAGAAACAAGGATATTGGGATGCAGAGAGATAGATTTTCTAATTCAGTTGGAAAGCCATTGTTGCAATAATCAGCCACTTGAATGGTAGGAACCTTGGCACTACCGCGAAATCCAGTGCCGTGAAAGTCAAGGCTTCAAAGGTAGCAGCGTGAAGGGGTCGAAATTGGATTCAACTTTCCGAGAATGACTTCAATCCTTGTGTCTTCAACCGTGAATGCGTCTCATCTCGTCAACGTCAGACTTATGTTATCAAATGGGGCAGTGGGCTCAGTACTTGTGATGCATGACAGCTTTCCAAGCACAATTCCCCACTCATCGCTTTCAAAGGACCAAGAAAATGAAAGGAGAAAGGTGTAGAAGGTTTGAAAGCAATCATAGGTTGATAGAGAGGAAACCTCGAACGTCGCACGACATGCTACTGCAACTGAGTTAACCTCAGTCACTCGCTTCATTCTTGCTTTTACGTTTCACTCTGATTTCAACCATGTAAATGGTTGAGGTTTGAGAAGCTCTGCGGCTGTCTTTCTCTCCTCGGGTACATACCTACTTTGTAGTAGTACATACCATCCTACGTAGTCCACACAATACATCACCCATATCAATTACCTTAGTCGAAAGCAGCCGGTTTAGGCTTCCCGCATGCTGCGTGGCTGTCTTAAAAATTACCGATCAATAGAATACCGTTAGGCCAATCCGTATTCTCAGTTTCGGAAAATAATACATCGGACGCGTTCTCACCTACACGTAAAGTATGCGCGTCGTCTCGGGAGTTGGACCTTATACTGAAGTTGCTCTTCCTGATTTACAAATGACTCTTTTGAATCCTCCTCTCTGCCTCTTCGATCTCGAACATGTCTATGAGGCCACTGACCTCGGTCTAGGTCCGATCCCCTTTATGGAGGTCTAGCTATCGATTGCCCAGAGGCCAATGATAAAAGCCAATCGTTGGCTGTTTGGATTGCGTTTAGATGGAAAGCAGTGGAGAAGAGAGCTTTAGAGAAGAGCATGGCGGAAAATTGACATGGATGGATTCAGATGACGAAGAGCCTGTACAACAAGCAAGTAAACGCCGAAGACTCAACAATCTCCAAGGAGAAAAAGTCGTTGACGGCAGCGATGGCGAACGCGATACTTTCGATTCAAGGTCTACTAGCAGTTCAGATGTACCGGTTACCCCATCTTCGGATGTACCGGACTCTCAGAACGAAAAGTCCAAGCAGAACGAAAAGTCCAAGGAGACGGAGGCACCTGAGACCAAAAAGTCGAAGTACAGAATTCATATCCCTAAGAACTCAGAAATACCAAAAGATGCCTTTTACACTCAACCGCCACAAAGGTCTTCAAGTCCCTATCGAATCGATGAATTCGTTTGGCAAAAGCCGAAGAAGCCACCTCCACCCTCACCCCCCGAACTGAGAAGCCCAGTCGCGCTGGGACAAGCTACGAGATCTGTACATGATAGACTGCCCGTTGCTGAGCAACAGCGCAATGAACCCCAAGACGGCCTATCTCCACCTTTGGATCACCTTGACAAAGCTGAGCTGCCGTTGGACGGCGAAGAAGCTCATGCTGGTTTTCAACTCGCCGATCATGATTTCGAGGTTGAGGAAGCAAAGGACAGTTTGGAGTATGCAATGAGTCAAAGCTATGAGGATGTGCTTGCTGATCTACCTTCGGATGCATTCTCATCACCATCTCCGCCTTCTCTAGGCATGTTGGACGAGGCAATGCCTGTAACTTCACAACAGGAGAACGGCCAAGACTGGTCGGCTCAATCTACTCAACGTCGACCCGTTGCTCCGCAGACAAACCTTCGTCAGACGACTCTCTTCGGGACCCAAGCTCAAGAGGTTTCGACACAATCTAACAGAAAGTGCAACTGGCCCCCTGCGAACCGAGATGAGCCCGTAACGCACCACAAGCTAGACCAGGAGGCTATGAAAACATGGGTTTTCCCAATGAATCTTGGCGGTATTCGGGACTACCAGTACAGTATCGTTGCCCGAGGACTTTACCACAATCTGCTCGTCGCACTACCAACTGGTCTGGGCAAAACCTTCATTGCCGCAACGATAATGCTCAACTGGTTTCGATGGACTACGGATGCGCAGATAGTCTTTGTTGCACCTACAAGACCCCTGGTATCGCAACAAGTCAAAGCATGCTTCGATATTGCCGGCATTCCTCGATCGGCAACTACGATGCTTACTGGGGGTATATCTCCTGGACTTCGTGCCGAAGAGTGGCTGAGTAAGAGGGTCTTCTTCATGACACCGCAAACTATCATAAACGATCTGAAAACCGGCATCTGTGACCCTAAGAGACTCGTACTTCTCGTCGTTGACGAAGCCCATCGTGCAACAGGTGCCTACGCATACGTCGAAGTGGTCAAATTCCTTCAACGCTTTAACACGAGCTTTCGTGTCCTTGCCCTGACTGCGACGCCCGGAGCCGATATCGAGAAAGTGCAGGAAGTCATTGATGGACTTGGTATATCAAGAATAGAGATCAGAACAGAGGAGTCCATCGATATCCGTCACTACGTGTACTCTCGGAAGATCGAGACGGTACTTTTCGACAATTCAGATGAGATGGTCATGGTCATGGAACTCTTTGCAAGGGCTCTGCAACCTAATCTGGACAAGCTAAATGGCATGAATGTTTATTGGGCCAAGGACCCGATGACTCTGACTCCTTATGGATGCAATCAGGCCAGGATGAGGTGGATGCAAGAAGCAGGTAAAAAGACCAACATGGGAGTCAAAAGTATGGTCAACACTATATTTAGCTTACTTGCCAGCCTGGCACACGGAATTGAGCTACTTAAGTTTCACGGCATTGGTCCCTTCTACCATAAGGTTTTGGCATTTCGAAACGAAACCCAAGCTGGTGGTGAGAAAGGAAGCAAATATCGAAGGCAAATAAACGATTCCGAGCCTTTTCGGACGATGATGACAAGAGTTCAAGCGTGGATAAACAACCCTGATTTTGTCGGTCACCCGAAGCTAGAGTACCTGCAAAGCGTTGTTCTCAACCACTTTCTCGACGCTGGTGACGGTAAAGGAGCATCTGCCCCTTCTAGCACTAGAATCATGGTCTTCGCGCACTATCGGGACAGTGCAGAAGAGATTGTGAGGGTACTGAAGCGGAACGATCCAATGGTGCGACCTAGTGTTTTTGTTGGTCAGGCCGACTCAAAAAATTCATGCGGAATGGACCAAAAGAAACAACTCGAAGTTATCGAAAAGTTCAAGCAAGGGATATATAACACCCTGGTTGCCACTTCCATCGGTGAAGAAGGTTTAGACATAGGAGAAGTCGACCTGATTGTTTGCTACGATGCTTCTGCTTCTCCTATCAGGATGTTGCAGCGCATGGGCCGTACAGGAAGGAAACGAGCGGGTAACATCGTCGTCACCTTGATGAAGGGCAAAGAAGAAAACAATTTCGTCAAGGCAAAAGACAACTATGAAAAGATGCAGCAGGAAATCTCCACTGGGACGCGGTTTACTTTCCATGACGAGCAAAACCGACGCATTGTTCCTAAAGACGTGCAGCCAGTCGTTGATAAGAGAGTCATTGATATTCCCCCAGAAAACACTCAGCCGGATCTGCCCGAACCGAAAAGAAAGGGCAGGGCACCAAAGCGACCGCCAAAAAAATTCCATATGCCTGACGGTGTACGTACTGGCTTTGTAAGAGCATCTCGAGCCGATGAGTCTGGAGCCAGCGAAGTGGACAATGTTCCTGCAAGCCCCCCATTAATACGTGCGAAGACACCGACGTTGGAGCCAATACCTTCGCTAGAAGAGGTGCTCCTTACTGCTGCCGAAGAAAGGGAATTCGAGCGGACTTATCTCGATGTCAAAGGCGACACCCCACAAGTCGTCGAAGTACCAAGACTCGATGCGTTCCCGAAGCTGCAGCTATCTCTACGTCGCACCAAACATGTCATACATGGGAGAGCAACAAAGCGGACTGTCAGTGTGCTGAGCACCATGCGTTCCATGACGGAAACAATGGCTGAGCAGTATGAGGAAAACCTCCATCCAGGAGATAGATCGGAGTGTATAGCTCAAGCTGAGCAGCGGGTTGCTTATTTCAGGAGCCCGACTATTCGTACAGGTCGAGAAGATGTTTCCGGCCCTACATGTTCGCCAGCATTTACTGCCAGGAAGGAACCCTGTAAAAGTCTGCTTGGTGCAGCGACTACTCCTTGCATTGATATCAGCTCTTCTGGTGATGTGGCCATTGACGAGAATCTCAGTGATGTGACCAAAAACGCTATAGGCAACAATCGTCGCCCAGCTCCTTCAAACTCTTCACCCCTTCCTTTGCTCAAATCTAGCAAACCACTGCCATTCTACCAGCCGTCGAAGAAGCCTTACGCTGCGGACTCCGACTCTGGTGAAGATCTTCCCGACTTCACTACCTTGATGAAGAAGGGAGGTTTTACTTCTGCT
>JAABUH010002228.1_pt1 | contig 19028 bp, 18 predicted proteins | sample 5559121 | NCBI WGS metagenome assembly JAABUH01 (sample SAMN10711871, study PRJNA513364) | rock metagenome | isolation source: Antarctica rocks | place: Antarctica: Victoria Land, Battleship Promontory nord | collected 2015-12-28
TATCAAGAAGCAATCCTGCACCTGAAGCAATCCTTGCACCTGCTGGGACCGGTCAAACCGTTCAATGTTCGGCAAGGAGGGCCATCAAACGTCATGCAGATTGCTCAGAGCGCATTCAGTAGTCACTCCATCCTCGGCGACTCGCTCGTTAAGATAGGGCGATATGAAGAGGCTGAATTCCACTACCGCCGAGCATTGCAGTTTGATCCTGATGCTGATTGGGTGCTGCTCGGCATAGGCAACGCTATGAACGGGGAGGGCAAGCGATTCCAGGCGAGAGCGGCGTGGCAAAAGATCATCTCCCACAGCCCCAGCCAGACGTTTTACACCAAACAAGCCCGTCTGAAGTTAGAAAAGTATCCGGCAGCACCATGACTATTGACACAGACTATTTGACCGAGTTTCTTATCGGCCTGCTGAACACGCCCAGCCCGACGGGGGATGCGGAGCGGGGGATCGCCTACACTGAGGCCGCTCTGCGCGAGTTGGGCTTGACGACGCGGCGGACGGTGAAGGGCACCCTGGTCGCCACTTTGGAAGGCCGGTCGGTTGCAGAGCCGCGCGCCGTGACGGCCCATGTGGACACGCTGGGGGCGATGGTCAAGGAGGTCAAGGCGAACGGGCGGCTCGCCCTGACGCAGATCGGCGGCTACCCGTGGAACGCCATCGAGGGCGAGGGCGTCACGATTGCCACGGAAGGGCAGGGGACTTACCGGGGCAGCGTGCAGCTTAACAAGGCGTCCTCCCATGTGCATGGCCCGGCGGTGGGGGAGACGAAGCGCGAGGCGTCGTCGCTGGAAGTGCGGATTGATGCGCGGACGAGCAGCGCTGGGGAGACGCGGGCGCTGGGAATCGCGGTCGGTGATTTCGTGTATCTCGATCCCCGCGTTGAAACGGTCAATGGCTTCATCCGCAGCCGGCATCTGGACGACAAAGCCAGCGTCGCCTGCATCGTGGCCGCCGTCAAGGCCATGCAGGAAGCGGGCGAGGTGCCTGCCCAGCGGACGACGCTTCACATCAGCAACTATGAAGAGGTCGGGCATGGCGCGGCGGGTGGCTTCCCGCCGGACATTGTGGAACTACTGACCGTGGACATGGCGGCCATCGGGGAGGGGCAGGCGTCGGACGAGTTCCACTGCACGCTCTGCGTCAAGGACAGCGGCGGGCCGTACCACATTGACTTTGGTCGTAACCTGCGGCGGCTGGCCCACGAGCAGGGGGTCACGTTGCGGACGGACATCTACCCCTATTACGGCTCCGATGGCGAGGCACTGTGGCGGGCTGGCGCGGATGTCCGCGTGGCCTTGATCGGGCCGGGCGTGGACGCCTCCCACTCGTATGAGCGGACGCACCAGGACGCTCTGAGTGACACCGCCAAACTAATTGGGTATTATCTACTGTCGGAATGACAGACGAACACACATAAGGAGAACAGGATGGCCGATACGTTTGAATACAAGATCATTGTCAGCGACTCGGATGATGAGACCGACGAGGAAACCCTGAACCAGCATGGCGGGCAGGGCTGGGAGCTAGTCAACGCCGTGGCGGATGTCCGCGCGAATGACGAGGCGGACGAGGGCGAGGAAGACGAGAACGTCCCCGTCACCGTCTTCTACTTCAAGCGGCGAAAGGCTTAAAATCTCTTCCCCTCTCCCCGTGGGGGAGGGGCAGGGGAGGGTCTCCTATGGCTATTTTAGTTGACAAGAACACCAAAGTCATCGTCCAGGGCATCACCGGCCGCGAGGGCGAGTTCCACACAACGCAGATGATCGAATACGGGACACAGGTCGTCGGCGGCGTCACGCCCGGCAAGGGCGGGATGACCGTCCAGGGCGTCCCCGTCTTCGACACCGTCCGCGCGGCCAAAGATGCGACGGGGGCGGACGCGACCTGCATCTTCGTCCCCGCGCGCGGGGCCGCCGACGGCATCATGGAGGCCGTAGACGCCGGCATTGACTTCATCGTCTGCATCACCGAGGGCATCCCCATCGAGGACGAGATCAAGGCCGTCAACGTCGTGAAATACTCGAAGTCCCGCCTGCTCGGCCCGAATTGCCCCGGCATCCTGACCGTCGGCGGCGCGAAGATCGGCATCATCCCCGCCTCCATGTTCATGCCCGGCCCGGTCGGCATTGTTTCCCGCTCTGGCACCCTGACCTACGAATCCGTGGATGCCCTGACCCGCGCGGGCCTGGGGCAGACGACGTGCGTAGGCGTCGGCGGCGACCCCATGCCTGGCACGCGCTTCATTGACGTCCTGCCGCTGTTCGAGGCGGACTCCGAGACCAAAGCCGTCGTCATGTGCGGCGAGGTCGGCGGGTCCGATGAAGAGATCGCCGCCGAGTACATCAAGACCATGACCAAGCCCGTCATCGGCTTCATCGCCGGCCTGACCGCCCCGCCCGGCAAGCGCATGGGCCACGCGGGGGCGATCATCTCCGGCACGTCCGGCGGCCCGCAGGCCAAAGTGGACGCCCTCAAAGCCGCCGGCGTCCGCGTCGCCGAAACCACGGCGGACATCCCCGGCCTGGTCAAGCAGGCATTGGGCGCATGACGGTCCGCGAACAGGAAGAACTGATTCGTCGATTGCCCATTGAGACTGCGGTTGCTTGGAATGCGGAGGGGGTGGCGATCCTCAAAAAATCAGGCGAGAAGGATCGGATCGTTTTCACGGATGAGGAACTTGTTCTACTTCAGGGTACGGTTTTTACGCACAACCATCCGAGTGGACTTGCATTCCTAAAAAACGATCCGCGTTCTTTCGGAAACTCCTTCTCGCAGGCGGACTTGCGACTTGCGTGCTGTGTTTCTCTGACTGAACTGCGGGCAGTAACGCCGAGGTTGCGCTTTTTGCTCAAGCCCTCGTCTGCTGGTTGGGACACGACGTACTGGGAGCAGGTTTTAGAACCAATTTATCTTGGACACAAAGCCGATGTAACAAGGGAGATTCTCAGCGCCCTCAAACTCGGCAAGCTGCGTAAGCCAGTAGCGGAAGCGATGCATTTTCACGAAATATGCCGACGCACTGCTCTTGAAGCGGGCCTCAACTATCAGCGAGAGGAAAATTAATGCCTTTTGTTTTAGATGATACAGAAGTCAACATGCCAGTTTATGAAGACCTGGTACATCCTGTGAGAATGCGTAGGCCACGACAAACGGCTCTTGCTCTGCGAGTTCGACGGCTGGAAGCAATTATCGCACGGCTTCAAGAGCAGATACCTCAGACTATGCCGGCTACCTTGGATAATCGGGTACAAACCGTGATTGACTACAAACAGATTAAGCCCAATGTTGCCAAGGCTAAACCCCGCGTAGGCAGGTAAAAGCCGCAGGGTTGTCTAGTTTCGCAGGCTTTTGTCCTCCGCCTTGAGCAGCTTGCTGTGGTGGCGGCTGTAGCCGAAGTAGACGATGAAGCCGATGAGCAGCCAGACGACCAGGCGTATCTGTGTGTCCCCCGGCAGGCCGGAGATGAGGTAGAGGCAGGCCAGGATGCCGGCGACTGGGACGAACGGGACGCCGGGGCAACGGAAGGGGCGCGTCAATTCCGGCTGGGTGCGGCGCAGGTACAGCACCCCGGCGCAAACGAGGATGAAGGCGAACAGCGTACCGATGCTGACCAGTTCGCCGAGCAGAGCCAGCGGGACGAAAGCGGCGACGAGGCTGACGAGGATGCCGAGCAGCCAGGTGGCCGCCACCGGCGTCTGGAAGCGCGGGTGCAGGCGGCTGAAGACGGAGGGGAGAAGGCCGTCGCCCGCCATCGTGTAGAAAATGCGCGTTTGGCCGTACATCAAGACCAGCATGACGGAACTCAGTCCGGCGATGACGCCGACCTTGACGACCTCGATCAGCCATGGCAGCCCGGTCGCGCCCACGCCGACGGAGATCGGATCGGGCACGTTCAGTGTCTTGAACGGGACCAGCCCCGTCAGGACGCCCGCCACGGCGATGTAAAGCAGGGTGCAGACGAAGAGGGAGCCGAGGATGCCGACGGGCATGTCCTTCTGCGGGTTCTTCGCCTCCTGCGCCGCTGTCGAAACAGCGTCAAAGCCGATGTAGGCGAAGAAGATGACGCCTGCGCCGCGCAGGACGCCGCTCCACCCATACTGCCCGAAGTGGCCTGTGTTGAGCGGCAGGAATGGGTGCCAGTTGGCAGGGTGCAGGTGGCTGACGCCGAAGGCGAGAAACAGGGCGATCACACACAGCTTGACGGCGACCATCCCTGCGTTAAGGTTGGTGGACTCCTTGACCCCGGACGCCAGCAGGGCGGTCACGCCCAGCACGCCAACCAGAGCGACCGGATTGAAGCCATGCGGTGCGGGCAGAGTTAGCCCCAGATCGTGGAGAAAGCTCGAAACATAGCCGGCCCATCCGACCGCCACAGTCGCCGTACCCAGCGCGTATTCCAGCACCAGGTCCCAGCCGATGATCCAGGCCACCAATTCGCCTAATGTCGCATACGAGTAGGTGTAGGCGCTCCCGGCGATGGGGATCAGGGCCGCGAACTCGGCGTAGCACAGCCCGGCGAAGGCGCAGGTGATGCCGCCGAGCACGAAGGACAGCATGATTGCCGGCCCGGCATATTGCGCCGCCGCGTGCCCCGTCAGGACAAATATCCCCGCGCCAATGATGGCGCCCACGCCCAGCGCCAGTAGGTGCCACGGCCCCAATGTGCGTTTCAGGGTTGTCCCGTCCGTCTTCTCCGTCTGTAGATCGGCCACGCTCTTTTTCGCGAAGTAGCGGCTTGTGCTCATGTGTCCCCCTGCTTGCGGTTGATGCCCCAGTGTACCCCGTTTTCACGTCTCATTTTAACGCTTCCGTGGGCGACATCGCCTCCACAAAGGCGCGCACGGCGGCGCGGCGAGCCTTCGTCTTTTTGAGCAGCAGCCCGGTCGGGCGCGCGAACGCATCGGCGGACACCAGGGATAGCACCGTCAGCGTCCCCAATCGCTCCTCCTGACGCACCGTGTCAACTGGCAGAATGCTGACGCCGCTGCCGATCTCCACCAGGTTCTTGATGGTTTCGATGTTGTCAAACGTCGTCACCATCTTGACGCGCGCCCCCGCCGCCCGCAGCCGGTTATCTACCAGCCGCCGGGTCGGGATGTCGTCCGCGAAGCCGATAAACGCCAGCCCGTCGAGCTGACGCAGCCGCACTTTTTGCTCCCGCGCCAGCGGGTGTTCGGGGGCGCAGATGACGACCATCTCCTCCTCAGCGAACGGCACCACTTCCAAATCACGCTTCGCTATTGGACAGGCCACGATCCCGACATCCAGCGCCCCAGAGACCACATCGTCATAAACCTTATCGGTCTGCTCGTATTCCAGATGAACGTTGACGCGCGGGTGGGCAGCCAGGAACGGCTTTAGACGGGGCGGGAGCGCGTGCAGGCCAACCGAGTAGACTGTCGCCACCCGCACCGTGCCGGCGATCTCATCGGACAACTGGCGCATTTCCACATCCAAGGCTCCCGCGCGCTGCAAAACCTCGCGCGCCCCACGATAGAGCGTTTCCCCCGCCGCCGTCGCCGTCACCCGGCCGCGTCCCTGTCCGCGGTCCAGCAATGTCTGCCCGTACTCGCGTTCCAGCGCGCGCAGCCGTTGGCTGACGGCAGACTGCGAGACGAAGTTCTTTTCCGCCGCCCGCGAAAAGCTGGCATTCTCCACGAGATCAACAAATATTTGCAGACTGTCCAGGTTTATCATAAGATAGGCTTATCATACCCGCAAAAATAAATCATTTTACTCTTTTGTGGGCGCTGGGTATACTGTCCCTGTCACTTGATGGTGAAAGGGTTTCTCATGGCAGTCGCAACACCGGAGCAAAAAACGGCAGGGAACAACGAGACGAGCAACCAGAAGGGGCGTCTGCACGACCCCTATCTCTGGCACCGGCTGCACTCCGCCTCCGGCATCTTTCCCATCGGCTTCTTTCTTCTTCAGCACCTCCTCGCCAACTCCTACGCCCTGCGCGGGGCGGGGGCCTACAACACGGTCATCAAGGTCTACGGTGGCCTGCCGTTTGTCGCCGTGCTGGAAATCGCGCTGATCTATGTGCCGATCCTGTACCACTCGATCTACGGCGTCTGGATCACGGCCTACGGTCAGGCGAATTTGGGCAAATACAAATATGGCCGCAACTGGATGTATTTTTTGCAGCGCGTCAGCGGTTTGATTGCGTTTTTCTACATCGGCTACCATGTCTGGAACACCAGCCTGCAAAAGTATATTTTGCTCTGGCAGCACAATCCTGACCCCGAATCGGCGATCCGCTACGGGGCGATGGCCGCGCAGATGGCCGACCCGCTGCACTTCGCGATCCAGGCGGTCGGTATCGTCGCGACAGTGTTCCACTTCACCAACGGCCTGTGGAACTTCTGCATCCGCTGGGGCATCACGATCTCCGCCCATTCCCAGCGGCTGAACCAGTACGCCTGCTGGGGGTTGTTCTTCGTCTTCGCCGGCATGGGCCTGTGGAGCATCGCGCACCTGCGTGCCGACGGCCTGCGCGGCACGGACACGACCTCGCCCGCCGTCAACATCATGCGGCATTAACCGGAGGAGACAAACGATGGCAATAGCAGAGCGTGAGGTCGTGCCGCAGACACAAAAGCGGCTTTACACGGAGGAAGAGTACCTCGCCCTGGAAGAAGCAGTGGAGGGAAAGTCCGAGTACATTCATGGAGAGATATGCCCTATGTCCGGCGGAACGGATTATCATGGTGCCCTTGCGATGCGTCTTGGCTCTGCGCTCATCATCGCTCTGAAGGGACGCGGCTGCCTGGTCATGTCTTCCGATGTGAAAGTTCGCGCCGGTGGGGAGATGTACTACCCTGATGTCAGTGTCACCTGCGGCCCACGCCAATACTTCAGCGGCAACCGCACCGTTATTACAAACCCACTGTTAGTAGCGGAGGTGTTGTCGCCAAGCACGGAGGGTAAAGATCGCGGTGAGAAGTTCCACAACTACCTGACCGTTGCCTCGTTGGCCGTTTATCTCCTCGTGAGCCAGGACGAGCCGCGCGTGGAACAGTTCTCCCGCGCGGACGATGGGCGCTGGAGCTATACACTCGCTTCGGGTCTGGAGGACATCCTCGACATCCCCGCGCTGTCTGTCTCCCTGACCCTCGCAGACATCTACGAGGGCATAGAGTTCATACCGGAGCCGTCCGATGAGTGACGGCACACACAAGTTCCATATCTCTGCGGCTGGTGTCGGCGAGATGCTGACCGGGGGCGGGGAGTTCCTGCCGCCGGGGCGTCTGCTGGGGGACCTGACCGAAGCGCAGGCGCTGGCCGCGCTGCCCGGCTCGGCTTACTCCATCGCCCAGATCGTCGCGCACATGCACTACTGGCAGGACCGGAACATCGCGCGGGCGCGCGGCGCGAAGCCGCCCCGCCCGGAGCATTTGGATGACACGTTCCCAGTTCCCCAAGTGGGCGAGTGGGAAGCATTGCGGACCGCCTTCCTGGGCGGGCTTGACGTGTGCGCCCAAGTGGCGGCCGAGAAGGCGGGACTATCCCCGACCGCGACGACACCAGCGTCGGCTATGACCTGGCAGAATGCCCCGCGCTGCACAGTGCGTACCATTACGGCCAGATCGCGATGCTACGTCAAATCCAGGGATTGTGGCCGCCGGAGGGTGGGGACGACTCGTGGTAGTTTTTGCAGGAACGAACTCTGAGGAACTGCTACCTCTTGATGATCGTTACTAGATAAGAGGCATTTTATGGCTATCGTTGCAAGCAACACAAAGCCCAAAGTCATCGTCGTCGGCGGCGGGCTGGCGGGACTGATGACGACGGTGAAAATCGCCGAGGCGGCAGTCCCCGTGGACTTGTTTTCGTTCGTCCCCGTCAAGCGCAGCCATTCGGTCTGCGCGCAGGGCGGGATCAACGGCGCGGTCAACACGAAGGGTGAGGGCGACTCGCCTTATGAGCACTTGGACGACACTGTCTACGGCGGCGACTTTCTGGCCAACCAGCCGCCGGTCAAGCACATGTGTGACAACGCGCCCGGCATCATCTATTTGCTGGACCGGATGGGCGTCATGTTCAACCGCACGGGCGAGGGCCTGCTGGACTTCCGACGGTTTGGCGGCACCAAGCACCACCGGACGGCCTACGCGGGCGCAACGACGGGCCAGCAGCTTTTGTACGCGCTGGACGAGCAGACGCGCCGCCATGAGGTGGCGGGCGATGTGATCAAGCACGAGTTCTGGGAGTTCCTGGGCGTCGTTCAGAATGACGACGGCGTCTGCAAGGGCATCATCGCGCAGGACTTGCGGACGATGACCATTAAAGAGTTCAAAGCCGACGCCGTGGTATTAGCGACCGGCGGGCCAGGCATCATCTACAACCGCTCGACCAACTCGGTGATGAATACGGGCACGGCGGCCTCAGCCGTCTACCAGCAGGGCGCGCGCTACGCCAACGGCGAGTTCATCCAGGTTCACCCGACGGCCATTCCGGGCATGGACAAGCTGCGGCTGATGTCTGAGTCGGCGCGCGGCGAGGGCGGGCGCGTTTGGGTGCCCCGCGATCCCCAGGAGAAGCGGCGCGGCGAGGACGTTCCCGAAGGCGAGCGCTTTTACTTCCTGGAAGAGAAATATCCGGCCTATGGCAACCTCGTCCCGCGCGACATCGCGACCCGCGAGATCTTCGATGTCTGCGTCAACCAGCGCATGGGCGTCGGCGGCCAAAACCAGGTCTACCTGGACCTGACGCACCTGGACAAGAAGCAAATAGACATCAAGCTCGGCGGCATTCTCGAAATTTACGAGAAGTTCATCGGCGAGGACCCGCGCACGACGCCCATGCGTATCTTCCCTGCCGTCCACTACTCGATGGGCGGCCTGTGGGTGGATTTCGTCAAGAACGCCACGACGGGCGGCCTGACCGAAGGCGACCCGCGCAACCAGATGACCAGCATCCAGGGCCTGTACGCTGTCGGCGAGTGCGACTACCAGTACCACGGAGCCAACCGTCTGGGGGCAAACTCGCTGCTGTCCTGCCTGACCGGCGGCCAGCTCACGGGGCCGGGCGTGGTCAACTATGTCAAGCACCTGCCCAAGAGTGTAGACGATCTGCCCGACTCACTGTTCGAGCGCGAACGGTCGCGCCAGCAGGAGAAGTACGAGCGGCTCGCTGGCTCGACAGGGACCGAGAACCCGTACCGGCTGCACGAGGAGCTAGGCGACACGATGACGGAGAACGTCACCGTGGTCCGCTACAACGAGCGTCTCAAGGCTACCGATGCCAAGATTCAGGAACTGATGGAGCGCGTGGAGCATGTTGGGATCGCGGACAGCTCGAATTGGACCAACCAGCTTATTCCGTTCACGCGGCAGCTCAAAAACATGCTGCACCTCTCCCGTGCCGTCGTCCAGGGCGCGCTGGCCCGCGACGAGTCGCGCGGCGCGCATTACAAGCCGGACTTCCCGAAGCGCGACGACGCGCGGTTCCTGAAAACGACGGTCGCCGAATGGACCCCCGACGGGCCGAAGCTGTCTTATCTCGACGTAGACACGTCCCTAATCAAGCCGCGCCTGCGTAACTACGCGGCGGAGAAGAATGAGCAGGGGACGGCAACGCCGACGGCGGAAGCCGCGAAGGATACACTGGTCGTCACCACGACTGGCAACGGAACAAACGGCCATGCGCCCGCCGTCAAGGGAAACGGGAGCAATGGAAATGGGAACGGCGTCAACGGCAAGAACGGCGTCAACGGCAAGAACGGCGTCCTCGCAATGGGCGCGGGCCTGACCGGCGCGGACGTCCAAGAGATGCAGGTCGCCGCCGGGGCCGATGCAGACGGCAGCGGCGACCAGCTTAGTACCCGTCCGCCCGAAGCTCGCCGTGACACGGCCACCAACGGCGACAAAGCCGAAGTCAAAGAAGCCGGCCAAAGCTGGCTGACCGGCGGCCAGCAGATGGACGACGCCGACCCGGTGAAGGCGAGCAATCCTGTCTCGCAGCAAGGGGAAAAAGATGTCAACGCGCAGTAGCTTACTTGTTTTGGGGGCGGCGGGCCTGATCCTGGCCGCGCTGCCCGCCCTGGCGAAAGCGCCTCACAAGGCAAAACCGAAGGCGGCGACAGTGGAGACCGCCGTGATTGAGAACACTGGCTCAACCAACACAAAGGGCTATCACATCACGATCTCCTCCACGGGCGGCGCCACCATGGACGGCAAGGCGCTGGGCCTGCCGATGGCGATGAACACGCAGTTGTTTCACGACCTGGCTGCCGCCATGCCGCTCTCCAGCCTGCCTGCGCGCCACGGGATGCGGAGCGCATCCTTCGGCACACGGACGTTCATCACTTACAAGGGCCAGCAGTCACCGGACCTGACGTTCGGCGGCGATGCGCGGGCATCCGCCCTTAAGGCGGACATTGACGCCATCACACGGGAGCTAGGCGTCTCCAACTCGCCGCGCCGTCCCGTCGTACAGCCGGGAACACCCAGCGGGCCGGTGCTCGACAGGAATTAGAAAGCCAGACCCATGTCTGACCAAAAGACAATCGTACTTAAGATCAAGCGCCAGTCTGACCAGCACTCCGCCCCGTATTGGGAGGAGTTCGCGATCCCCTACCGCCCGAACATGAACGTCATCTCGTGCCTGATGGAAATCCGCAAGAACCCCGTCACTCGGGACGGCCAGGCCACCAGTGCGCCGGTCTGGGAGATGAATTGCCTGGAAAACGTCTGCGGCTCCTGCACCATGCTGATGAATGGAAAGGTCGGCCAGTCCTGCGCCACCCTTGTGGACAACCTGACCCAGCCCATCACGCTGGAGCCGATGTCCAAGTTCCCGGTCGTCAAAGACCTCGCCGTGGACCGCTCGCGTATGTTCGAGAACCTGAAGAAGATTCGCGGCTGGATTCCGATTGACGGCACCTACGACCTCGGCCCCGGCCCGCGCATCGCCGAGCGGGATCGCCAGGAAGCCTACGAGTTTTCGCGCTGCATGACCTGCGGGTCGTGCCTGGAAGCCTGCCCGCAGGTCAACCCGCATTCCAACTTCATCGGCCCCGCCGCCATCGGCCAGGTGCGCCTGTTTAACAGTCACCCCACGGGGAGCATGAACAGGGAAGAGCGGCTGGAAGCCATCGCGGGCGCGGACGGCGTGACAAGCTGCGGCAATGCTCAGAACTGCGTCAAAGCCTGCCCTAAAGAGATTCCCTTGACGAAGGCTATCGCCGAGATGAACCGGGACGTGACGCTTTACAAGTTCCGCAAGTTCTTCCGGGGGAAGTGAGAAATGGCCCGGCACTGGAAGTGCCGGGCTACTCGACGTGAAAGTTGCTCCGCGACTGAAGATGTGTCCTGTTCGGCTTTCCTCAGTGCCGGAGGCACTTTCACTCCATAGTAGCCCGGCACTTCCAGTGCCGGGCTTTTTTTGTCTTTTTTCGTCAACTCCTTGACTCTTCCCTTACGGTAGGCCGGATAATGCCTTTATGGACACAACACGGCAAAATCTCCTCGCCATTGGTGCCTTTGCCGACGCCGCCGGGCTTTCCCTGAAGGCTTTGCGGCTCTACGACCAGCTCGGCATCCTCCCAGCGGCCTACACCGATCCCGACTCGGGCTATCGGTACTACCGGCCCGACCAAGTCCCGGCGGCACGGCTCATCCGCCTGATGCGCTCCGTAGATATGCCCCTCCCGCAAGTGCGGGCGGTACTCACTCAGAGACCGGAGGCGGCGGGGATGGTTGTTCGAGAATTCCGCATGGCGCGGGAGCAGCATCTTGTGCGTGTCCGCGCGGCAACAGGTGAGCTGTTGCGCTTTCTGAAGGAGGAAATAGCGATGACGTTCGAGGTGCAAATGCGGGAGATGCCCGCGACGCAGGTGGTCAGCATCACCAAACGGGTCAAAGTAGATGTCCTGAGCCAGTACATCCAGGGCAGCCTTCTGACGCTCTCTGGGCTTGTGGAGGCGCAAGGGGGAACGCTCACCGGCGCCCCATTTGGCATTTACCATGGCCCGGTGAACCACACGGATGACGGCCCACTGGAGGTCTGCTTCCCAGCACGCGGCACTTTCATGGCGGCGGGCGATATGGTCGTGAAGGAACTGTCAGAGGAGCGGGTCGCGACGGTCCGGGTCATGGGTGAGCAGTGCCAATTCCCGGAGATCATCGGCGCTTACGATGCCGCCCATGACTGGATCACCGCAAACGGCCACCAGCCGGACGGGCCGCCGCGCGAGGTCTGGAACGGTCCTGATGAGAACGGCATGATGGAGATCGCATGGCCGTTCACGCATAAAGAGTAAGAGAGGCGCCGTGCGGGTACACTAGCGGCGGAGGCAAGCAGCCTCCGCCGCTTTTACAGTAACTGGAGGATCATAATGGCGCTGCCCATTTCATTCGACTACGGCTATCTCGCTCCCGATGTGGACTTGGAAGAGGTCAAATCGTTTCAGGACAACGTAGACCTGGCGCACAAGAAGGTGACTCAGGGTGGGGGGCTTGGCTCCGACTTCTTGGGCTGGGTGGACCCAACCAAGATCGTCAGCCCGGACGAGGTGAAGACGATCAAGGCGCTGGCCGCGCAAATCCAAGACAACTCGGACGTGCTTGTCTCCATCGGCATCGGCGGCTCCTATCTCGGCGCGCGGGCCGTGATTGAAGCCGTGGCGACACCGGGGCAGGGGCCGGAGGTGGTTTTTGCCGGCAAATCCCTATCGGTGCATGAACACTATGGCCTCCTCCAAAGGCTGCAAGGCAAGCGGTTCTCGATTGACGCCATTTCCAAGTCCGGCACGACCACGGAGCCTGCCGTCGCGTTCCGTCTGTTTCGGGACGCCCTGGAGCAAGCGGTAGGCAAGGAAGAAGCGAAAAAGCGGATCGTGGCGACAACCGATGCCAAAAAAGGCGCGCTTCGGAAATTGGCGACGGACGGCGGCTACGCGACGCTCGACATTGCGGATGATGTCGGCGGGCGATGGTCCGTCCTTTCCCCGGTCGGCCTGCTTCCTATTGCTGTCGCCGGCGTGGACATTGACGCCTTGCTGGCCGGGGCCAGGGATGTCGCGGCGGCTTGTGCGGTTTCGGACGTCGCCAAAAACCCGGCTTATTTCTATGCCGCCGCCCGTAACTTTCTCTACCTCAAAGGCTACAGCATCGAGATATTTGCGACTTTCGAGCCGCGCCTGCATTACGTCGCCGAGTGGTGGAAGCAGCTTTTCGGCGAAAGCGAGGGCAAGAGCCACATCTCATTCTTCCCCGCATCCGTCGAGCTGACCACGGACCTGCACTCAATGGGCCAGTGGATACAGCAGGGCCGACGCACGATCACGGAGACGTTCGTGATCGTGGACAGCGGCGAGCCGAACCTGACCATCCCGAAAGCCGACAACAACCTGGATGAACTGGATTACCTGGTGGGGCGATCCATGGCGGAGGTCAACAGAACAGCTTACCAGGCCACCGCGCTGGCTCACCGCGACGGCGGCGTGCCCAATTCGACGGTCCACATGTCCACGCGCGACGCTTACACGATGGGGGCGCTGATTTACTTTTTCGAGCGCGCCTGCGGCGTCTCCGGGTACTTGATGGGCATCAACCCGTTCGACCAGCCTGGCGTGGAGGCGTACAAGACCAACATGTTCGCCCTGCTGGGCAAGCCGAAGTTCGAGAAGGCGACCGAGGACGTGAAAGCACGTCTGGCGTCCTTGCCGAAGGATACAGTGGTGCGGTTCTGAGGGAGGCCCCCACCCGGCGGGCAAGCCCTCCCCCGCAAGCGGGAGAGGGCTAAGAGCAGGGGCAGAGGCTTTTGTTCCTAATCTTTACCCCTCTCCCGCTTGCGGGGGAGGGGCAGGGGTGGGGGCCTTCTTCGCCCGTGGATGTGCCTTTTCATAGACTTCTTGCAGCCGCTCGGTCGAGACGTGCGTGTACATCTGCGTCGTGGCGACACTGGCATGGCCGAGCAGTTCTTGAATAAGCCGCAGGTCGGCTCCGTTGGACAGCAGATGTGTGGCGAAGGAGTGGCGCATGACGTGGGGTGTGATCTTCAGGTGAGTCGAGGCGGCAGCGCAGTAGCGGTCAAACAGCTTGCGGACGCCCCGGTCCGAGAGCCGCGCGCCGTAGCGGTTGACGAACAGTGCGCCGCTGTCTTCCTCCGCTTTCAGCACAAGTTCAGGCCGACCTTTACGGATGTACCGTTGCAGCGCGAAGACGGCCTGCCGCCCCAGTAGGGTCACTCGCTCCTTGTCTCCCTTGCCGATGACGCGGATGACGCCCTCGTCATAGTCCACATCAGTAATACCGAGCGTTACTAGCTCCCCCGCTCGCATCCCTGACGCATACAACGTTTCCAGCAAGGCCCGGTCACGCAAGCCGAGCGCGGTCCCAGCGTCAGGAGAGGCCAGCAGGGCCTCCATCTCATCGGCGCGGAGGTATTTGGGCAGACGCCGCTCCGTCTTGATGCTTCGCAGCCCGGCGGCGGGCGAGCGTGGGAGGAGAGACTGCTTGGCGAGGTGGGAGAAGAAGGAGCGCAGCGTGGCGGTCTTGCGGGCGCGGGACGCACGGGCAAGACCGAGAGATTGCAGGTGGATAAGGAAAGACCGCAGTAATGTGGGATCAACGGCGTGAACGTCGGTCACGCCCTGCATTGCGGCAAACTCGATGAACTGGCTTAGGTCCTCCGCGTAGGCTTTGACTGTATGGACCGAAGCGCCTTTGACGGCCTCCATATGGTGCAGGAAAGCATCGCAGCCTGCTTCAATCATGCCGGGAGCGCAGCCGCCAGGGCAGCCAGGGCGCGTTCAGCGAGGAGGCCGTTCTTTTCTTTTTTGTCCCGGATACGGTCTGGTAGCGGCGGCACAATGCCCCAGTTGGAGTTCATCGGCTGGAAATCCTTACCATCATAGTGGGCGACATAGTTCGTCAGCGCCCCCAGCATCGTCGTGTCCGGCAGCGTCAGCAGCGGCTGGCCGAGCAGATGCCGGGCGGCGTTGCGGCCCGCCAGAATACCCGTGGCGGCGGACTCGACGTAGCCTTCGACGCCGGTGATCTGGCCGGCGAAGAAGACGTTCGGGTAGGCGCGCATCTGGAGGGTATCATCCAGCACCTGCGGCGACTGAATGTAGGTGTTGCGGTGGATGACGCCGTAGCGGACGAACTCGGCGTTCTCCAGGCCCGGAATAAGCCGGAAGACGCGCTTCTGGTCGCCCCACTTCATGCGTGTCTGGAAGCCGACCATGGAATACAGCGTCGCCGTCCGGTTCTCCTGGCGAAGCTGCAAACACGCCCAGGGCCAGCGTCCGGTGCGGGGGTCGGTCAGGCCCACCGGCTTCATCGGGCCGAAGCAGAGGGTCTTGGGGCCGCGCCCGGCAAGGACTTCGATCGGCAGGCAGCCTTCAAAGTAGGGAACTTTCGCCTCGTGTTCCTGCAAGGGAGCAAGCTCGGCCTCTAGGAGCGCATCATAGAACGTCTGGTACTCGTCTTTGGTAAACGGGCAGTTTAGATAGGCCGGATCGCCCTTATCATACCGTGAGGCAGGGAAAGCGATCTCGCGGTTGATCGTCGAAGCGTCAATGGTCGGTGCGACCGCATCATAAAAGAAGAGCTGCGACTGGCCCGTCAGGCGGCCCACTTCCGTCGCCAGCGTATCGGACGTGAGCGGCCCGGTGGCGATGATGTGGACACGGCTTTCGTCAATCGTGATCACTTCGGCGCGCTCAATGGTGACGTTCGGATGGCCTTCCAGCTTGCCCGTGATGCAGGCGGCGAACAGCTCGCGGTCCACGGCCAGTGCCTCGCCGGCGGGAACACTGGAAATGTCGCCGGCGGCGACAATCAGCGAGTCCAGCCGCCGCATCTCCTCTTTGAGCAAGCCAGCCGCGTTGGTCAGCAGGTTGGATTTCAGCGAGTTAGAGCAGACCAGTTCGGCCAGCCGGTCGCCCTGATGCACCGGCGTCGGCTTGGCCCCGCGCATCTCAATCAGCCGCACCTTCGCGCCCGCGTTGGCCGCCTGCCAGGCGGCCTCGCTCCCTGCCAGACCGCCGCCAATGATAGTGATCTCGTCAGATGTGGGCATTTATAACTCGTACTCATCCACGGGCGAGAAGTAAATGACCGTGCAGGTCTCCTCCTCGGTCACATCGCGCCCGTAGATGCGGGAAAGAAGCTGAATCACCTCTTCCTTGTTCCGCATCTCCGGGTTCTCGCGCTGGACATCGCGGGGCGAGAGTTCTCCGCACGGCTTCACCTCGACGGCATCCAGAATGGCGCAGAACATCTTCTTGCGCCGCGCGAACCGCTGGCCCACCGTCACCCAGACGATCTGCCCGGTCTGGTACTTGTCGCTCTTGTCCCCCAACCGGATTGTGGCCGACTTGCGGCCCTTTTTCAAAGCCTCACCGTACAGGTCTGTATAGAAATTCAGCGCTAACATGAACTCAGATCATCCCCCAGAAAATCAGACTGCCGCTAGTTCCCGCTCGACCGGCGGCGCGTCGGCATCCGTAAACTCCGTACCCTCGGCAGCCTCTTTGGTTTTGGGCGGGGCGGCTTCTTTGTAGTCGCATTCGGCGTTGTGACACTTGATGCCGCTAACACGCCCGCCTCGGAACGTGTTTTCGACGAGCGGTGACTGGCACTTGGGACAGGGGCGACCGACCGGCTTCCCCCAAGCCACGAAGTCGCAGCCGGGATAGTTCGCGCAGCCGAAGAAGGTCGCGCCCTTCTTGCTGCGCTTCTGCACCACCTCGCCGCCGCACTTGGGGCAGGGAACATCTATCTTCGCCGCCGCCACCTGCTTGGTCGTCTTGCACTCCGGGTAGTCCGTGCAGGCGATAAACTTGCCGAACCGTCCCGCCCGCTCGACCATCGGCTTGCCGCACTTAGGGCATTCACCTTCGGACTTCTCCGCCTCGGGCCGAACGATGGTCTTGCACTTCGGGTAGTCCGAACAAGAGATGAACTCGCCGTAGCGGCTCGACCGGATGACCATCGGCTTGCCGCAGGTGGGGCATTCCTGACCCGCCTCGCGGGGCGGTACTTTCAGGTTCTCCATCTCCGCGCCGGCCTTCATCACGCTCTCGGCGAACGGATCGTACCACCGCCGCATCATCTGTACCCAGTCTTCTTTGCCCTCGGCGACGGCGTCAAGCTGCGTTTCCATGCCCGCCGTGAACGCGATGTCCAGGATGTTGGGGAAATGCTTCACCAGAAGATCGTTGACAGTCGTGCCCAGTTCCGTGGGCCGGAAGCGTTTCTCGGAAAGCTCCACATACTGGCGGTCCTGGATAGTCGCGATAATGGCGGCGTAGGTGCTGGGGCGCCCGATGCCCTTCTCTTCTAGCGCTTTGACCAGCGTGGCCTCGGTGAAGCGCGGTGGCGGCTCCGTGAAGTGCTGCTTGGGCGTCAAGGAGAGCAGCTTAAGCATCTGCGCCTCGGTCAGCGGCGGCAGGGGCTGCTTTTCTTCATCCTCGACCTTGTTCGGGTCGTCTTTACCCTCATGGTAGACCCGCAGGAAGCCGTCGAACTTCATCGTCGAGCCAGTCGCGCGGAAGGTGTAATTGCGGGCGGTGATGTCCACGGTCACGACGTCGAAGACGGCGGGGGCCATCTGCGAGGCGACGAACCGCTGCCAGATCAGCTTGTAAAGCCGTTCCTGGTCACGGTTGAGGGTCTGGGCAATGCGCTCCGGCAGCCGCGTCACATCCGTCGGACGGATCGCCTCGTGGGCATCCTGGGCCGCGCCGCCCTTTTTGTACTGCTTGGCGGCGGCGGGAGCGTATTTGGCGCCATAGGTTTGCACGATCAGGGCACGCGCGGCCTGCTGCGCCTCGTCGGCGATACGGTTCGAGTCGGTACGCATGTAGGTAATGAGGCCGACGTGCCCCTCGCCGGGAACTTCGACGCCCTCATAAAGCTGCTGCGCGACCTGCATTGTCCTCTTGGCATTGAAGCCCAGCTTGCGCGACGCCTCCTGCTGCAAGGTGCTGGTGATAAACGGGGGGGCGGGGTTGCGCCGCTTCTCGCTGCGCTTGACGGATTTGACGCGGTACTCGGCCCCATCGAGGTCGGAAAGGACCTGGTCTGCGGATGCTTGATTGGAAATTTCCAGCTTCTTGCCGTCGCGCTCGGTCAACGCTGCATCGAACTTGTTCTTCGTCGTGTCCGGCGTCAAGCTTGCCGTCACAGACCAATATTCGACCGGCTTGAACGCGAGGATTTCGCGCTCCCGGTCGGCAATGAGGCGGACGGCCACGGACTGAACCCGACCCGCCGAGAGGCGCGGACGGACCTTTTTGGAAAGGATCGGGCTGATCTTGTAGCCGACGATCCGGTCTAGCTCACGTCGGGCCTGCTGGGCGTTGACACGGTCCATGTCAATGCTCCGTGAGTTCAGCAGGGCAGCCTGTACGGCGGACTTGGTGATCTCGTTGAACTGAATGCGTCGGGGGTTACGCAGGCCGAGCGCTTCCTGGAGGTGCCAGGAGATCGCCTCCCCCTCACGGTCCGGGTCGGACGCGAGGTAAACTTCACTGGCATTTTTAGCAGCGGCTCTTAGCTTTGCCACGACCTCTTGCCGCTCCGGGATGACCACATAGGTCGGCGCAAAATCGTGTTCAATGTCAATGGACAGCTTTTTTTCCGGCAGGTCCCGGACGTGGCCCATGCTCGCCTCTATTTGATAGTCGCTGCCCAAAAAACCTTTCAGTGTCTTGGTTTTGGCCGGCGACTCGACGATGATCAACTTTTTTGCCATAACGTGCTTGCCCTCAAATGTTCTCCTATTATAACACCCAAATGACTTTTTTGTTACCCTGGGTCGAAACGTGCGTTTGGCATGGAACTTGCAGGGAAGTTAATAAGTCAGACAAGAGCAAGTGTTCTCGTGGAGCAAGTGTTCTCGTGGAGCAAGTGTTCTCGTGGAGCAAGTGTTCTCGTGGAGCAAGTGTTCTCGTGGAGCAAGTGTTTTCGTGGAGCAAGTGTTTTCGTGGAGCAAGTGTTTTCGTGGAGCAAGTGTTTTCGTGGAGCAAGTGTTTTCGTGGAGCAAGTGTTTTCGTGGAG
>JAABUH010002229.1_pt1 | contig 19028 bp, 19 predicted proteins | sample 5559121 | NCBI WGS metagenome assembly JAABUH01 (sample SAMN10711871, study PRJNA513364) | rock metagenome | isolation source: Antarctica rocks | place: Antarctica: Victoria Land, Battleship Promontory nord | collected 2015-12-28
TGCTGTTTCTGCCCATCTGAAACGGGACGGCTGGTGTCACCCACGGCGGAGTAGGTGTTGCCCTGCCAACCAATCCCGTTCTACATGTGCATCCTTAGGAGTGGGCTGACACCCTGTCCGATAGCGTGACATTCGCTACCCTTCAAGTGCGGCCGCGACGACGGCGAGGGTCTTATCTAGGGCGGACCACTGCGCGAAGCCCCACATCTCGATCCCGCCGAGCGCATCCATATCTTCATCGTCCGTCGCGTTGTCCTCCAGGATGCGCACGAGCCGCACCGTCATGTCGCCCAGGTAGCGGCGGAGCAGGTAGAAGGCAAAATGGTCCAGGTGCAGCGGCTGTGCGCCCCCTGCCTCCCGGTAGACCTGAAGGAAACGCCCGAAGCCGTTCCCGACATCGTCGCCGAGGGCGGCCTGCAGGTCGTGCTCGGGCGGCGCCATCGTCGCGTCGTCCCAGTCGAGCACAGAGAGCGCCCCCTGCTCGTCGACGAGTAGGTTCCCCGGCCAGATGTCCGTGTGACATAACACGAATGGTCCCGCCAACCCACAAACGGCGTGTTGCAGGCGGTGCAACCGCGCGAGCTGGGCTAGGATCTCGGCGCGGCGCGGCCACAGCAGGTGTCGGAGGGCGCGCAGGCCCGTCCGCGCCCGCGGGCCGATCTGCTCGAGCGCCGTCAGGCCACCGCGCAGGTCGGCCTCGAAAGGGATGGCGAAGGTCTCGCGCGGGGGGAGTACGTCGGCCAGGGCGGGCGTGGCGCGGTGGAGCGTGGCGACCGTCCGCGCGAGCTCATCGCGCAGCGCGGCGGACCAGGCGGCCCAGGGCGACGGCACGCGGCCCGGGAGGAAGGGAAAGATGGCCAGGGGTTCACCGGCGAAGTCCCCCCACAGGGTGCCGTCCCGCGTCGGGATGGGATAGGGCACGCGTGCGTAGAGCCCGCGCTCGTGGAGGGCGCGCATCAAGGGCAGGACGATGTCCGGGCGGACGGGACTGCTGCGGCCGGCGCGCGTGCGCGGCCACAGTTTGAGGAAGTAGCGCCTCCTATCCGCACAGTGTAGCGTGTAGCAGGCCGAGGCGTAGCCCACAGGTACGAAGGTTAGTTCCTCGACGGGGAGCCCGTACAGGGCGCGGACCGTCTCGACGAGACGTGTGCGGTCGATAGATGGCTCGTATCTCATGATCGCTCCCTGTCCGCGCCCGTCACTCCACGAGACGCCGGTCGGCCTGTTGCTAAGTTCCTGACGAAAACCTACAAGGGGTACAGCCAGGATACGAGTAAAAATAGGACATAAGGTGATCACGATACAATGCGGTAGTAATAACGTCGATGATACGCCGTGGAATGGTGGGGGTAAGGGTGCGAAAGGTGCTGCTGGACGTTCCTCTTGTTAGGCAGATGGAGAACTCAGGCGATTGCGGCATCATAGCGCTAGAGATGCTGCTTGAGTACTATGGCGTTGGCGTCCCCATCGAGGTCTTTCGGCGCGAGTTAGGGCCGGGTGTCGGTGGCTATTGCATGGGACAACTCGGCTCGTATCTCCTCGGCCAGGGCTTCGTCGTTGAGACTGTCTCACTTCACCCTAGCCTTTTTACCAACGGCGACAAAGGCAAGACGCCGGCCGAGGTATTGGATCACCTCCGCCACTACCGCGACCACGGCCGCATCGCGGACACGCGTGAATTGCGCCATTTGATCACCTATCTCGAGAATGGCGGCGGCTTCCACGTCAAGATCCCTGATGCGGAGGACATCCGCACGGAGATCGCGGCCGGCCGGCCGCTCCTGACGGTCTTGAGTGCTAACTGGTTGCGCGGCGCCGAGCCGGAGAACTACATGCATTTCAACACCATTACAGGAATCGACGACACGCACATCTATGTCAACGATCCGCTATGGGACGAGCGCGGGGGCCGGCAGGCGTATCCCATTGCTGACTACCTCTACGCCATCTACGCCGGCACGATGTCGAACGGCGATGCTGACAATGGCTGCCTCGTGAAGACACGGCGGGTCTAAGGGGAAAGCAGAATGTCTGCTAATCGGCCGATGCAGACATCGAAGGGCCTGAAACAGCCCCTTGGTGTCTGCTAATGTGCCCCCAAAGCCCTCGGCGACATGTCTGCTAATGTTAGTGCATGCCGCTATGTCCTATTTTACCCGTATCCTGGCCGTACCCCTACAACGTCCCGGATAACTAGGACGTGTTGCAGTGCTACCGATTTCCCGCTCATCCCTGGCAGCACGCCTGTAAAATAGGGGTGAGTCCCGTGTAACCGTAGTTATCGGGCACATTAGATTGCGTCAGCAGAAAACTAACGACAGGCCAACTGGCGGGCCTCCCGGTGTTGTTCATCGGCGTGCGGTGCCCCCTCGCGGTGGTCATGGACCGACGGCGCGCGACCTGGGGTGGCGGCAGCGGCGATGACGGCGCCGTGCCCCAGGCGGTGCGCCTGTGGCAGCAGGCTGTTCATGTGCCGGGTATCTATGACGTGGAGGTCGATACCTCGGCCCTTAGCGCAGAGGAGTGTGCGGCCGTGATCCGCCAGCGCCTCGCAGATGGTCCGCCACCAACGGCATTCCAGCGCCTCGCGGCCATGGCTACGGGCGAGGAGCACGCGTCCATGTGATGCTCACCCCTCGTCGTGTTACCCGCCTTTTTACTCCTCTTCCTCCAGTTCTACGCCATCTGTTGTTATACCCCCGACTTTTTAGTGCTTTCCCCTGATTTTGCCAATATATAGGAAACGCCCTCGTAGTCTATCAAACGTGTGCCGCCGTCTGGCGCGCGCTGCGTCGTTGCCCCGGGTCATCGCATCGACTGCTGCCGCTTGGCCACGACCGGTGTGCCAGGTTGAAACTCCCGTACCGGTGTGCCAGGGTGACAGGCTTGGCCCGGACATGTCGCGGGCGCGGAACGGACAACGCCGGACATGTCGCGGTAGGGGCGCATCGCTCTCGCCAGGGCAGCGGCTCTGTCCAGCGGGACGTCCGTGTCGGCCTAACATCGGTCGCGCTCGTCGCACAGGCCACCCGCGAGCGGCCGGACAACACCGACGACAAGGCGACAGCCTGGGCAGCCCCGCAACTCAGCCCCAGCGGTTGACGGCACACGCGCGTCTCTGGTACGGTGGACGTGGACAGCGCATAGTCCTACGGGAGCTCGGGTAGCCGGGCTGAGAGGGTGGCCAGTGGACGCCGCCGACCGTCGCACCTGATCAGGGTAATGCCTGCGTTAGGGAAGATGATCCGCCGATCGTGACATGGCCGTTGTATGCGGCGATGTTCCGTCTCTCCCTCCTCCCCCTGGACCCCACGCCTTGGTCCGACCGTAGCCACGACACGCGCGTTGCGCGAAGGGGAAAGGGATTGATAAGGATGGGTACATCGCGTCGGGTCGCCCTGCTCTCGCTCATGGTAACGCTTCTCCTCCTTGTGCCGGGCCACGCGGCGGGCCGTGCCCTACGGCCGCTCACACTCTGGCTCGACTGGTACCCGAATTCCGATCACGCCGGCATCTACGTGGCGCTCGCCAAGGGTTACTATGCCCGCGCTGGCCTCGCCGTCACCCCACAGGTCCCCGCCGGGGCGGCCGACGCGCTCACGCTCGTGGCGCACGGCACGGGTGATCTCGCGATCAGCTACGAACCGGCCGTCCTGCTCGCCCGCGCCCAGCACATCCCGGTCGTGACCACGGCGGCGATCGTGCAGCGCCCGCTCGACTGCGTGATGGCCCTCGCCCGATCGGACATCGCGCGGCCGCGCCAACTGCAAGGGAAAGTCGTTGGCATCGCCGGCCTCCCCAATGACTACACGAACCTCGCGGCCATCGTGCGGCACGACGGCGGCGATCCGCGCCGGGTCAAGGTCGTGGTTGTCGGCTACGGGCTGCTGCCAAATCTGCTGGCGCGGCGGGTCGACGCCGTGCTGGGCGTCTACTGGACGTGGGAGGTCCTGCAGGCCGAGCAGCAGGGCTACCGCGTCACCGTGATGCGCCTGGACCGGAACGGCGTGCCCAGCTACGACGAGTTGGTCTTCGCGACGGGCACGCGGCAACTCCACGACGAGGCTCCGACGCTGCGCGCCTTCCAGCGCGCCACGTTCCAGGGGTATGCCTACGCCGCCGCGCATCCCGCCGCGGCCGCGCGCCTGCTGCTCCGGGCCCCCGGCGTGCTCTCCCGCAGCGCGCCGCTGATCGAGCGGAGCATCCGTCTGCTTGGCCCGCTGTTCCATGATGGGCGCGGACACTACGGCACGCTGTCCGCGGCGCGCTGGCAGTCCTACGCCGATTGGATGACGCGCGCGCGCCTGCTGCCGACGCGTGTGGACGTCCGCGGGGCCGTGACGACGGAGCTGTTGCCCTGACGGTCGTGGTGCGGAGCGTCGGCACGCGATACGGCTGAGTGAGGGCCCTCCGCCGACCGCATGCGTCGCACCACCGTCGACGAGACACGCCGTGCGCCGCCAGCCCCCTGATGACAAACCCACGATGTACTAAGACGTTGTAAGGAGGTTACCCGTGGACGACATACTACGGATCGGACGCTATACCTTTCATGCGCGGCTCATGTTGGGGACCGGCAAGTACCGCTCCGCCGGGGAGATGCGCGACGCCCTGGAGGCGTCGGGGGCGGAGATCATCACTGTGGCGCTGCGCCGGCTCGATCTGGACACGCCCGGCGCGCGCACGATCCTGGACGAGATCGACTGGGACCGCTACACCATCCTGCCCAACACGGCGGGGGCGCGGACGGCCGAGGAGGCCGTGCGTATCGCCCACCTGGCCCGCGCCATGGAGCTGGGCGACCTGATCAAGCTCGAGGTCATCCCCGACCCCACCTACCTGCTGCCCGACCCTATCGGCACACTGGAGGCCGCCCGCATCCTGGTGGGCGAAGGCTTCACGGTGCTCCCCTACATCAACGCCGACCCCGTCCTGGCCAGGCGCTTGCAGGAGATCGGCACGGCGACGGTGATGCCCCTGGCCTCGCCTATCGGCTCCGGGCAGGGCCTGGTCACGCGCGAACAGATCAAGATCATCATCGCGCAGGCCACCGTGCCCGTCGTCGTGGACGCCGGCATCGGCACCCCCTCCGACGCCGCGCTGGCTATGGAACTGGGCGCGGATGCCTGCCTCGTCAACACGGCGGTTGCCCTGGCCGACCGTCCCGCACTGATGGCGGCAGCGATGCGCACAGGTATCGAGGCGGGGCGATCGGCCTTCCTCGCGGGGCGGATGCCACCCAAAGCGTACGCATCGGCGAGCAGTCCGCTCACGGGGATCGTGGGGGGGTGACGCGCGACGAGGACGCTACGGCGACGCGGAGCCCCCTGCCACGGCTGCACCTGATCGTGGACCCGGTGCTGTGTTGGGAGCGCGGGAGCGCGCCGGCCGATCTCGTGACGCGCGCCGTCGCGGGCGGGCGCGCCGTGGCCGTCCACGTGCGCGGGCCCGGCCTGGCCGCCGCCGAACTCTGGCGCGTGGCCGCGGCCCTGCGCGCGGCCATCGCGCCGCCCGCGCTCCTGATTGTCAACGACCGCGCGGACATCGCCGTCGCGGTGGGGGCCGATGGTGTCCAACTTGGCGGTCGCGGTCTGCCCATCGCCGCCGCTCGTCGGGTCGTGGGCGCGCGTCTCCTGTTGGGACGCTCGGTCCACAGCGTCGCGGAGGCGCGGGCGGCAGAGCGGGAGGGGGCTGACTATGCGCTCCTGGGCACGATCTACCCGACCGCGTCGCACCCCACGGCGAACAGTGGGGGGCTGGCGCTCGTGCGGGCCGCACGCGCGACCGTTGGCCTCCCGATCATCGCGATCGGCGGCATCGACGAGACGACCATGAATGCGGTCCTGGACGCGGGGGCCGATGGGGCGGCCGTGCTCCGCGCGGTCGGGGCGGCATCCGACCCCGACCGGGCGATCGCAGCGCTCTATGCGCTCGCGCACGGAAACACGGGCGCGACGGGAGCTCTGCCCCTGTCAGATAGAGCGACGCGCTGGCCCGCGTCTGGCGCGTCCGGCGCTCCCGGTCCTGGCGCGGCCCGCCGCCTACCGCAGGGCGAGGACACGTGAACAGAGGAGACAACAGATGATCACGATCACACTGAACGGGAAACCGGCGCACCTCGAGGAGCCTATGACGGTGCAACAGTTCCTGGAGACCCGGCACAAGGTCCATCCGCGCTTCGTCGTCGTCGAGCTGCGCGGTGAGCCGCTGGGCCGCGCGGAGTTCCCGCACGCCCGCATTGACGACGGCGACGTGGTGGAAGTCGTCGCGCCGTTCGGGGGCGGATGAGGGCGTCGTACCGTGCTGAACCGTGATCTCTCGCTCTACGTGGTGCTGGACCCACGCCTGACGGCCGGCCGCGCCCTGACGGATGTCGCCCGCGCGGCGCTGGACGGCGGCGCCACCGTGCTGCAACTCCGCGACAAAGAGGCGTCGACCCGCGACCTGTTGGCCGCCGCGGAGGCGCTGGCGACACTGGCACACGCAGCTGGGGCTCGCTTCATCGTGAACGACCGCGCCGACGTGGCCGCCGCCGTCGGCGCCACGGGTGTTCATCTTGGCCCCGATGACCTATCTATCGCCGCGGCGCGCGCGCTGCTAGGCCCGGAGGCGCTCATCGGTTTCTCCGCCGGCCTGCCCGCGGAGGCGCGAGACGCCGAACAGGCGGGGGCGGATTACCTGGGCACAGGGGCCGTCTACGGCACGTCGTCGAAAGAGGACGCCGGCGCCCCCATCGGCGTAGGCGGCCTGGAGAACGTGCTGCGCGCGACCGGGTTGCCGGTCGTCGCGATCGGGGGCGTCGCGCTGGGCCGGGCCGCGCCCTGTATCAGGGCCGGCGCGGCGGGCGTGGCCGTGATCACAGCCGTCACCTTGGCGGCGGACGTCGAGCGGGCCGCGCGCGCCCTGCGCGATGAGGTGGAGGGCGCGCGGGCGTGGCGAGGGGGACAGACGCATGCGCCGTGATCGATGATGGCGCGGCGCACACGGAGCCCCTGGCCGGATGACGCGCTGACGTGCGCCCGCGCCGATCGAGACGCGCAGGCAGGGGCGTGAACGAGCAGAAAGGGAGAGACGATGGGAACGGACGGAACGGGGCCACGGAGACCGACGGCCTTGACGATCGCGGGGTCCGACTCGGGCGGGGGGGCCGGCATTCAGGCCGACCTCAAGACCTTCGCCGCGTTGGACGTCTACGGCACGAGCGCGCTGACGGCCGTCACGGCGCAGAATACGGTCGGCGTGCGCGCCGTGGAGGAGGTGTCGCCGGGGCTCGTCGCGGCGCAAATCGACGCGGTGCTGGAGGACATCGGGGCTGACGCGACGAAGACGGGTATGCTCTCCAGCGCCGCCATCATCGCCACGACGGCCGGACGCATCCGGGTCCATGGGATCACGCGCCTGGTTGTCGACCCGGTGATGGTAGCCAAGAGCGGCGACCGGTTGCTGCGGGAGGACGCCGTGCGCGCCCTGCGGACGGACCTGCTGCCCCTGGCCCTGGTCGTGACGCCGAATCTCCCCGAGGCCGAGACGCTCGCGGGCGTGACCATCGCGAGCCGCGCGGACCTCGCGGACGCGGCGTGGCGCATCGCGGCGCTCGGCCCACGGTACGTGCTCATCAAGGGCGGCCACGCCCCCGGCGATCCGGTCGACCTCCTCTTCGATGGCCACGCCTTCCGGGAGTATCCGGGCGCACGCATCGAGACAACCAGCACGCATGGGACGGGCTGTACCCTCTCCGCGGCGATCGCCGCCTATCTCGCGCACGGGCTGTCGGTCGAGGACGCCGTTGGCCGCGCCAAGGAGTACGTGGTGGCGGCCATGCGCGCGGCGTCCCCGATCGGGCGCGGGCATGGCCCCCTCCATCATCTGTTCGCACAGTCGGAGGACGGCTCCCTCCACGCTAAACCATGACGCAGTGTGGCTCCCTCAGGCGGCAATCCGCGCCTCGGTGAACGCTCCCTCGGCGCGGGTGTCGCGCCGCATGACCCGTCAACGGCGTCCGTCCCGGTGAAACGAGGGGCGGATGACGCGCGCAGCCAGGACAACGTTGACCAGTGATCACCCCTAGCACCAGGGGACAGGCGACGACGCGCCGCGTCAGTCGACCGTCGCCGTTTTCCCCAGCTCGTAGGACGCGCTCGTCACCGTATGCAGGCCGCCGCGCACCTTATAATTCAAGGTGACCGCCATGCGGTGCGGCCGGCAGGCCGCGACGAGGTCGCGCAGGATGCGGTCCGTGGCGTGCTCCTGCACGATGCCCACGTCGCGGTAGGAGAGCAGGTAATACTTCAGGGATTTGAGCTCCAGACACGCGCGGTCGGGCGTGTAGCGTATCACCAATGCGCCGTAGTCGGGTAGGCCCGTCCACGGGCAGACCGCCGTGAACTCGTCCGTGTCGATGGTCACCTCTTGCCGCGCCCCGTCCGAGGGGTATGGGAACGTGAGCAGGCAGCCCGCGTCGATGGCTTCAACGCCTGTGGTGGGCAGCTCTCGGTCGAGAGCCCGATAGTGATCCCCTAACCGTGTCTCGTCGATCGTGTCCATTGTCCCCCTCGCATCGATTATACTGGTCCGGCGAGCGGTGCTGCGCGCCGGTCTGGTGGTCATCACGTCGCGTCTTTACGTCGCGTCTTTGTCTCGTGTCCCACGTCACCCGCGACATCGTATCGCCCCTCCCGGGTCGCGCCCTATCGTTTCGAACCGCCCCTCCCGGTATGCGTGATCATGCCGGGCGACCAGACAACGTGAATGGCGTGACATGGGCGCGGACGCCGTACACAAGCGGGATGGAGACGAGGGTCATGACGATCTTGGCCAGGTACTGGCCCTCGATGATGCGCAGGCGCGCCTCGGGCGGCAAGGCGGCGAACGCGATGCTCGCGAACACGACCGTGTCGACGAGGAGGCTGACCGCGTTGGAAAAGAGGACATATTGCCAGATGGGCCGCCGCAGCGCGATGCGCTGCGCGAGGAGATCGGTCGTGCTGGAGCAGGCCAGCGCGATCAGGCCGGCCACGGCGATACGTCCGACACCGCCACCCCACATGGCCGCGTAGAGCATGGAGGCCGCGAAACCGAGCACCACGGCGGAGAGCGTTGGCCACAACCCGTACTGACGGCGGATGTAATCGTAGGTCGTGAACCCGAGCGCGAATAGAAATGTCCCACCCGGGATGAGGAACGGCCCCACCGCGAGCAGGAGATGGGCGGCTAGCCAGTTCGCTGAGACGTCGAGCAGCGCGGCCAGCGCGATGGCTGTCGAGAGTATGGTACGGTGCGTCGTCATGTCGCCTCCCCGTCCGCGGTTCCCGTCGGCCGTGGGGTTTGATACGGGGCGGGGTCGGCGAGGTCGTTCTCAGCGAACCCTTTGAGACGCAGCAGGCAGGCGTCGCAGTGCCCGCACGCCTCGTCCCGTGGCGAGGGGTCGTAGCAGGTGAGCGTCAGCCCGTAATCGACGCCGAGGTCCAGGCCCGCGCGGATGATCTGCGCCTTCGTCAGGGCGATGAGCGGCGTGCGGATCGTCAGGCGTTGGCGTCCCTCCACGCCGGCCTTCGTCGCGAGGTCGGCCATGCGTTGATACGACGCGATGAAGGCCGGCCGGCAGTCCGGGTAGCCGCTGCTGTCGAGCGCGTTGACGCCGATGAAGATGTCCTGGGCCCCGAGCGTTTCCGCCCACGCGAGCGCGAACGAGAGGAAAATGGTGTTGCGCGCCGGCACATACGTCACCGGAATGTCCCGATCCGCTGTCGCGAGATCGCGGTCCTTGGGCACGGCGATGTCAGCGGTGAGCGCGGAGCCGCCGAAGAGGCGCAGGTCAATCGCGGCGAGGGCATGGTGTGCCACACCGAGGGCAGCGGCGACGCGACGGGCCGCCTCGATCTCCCCGTCGTGGCGTTGCCCATAGCGGAAGGTGAGCGCATAGACCGCGAAGCCCTCATCCTTGGCGATGGCGAGTGTCGTCGCGGAGTCGAGCCCTCCGCTCAACAAGAGTACCGCTTTGGGGATGCCGTCATGGGATGACATCGTCGTGACCCTCACTCCTTGAATCTGTCGGGTGTGTTCTGGCGGGGGTGGGGCCTCACCCGATGCCCCACCTCCGCCAGAACACACCCGCATCTTTTGCCGCGGATCGTCAGTAGCCGGCGCGCCAGGCGGATCCGCGTCGGTCGTCTGTCACATCATATGGACGTCTCACCATCCCGACCCCATCCCAAAGAGTGTACACCGTGGGAGCCGCGGGCCAATCGATCACCGTCCTCTGTCCCATCGACCTCCCGCGATCGGGAGGAGCACACGTTCCCCGACACAGACGCGCCCGTCCGAGCCAGGATAGGAGGCGCGATGCGCCCGCTGTGGCGGCATCACGTCCCCCGCGCCCCCGGATTGTCCGGCGCGGCTTCCCACAAGTCCAGAAACTCCCGTGCGCCCGTTGAGTTGTGCAGAGAGGCGAACTGCGCGACCTGTCGCCCCACCGCCATCAGACGCTGCCGCACACGCTCATCGGTCAGGCGCCCCTCGTCGTTAACATAGCGCCGAATCTCGGCGATAGCCGCCTGCTCGGGCACGACCCAGGCGTGGAGGGCGCGCCCAACTGTGCGCAGCCCGTCGATGGCGTGCAGCGCGCCCATCTGCCCTCCCGAGACGCCGACCAAGCCCACCATCTTGCCCGCGAACTCCTCGAAGCCGAGCCAGTCCAGGGCGGTCTTGAGCGCGCCCGAGTAGCCGCCGTGGTACTCCGGTGTGCCCAGGATGATACCCTGGACCGCGCGCAGGTCGTGACGCAGCCGCAGCACCCCGGCGGGCGCGTCGGCGTCGGGGTGGACGCCGTCGCAGAGCGGCAGGTCGTACGCCCCCAGGTCGAGCATGATGGTCCGCACGCCCGACTCGGCGGCGCCCTCCAACGCGGCGCGCACGACCAGGTGCGTGCTGCCGCCGGGGCGGATGCTGCCGGGCAGGCCGGCGATCGTGATCGCCGAGCGCGCATCCTTGACGTCGGCTTGCGCCTGCGCGTGCGCGATAGGCATTATGGACTCCTCTCCTTTTTCATGTTGCGACGCACGTCGTTGCGGACCGTAGCGACCGTCGCAAGGGGGCCATCTCGATGGCGCTGACCGCGTACTCATAGCCCTTGTTGCCGGCTTTGGTCCCGGCGCGCTCCGGTGCCTACTCACTGGTGTCCGTCGTCAGGACGCCGAAGATAACGGGAACACTTGTCTCCGTTCCGGCGGCGGCGATGCCGGCCACGGCCTGTCCCGCCACATGGTCATAGGCCTCCCGCTAGCTTTTCGATGGAGAATTACTCTAAGGGCTCACTCCTAAATAAGTTGATCATCTTATCTGAGTCAGCACGCCTGACTTGAGCACGACATTGGTTAATTTATTTAGGAGTGAGCCCTAAGCCGTAGCCCGTATCGCAGATAATGCGTGATTGACCGTGGAGAATGCGGGTAGAAACGTGCTGTCGGGCCAAATGAAGCCACGAATAGCCAGTCTTATGGCACAGTATGGCCCCTTAGAAAAGAAGGAACGACTACTCGCGCCGCGCCGTGAACGTGATCCCCTCGTCCCTCCGCGCGCCGTTCGTCGCCGCGGTCTTGCCGGTCGCCCGCCACGCGCGCGTGGCGCCGGTCGCACGGGGGGCGGGGGCGGGGGCGGGCGGTGAGGGGGCGGGGGCCGGCGTGCCGGTGGGAGCCTCCGCGCCCGTGTCGTCGCCTGCCGGCGTGGGCTTTCCGCCGGCGGTGGGCAGGTAGAGCACGGCGAGGGGGGCGAACACGAGCGCGCCGGCAAGCGGCGCCCACAGCGCGGCCGAGAGCCCCAGCCCCATCGCCAGCGCGATCGCCGGGTTGAGCACGCCATGCGTCGCGAGCAGCCCGGCGAGCAGCGCCGCGCCGATCGCCACGCCGCTCCCGCTCTTGGGCACGGCCTTGGTCGAGACCGCGAGCACGGTGAGCACCAGGAAGCCCACGCCGACGACCTCGCCGGCCGCGCCGGCCGCCGCGTAGTGCGGGAGCGGCGCGCCGAGGACGGCCGGCGCGAGCGTGCGGGCCAGGCCCGCGCCGACGAGCTGCGCGACAACGTAGAGAGCGCCGACGGCGGCGGGCAGGCGGCGCGTCACGACGAGGCCGAGCGTGACGGCGGGGTTGACGTTGCAGCCGGAGATGTCGCCGATGGCGTAGACGAAGGCGGCGAGCGTGAGGCCGACAGCGAGGGCGGTGTCGGGGGCCGGCGTCGCCAGGGCGGCCAGGGCCAGGAAGAAGGTGCCGACGAGCTCGGCCAGCCCCGCGCGCAGCGCCTTGAGTGTTGGTGCCAGCAGCTCACTCATCGTCGTGGTCCTCTCCTCTCTCTTCTCTCCGCGACCGTCCGGCACGGTCAGTTCGCTGGCCTAGGGCGCCAACATTCAGCGCCGCCCGTGGTCACCGGCGCGGCTGATGGAGAACGCCTAAAGCAGGTTATAGACCAGGGGACGCCGCGGGCACGGCGGCGCGGGGACGCAGGCCACGCCGGGCCAGCCGGGCGGGTGACACGGGCGGCGGATCTCACGGCAGGAGCCGCGGCGTGCGCGTCTCCGCGGCCTCAGCGGGCGCGGCCCCGGCCGGCCGGTCGCGGAACACCTCGGGAGTCGTGCGCGCGAGCTGATGCACGCGGGCGATGGCCGCGCCCAGCGCCTGGGCGAGCGGCGGCGGTCCCCCGCCCTCGGCGAGGAACGTGCGGGCCACGGTGAGATGGACGAGCAGGGTCGTCAGGTCAAACGGGGCGATGTCCAGCGCGCGGCGCGCCTTGGCGAGTTGCCCCGTCGCGCGCGGGGCCTGCGCGGGGGCGACGCGCCCGGCGGTGACGGCGCGATCGATCGCGGCGGCGAGCGCGTCCAGGGCGGCGGCGAAGGCGGCGTGGCTGTGCACGCCCTCGAAGGCTCCCTGGGTGTCGGCGGTCTCGGCGGTCATGCGCATCTCCTCTCTCGGACGGCGGTGCGGCGCCGGCGGTGCGGGCAAATCCTGCTACATGTATAGCACAGATGTCCTATGAACGTCATACGCGCGGAGGGGCGGGGGCCGGTATGCTGGAGGGGTAGCGGGACGAGCGCGCCCCGCGGTGGCTTTTTGGGGGGAGACAACGATTCCTGCATTTTGGGGCCATTTGGGACAACAAGAGCTGTCGAAGCTGCTTATCTGAACCATAGGGCCAGGTCATCCGCTGCCCCGAGCGCCTCTAACGCTGCATAGACCGCATGACGGACGTTGATGTTATCGTCTGGGTTCTCGATATAGCGGCTCCGCAGGGCACCGATCGCGCGCGGATCGCGGACATGCGCGAGCGCCCACGCCGCATCCATACGCACCCGCAGATGCGGATCGGCGAGGCAGGTGACGAGAGCGGGTGTCGCCCGTATGTCACCGTAGGCCCCGAGGACCTCGCAGGCCCCCGCACGTCGAAAGGGGTCCAGATGATCGAGATAACGCAGCATCCGCTCGACCACGGCGGGGTCCGTCCTGCGTTTCAATACGCGCACGATGGAGGCGCCAAACTCCTGATCGTCGTCGTCTTCAAACGCGCGCAGTAGGAGGGGCGTGACGCGCGGATCGTCGAACGTGACCAAAGCGGCCAAGGCCCTCTTCCTGATCGTCGGATTGGGGCTATTGTAGAGGTGAATCCACTTGTCGATTCTGTCCATGTCACAACGTCCGCCCTAGCTGTTCAACGTCGCCAGGAGGATAGTCTCGACATCGGACGGAACGACGACGTGGGCAGCGACGGCGGGCCAGAGGACCACGGGCGGCGCGGCGATGAGGGGCTGCTCCAAAGTGATGACATCCACATCGTCTTTCAGGTGGGGACGGAGGCCGCAGTGCCGAGCGGCGCATTGGCGCAAGGACGGGCACTCCCGGTGCTTGCATAAGCGGCCCAGGTACCGCCCGGCAGGATCGTTTATGAAGACATCGGCGCCATAGAGCCCACGCGCGGTCGCGGCAACACGTCCCTGTAATTGGCGCGCGAGTCGGTCCAACTCGCTCACGTCGGTGTCGTCGGAGATGGTCACCAGCAGATCGATGTCTTTGGGGTCCGGCTTGTCGGTCGTGAGCGAACCGATCAAGGCGACGCGCATGACACCTGGGAGGAGGATAGCCGCCTGCACGAAGGGAGCCGCGGCCACGAGCAGGTGCTGGCGCGGGGGAGCGCCGTCGATCGTGGACCACACGGGGCGGCTGTGCCGCGGCGTGCGGTTTCGGCTGTGTCCGACCATCGCGTGCATCACCCCTTGATGTGTCCGAGCTTGGCTTTGACGTGCTCCCGGCTGACCTGCGTGTAGCGCGCCGTCGTCTGGATCGCCGGCGTTCCCTTCTTGGTGATATGGCCCAGGTAGTACGCCACCTCCTCCAGGCTCCAGCCGGCCTCTCGAGCGCGGTGCGCGAAGTCGTGGCGCAAGTCATGGAACGTCACGTCCTGGATGAGCTCCCACTGGCCCTTCGTAGCCCGTGCTTTGAGCGTGCGGAACCAGTGGTGGATGCCGGCCTCGCTCAACCGCTCCTCCCGCTGCGACGTGAAGACGTAGGGGCTCACGGGGTCGCGACCACCGTGGCACAGATACTCATGCACGGGCCGGCGCGCCTCGTTCGGCAGGTCGATGTCGCGCGCCTTGCCGCCTTTGTAGCCGACGTGCAGCCAGCCGACCTTGGGACCGATGTGGGCGTGCTCCACGCGGAGCCAGGCCACATCGCTGACCCGGCAGCCGGCCCAGTAGCCGAGCACGAACACGGCCGCGCCGCGCGGGTCGTCGGCCCGCTCGACAAGGGTGCGCAGGACATAGCGCTGGGCGGGGCTGAGTTGCCGCGGGGCGAGCATGGCCTGCGCCGGAACCGCCACGCCGCGCGCCGGGTTGCGGCGCAGCAGCCCTTTCTCCTCGATGAGCCAGCGCGCGAAGCCGCCGGCGACCGCCTTCACACGCATGCGATGGCTGACACTGTATCCATCCGTCGCCAAGTCGGCGAGATACGTCTCCAGCGCCGTACGCGTGAAGTGCTCCGGCTGGAAGTGGCCGCCGCTGCCCGGATGCGCCGCGATCCCGGCCGTGAGCTGGCGCAGGATGCGCCCGTAGGCGTCGACGGTCCCCGTCGCCTTGCCGCCGAGCGAGAGGAGGTACTCGTCGACGAGCGCCTCGGACGGGCGCGTGGTGACGAGGCGCATCGACGCGGACATTGCTCATTTCCCCCTTGAAAAATTCCGTGACGAGTTTTCGCGTGTCATCGCGCGACGTCACCCCACACGCATCACGCGATCCACGCTCATCCCATCATCCTGAGCGGCCCTAGCTCGTCGCGAAACGATAGTTCTGGACAGACCTTTCTGCTCTGAGTTATCCTACCAGCTACGCCCGTGGTCTGGAAAGGAGGTTATCCATGCCCCGCGTCGAGGAGACCGCCTACCCGCGCCTCAAGAGCGCGGTGAGCGCGCACGATCTGGCCGCCGTGTACACGCCGACCTGGGACGAGGTTGCCCTCGCCAATGGGGCGACCACCGGCACGCGCGCCCGCGTCTGCTTCCTGATCCTGCTCAAGGTGTATCAGCGCCTCGGCTACGCCGTCCCCCTCGCCGACGTGCCCGCCACCATCGGGGAGCACATCGCGCACAGCGTCAACGCTCCCGCAGCCGCGGCCACGCTCGACCTGGCCGCCTACGACGTGGCGGGGACGCGCCGGCGGCATCTAGGGGTGATCCGCAACTACCTGCGCGTGCGGCCCTTCGATGCCGCCGCGCGCCGCGTCATGCTGCAGGCCCTGGCCGACGCGGCGCGTGCCAAGGGCGACCTGATCGACCTGATCAACGCGGCCATCGAGGAACTGGTGCGTCAGCGCTGCGAACTGCCGGTCTTCGACACGCTCAACCGCGCGGCGCGCAAGGTGCGCGCGACCCTGGCGCGTGATCTCTATCGTCGGGTCTTCGCTGCCCTGACGCCGGCGGCCCGCGCCCAGATCGATGCGCTCTTCATCGCCGACCTGGCCACGCGCCGCACCCCCTGGAACGACCTCAAAGTCGACCCCGGCCGCCCCACGCGCACACACCTGAAGGACCTGATCGCGCACGAGCGATGGCTCAGCGCGCGTAACGTCGGCGCCGGCGCGCTGGTCGCGGCACCGGCGGCGCGGGTGGAGCACCTGGCCGCGGAGGCGCGCAGCCTGGACGCCGCGCGTATGATGGCGTTGGAGCCGCACAAGCGGTACACGCTGGCGGCCGCGCTCGTCTTCGTGCAGACGGCGCGCGCCCGCGACGACTTGGGGACCATGTTCGTGCGCCTGATGCGGCGCATCCACAACGACGGCAAGAAGGCGCTGGCGGCGTGGCGCGAACAGGAGGGACCGCGCACCGACGCGCTGGTGGGCACGCTGCGCGATCTGGTCGTGGCCCACGAGCAGGAGGGGACACCGGAGGAGCGCCTCGCGGCGATGGGCGCGGTGATCGGGGGGCGCGGTGTCGCCCTGGTGGAGGAGTGCGATGCGCACCTCGCGCACGCCGGCAACAACTACTACCCCTTCCTGTGGCGGCACTACCGCGGCTATCGCGCCACGCTATTCGCGCTCCTCGCCGCGCTGACGCTGCGCACGACCACCCAGGAGACGACGCTGGAGGAGGCGCTGCGCTTCCTGCGCGCGAACGCGGGGCGGACCGGCCCGTGGCTGCGCACAGTCCGGGTCGAGCGCGCCCCGTCGGGGGAGACCCGGACCGTGCCCCTCCTCGATCTGTCGTGGATCCCCGACGGGTGGTGGCGCCTGGTGACGGGCGAGCGTACCCGCGGCCGCCATCCGGAGCGCGTCGACCGGCGGCACTTCGAGGTCTGCGTCTTCTCGCAGGTGCTCTGGGACCTCAAGGCCGGCGACCTGTGCATCGTCGGCAGCGCCGCGTTCGCCGACTACAACCGCCAATTAATAGCCTGGGAGGAGTACGACCGCAAGGTCGCCGCCTATGGACAGATGCTGGGGCTGCCGGTGGACGGGCCGGCCTTCGTCGCCCACGTCCGCGACTGGCTGGAGGACCTCGCCCGCGCCACCGATCAGGCCTTCCCGGCCAACAAGGCGGTGCGCATCGAGAACGGGGAGCCGGTTATCACGCGCGCCGAACCGCGCCCCGACCCGGAGAGCTTGCCGGCGCTGGACGCGCTGCTGGACGCGCGGATCACGCCGCTGGGCCTCCTCGACACGCTCACCGACACGGCGCACTGGCTGCGCTGGCCGCGCTTTTTCGGCCCCCTCTCCGGCCACGACGCCAAGCTCGACGACCCCCTGGCGCGTTATCTGGCCACCGTCTTCTGCTACGGGTGCCAGATCGGCCCCGCGCCCCTGGCGCGCGCGCTCGACGGCCTGGATCGCCGCCAGCTCATCTGGATCAACCAGCGGCACATCAGCGAGGAGGCCCTCGATCGGGCCATCGCCTGTGTGGTGGACGCCTATCACCGCTTCGCGCTGCCGCACCACTGGGGCTCGGCGCATCGGCTCGGCGCCGACGGCACCCACTGGGCGCTCTACGAGGACAACTTGCTCAGCGAGCGCCATGTGCGGTATGGCGAATATGGCGGCATCGGCTACTATCATGTGGCGGGGACCTACATCGCGCGCTTCTCGCACTTCATCTCCTGCGGATCGCTGGAAGGCGTCTATATCCTCGATCCGTTCTTCGCGAGCGAGGGCGAGGACCTGCCCGAGGCCGTCCACAGCGACACGCACGGGCAGAGCGCCACCATCTTCGGGCTGGCGTACCTGCTGGGTATCCAACTCTATCCACGGATCAGAGGCTGGAAGGACCTGACGTGGTGCCGTCCCGCCGCCGATAGTCACTATGCGCACATCGACAGGCTGTTCACCGACACCATCGATTGGGATCTGATCGCCACGCACCTGCCCGACATGCTACGCGTGGCGCTCTCCATCAAGGACGGGCTCCTGACCCCGTCAACGATCCTGCGCCGGCTCGGCGCCTACTCGCGCAAGAACCGCCTCTATCACGCTTTCTGGGAGTTAGGCCGGGCCATACGCACCGGTTTCCTCTTGCAGTACATCGCCGACGCGGACCTGCGGGCGACGATCCAAGCGGCGCTCAACAAGAACGAGTCGTTCAACAACTTCGTGCAGTGGGTAGCCTTCGGGGGCGCGGGGATAATCACGGAGAACGACCGCCTCGAGCAGCGCAAGAGCGTGAAGTATACCCACCTGGTGGCCAATTGCCTGATCTTCTCGACTGTGGCGCGGCTCAGTCGCGAACTGGCTCACCTGCACGCCGAGGGCTATCCGCTGGACCCAGAGGCGGTGGCTGCGTTGAGCCCCTACCGGACGACCCATCTGAACCGCCTGGGGCACTATACGCTGGACGTGACGCGCATCCCGCTCCCCCTGGAGTATGACCTCCCCATCTTCATGACCGGCAGCCAGTAATCCCCTGGACCCTCATGGCCTCAAATGGCCCCAAATTGCAGGAATCGTTGTCTCCCCCCTTTTTGTGTCCCGACGGTGGCGCGGCGGCGCGGATGCGGTCGCGATCGACAGTGCGCACGGAGGATCGGATGGTAGGCAGAGTGCGCCGCGTCCTGGCGGACGGGTTCACATCCGGCGAGGTGGTCGCCCTCGTGCTCGGGTGGGCGCTGGTCGCCGCACTGGTGGTGTGGGTCGCCGCTGCGCTGGCCGACGACCTCGCCGCGTCCCTGCCCCCGGTGGCGTTCGCGCGGGACGCCGTGGCCGCCCTCTGCTACCTCGTCGCGCTCGTCGTGTCCCTCATCGTGTCCCATACCATGGTCGAGGTCTGGCGCGGGGGCCGGGGTATGCGTCGCTAAATGGCGTGGCGTGCGTGAGGAGGCGTCCGCAGTGTCCGAGCGGCGATCAACGCGACACAGGGGCGTAGATCGACGGCCGGGCGACGACCAACTGGGGTGAAAATAGGCTGGTCGCAGCGCGCGCGGTTGCGATCCGGCGCAGCGGACCTTACGGCGCGACCGTGCTAAGCCAGAATTCGTTGAACTGGGTGCCCTCCACCGCGGTGACAACGGTCAT
>JAABUH010002230.1_pt1 | contig 19024 bp, 21 predicted proteins | sample 5559121 | NCBI WGS metagenome assembly JAABUH01 (sample SAMN10711871, study PRJNA513364) | rock metagenome | isolation source: Antarctica rocks | place: Antarctica: Victoria Land, Battleship Promontory nord | collected 2015-12-28
GGGAGAGGCTGCGCGGCCGAGCGCGCCGCCCATGTTTGTGGGCTGGGTCAGGGTTGATGGTACGCCCTGTGTGAGCGCCAGCGCCGGCGCTCCTGCGCAGCCGACCATGCTGTGTGTGGCCACGTGGTCGGGCTTCGCGCAAGCGCAGCCAGGCGCTGTTTGATTGTGGCAGTAGCTCGCGATGTTGCGCCGCGTGTATTTGTTTGGGCGCTGCGAGCGTGTAAGAGACAGTTACTACAGCACGGCGGCAGGCGTCAAAAGCGACCTCCTGGCCGTGGTGCGCTAGAGCGTCAAGCAACTGTGCAAGCGCTGCACCACCACGCCCCCTGACATGCACAGGCTGGCAGGCGCGCGCGCGGTGCGCCGCTCCTGTTTTATGGTGAGAGCGCGCACACCAGGCCAGGCCTCGCGCTGCCGCGCATACGACCGCGCCCGCCGCAGCGCGCAGACCCGGCCGCTCAGGCCTGTCGCCGCCGTTTGCCGACCGCCGCCAGCCCCCGGTCAATGGCCCGCTTGGCGTCCTGCAGCTCCCTCTCGGCGGCGGCGGTGACCGCACGCAGCGCTGCCTCGGCCGCGTCGGCGCGCCGGCGCTCCACGGCCAGGGCCGCAGACACCTCTTGACACACAACCTCGGCGTCGGCGGCGTCCGCGCGCGCCGCCTGCAGCTCGGACTGCGCGGAGGCCGTGGCCGCCTGCGCTGCCTGCAGCGCGGCCTCGAGCGCTATCCTGCGCTCCAGCTGCGCGGCCACCTCCGCGGCGGCGAGACGCTGCGGCGGGGGCGCCTTCGGGGCCGCGCCTGCCGCGCAGCCGGCGCGCGGGTGTTGCGTGGCGGCGCAGCTGCACCGATGCGACACCCCCCGACCGACGCGCGCGGCGAGCGGCCTAGTCAGGCCCCAGACACCCCGGGCGTGCCTGCCCCGGCCGCACGCGCGCAGGCCAGCCGTGCTCACCTTTCCGCGCGCCCGCGTCGCGCGCGCCGCAGGCGTGCTCCTCAGGCTGCCCGCTCGCGCCGCGCCCGCCCGCGTGGCCCTTGGGTACAGCGCCGCGGCCCAGAGCCGCTTGCACGACTGCGCGGAGCGGGGCACGATGACCGCGGCTGCGCGCCAGCTGCGGGCCGCCCGGCGCGGGGTGGGCCAGGGCGCACAGGTGCAAAACACCCGGTTGTAGACTCGCTCGCCCGGGCGGGAGAGGGTCAGGACGTCGCGGTAGTCGTCCAGCGTCATGTCGGGCCCGTCCGTGTAGTGCAGCAGCCTCTCGCGCGACCCGTCGTCCAGGGGCAGCTCGAGGCGAGCCTCCCAGGACCCCCGCAGCGCCTGGGCGAGGGCGGGAGGGCGCGCGCGCTCGCGCCGAGGGTCCACACGCTGGCAGCGGCAGCTCGGGCGCAGGCGGGGAGCAGACCTCGGCCTGGAACTTGTCCGCGTAGCTCACCACGGAGCCGACTGTGGCGCCCTCTGCGAACGGCGTGTGGTTGCGGTGGTTTAGCGCGGCGCCATGGAAGTGCATGTAGTAGCCCGCCTGCGACCGGCGCACAGCAGGCGAGCTTGCAGCGGCGGCGAGCTTGGTACGGACGCTGGCGACGAGGCCTGGGCGAAGTCTCGGCATTCTTGCCTTCCCGGTGGCAGCAGCGCCAGCGCCCTTCGGTGCGGTTGGGTTGCGTGACGAGCCAGTCTGTGACATGGCCAAGCCCCTGTGCGCCGCAGAGGACTGTGGCCGCCTGGTTATGTGACAATGTGCGTGTGTGTGCAAGTCATGCACGAGACTCTTTCACAGCCTCAGACGGCTGCAGCGTTGACAGCGCTCAATAACATACACTTACTTTGATATCTGGTGTTTTTACCTACATATATAAGGCAGTAGCTCTTCGCCACTACCGCACTACCAAGGCAGCTAGCAAGGCAGAGGGTCAGTACGACCCTTCTTTTCAAGCGGGCAGCAGCTTGAAGCGGCTTGTGCTTGAGCGCAAGGATGGCGACTGGGGTGGCGGGCACATCAGTCGAGGCCGCTGGGCGCGGGCCGCCGCGCACCGGCGCCTCATACTTTTGACGGTAAAAAAAAGGCGGAAGCGCAAGGCAGAGGACGATGCGACGCAGGAGGACCGTGGTCGCGCGGAGCGGTGCGCGCCGTAGCGCCTGGCACCTCCATCCAAGCGTGGTCTTAGCTTGTACCCGGGTCAGCCCTAACCGTTCGCGGCCAAGCCCGGAGGCCGTTGCGCCCGGGCGCCACGCCGCATGCGAGGGGGAGGCCAGGCACGCATACATTGTGACGTGCAGGCTGACGGCAGGCCGGTGGCGCGCAGAGTCCAGCGAGCGGACGGACGCCAGGTGCTGCGGGCAGCGACCAGGCTGCGGGCCCGGTGCTGCCAGGTGCTGCCAGGTGCTGCCAGGTGCTGCCAGGTGCTGCGGGCCCAGTGCTGCCAGGTGCTGCGGGCTGCGACCGGACTGCGGGCCCGGTCGCGCCCGCTGGGGTCGCCGCCGCGTCTGGAGACATGCTTGGGCTTGTGCACAAGCTCATCCACATACAGGACATGTTCTTTGGCATCGTGGCGGAGGAGCAGCGTGTACGAGCTCTGCAGGCCACAGGCTGCGGTGGGCAGGTCAGCTCCCTGCCTGGGCCCTTGAGCCTGACAAGTGTGCCTGTGCTTTTCTTACACGTGAAGCAGCGCGGTGCTCTGATTTCCGTAACAGCTGTGACCCGGCCTGGGAGTGCTGAGCCTGAGCGCGCGTGCAGGGCCGCCCCGAGCCGCCGCACCAGGCGGCGGCGCCCGCAGGAGCAGCGGCCGCCGTGGAGCGGAGCGCAGACTCCGGCGTGGAGCGGAGCGCGGACTCCGCCGACCCGAGCAAGGTAATATATAGGTACCCTGCAGCCGTGCTGCTCGCTGTCGCCCGCTGCCGCGCGTCTGCCTTGCGCCGCTGGCGTGCATGGTGTGCTGCGCGCGCCAACGCATGGACCTCCGCGCGCTGGCGGCGCCTGTCCAGCTTGCGCAGGGCCGCCGCCACCGGGCACCACGGCTGACACCCGCGGCGGCGCGCTGCGCGCAGGCGCGTTGCGCAGCGTGGTGGTCGACGAGACCTAGCCCTACTCTGCGCGTGCGCGTCCCGCGGCGGGCTGACGAGTGAGGGGGCGAAAGGTTTATTTACAATTGTAAAGGCCGCCCTGACTTTACAGACTGCCCTGGGCAGCAGCATGCGCGGCAACTGGGACCAAGCACAGTCCATGCAGCCCACCCTGTGCTAAACATCCCTTGAACACACAGCCTACTCCCCGTCATTGTCATTCCAACCGCCGCCCTCACCGCCGCTCCCAGCGCCCTCCTCATCGCCGCCTTCGCTGCTGTCCTCGTCGTCATCACTGATCTCAACTTCACTGACATAAGAGTAGACGGCATCACAGTGCAGCGGGTCCCCCACGGCCCGCAGGGCGGCGTGGAAGTTGTCGCCGCCGTGCCCCCCGCGCCATCCACAAACAGGAGACCCATCTCAAGCACACCCGGGCGGCGCTGCTGCAGCAGGGCATGCACAAAGCCCAGGAATGCCGCGCACGACGGGCCACGTGCAGGAAATGAGGTGTCCAGCCGCAGGTGCCGCAGGCGGGGGTGCGCAGCCGCGGCCTGAAAGTCCGAGCTGAACAGCACGGCGCAGTGAGAAAAGCTCAGGCTGCGCAGGTGCGGGAAGCTGGCCAGGCTGCCCAGGGCCCGGGCGTCAAACGTGCCCCAGGTCGCCTTGTTGCTCTTGTGCCGCCCGAGATGCAGCGCCTCGAGGGCGGCCAGCGCGCTCACGCCCTCGGGCAGCCGCCCGAGGCAGCTCTGGGACAGGTCGAGCTGCGTCAAGCGGGTCATGGCCAGGATGCCGAGCGGGAGGGCCCCCAGGTTGCATCCCACCAGGCCGAGGCTTGTCAGAGAGGCAGAGCAGGGCGCGCCCGCCGGCACTCCCGCGGTCGGCAGCGCGGCGCGCGGCGCGCGCGGCTCCCACTGGCTGGCTGCGTGCCGGAGGCGGCGCAGCTGCGGCAGCCGCCACAGCGAGGCGGGGAGCGTGCGCAGGCCGGGGCAGTTCCAGACACTGAGGCTGGTCAGGGCCGCCAGCGCGTCCATGCCGGGCAGCGCGGCCTCGCCGTCGCCCGAGCGGAACGAGCAGTCCTCAAAGTCCAGGCGCACGCGCGCCGGCAGGCGCGCCCAGCCGGGCTCGCAGCGGAGGCCGGCAAAGCCGTGCAGGCTCAGCGAGGTCAGCTGCGCCAGGCGCGACACACAGGCGGGCAGCGCAGGCTCCATGTGCACGGCGTCCAGTGACAGGCTCAGCGCGCGCAGCCGCGGCAGGCCAGCAAAGCCGGTAAACAGGTGGGACGCATTTGCAGCGGGCGGCTCACACTCGCGCCCTCCGACCGTGAACGACGTCAGGCTGAGACTGACCTCCTCCAGCGAGCGCGCTTCAGCCAGCAGCCGCCCCAGCGCGTCAGGGAGCTGGTTTGCCAGGCCGCCCACAAGGTGAACGTGCAGCTCCAAGTGCTGCAGGCACCGGCAGCACCCAATGGCGCGCGCGGCCCCAGCCAGAAAGGCCCGGGTGGCTGCCGGAGCGGCGCCGGGGAGCGCACGCAGCCGCAGGCACGAGATGGAGCTCAGCGCGGGCAGGCTAGCCAGCAAGGTGGAGAGCAGCTCGGCGTCCATGTCGAGCACGTCCAAGCGGTGGACGCGCTTGATGGCGAGGCCCTGCACCTCGAGCCACCGCCGGGCGCTCGCCTCCTCGGGCGTACCTGCGCCAGCCAAGGGCATCATTCAGCACCTTGCCACGGTAAAGAACACCTGCTGCATCGGTGTGGCCTGCATGCCGGAGCATCGAGATGGGCTGATTTGAAAGGGACCACGGCGCGCAAGCGCCAGGTCTGTTTTCAAAAAACACCAGCACACCGAGCTCGTTGGGGCCACGGGCGGCGCGAGGCGCGCACCGGCTTGCCCCAGGACCTGCCACAGCCTGGCAGCCAGGCGCACGTGCAGCACAGTCCAGAACGGCTTGTCCAGCGCCTCCTTGAACCGCCTGTCGCCCGCACAGCTGCTCAGCGCAGCTCCTGCAGGCACCTGGCCGCTTCCTGCGCACCGGCAGGCAGCGCGCACCTGCAGACCGTCCGCAGCGAGAAAGCCCGCTGTTCAAAGTTTGGCGCCGCGTAGAGGGAGAACAGAGTAAGATGGTGTACGCACGCCTGCAGCACCTGCACAGGCCAGGCCGCAGCTGGCGGCGGTGCGGCAGGATGCCGGCGTGCACAGGCTGCTGCTCCTGCGGCGGCAGGCAGCGCGCAGAGCTGCTCAGCACGTACCTCTGCGGGGAGCTCGTCCAGGCGTCTTGCTGCAGGCCCGGCCGTTGCACTGGCGTTAGGCGTGCGCGCGGCCATGGCTCGCAGTGGCGTGCGGTGCTGGCGGAGCAGGGAGCGCACGCGCGTCCGCAGGTGCAGCCGATCACGCCGTCTGTGGGATGTGAAGGGCGTGTGGTGGGTGTGCTGCAGGCCTCACCGCGCAGCTCGACCCGGGAGGAGGCTGGCTGTGATGGCTGCCAGGCACAGGCCCCGCATGCATGTGTGCATCGGGCCTCCATTGGGCGGCAAAATGTAGTCAGCTCTGACATCAGCATGCAGATGTATACAGCTGTGTATATGTAAACCATCTGCCTATGCTCAGCTGAGCATGTTCGCCCACAAACTCGCGCACACCGGGTCACGCCCTTTGCGTACGTAGGGGGAGCCCATATCAGCACAACGGGCACAACTCGAGCAGCAGATGTTGCGCCGCAGCTCGTCAGTCATGTGCAGTGCACAGAGAGCATGCACATTGTGCACGCTCTCACCGCTCATCAACAACCAAGCACAGCATAGCAGAACATGCGCCGTACACTGGCGCACGCATTTGTGCGTATCAACCAGCTCAAGCGTCATGCCTGGGCAGGAGGCCGGCAGCCCCACAACTCGCGCCACCCGCCTGCTTGCGCTGGAGAGCTGTGTAGGCAGACACATGCAATTACCTCGCGCTGCAAGCCGCTGGGGGTCTGCAAATGGCCACATCGTTGCCCGAGCGGTGCGAGGCACTGCACAACGCATGGCCGCATTCACGCAGAGCAGCGGGCGCGCGGGCCGCTCGGCACCGGCCACGGCTGCAGGGTGCGGCGTGCCGGTGGTGCACGCGCCCGTGAGCTCACCTCTAAGGCATGCTGGACGACGGGCTGCATGCCATCCCGGCTGGCTCGGCACACTTGTTACACTCTGGTGTTTTACATGCTGCCTCCCTACATATACAGGCCTACTGAGTGAACGCGCCTGCGCTGCCGTGCCGCCTGGCCTGGCAGCTGCATAAAATGCGGCACGGTGCGGCCCCTCACTCTGGCTTGCATGTGCCTGGAGGGCAGCCGGGCGCGCCGTTCCGAACAGCAGCAGAGGCGTCGCGCACACATAGCTCGCACCCGAGCAAGCTCGCTCACGCATGCGTTGAACCGCAAAAGAATTCAGCACACATGGCGACCTCCAACCAGATGCCAAAGCGATCAGAAGAGGTCCGCGCTGGCGTCGGAGTGGGCGGCGTTCAGCCACCTGCTGAACAGGTAGTAGCTGCGCTCGGCCTGCGTGTAGGGCACCTGCGCGCGGCGGACGCTTGTGAGGCCGCCGCGCCACCGCTTGCAGCGCGCCGGGGGCGGGCGGGCAGGCGCGAGTGGCCTCACCATGTGGCCGGCGTTGCGCACGGTGGCAAACGTAAGCCCGCGGTAGCGCTCCACGTAGCCGCCGACTTGCCCTGCCGAGCGGCCAGAACCCTTGGACCCCGGCCCAACGTGTGTCATATGGCACGGCCGGCCCGCGGCTCAGCTCAGAGGGGCGCAGGCACGGCGAGGAGCACAGCGCGCAGCAGCCCCGCGCGCGCCGGCCCCACCGGTGGCGGACGTCCAGGGGCGCCAGGGCGCCGCGAGCGGCAGCTCCAGGGCCCGGATCCAGCGCCGCGTGCCCAGCACGGGCACGATGCCGTCCACGTCGCCCGAGAAGACGAGCATGGCCAGGCGCGGCTCGGCCGCCAGCAGCTCACGGTACACGGTCAGCATACTGCTGAAGAGGTCGTCCCTGCGCCGCGCACGCGCGCGCGCCCCATCAGCGCCCTGCCGCGACGCGGGCGGGTGGCGCGCGCCGGCTGCGGGCGGCGCACTGCAAGTACTTCACGATGGTGGAGCAGCCCTGCCACGGGCCGTAGGGCAGCGCGTGCTGCGAACGGTTGGCGTGCAGGGCCGCCTGGACGTCGGGCCGGTTGAAGTAGGCCTGCACCTCGTTGTCGATGCACGGGTCGTACTGGCCTGCCGCAGCGCGCACGCGAGCGCCGCTGTCGCAGCAGCCGGCATGGGCTCGCCCATGCCCCGCCTCATCTCACATACACGACTTTGATGCGAGCGTGAGAGCATGCGGCCCACGTGCGCGGCACCTTGGCGCAGCACGGCATCGGGGCCCGCGAGGGCGCGCAGCAGCTGCCGGCCGTCCGCGTCGGCGCGCCAGTCGCGGCACACATCGGCGTAGATCTCGTAGATGTTGATCGCGCCCATCTCCTCCGTGGCGCGGGCGACGTACTTGGCGCACGCCTGCGCCGGAAGCCTCGCGTGGCGAGACGCAGCGGCTCACATGCGGCAGCGCCGGGGCGCAACGAGGAGCCCGGCCAGGCCGCGTGCGGGCCGCCGCGCGCCTTGGCGTCGACGTCACGCCCGTGCTCGCCGCGCAGCGGCCCGATGCTGCTGAAATTGCACGTCTTGTGCGCGCCCGCGCGCGTCTCCTGCGCGCACGCCGCGCTGGTCGGACTCGCGGGAGGGGCTGCGCGCGCGCCGCGGGCGCGGCCGGGCGCGCACGTCAGAGATCATGGCGTGGCTCCACCAGAAGTCGACCGCGCCGCCGTTGTCGACCGCGGCGTCCGTCCACGCATTGCCTGCCCGGCAGCCGCGCCGCTCAGCGCGCGCCGAGCTGCGCGGGCGCGGCGCGCCGGCGGGGCCGCCGCCGGCGCACCCACGAGGAAGCCCTGCAGGTTGAGGCGCCGCGGGCCGCCGCGCGCGCCGCGCTGGCGCCGCACGATCTCGAGCGCCAGGTTGGGCACCTGCGCGCCGCGCGCCGGCGCGCTCGCGGCCCGCGGCCTGTAGGAGAGAGCGCACGCCAGGCGGGCCGCGGCAGCGGGCGCACGTAGTGGCCGCCGTAGGACTCGCCCGCCACCCAGAGCGGGCGGCCCGCATATGCGGGGAAGCGGTCCACGAACATTTCCAGGAACGCGTACGTGTCGGCGGCGGTGCGCGCGTCGCCTGCGCGGGCGCCGCGCCCGCTCGCGCCCGCAGCCCCGCCCGGCGGCCGCCGCGGGCGCCTGGGGGTTGAGCGGGCTGGGGCGGCGCACCGACGACCGCGTCGGCGGACGTGTTGCTGTAGCTCCAGCCCACAAAGGCGGGGCTCTCCAGGAAGATGATGTTGGCCGCCTGGGTCCAGGTGAAGTCGTTGCGCTGCAGGCGGCCCGGCTGGTTGGTCGGGTAGTAGGGCCCCAGCTCGCTCAGGAAGCCGCCGGCCAGGCTGCTGCAGCCCGGCCCGCCGCTGCCGGCGCGCGGCGCGCGCCCGGTCAGCGGCCCCAGCGCGCGCCACCAGCAGCCGGCGCGCGCGGGGCGGGCGCGCACTTGAGCCACAGCACGAGCGGCAGCGACGCGGCCTCCGCGGCCTCCGCAAATACGTAGAACAGGGCGCGGCCGGCGGTCTCGTTCACCGTGACGTACCTGCGCGGCCCGGGCGCGCTGCTCGGCCGGCCGCATGGCGCTCGGCGAGGCGCAGCACGTCGCCGCAGGCGGCGGTCGCCACCACGAGGACATGGACAAAGCGAGCGCGGCCGCACCCGCTGAACAGGCCGTGCGCCGGCTTACCCCAGCCCGGCAGGTGGTGGACTGCGTCGAGCTCGGCCTGGGCGCTGTACCCCGCCCGGCGCTCGCCGGCCGCCCCGGGGCGCAGCAGGCGGTCCAGGAATGGGCTCCACGCATGCGCGCAGGCGGCCAGCGCCAGGACCGCGCAGGCGGCCGGCACCACGCGCATCGGACCTGGTGCCTTGCCTACGGGATTGAAAATGTTGCCGGTATTGCTGTATAGCAGGTTGTGGAAAATTTGGGCAGGCCACTTCAAGTAGGCCACTTCAGGAAGGCTACCCTACCCCGGCACCCTCCCCAAGGCAGTGCCCTCAATGAGCAGTCGCTCAACGCTCTACGTGCCTGCCACTGACGGGTGTGGCCACAGGTCAGCGCCCTGCTGCTCGGAGCTCGGCCGCAAGGCGTCGGGCATGCGCGCATCAATGCACTGAGTCAACATTATGGATACGTTGTGCAAGCCGACGGCCGCGCTGGAGGAGGTGCAGGTGCTGGAGGGCCATACAGACCGCGTGTGGTGTGTGGCATGGTCGCCGTCAGGCACGCCCCCCGTCGCGCAAGCCCTGCCATCCGTGTCGGGCAGCGGCTGGCGGTGACGCAGGCCTGGCGCGCAGGCAGCCTGCTGGCCAGCTGCAGCGGCGACCGCACCGTGCGCGTCTGGGCGCGGCAGCAGGCCGGCAGCGAGGCCTGGAGCTGCAGCGCGATACTGGAGGAGGCGCAGACGCGCACCATCCGCTGCTGCGCCTGGTCGCCGGACGGGCGCTGCCTGGCGACCGCCAGCTTCGACGCGACCACCGCCGTCTGGGCCGTGCAGGCGCGCGGCGCGGGCGCCGCGCTCGCACGCTCGCTTGGCAGCGGCCTGCCGGTGGTGGCTCTCCTGGCCCGAGGCGGCCTCCAAAGCGCGAAGCCGCCCGGGGCGCCGCCCGCGCTGCGCGAGCTGGTCGGCGCCGCGTGTCGGGGCGCCCGCCCTCTCTCCGCGGCGCGCTGACGGCCGCCTGGCCGGGGGCGGGCGCAGGCGGGCGTGTGGGAACAGGTCGCGCTGCTGGAGGGCCACGAGAGCGAGGTCAAGGGCGTGGCCTGGGCGCCCTGCGGCACCCTGCTCGCCACCTGCAGCCGCGACAAGAGCGTCTGGATCTGGGAGGCGCTCCCGGGGCACGAGTACGAGTGCGTGGACGTCAAGCAGGGCCACACGCAGGCGCGCCCCCAGCCGCGCCCGCCCCGCCGGCCTGGGGCGGGCGCCTGCCGCCCGTGCTCGCGCCCTGGCCGCGAGCTGTCCGGCGCCTGCGAGCCCGCCCCTGTGCCGCCAGCGCAGGCACGCACGCTGTGTGGAAAAAAAAGGTGGGGGCTGGCCGCCAGCGCGCAGGACGTAAAGTCGGTGGCGTGGCACCCGGACGGCGACGTGCTGGTGTCGGCCAGCTACGATGACAGCATCCGGCTCTGGTGCGACGCGGGCGACGAGTGGACCTGCGCGCAGACGTTGGAAGGTGCGCCGCGCCGCCTCCGCCCCCGGGCCCTGGCAGCGCGGTATAGGGTCAAGGGGCAAGGCCGGTCGGTGCCGGTCTGGCGCGTGTCGCAATCGACAGGCGCCCTGATGAGCACGGACGCTGGAGTGTGCCTTCCTGTTCGGTGCTGGCGCTGGAGCTGCGCGCGCTCGTAGCGGCGCTGACGAGGCAGAACTTGGGGGCCCTGTGCAACCCTCGCAAATCATGCTTTGGATGGCTATCGGTTACAGGGAGCGCCCGCACGGCTCGCACTTTGTCAGCAGCGTGGCCGCCGACAACGCGCCGCGCGGGCAGGCCCCGGCATCGGGCACGAGTCAACGGTGTGGGCCGTGGCCTTCGAGCCGGGCGGTGCACGTGCGGCGTCCGTGAGCGATGATCGCACGCTGCGCCTGTGGCGCTGCGGGCGCGCCGGGTCCGAGCCGCAGTGGCGCCTGCTGGCGTGCCTGGCGGGCTGCCACACGCGCGCAATCTTCGCCGTCGACTGGGGCGCCGCCGGTATCGTGACGGGTGCGCGGCGTGAGCGGGGTGTGGCACAGGGCGGGCCGCTCTTTGCTGCTCCTGCCAGCACAGGCAGGCGCTGTCCTGCATGCTAAGAAAGCAGGCGGACAGCGCGTCCGGGCAACCTGGATGGGCGCCGCCCACAGCCCCGCTCGCAGTACGGCCCGCGCGTCAGCCCCGGCCTCGCCCGTGCCCACCAGCGCGCGCCCGGCGCAGGCGCGGGCGACAACACGATCCGCGTGTTCACCGAGGCAGCCACGGAGGAGGGCGCCGCGCCGCGCCTCCGCCTGGCCGCGCAGCGGCGGCAGGCGCACCCCACGGACGTCAACAGCGTGCGCTGGCACCCGCGCGACGCCTCCCTGCTGGCCTCGGCCGGCGACGACGGCACGGTGAGGCTGTGGCGGCTGCGGCCTGCCGCTGAAGCTGCGCACGGAGACGGCGGGGCCTGCTCGACTGCGGCCGCGCCGGCGGCCGGACGCCCGGAGATCGCGCCCGCGGCCGGCGCGGCTTGCGAACAGGCGGAGCCTGCGCATGGCGACGCGCTGCCCGGCGCGTCAGGGGCCGCGCGCCCGGCGGCGCCGGGTGCGGCCGCACGGCGGGGCAGCGTCGAAGCGCACGCAACGGACCCGCCCGGGTGAAGCGAGCACGGCGCTGTAACACGGAGCAGCCCGGCCTGTCCTGTCTTGTCCGCGCTCTCAGGTCGGTTTGCAGAGCAGGGCTAGGGCGCACGCGCGCCCATGCGCAGGGCGCCAGACATGCAATACGCCGCGCGCGGCTCATGGGGCCGCCCGCGCCGCGCGGCCCTGCATGGCCTGCTCTCCGCGCGCGCCGGGCTCGCCGCCGGGGGCAGGCGCCGCCAGGCGCAGCCGCAGCCTCCCCAGCGCTGCCGGCCCCGGCAGGAAGCGCGTCGCTTGCGGCCGCCCGGCAGGCGGCGGCGAGCAGGCAGCGCCCGCGCACGGCCCAGGGGCGCGCGCCTGCGAGCGCGGCGCTCGTGACCACGCCAGCCGCGTCGACGAACAGCGGCGGCGGCGCCTCCCCGCCCGCGCCGTACGGCTCGCGCGCGCTTGGTCGCAGTGGCCGTCCGGCCGCGCCCTGCGCCGTGCGCGGCCGCGCCCGGCCGGGCCGCTGCATGAGCGCCTGCCGCCGGCGCACAAAGGGCGAGGGCACGAACGAGGCCACGAGCGGCGTGTGCGACACCAGCGCGCGCCGCAGGCACAGCGGCGGCGGCCGGTCGTGCAGCCGCGCCAGCAGGCGCGCGCGGCCGGGCCCGCCGCCCGCCTCGCGCGGCGGCAGCGTGCGCAGCGCATGCAGCTCCATCAGGCTCAGTGTGTCGAGCGGCGGCGGCGCGTGCCTGCCCCGCCCCGGCGCGGCGTCAGCCCGGCTGGGGCGGGCGGCGCGCAGACCCCGCGCGCGCGACCCGGGCAGCGCGCGCGCCGGCAAGGGTGGACGCCCGCGCCGCGCACCGGCGCTTGTACACGTTGAAGTGCGACGGCAGCAGCAGCTCCCCCGCGGCGACCTGCACACACAGGTACCCGCTCCAGGTCGGCAGCCGGCATGCAGTGTGGGCGTGTGCAGCAGCGGCGGCCGCTGTGCAATGAGCGCGCCAGGGAGGGCCCACCTCTATGTCCGCGGTCAGCTGTGGCATCGCGTCAGCCGCCACGGCCACGACCGCGTGGAACACAGCCTCGAAGATGGCCGTCGCCTGGTGGTCTGAGTACCGCCGGAAGCGCAGCAGGGCCTGCGCGGTCGGCTTTCGTGTATTGCGTGCACAGCAGGCCGCGCATGGCGTGGCCCAAGGCGCACGCATGGGCGCATGGCTTGTCCACTGACTCTTGGCTCCGGAGGACGCTGCAGGCCTCCCCGCGACCGCCTGGTGCGCGTCGGGCGCGCCTGGCAGTACGGCAGGGCCATGTCGGCCTGGTGTGCTTCAGCCTCCACTTGCAGCGCACGCAGGCGCCCGCGCACAGCGCCCGGCCGGAGCCCTTCCAGCCGGAGGCGCTCTGCGCGCTCCAGCGCCTGCGCATGGCACAATTTGCGCGGCGTGCCCCTGTCCAAGCGCGCTCCAAACAAGCCAGAGTGTCACGGGACAGCTCTGCGCAGCGTCGCGGTTGAACCGAGTCCACTCTCACACCTCCGCGCCCGGCACTCTGCTTGGCGCAAAGGGACGCCCGGCACTCTCCTTAGCGCCAAGGGACACGTACGCAGGCTGGAGCAGCGCAGCCCGATACGCAGGCTGCCCTGTCCGCAAGACCCCGCCCACGGGCCCGAGGCTTCACGGGAGAGCACGGCGGGCGCGGGCCAGGGGCCGCCCACCAACCTGGACCAGGGTGGACGCCTCGAAGCGCGCCGCGGCGTGCTGCACAAACGCCAGCGCGAGCGCGTCGAACGTGGCCGTGGCCAGGAAGCGCTTGGCCTGCACGGGCAGCGCGGCCTCCGCAGCGCGGAGCACGCGTGCCTTGGCCGCCTGCCGCGCAGCACGCCTTGCGCGCGGAGCCTGCGGTGCCTGAGCACGTGCATCATGATACGGCAGCGCGGGCTCGGCCTGCCTGGTAGTCGAACGGCGGTGGAGACAGGCCAGCCATGCCTCGAGCTCCTGCTCAGCAGGCAGGGCGCAGCCTTTGCGCACAAGGCAGGTCTGTCGCTCCTCGGAGTTGCCGGTAGCACTTTTTAAATTTGTAGTGCTAGGGGCTACCGGCGGCTCTGTCACTTCCCGCGCAGGAAGTGTCCAACCACCGTGTTGTGCTGCTTTGCCTCCCAATGCTTATGCTGACGTTGTGCCAGCCACCGTATAAGCCGGCGCACTTGGCAGGGCTATGCAGAGTGTGTGTGCCGCATACCAAAGCAGACAGGCTGCTCTGCGCAACCTGCTGCTGTGACGTCGCTGTCGCATCTGTCACGCATGCAAAGAGGTCACTCAGATGCGGCAGGGGTTTCAGAACTCCCAGGCACCGGCCTGCGCCAAGGCCGCAGTGCTCAAGCTGCTCCCTGCCCCGAGGACATAGATGGGCAGCCCAGGCGACCAGCCTCCTGGCCTGCTCAAGCGCCCTACACTTTGCTACACTTTGCACTGTCCTTACACAGCTTTGTTTCGGGTTGCTTCGCACGTCCACTGCACAGCGCTTGATGTTTGGAGCGCGGCCCATGGCACTGCTGGCACGCCCCGGACGCACGCTGGAGGCTCACAATGCCAGGCGGCTCCAGTGCGGCACATAAACCTGAGCGGTGCGTCTCGGCGCAGCAGGTGCATCCCTTCACTGCTCCTGAACACTTCAACTGCTAGCTTACAGGGCCTGGAGCCTCCCGCGTGCCTCACAGTCATACCACAGGCCTGCTGGACATTACTAGCGCAGCGCGCTGCGCGCGTCCAGCACGTTATGAGCGTCACGGGCAGGTGCGAGGGCGGGCCACCTAGAGTTAGAAGTACAAGGGCACCGGTACGGGGCGCCCGCCGGGCAGGCGCACAGCAATGCGCCAGGCGGGGTGGACAAGAGAGGACGGAACGGCACACACAGAGAGGAGCGGCAGGACAGCAACTCTTTAGCTCAGCGCGCCCGCCCTGCGCGCGGGCCGGCGACGGCAGCGCGAGGCAGGCGCGCCAGGCGGCAGCAACGGCACCCCCGCGCCCAGGGGCGCGCCCCTGGACGACGCCTCAGCTGTTGCGCAGCAGCTCGTTGAACTCGTAGAAGGAGATCTGCCGCGCGGCGCCCGCGCGTCGCTCAGACGGCCCCGCCCAGCAGCGCCTGCGCACAGGCCGGGGGCGGCGCACCTTGCCGTCGCCGTTGGTGTCGGCCGCGGCGATCAGCTGGTCCACGTCGGCCTGGTTGCCCAGCAGCTTCTTCAGGTCCTCCTTGCTCAGGAAGCCGTCGGCGTCCTGCGCGCAAGCGCCCCCGGTGAGCCGCGCGCCCTGCTGCTGTGCGGCCGGCCGCGCGCGCTGCCGGGGCCGCGCCTTGTCGAAGCTCTGGAACAGGCGCAAGCGCTCGCCTGCGCCCCCACAGCAAGGTCAGGAGCCGGGCGCGTCGGCGCCCAGCGTCGGGCCCCCTTGCGTCCAGGTCGAGCGTGCGCTGCAGCACGCGGCGGGCCCGGGCGCGCACCCTTTATGATCTCTGCCAGCCCCAGCACACACGTGTCAGTGTCGGGCGTTTGCGGTTCTCGTGCTCTGCGAGATCGAGGGCCAGCGGCGCCGGGCCCAGCAGCGGGCGGGTGCGGCGCACCCTCCCACACAGACTTGTCGCCCTTGTCGGCCTGGTCAAAGTAGTTGGACCCCTGCTTGCCCATGTTCGCATTGTAGTTGCGCCTGGGTGCCCGCGCAAAGCCCGCTCCGCTCAGTGTGCCGTCAGCGAGGCTGCACCGACCGGCGCGCCAGGCAGCGAGCAGAGGACGGTGCGCTGCGTGCGGACGCCCAGCACTCCAACGCAAGGGCGCACCCGGGGTTGAAAACGGACGCCCAGGGGTCCGTGCCTGTGGCGCGGGCGCGCACCCATTAGCCCTGCTGCGCCTTGTTGCAGCCCCGCAGCAGTGGCGAACACCCATGGTCTGGGCATGTGCTGACACAGCACCCGATGCCCCGGATCGCCCAGGGCACGGACAACGGGCAAGGCTCACGCTTTGCGGGCGGCGGCGGCTTGGGCTCGGGCTCGGCCTCCATGCTCGGCGCCATCGCCTGCTTCAGCGTCTGGGCAGCACTGCTGACAGTGTCCTTTGCTGATGAGCTCGAGTACTCCTTCTCCGCTGCACACGCACGGCGGCTCAGCGCGTGCAGCCCAGGCCTGTGGGGTGCGCCAGGAGCGTCGGCTCACCGTCCTTCGCGGAGCCCATGCTCAAGTCATCAAAGCTGGGCGACCTCGCCAGCCCGCCACCCTCGCGGCTGCCAAAGATGGAGCTGAAGAAGCCCATGCTTGCTGGCTGGATTCGGACAGGCAGCTGGCCGGGCTCGGTTGCAATGTGGCACTGGCCGGGTGCAGCATGCACAACGAGGGCAGAAGGGCTGGGAGGGCTTGGCTGCAGGGAGAGCTTGCATGGAGAGCGCATGCCCATCAAATGCTATTTACCACCAAGCAGCCACACACTACACACTGATCAGCGCAAACATAGCAGCACACCCCGAGCACCATGCCTCTCCTAACGATCAATCAATGCCTAACGCAGCCTAGCTCCTACATAGCAATACGCCCCTGAATGAACAGCCAGGTGCGCGCGGTGCGCAAGCAGGGTTTGTACAACACAAGTCCTGTGACGCGACGCCTGGTGCGCTTGGGAGCGGTAGACCCACGTCTCGCCCCGCGGCGACGCCCGGCCAGCGCCAAACAGCGCTGTGGCAGGGCGTCGCAAGAATAGTGCGTGCAGAAAGTGCTCACATCGCCTGGCTTTACCCCTTGACAATCACAGTGTATACAAGACTCCAGTGTATACAAGACTCCAAGCACTCACGCACAGACACGGCCTGTCAGGCACGCTGGGCGCATCGCGGCACCCTCCCGCCCTGCAGGAGCCTGCGCGAGGGCCGCGCACTGCACAGGCCGGAACCCAACCCCACTTAAATCCACAGGTTCGTTCCAGCTGCAAGCCCCGCTCGCGCCCGCGCAAGCAGTCGTCAGGCACGAACAGCGCATGCACCCACCCCCGGGCGCTAGTGTGCCCGCGCGCGCGGCGGCGCTCAGGCCGTGGTGGTGGCCGAGTCGCTGTCCGGGTTGAACGCCTTCTTGATCTTGGCGCCCAGCTTCTTGATGCCCTTCTTCGCCTTGTGCATGTGCGGGTGCTTGATGACGTTCTCGCCGTTGGCGGACCGTGGCGAGCTGCCCAGCGACGCCGTGCTGTCCTCGCCCGTCTCGTGCCCCGGCGTGACCTGCGCCTTGGCGCGCGCGCGCTGTGAGCGGACGCACGTGGGCTGTGAGTCGAGCAGTATCCACTGGAGACGCTGGCTGCCTTCAAAGAACCGCAGGAGTACCCAAAGCATAAGGCGCATGCGCGGACGGCGCGCGCACCGAGGACGCGCTCTCCCAGTTGTCGGTCGGCACGACGACCGCCGGGTGCTGGACCGCCGGGTGCGCGGAGTGGACGGGCGCGGCGTGGGTGGCCACGGGCGGCGCGTGCGTGGCCACGGGCGGCGCGTGCGTGGCCATGGGCGCGTCGTGCGTGGTCGTGGGCGGTGCGTGCGTGGCGATGGGCGGGTCGTACAAGCCCATGTTCGGCGCGTGCGTGGCTGTGGGCGCGGCGTGCGTGTGCACGGGCGCGGCGCCAGCCGGGGCCGGGTACGAGGGCGGGTGCGCGTCGTGCGGCGGCGGCGAGACGCCGGTGTAGAAGGCGGTGTCGAGGTCCACCGGGTTGAGCGTCGGCGCGGCGGGCGCGGGCGGGTGCGTCGGCGGCGGCGTCGCCGGCGCCACGCTCGGCACCTACTCGCACCACGCGACCTCAGCACCGCTCTGACCGCGCCTCGAGCGCCTGTGCCTACAGCCAGCCGCGCTCGCACTCGCCACCAGCAGAGCGAAGCTTATGGCAATCCCCGCGCGGACACCCTCGAGCAGCTCGTCAGCGCCCAGGCGCTTCCCCGCCCGCCGCTGTGCATGCGAGACGCACGACTCAGGGCCGGCGCGCGCGCCTTGCTCGAGTAGTTGGCGGGCGTCTCCACGCCAATGTGGTGCGTCTTCACGCCCTCGGGCTTGCCTGTGGGACAGCGCAGCAGGTCACGCGCGGCCGTGCAGCGCGGCCGGGCAGCCCGCACGCACTTGCGCCAGCCCTAACCTCTTCTCAGGACAGGTGCGTGGCAGATGCGGCGCGCATCACAGGGGCGCGCGCAAGGGATGCCCGCGCTTGGGGCCCCTGCGCCCCGCACCTGCAAAGCCGTTTTCATGGAGAACCTTGGGCGCGCCGACCACTGAACCTGCGCGGGCACAAAATCACGCCTTTAGGTGCACGCAGGCCTCCCACAGCGCCAGCCCTCCAGAGGCAAGTGCACCGCGCCGCCTGCCAGGACAGGCACGGTGCGTGCAGGGCAGTAGGGCGCGCGGGGCACCTGCTGGCGCGCGGTTGATGGGGCCATCAACGGCCCTCTCGCCCAGCGCGAGCTTCTTGATGCCCTGCACGCTCGTCAGGCGGGGCGCCAGGGCCTGCACGCCGTGCACGGAGCCGTGCGCGACGCCCATCAGCGCGCCGGACAGCGAGTACGCGGAGAAGATGGACCAGTACACGGTGTCCACGACCCAGGCCTGCAGAGATGATATCATGGACGTCATTGCGCCTGTGTTCTCCTGGCAGGCTGGCGGATGCGGTGTATGCAGCCAGGGAGCCCCTCGCGAAGCATGGCCAACAGCGTCCAGTGGCTGGGCGCGGTGTGAACGGGAAGAAGAAGACCGCTGTTCTCCTAGGTCAAGCTCGCATGCAGCTCGCATTCACTGCATTCCTTCGCTTTGTGCTCTGAATGCGGTTCTTGCTCGCAGCCTGGCTCTTTGCGGCGGACGGTGGCACGCTCCAGTGGCGCGGTGACAGGCCTGCACAAGCAACTTGCAACACGCTCCCCGAGCCGGCTGCCTGGCCAGCCCGGACGCGGGGGCTGCATGCCTGAGCCGGCCTGTGTCTGCTGACCCAATGAAATCCTGGAGCTAGAATCTCCCTACACCATAGTGTCGCACACATACACTCTTGTACACGCACTCAGTCCAGCCCCAGGAGCTCGCGCAGCGCCTTTGCCACCCGGTCGACGTCCTTCTTCTTCAGATAGCCCTGCCGCGCGCGGGCGAGCGGCCGCCTCAGCGCACGCCCAGAGCCACACACAGAGCGGTGCGGCGCCCGGCACCCTGGCCGCACTCCGCACCTCTGGCTGCTTGCTCTTGATGATGCCGTGGTGGCCCGTGTACGACGCCTTGTCGCCGACCTCCCTGCCGCGCGGCGCGCAGCCGGCGTCAGGGCGCGCCGCCGGGCCGCAGCGCCTCCGCGTCCGCGGCTCCAGGCCCTGCCAGAGGTCGCGCGGGCCGCGCCGCGCCTGCCCCAAGCGCGTGCGCCGCGGCACCCGCAGCGCGCGGCCCGGGCCGCGCCTGTACTTGGGCAGGATGGCGGCCAGGCGGCGCAGGTCCAGGCGGCCGAGCGCGGCGCGCTTGCCGGCGTCCAGCACGTCCTCCAGCGTGCCGGCCACCAGCAGCTGGCACACCG
>JAABUH010002231.1_pt1 | contig 19001 bp, 29 predicted proteins | sample 5559121 | NCBI WGS metagenome assembly JAABUH01 (sample SAMN10711871, study PRJNA513364) | rock metagenome | isolation source: Antarctica rocks | place: Antarctica: Victoria Land, Battleship Promontory nord | collected 2015-12-28
GATCTCGGGTACCCGAGCTCTCGACTACGACATCAAGATCTACTCCTTGCACGACGCCGACTCACTCAAGACCACCACGCTTCCTCCCGCCGACTGCACTCTGACCGAACATTCGTTCGCTCAGGCCAGGCCATACGCTTCCTCAACCGAGTGGGCAAAACAGCGACTCGACGCGCGCCGGAGGCGCTTGCCGAGTTTAGGGCGATCGTGATGACTACTGGAGGATTAGTAGCGAGGGAAACGGCGGATGAGATCGGGAAATGGAAGAAGGAGCTCGGAGAATGGAGTTTCGAGAAAATGATGGGTCGGATTAGCTCGGAGTTGCTGAAATCGCGAGCGAGACTCCTCTTAGTGAACTTGGAGTTACGAAGTACACGGGATAACCTAGCCTTAACATATACCTTATAACCCCCCTAGATGCATCACAATACCCCCACAGCTGAAAACTACTGGGTTTTATCAGCTCACACCCAAGAAGTTGGCATGGGCGACGAAGAGTTCATGTCACTCTCTACCCAGAAAGCTTCGGAAGTTGGGTTGATCTTACGAGTCATTGGCACCCCACTCTTCGACTCATGTTGAGTATGTCTGACATTCAACAAACATCCGCTCTCCGTCTTCTCTCCTCACCTCCTACACTACCCGATCGACCATCCCATGATAGTGTGGCGATCATGGGCGATGCCGTACTTCCCAGGTCACCAGCAGGCGGAGCAGGTGCATAGACCGCCATACGAGACGCAGCGCTCCTCGGGACATCACTCAAGAACGCAGCTTCCGCAGGATACTCCTGGTGCAGATCGGACCCTTTCGAGCCAGGAACTACTTGCCTGAGTTACGAGTGATGCTCTATAATGCTAAGATTTACGATCGTCTATATCAAGCGGTTATTGCAGCAAGAATTCAAAACTTCCGTCGATGAGCCAAGTTGTCTCATCAAACTGAACAAGGTCTTACGTCTATGCGACCCGAAAGAGTGAAGACGATAAGCGCTTTTTTCAACCCGGAGTCCGGTCATCTCGGTCATCCGGGGGCAAATCCGCATATGATGATGGGTTACGCCCCAACGCCGACCATGTCAAAAAGGCGGATGTCAAAGAACTTCACATCCCACTCACCAGAGCGTTCTCACAGCTATCCAACCCCATATCCCGTATTCATCCCTCATGTTTATCCTTCACACCGGTCTGTTCTCTGATGCAAGTCATTTTTTGATCCTGGTAACGACGTGTTGACTAATCAACCACGTAAAACTTCACAGACCGGCACCCTGCTCGGTATCGTCACTCGCGAGCTAGGCCTCTATGGAACAAACAGTCAGTCCTGACATACAACTCCCACTCCCCTCTCGTTCATCTCGACTCGTTTTACAGTGCTGATGGAGTACTCTTTTCATCGCAGAGATCAAGTTCGACGAAGCCCAGTTCACCGATATTTATAGCCCCGAATGGACGAAACATCAACCATTACAGAGGATGCCTTGGATGGAGGATACCGAAGCGGGTATCGAGCTTTACGAGAGTAGGACCATTTGTAAATGTATGTTTTACGCTCCCATACGACGATCTCACTGCATTCTGCTGCCCCGTACCGTACCTTTGGCTTACTTTCTCTTGTTTCCCCCTCCAAATGAATTAGACCTCGCGTCAAAGGTCAATTCGCCTCTTATGCCTTCGGTGAACGATTCGATCCAGTATTTCAAGTTCGATCAGATGTGTACCACGGAGACCTGTCACTTCTTCTCATCCATGGCATGGCTCGTTGGGGAATACATCTATGCCGAGGCGATGTAAGTCGCCTTTTGTTTACCCTATCGCAACGGTTTCCGTTCCTTCCCCTCCAATGAGGACCCTCTGTCCTCGCTTCGCCCTATACAGTTGAAAGCTAAAAAACTGATGGTTGGATCCTCTCCTCTCTCTTCGACCGCACTGGAAACAGTTTCCATCGTCCAATCAACAAGGACATCGTCGATCAATTCAGCAAGGAACTCAATACCCGCGTATTACCGGGCTACGAACGTATCCTCACCAATCAGCCGTATCTCTGCGGTAACGAATTGACCCTCGTCGATCTTTTCCACGTCTTCCTTGGCAAACCAGTCAATGAGGTATGCTCTGTCCCCTCCGAATCCCTCTCTCTTTCCATCACATTCGGAACTCTGGACCCTTCTCTTCATCGTATCCGCACATCTTGTATCCTGCCCTTCATGGCAACCGAGCATGGCGTTCTAGTCGCTAGCGTAATCTGATATTTACATATGGAATTTAGGCAGGAGGCGTTCAAAGCCTTACCGATGGATCACTCCCGAACGTCAAAAAGTGGTGGACGTCTCTTGTCGAGAGAAAGAGCGTCAAGGAAGCTTTCGAGGTCAAGGCGGGAGCTGTAAAGGTTTTCATGCAGGCTATGGCGGGACAAGGGGGATCCGGGGATCATTGATGGGAACATTGGGTTCGACTTTAGTGCTGAAGATTTTCCCTTCACTCCCCGTGAACAGCTCGATGATATGTATGAAAAGGTCGATTGAGCAGCCAGCAGCCAAAATCTCCACTCGCATCTTACAAGCGTGTGGGCACTCCCACTCGACAGAAAGCCCAGGTCACGCTGCAATGCTTCGGGCGATTTGCCGATCCCCTTCACCGTCAAACGTCAACTCCAGCCAAATGACCGGTACATCTATAACGATGCCAGTGGAACTATGTCCCATAAAAAATCGTGACGAGCTCGATCTGAAATCATTCAGAGTAAACAAGACGCATAATAGCGAGTTTGCACAATCGCCGTTCGCAAATCAATACCTTACGGTCTTCACGTCCAAGGCCAAACTTTCTTGGGCTTACAAGCCCTCTTCAACCAATCTCTCGTCTCCGCATCCTGATCCTCTTGCAGTAAGGGCATCAACGCCTCCTGTACAGCAGTATTATGCTCGTTCAGCCATCGGATCTCGTCTTTCGACATGATATTCCAGTCGACCAGAGAGGTTTGAATAGGCACCTTCGGGAATCAAATCGAACGTCAGTTCTCCGCCAGACTCCAAAAGAATGCAATGGGTGCCTCACTTGTGTAACTCGTTCCCAGGAAAGGTAGCGATGTCCACCAAAGTCGTACTTCGTCTATCTTGATATTCAGCTCCATACTTCTCAGGGCTTTCGAAAAGGCAATCACTCACTTCAATCTTCTTCGCTATGAACACACTCTCCGTCCGTACGCCGAAATCACCTTCTTTGTAGAAACCCGGCTCGACGGTCATAACGTTCCCCTCTTGAATGATGAACCCTCCTCCAACGCTGAACATAGGGGCTGAAAGTGACTCATATCAGCCTCGTAGCCCATTCGTCCTGTCAAACATGATTTCACCTTCATGCACCGATAGGTACGATCCGACACCGTGTCCGAGACCGTGTGCGAAATCCAAGCCGTCCCTTAACCACACAGTCAGTCCGCCATTCTTGGAGACGATGAACGGCTTAGGAGGGAGATTAATCACTTGTACAGGTTTTCCTTCGCCAACATGGTGAAACCACCAGCATCCGCACCGTCAGGAAAGACGGAGATTGCAACCGAAATATGGGCTTGCAATACCCGAGTGTAGGCTCGCTTGATCTCGGCTGAAGGTGATTTACCAAAATACATCGTTCGGGTGGTATCGTTTGTCGCGTCTAGATGGTGCTGTTAGCCCTGCGCCAATACCCCCAGTGTCATGATGTTATCTAACTTACCGAGGTACTGGCAGCCATAGTCGCTGTGCTTCTATTCAGCATAATGCCTCGGTCAAAATTCGTACCCACATCAGGTAAGGAGCCTCGATCTCGACGAGTCGGTCTTCGCCTCGCTTCGGTGCGTAGTGTGGTAAAGCTGATCTCCGTCAACGAGGGGTCATTTCACATAGAGATGGTCAGTACGTACCAGCATTCGGTCCGGAAGCTGATATACCGATGGCCGGTGCTCCACTTAAGCGAAATTGGAGCGAGATTCAGAGGTAAGGTGAGGAGACTAACGCAAAGAGTTCCTCTTGCCGTCGAAAGCGGTTCAGACTCTGTCCAGCAGCCCATTCGCCGACAGGTCGTTCCTCCTTCAGAAGCTTGCCTTCAAGCCAAGCCATCCATCGAACCTGAGCGAAGATCATCAATACCCAGTACTGCTTTGACATGAGGAATGATGAGGCTGACCGTCGCTCTCCCATCCCTCAAGTTGGCGTTCCGGAAATTCTGCTGTTCGGTCTCGTTCTTGATTCCCTTTGCGTAGTCCACGGGGCAAGGTATGACTTCGACTTCAGTCTGGTCGTTTCATTTTCCTCAGTCGAGCTCGATCCTCCACGGCAGAGGATCACTGACTGGTCCGCAAGCATTTGCCAGAGCCCAACTACATTCCTTCGGCGCCCACACCTTCACCTGCTTCTTCTCGTCCTCGATCCTCACAGTCTCAGCAAAGCCCTTGACGTAATTCCCCACTTCCTCGACCCCATAAGGCTTCACCTCGATCCCCATGTCCGCCCAAACGTGCTTCATCCCATTATCCTGAAACTTCCGCTCATCCACAAACACCGCACCCTTCCTCTCCATAAGGACGCAATAAGCATAAGCCACCGGTACCTCGGGAATATCGCTCTGACATCGGTAGTTGAGTAGCCAAGCGATGGTAGGTAACGCTGGGAGGAGGTAGATCCATGCGGCGGAGCTGTTCGTTGCGCGCGAGGAGAGCATTGCCCGGATTCGAGCGAGTTTGGAGGGGACGTCTTCGCCAGCGTATTCAAGTGGGTAAGTTTGTATGGGGCCCAGGGACCGGGTAGGGGAAGCATGGATTTTGTCCACTAGGTTGAAGTCGAGGGGGATGAGTTTGCCTTCACTGCTGGAGAGGCGAGACTGGATATTCCTTGCAACGCCTTGAGGGTGTCAGTATTGGTCTACCTCGAGATTGACGTCACCTCACTCAAGGCCACCAGGTTAGGGTCGATACCTATTCGATGAGCTTGCGACGCTGTCTAAACGGGCATAAGCCCTTGGCCTGCGTTTGAGGCGCAAGGCGTCACTTACCTTGACGATCCAATCCACGAAACCCTGCTGGACAGCGCTAGGTCCACTCCCACCAGTCGCACCGACCCGTACAACCTCCCAGCCTGCTTTCGGGATCTGACGTTCGGCTTGGACCCAGTATCGTGAATCGACGAAGAGAAGTGCTTTCGCGTTGATCGAGGAGGATGGGACGATAGCCGTTCCAGCCGAACCGTCGAAGCTGTGAAAACCCTTCACTATCGCGCGAGAACGGTCGAAAGGATACGTGACATACCCGCTGATATACTCACGTCGAGCATCTGAGGGACCGATGAACTCATCCTTGATAGTACCGCTCAGTATATTGTCGTTTTGAACGAGATGAGTGGAAACGACTTTACCTGGTGTTCGTCTTCAGATGGGATGATGCTATCATCCAATGTAAACACGGACGGCGCGGATGGGTTCCCTCGTTAAGATGGAAGAGCTAACTCACTACCAATCGATCTTCGTTTCACTTATCTCCCTCCTTAGCGCTCTCAACCGATCCTGCATCTCATCCTCTCCCGGAGCAGCTTCAAAAGCTTTCTCCCCATATGTTGCATCTTCCACTGCCAGGGACCACCGGGCGTCGAGGGATTGGTGACTGTTGCCTGGCATCAGTCCGCAGAGGGGCATGATGAAGGTTTCGGACCCGAAAAACACAGGTCTTTCCTCGTCCCAAGAGAAGCGGTTCCAACAGATCCTTGAATCAGAAGGAAGGTTTACTGCGTTTGCTGCGTTTGCTCAGGCGGTGACCTAGGAAATGGCGAGAGACCATGACGTGGAATTGTGGCTCATCATCTCAAGCGAAGGGTGATCCAGAACGATTTCTTGGAAGCTACCGTGACATATTCTCACTGCTGAAGCTTCCTGCTGTTAACTGCACTTTGCTGGAACTCAGGGCCACTACTGTCCACGAGGACTATACTTACTTTGTGTCTCTATAGGGATCTAATTCATCTGTTTATGAAGTAATTCCTCCCATCCGACGGATAAGTAAGTATCGGCGGGTGAAAGTAGCGGCCTGCACCCCAAAAAGTGTCGATGGTATTAGCATCTCTGCTACCTCGGGCTACGGAAGGTGCGACTTAATACAGAATAGTTCGGCCGTCCGGTCATTTCGGGTCTTGCTATGAGAACTCATAGAGTTTGCTAAACAACGGAAGAAGGCGCTGAGGCCAATGACAAAATTAATCCTCGGTCGGTCCCACACGATCCCTTCCTTTACGGAGGTATTTGGATAGGCCAGTATCGGTCGTGACAAGATGACTCCCCTGCGATCCGGACAATCGCCTTACACTCACAGCAGTCATGAGAAAGGAGTTTGGCAATTGTTGAAACGTATGCCTTGGGACAAGATGCATCAACATGGCTGATCACACTGTATACGGTGAGCGAAGGTGGGATACTCAAAACACTGGGATAGGCCTATCCACACTCGTCACTCTAGACCTGTGAACCGCTGCGCAGGACCTGACATCTTCCCGGTTCTGGGCACTATATGTGCAGGTAGTTATCCACCTTATTGTCACCCCTAGACAGTTGTAGTAACAATGAAACAGAGCAGTTCTGAAGGCAGTCTGGAGAGTAGTTAGGTGAATGGCAAGAACATACAAGTAAGCCTTGTACGCACGCATAGGAGTGGAGGCAGCATGTGATGAGTTGGAGCTAGTCGACCGCCGCTAGCTATTTCCAGATGTACGGCCGCCCCAGATTGTCGAAGCTGGGGAGTGCAAATATCGGCATGGCCTGGATCGAGTGGCCTTTTCATCGAGTGGCCTTTTTTGGTGAGTCGCCATGACATTATCTGAGCTGCCTCTCGCAGCTGCTAGTCAGCACCCGGACATCGAAAAGGATTGATACACATACACTGAACGCTCTTTCCCCGAGCCTTATAAATCGATGCTATGATTGTGAAAGCTCGCTGGAGACAGCTCTCCGGCTTTTTTGCCCTTGAGGTCTTCATCACCTTCCGTCAGCACGGAACCTCCTGACCAGGCCGGCGTAATCCTCTCGACCGAGTCATGGAGTACGGTGGTCCCCGTCCATGAAAGCCCGGGGCCGAGAGAAACAGGAGCAACAGCGGGTCCCCTGTCCACCATTCTCAACAAGGATGTTGAGCCCGGTCCCCGTGCATCAATGCAAAGCGCTGGCCACCTTGCTCAGCCCGCATCTGTTGACGAGTAATGCCTGGGCGGCGTCGTACGCTCAGCATCTTTAATATGATACGCGATCAACCGGGCTCAACAACCGGGTACTACCTTATCTAATCTGTTGTAGGTCTATAAAGAATGAGGTAATGCTGGAGTGATCTCACATAGTTCTCCTTGCCCAGTAACTCTGGGACGTCACCGAACGATTTGGAGATGCTGTCACCGCGTGACATAGCCAAATGATGAGGTGGAGCGAGGTGTACAGGTAGTAGGCTGGACGAGAGACGCGGCGATATGAGATCGATGTCGGTCGAGTGTACTACTCTGTACTGGGTTGCTGTGTTCGCTAGTTGGTTAAAGCAGAGGTCTCATAATCAATGAGACGTCGCGGAGTGTCAACCACCTCAATTGGTAACACAATCTTACACTCAGCAAACTACTGACGACCGATCTCTTGATATGACCGACCATTCGGTTTCGCAGGGACTGGCGACACAACCTCGTTGGCATACCCTCGCTCAAACAAACGAACCGGCGCAAAACGATTCAACAAGCGCTTCATACCGCCAGTGTCGTCGGAGGCTCTCAATCGGCGTCAACTGGCGTCAACTCATGGGTGTCAGCTCATCGGAGTCAATTCATGTCGAAACTCGCGCTCAACGCCACAATCAAACAGGCTAAACGTCCAGCAGGATGAGATCTTGCTGACCGGCTCATCGGGCGCCGGATGAGAGATGGAGACTCGCACCGGCTGTGGTTCTCATGGACCGGACAACAGCCCTCTTGGAAGTGAAGCCATCCGGCCTCTCTTGGTACTGCTTCCATCGTCCTCATATTCTCACAATGGCTATCCAGACCATCAGTCAAGTTCACATTACCTCCAACGGCACTTGTCGAAGTTGCTCGTGACCAACAGGTCGGGTTAATGGTACTAGGGTTTCGCACCTGATCGAGGGGTCGCGAATACTCTATTGTATCAGGGACAGCCATATGCCAGTCTACCGTCGAAAAGCAAAGGGACTGAACAGAGGTATCGATAATTCAGATCAGCGATCACCTTGCATCGCAGAGAAGGACGCGCAACCGTATCGCGCCGAGCCCACATGTTTACGCGGTGGAGATGAAGACGCATACATCCGCATGAAGATCGTGGTTAAGGGTGAACTTATCAAATGGCCTGCCTTTGAAATCGCATCTTACTCCGCCGACACTGTCACCTCCTCCTTGGTTTCCGGGTTCGAAACGAAGGTCGACTCCCCCTCCTTGCAAAAAGTATGCGACGTCCCGAATGTGTCTTCCATAAACTGGGTGGGGACGAAAGCCATCGGAATCAGTGATATGGCAGGGCGAAAAGTGAATGGAGCAGTGCACTTACGAGCATATACGTTATCAACCCGGCCTGGACCTTGCAATGGACGGAAAAGGGAGTCTTATACGGCTTCCCCAACGTCTTTGACCTCAAACTAAAGATATCCCATCAGCGCCGACCTCAGAGGGTAGAACAGTACGCACGTCATGTTCCCAAAGACGGCAACGTCCTCTCCATCCCCAAAGGCGGCATCGATCCCAAAGTCATCCTGACCCCAACAACTAGCGACCCTCGAGAAAGTCGACCAGAATTGTTTCGGTCCAGATCCTTTGTATTCCCCTGCCCAGGGCATGATCCGCTTCAGTTGAGGGTTGGTGTAAGCCAGGGAGATATACGTCGCTTCGGGGTGGACTAATCTGAAGATCTCGTCGCGATTGGCCATGTTGACGAGGAGCTGTTTGACGGTCGCGACTGGGGTAAGGGGTTGGGTTTGAGAGACGGACATGATGGGATGCAAGTCAGGGTACTGAGTAGGCCTATCCAATGGTTTGTTTTGCTTTCCTGGACGCCGGCGTCAAAGCAGGACGATATTCTGAGCTGTTACGGAAGCTTGTATCTGAATATAAATGAGTTTGCATCAGCGAGAAAGGACGACGGTCTTTTCGGATGATCTCATGCTACAAAATCGCTTAGTCATCCCACCCATTTCTCGCTTATTATTCAGGAGCCTCCACTCTCGTTTATTCAGCAAGGAGTCTGTTACTGAGGCTTATTCAGCAGTATTACCGCTTGAGACACAATCACGGACGTCAATCGATCCATTCGAACCTTTCTTGTTCTCCTGTTCTCCTCCTCGCTGAAAATGTATGGCTACCGAGCATTACTCGCCCAACGACAAAACCCAGTACTCGAGTACGTCATACTCTCGCTTCGTGCCATCGAAAAAATCACCACCATCCTCACTCTTCTCCAGTCTCTCGGATTATCTAACTACATAGTCTTCCAATTGCGCCATGTCTATCGGGATATTCCAGCTTCTGGAGGACTCGGAGGAGCCACTCTAGATCTTCTCGGAATTGTCGATCCCCAGCACGTAACGCTCATTACGACACGCCCTGAAAGGCTCAGAACGCAGCAAGAAGACGGCGCTATCGTTCGGAAAGCCGACTTTGAAAGTTCTTTCGAAGGTGTCTTTCAAGGTGTCAGAACTTCGAATCTCATCTCGTATCCGGGTACACAGGTCGAGCACCGTTTCAACGTGAGTCCTCGTCTAAACTCATCATTGAAACGCGATTGATAATCTCTCTCTAGGTCGCGAAGAAGGGCATCGATGCTGCACTCCAGCAAGGCGTCAAAACACATCTTTTACTCTTCCTTAGCCTTTGCGGGTCACGGCAACCGTACCTCGGACGGGGCCGTTATGCAAGCACATCTCCTCACGGAAAACTACCTGGTTCATTTATCGGATTCCAACCCTTCCTTCTCATACACGATCGTTCGTCAAGGTCTTTACAGCTAGAAATCTCCAATGCACACGGCGGTGTTCGATGTTCACGATCCTCCTCTTTCGGGTGAAATCAAGCTTCCGCATGACGGGTCGCCCCCCCGGGATATCGTGGGCGAAAAGGGGAGAACTGGGAGAAGCTACAGCCAGGCTTATGGCCGATTACGCCAGGGAGTCAGAGAAGTTCCCGTTCATCAACAAACTGGTTCTTCTCTCAGGACCACGGGCGTTCTCATTGTCGGAGGCTGCGAAGGTCTCCTCCACCTTGGCCAACCTCCGAGCCGAGGAACAGGGAAGAAATGGACGAGCTCCTACTTAACCGCGATCCATCCCACGCGATAGCCATTTCACCCAGTGCTTGGAATATCCGTGCTCTCGATCCGAAGCATGAAGCAAGAGAAGAGAAGGGCTTAAGAGAGATGTGGGCATGTGGAGATCAGTTTACTCTCGACGAAGGAGTGAGAAACCAATGGGATCTCAAGGGTTACATCGATCAATTCCGACTCATGAACTCGGTGGCGCTCGACCTATCACCCCGTATGAGCCGAGAGGAGCAGGAAGAAAAGCTCAAACGATACTCCATCGTACACCTACTCGATCCCTCCTTCAAACCCGATGGCCAACAACGATCTTACCCACCGACGTTCATCCTACACGGCAGAGCGGATATGGCAGTCCCGGTTGAGGAGAGCTATACTCTGGCAAGGATGATCAAGGAGAAGTTGTGGAGAGGTACAAAGATGGAGTAGGACACGGATGGGAGAACTGTTACACCGTTTTTCTTTCCGCTGTTGAGCCAAGTCTATAGAGCTGATTTGAGTAGTCGCCAGTGGCCGAGGGGTGGAAGACATACATCGAGCCGATCGGGAACTTCCTAGTCAAGCACCTGGCATAATGATGGACACGATGGAGATACTAGACGCTTACGACAGGGAGGCAAGAGGGGGACAGACACCTATAGGGCCTCGTCAAGGGACAGACGATGCGGCTGAGGACATCGCGTACTGGGATTAGTAGTAGTATTATTGAATACATGCACTCCGATTTGTGACACGGGTAGGTTGGCCCTGAAAAGGTTGAGTCAGGCTAACTGAAGTGATTTCAGCAATCAACGCATGCATCAGTGTATTTGACGCTGCCCTTGAGCGCCTCTAGAGAATGTAAGGGTGTCTAGCAGCGAAACGGATGATAAGGTGATACAGGGAGAATGGATCTCTACTCACTTCCGAAGCCTCATCTACCAGCTTGTGTCCCATCGTCCAATCATCCCGTCTAGTAAGCCTAATCCTACAACCGTAAAAACCCGTCGCGCAGAGCCAGGTGTTTCGTCCTTTCCGGATCCATCAACGGCGGGGAGAGTCAAGTCAGGCATTTCGGTTGCTTACCGAAGCTTCGCCCTTCGTCGTTTTAGGTAGATAAGCTTGATGAACGAAGCTCTTTTTCGCGCTAGAGAGCTGCTTGAGGAGGAGGAGAGTGAGACCGTCAAGGCAAAGAGCGGCGATGACTTCAGGGCGGGGTGGTAGTCAGCTCTCTTTCAGTGGGGAAAGAATCTGATTTGGAATCATTTGCACAAAATCTTCGGAATGACGAGCCCTCGCACCTGCTCACTGTTTCACTCATTCCCTCCATTTGATCCAAAAACCACATTGGACCGGCATGTGGCGAATCACACTCAACGTCATGGAGGAACAGGTCCGAACGGATGCAGATGATTGTCTTGGACATGGGACAAATCGCCGAACACCTACCATGGTGAGGATAACCCTCTCATTGCCGCCCAAATCGCAGTTGAACCAGGATAGCCGCCGCCATACCTGCCGTAGGGGTTTACGCCGAATAAAGAAGATCGCCTATACCCATCGTGTACCCGTAACGCCCTTCAGCGGAGGACCGTCACTCGAAGGGCACATCACCTGCCCTTTCGAAGGGATCTGTATCGACCTTTCTCGGATGGTTAAGGTTTTGGAAGTCCACGAGGCGGATTCGGATGCGGCCGTTCAAGCTGGAGTATAGTGGGAGGCGATCAAGGAGGAATGGAAGGAGAGGGGATGGGGTTATTCTTCCCCTTGGATCCGGGACCTTCGGCTTGTATTGGTGGGATGATGGCGACGGGGTGTAGGTAGGTTTTCAGGTTCGAGTTTCCTGGAAGGTATGCTGACTCCTGACTAGTGGTACCAATGCTGTGAGATATGGGACGGCGAAGGGAGAGTGGTTCCTCAACGCGGTCAGTCTTTATCTCATCATCTTTCCCTGGCTGACAGAGTTCTCCCTCAAAGACAGTAGTCCTGCCAAACGGCGAGATCATCAAGACAAGGCATCGATCGAGGTGTGTTCGACTTCTCAGGAAATCATCTGCGAGATTTGACTTGACCAAATTGTTCATCGGGGCGGAAGGGACGCTTGGCATAGTCACTCAAGGTACGGCAAGTCCCACCCACTTTTAATCAAAAGGCTGATCTACAAGTAGCCACCATCAGACTCGCTCCACTTCTGCCCACTCGTGTAGCGGTGTGCGGTTTCCCTGGAGTGGAAGAAGCGGTACAAGCCGTTAGCGAGATCACCAATATGGGTGTGACTCTGCGTAAATTCTGGCCATGTCCCTTAGACTTTTCGGTGAAGCTGATCCTGATGGGTAGAATGTGTCGAGCTGTGCGATACCCTGATGATGTCCGCCATCAAAAGGTTCGGTGACGTCTTCATACCCCTCCCCGACGCCGATTCGAACTTCTTCAAATTTCACGGTTCATCCCATCATTCGATGGACGAAGCCGCTCGTATAGTCTCGGAAATCGTCAAGAAACACGGTGGGAAGGACCTGGCCTTTGCCGAAGATGAGGCTCAGAGTGTTGAACTTTGGGCGGCGAGGAACGCGGCTCATTGGAGCGCGATGTCTTTGGTAGAGGGTTCTACTTGTTACAGTACGGACGTTTGTGTGCCAGTCAGTAATCTGCCTGCGCTGGTCAAGGAGACGAAAGAGGATTTGAAGAAGCATGGGATCGTTGGGCCACTGCTAGGGTGAGTGATTCCCTTCACTGACTGTACGCGCATTCAGCTCAATTCCGCGTCGTAGTCACGTCGGGGATGGAAATTTTCATGCGGCTTTGATCTTCAAGGCGGACGTTCCAGGCGAGTTTGAGAAAGTGGATGCAGCAGCACATAGGGTCTGTTGAGAAACAGTCTACCTGAAACGGCTTCGGTACTGATCATAGGGCTTATTAGATGGTCGAGCGGGCTCAGGCGTTACAAGGGATGAGTACCGGTGAGTCTTTGTCAATCAAACCTTCATGTAACTTTGGCCAATCTCGTAGCGAAATGTAGGGGAGCACGGAGTAGGTATCGGGCAGCGAGTAAGTTCAATTCTTGCGCGTTTCCGCTTTGATCCTCGCGTTTTGTTTTTGGCCGTAGACCACGCTGAGAATGACCTAGATGTATCTGCACAAGGAGCTGGGCGATGATACGCTTGCTGTCATATAGACGCTGAAGAGGGCTCTCGATCCCAGAGGTAACATCAGTCCTGGAAAGGTATGTCATGACGGTAGTGAGTGAACGAATGGGCTGATGTCAGTGTCGTGAGGTAGCTGTATCCGGAGGACTAAAGATAAATGAATACTATCAATCCACGATAAGGAAGAGACCAGGCTGATTGCAACGGGTTTCGGGTTGAAACCCGAAAGCCATGTCTTGATCGACCGGACCGGCATTTGAATGCTTTTCGACTTGGAGCAGGATATTTGTATCTGCTAACTCGACTTTCCTCGTTCGTACAATTCCCTGACGGTTGTCTCAAAGGCTTCCGGCTCTCTATTGGAAAGGTTGCGTAGGTGCGGAGTGACATGACAACATCTGTCTCACCCTGTCGAATCGCCTCGAATGCAGTCGCCCAATGTCTCGGCCAATCGATACCCTCCCCGTAGCTCTGTCCATAATTCAAGTTTGCTCTAACTTGAGGTTGATCCGCGTACTCGTCTATCGAGACTTGAGCGATCCTGATTTTCTTGCCTGCAAGTCGACCAAGGTAGAGAGTCATAGTATGACTGCTGATGGAGGAGATCGGTGACGCCGTAGATATTGATCACCGCCTTCGGTCTTGGTTCCACTCTCAGAGCTAGAAGCGTCGCCAAGCTCCCACCAGCCGAGTCACCGCCCACAGCCCATCTGTCTAGGTCCACCTCCAATCCTTTCTCCCTTAAAGCCGACCTCAGCTCTCTTCGACACCAGCTATACGCATCCTCGCAATCCTGTAACATTCCCTCGATTTCGACGAGCGGTGCGAAGCGGTGAGAGATGGAGACGACCGTGATGTCGAGTGGGAGAAGAAGAGGGAGAAGCCATACACGAGGCTGATAATGCTGACCAGAACAAAAGGCACCTCCATGGATCCACAGTACCCAGCTTGCTCTAGCTGTCGAAGCCGGTTCTTTTGATTGACCGTCTGTTGTCCTTGACGTTTCGGTGACGATGGATCTAGGCTGGATGGGTACACGTCCCGGCCAGACACGCAGAGTAAGCGTTACACCATGCTTGATCGCATATTCATGATCGGTGAAACCATCGAATATCGGTGGTAGGGGTTCGGACCCAAGCTTGAAGCCTGATGGTAGATTGAGCGTCATGGAAGAAGAAGGGTCAAACAGAATGGGGTCTTGGACTCGGGAAAGCAACGGGCCAGGTTCGGAATTCTCTATTCAGCTGCGTCTCGGTTCACGATCCATTAACCTTTATGTATTGGTTTCGAAGCAAAGCCCAGTGTTCAAGCCTTTCAACTTGACTGTTTGCTTTAATCTGCTGGCCAATGGCCCGGGCCGCTGATCCGCTCTCCTTCTCCTCTTTCTACGCTTTGCTCATCTCCACACTTTTCGATCTAATGTCTATGACAAGTATTTTCACACGTTTCGCATCCCTTGGCTTTTCTTGCCAAGCTTTTCAAAGCCCTCTCTACGAAGAACCCCGGCGCTCCCTTCAATCCGGTCGGAGGACCAGACCTAGATCTCGCGACCCACCAGCTCAACAGGTGCCTCCACAAGCTCCTTTTCGGGATTAATATCCAAATGATAAAGCGCTTGCGCTTCTTTCTCCAGGACTGAGAGTAAATCGTCAGAGCGCCGATAGACCAAAGAAAGGTGAAGCTTACATCGGGTATTGTCGATCTTCGCTTTGTCCGGGTTGACGAACCACAATACGATATATCCTGCGATACTCATGGGCAAGAGGAAGTAGAAGGCCGCATTATTTTTTCCTCCGGCTCGGTCGATGATCGCGCTGGTTATGAAAGGTCCAATGAAGCCGGACGTTTTCTTACAGAAGCACCGTCAGACGCCGTGATTCGCGTCCAGGCTGATGAGATCGATAGCAAAGGGGAAGGGAAATGGATGATAGGACTCACCCCGACTGTGTTGAACAACGCGAAAAACATGTAAACCTTCGGAGCGGGCACGACTTCGGATATCATGGTGATATTGTAAGACCCCCAAGCTGCCTGGGTGAAATTGTAACCGGCTAGAGCCCAAAATTCCCAAGCTAAGCAAGAACAGCCACAAGTTCAGCAAAAATGACCTAAAAGTGGTGCAATGGCGACTGAGCGACTCACTGTTGTGGAAACCGATCTTGGTCGTCCAGTTCCCGACGAAGCCCCAAAAAGCCCTGGCGGAACGGTAAGAACGGTTCAAGCAGGGCGACTGGGCCCGGATCCAGACTCACGGGAACATGATGAATGCAGCGCCAATCCGGATCATCGTCCTGACGCTAAGCCGGTATCTCTGTTGGATCCAATTCACAAGGATGGTACCCGATCCACCGGTGGCGTAGAGGATGAGGGTGAGGGCTGAAAACAGGATGGTACTAAACTGGACTGTCCTGAGGCGGATTGAGCGGAAGTAACCAAAGGTCGCTTTGGGGAAATCAACTAACTCGTTTTGAAGGAGACCGGTGACAGTTCCAGTTGTCCCATAGGCTACATCGACGTGTCACGACTGTCACCCAAGGGTAGGGATGTGTGCTCACCGTCTTGAAGGAGAAAGAAGGCGATGAGGTAGAGGAGAGTCTGCCTCAGATCCCAGGCGCATTTTGCGGCTTGCCATACTTGCCTACATCGAGCGTTAGCAAGCCAATAAGGTTGTAAACGTAACTCCTCCGGAGGTGTTGGGAACTCACTTTGGACCCGCAAGGATCCAATCCGTGCCCGAAGGCAATTGCTGACCAGGTCGATACTTTTCCACCAAGAACCAAGGCAGCGTAGTGAGCACCGTCACAGCCCCAAACACAGCGAGAATGACGGTGTATCCCTTGTCGAGTTCACCTTGGGTAGCGCTCCCGAATGAGTACCCTATTCCAGTGGCTATAGCTAGAAGGATGAGGTTGCCAGCGGAACCAAATATATTGACGTAGTTGTAGATCTAAGGTAGAGATTGGTCGTTTCCTCAACTGTTTGGATTGATTGTAGCTCACCTTTGAGCGCTCGAGCATATCGAGCTCCGCATGGGCCTCGGGACTGACCACATCAGCTTATATTCTGCGATGCAGGGTAAGCAAGCTCGCCTCCGCGTCCCGTTCAGGACTTCTTGCTCTGACCTGATCATCTTGGGCAAATCTCTCACCAAGCCGGGGAACGCGGCCCAATAAAATGTGTTCGAAACGTTGAGCGCTGAGTATACCTCATTCAGATCAACTTCGCCGAGATTGGCTCAGACCCACCCAGATTACCCAAGATGAACAAAGCGTTCGCAGCTTGCCAAGTAGAAGGATCCTTCAAACCCGTGAAACCGAGCGTGCATGCCCACAAGATCATGGTGAAGACTGAGATAGTTTTCAGTGTCAGCATCTGCGGGATGTTTCGAGTAGGTACGTACAGATCAGTAGTCCCGGTCGCCAGTTCCCGTAGTCCGCATACGGCCCAACGATGAGGAGAACAACCAGCTGAATAGCGAAAAGGATACCATTGAGGTCGAGGATCATGGAGTTGACTTCGTCCTCGTTCAGCGCGATATTCTGAACGCCGATGGGGACGTACGAGGTTGGACTTTCCCGCCCCAGTTGAGTGTACCCCCTGGGAATTGCTCAAATAGCAAGGCTTGCTGCACGGCGCCCCCATAGTTCCCCACCCCTGAATAGATCAGTCAATGAACAGAAGTGCGGCTCCACCATCACACAAGACGTACCGACACCCTGACCACCGATGTAGTACAAGACATAACACCAGTACTCCAGCTTGGAAGCGACCTTCCTCTCCCCGGATTGAGGGATCGTGCTTTTCTGCTCGATGACCGCCAAACCGACCGAATGATGAGCGTCCCTCAACGTTGGGTGGTGCTCGGACCTCGCTTGAGCTAGTGTCGCTCCGTCATATTCATTCTTTTGTTCGTCGATCGGTGACGTCGGTGGACTTTGAGCGATGGTCGTTATCCTGTCCCTATTCATCGTGGTCCAAGGGTCAGTGGAACCAAGCGACGAGGGTTTATATGACGATTCTTAAGCAGGAGTGAAGCATCGGGACAGAATCGGGTTGACCATGCGGAGCGCAAAACGGACCACCTTGTCGGGTGGGGGAGGGGGGGAGGAGAATGTTCCTTTCAACCGGCCGGGATATCGGATTCTGCTTGTACGGGTCCCACCCTTGACCAAGTCGACTCCCGCCCTTGTGTTGTGGAAATCCTGCGCGGCGTATGAGCCGAACGATAACACTAACCGGCCACATGGTCTCGTTGTTCGGAAATAGAACTTTTAAGGAATAAGGCTAAATAACGTGCGGCGCAAACATCCCGTTTTGACCCGGTAGAGGTAGGGGTGTTCATTTCATCATCTTGTATCGTGAGAGCAAGGCGCCGATTCCAAAGTGGCCAAAACTTGGGAGGCGCTTTCACAACAGGCCCCGTCCAGTCGTCGTCATGAAGATTTTGTCGTGGGACGGGAACGTTAGTCGATTGTGTAATCTTCCGCTGATGCGAGTCCAACTCGAGCGGCGATTAAGGACTGCATGGGGAGGGCGTTATTATAGTACATTCCTTGAAGTGCCAATGTCGTGGAGGCCGTTGATAATATGAGGAAAGTCTGGATCGCGGCATATCGGATTCCCGCCTGGATCAGAGTTGAGGCATGGATCGTCATCAGATGGACGCTCTGCTTCTAACATTTCGAGGGGAGAAAGCCCTCCATTTCTAGTCATTGTAGCAATCGCCATGAAACATAGCAACCTGAGACAAATCTTCGGACGCTATGACATGTATGCCTTTCGATGCGTAGAAAAGCGGAGATCCCGCGGGCATTGTGAGCTAGGGGGGTTCGCATCGAGTTTGAACGTGACGTGAAACAAAGTAACCTTCCTGATTATGTAGATGAAATTCAACCAGTCAGTGGTGACCACTCGAGACAAATCGGCCGACGGCATCCAACCACCAAAGCGCCTGATGACGGATTCGGTAAGACGGTCTAAGCCAAACAAGAAACACAAGGAGAAAAATGGTCCTAGACGTCAGAGGGGGTCGAGCTCATCAAGGTGCTACGGATCACGTGAAGGTTACCATTTAGTATTCGATTCTGGATTCACCGTTATTTGAAACTCATCGTTACTGGGAGACGACGGCTGATCAAGTTCACGGACCGTCCAGCTCAATCCAAGCTCGCAACAGCGATTATCTGAGGCCTGAACCCTCTCATTACTATGTCCCACATCGCCGATTCTAGCCATGACGCGGCCACCCTCATGAACAAACCCCGGCCCTTCAAGAGCCTGGAGCAATCCAAATCATGCTGGGAATCCAGGAAGGTTTTCTACGCTTGTCTGGACAAGAACAACGTCTCGTACCGTGAGCTCCAGCCCACTGTGGTTCGCAACACTTCAAGCTGAACGCGCCGCGCCGCCCTTCAGCTCCGGAGTACATATCGGGAGAGAAGAGGGTGGTTGCTGTTGGACATGGAAATGCGATGGTCTGCAGTGCTGATCGGGAGGTGTTCGAAAGACTTTGCCCTAGAGATTGGGTGAGCGATGACATGAAGAAGCAGCTTGTCGCCGC
>JAABUH010002232.1_pt1 | contig 18999 bp, 24 predicted proteins | sample 5559121 | NCBI WGS metagenome assembly JAABUH01 (sample SAMN10711871, study PRJNA513364) | rock metagenome | isolation source: Antarctica rocks | place: Antarctica: Victoria Land, Battleship Promontory nord | collected 2015-12-28
CAGCAACCATTGGGCACGACAGCCAGATTGACAACGCAGCGATTGATGTGATGGTCTGGTGCAATGAAAAGCAAAACTGGCTACAATTCACATCAACCTCATTCCCTTCTGCCAACCGTGTCATCAACTCTTGCAGTGCTGGTGCTTGGTGACGCTTGGGTCACCTCATGATAGGCATAACACAGAACTTGTTTGGCCTGCACCAACGTCTGAAACCAGCTGAAACATTAGGTCTGATGACAGATAGCTAGCATGCACATAGTCTCAGGAGGCTTGTTTGAGACAGGTGCACAGCTGTACTGTGCATCATAACACTGCAGCAAAGCACATGGAATGCTTTGCCCTTTGCCATCTGGGATTGTGTTTTGAAGTGGAAAGCTGTCCAGCAGGCAGTCCAATTCTCAACAGGCTTGAAATCAGGCCAAGAGTGTTGAGGTTGTAGCATTGGAAAAACCTGTGCCACTGCAGTATTTTGGTGAGCTTGGACCTCAAAACCACAGCTGCTTTTGGCGGGAAAACAGCTGTTTACACACGCACACTACTGTTCTACGCTACTTGTGGAGGCTATGCAGTGTGAAAGGGGATTTACAGCCTCTGTAGGCATTGTAAGACCAATGACATGACTCCGACTTCATTATGCAGTCAGGCAATTCCACAAACAAATTTGGAGGGAAAACGAAATTCATTGGTTTAAAACAATGGTTTTTTTAATGAATAATTTCACTGAGTCATGGCGTGCATTTGCATATTGCTGCAGATATGCTATTCACAAACACATCATTGCACAGCACAAGCTTGCAGTGTTTTTTGTCATAGTCACTATGACATAGTGTGTGGAAGTTGAATAATTATTGCGGCGGTACGCGTGATTTTTTGGGTGCGTTGGATACGTCTTGCGGATTCGGGTGGATACGTTGGATACGGCAGCGGTGCGCAGGTATTCGACTCGATTCGATATGTTTAATGTCCTGGGGGGCAACTGGGACCCAACAGACACAAAATTCAGTTCAGTGAATCAAGAAAGGTGTCTGTGATGTCTGATACAGCTCATAGCATGCATGTGTAAATACATATGTGGAATCCTGCCTAGACGTGTTGAAATTGTTGTACATCCTTGCACAACCAAAAGTGTCTGTAAAAGTCAGCATAAAAACGGTGATAAACCAACTTTAGTTGCCAAATGCACCAATGTATATGTGCCTAAAAGGTCAGTACAAAGACTCAAGTTGCACTAAACTTGGGCATCTGGAGCTGTAGTTGCCCCATGCCTCCTGCATGTGCGTGTCTTGTCAGCGTGGCGGAACTTCAATGAAGATCCTCTGTAAAAAGGTTTGTGGCCCTTTGACTTCAGGGTGTCAAAGTCTGCAGACATGTCTTGCCTTTGCTTTTGTTGCAATCTTGTCAGATCATCGTCATAACTGAGGCTGACTTCTTTGAGGTGCTTTGCATGCTGTGCTTGTCATTCATCGACCTGAATAGCACACAGGTGCGCAGGTAAATGTAGGGTGCGTATGCCATGTGCAGGTGCGGGGAGGCCACGTGCAGGTGCGGCGGCCACGTGGTGCAGTGATAGACGCAGCCGTTATGCAGACACTCGGTGATAGCGCTGCAACGTCGCAGGCAGGACGCAAAGAAGATCAGGTCCAGGAACAGCACGTTGCCCAACGCATGGCGCGGCCGAGCGCCGGCAGCAGCACCCGAGCGAAAGAAGCACTTCGGAATCAGCGATGTTGTGCCTCCGGAGGTCATATGCCGGGCTGAAGCAGCACAGGGACCTCGAGTGATAGAGTACAGCAACCATGTACGTCCGTCCTTGGCTAGCCTTTGTCCGTAACTCAGACCGCCTGGTGCGACTTGACTGCGAAATGGAAAGCTGTGACATTTCGTGCATAGCGCACTTGTCATTCTCGCAGCCTGTGCTCGTGAGCTCTCTGTGTCAATGGCATCCGATCAGCCACTTCGACCCAAAACTCGACAAGAGATGAAGCTTCGTGCGCTTGCTATGTACAGGAGCAGGAACGTGTCCTCAACTTTCACCGCTTTATCATATGAGCCAAAGCCGGGTACTGGTGGAGGCTGCTCATACGCAGCTTATGTTGTGGATCCCGCTAAGCATGCTGGTTGCTGGCTGACCTTCCCATCTAGTTTTGCTCTCTGCTACTGACTTGCGCGACTTTATCATGGCCGGATTCAAAGTTTGGTTGTTCGAGCCAGAAACGAAAGAAGGTTTTGTTCCCAGAGCACAACATGCAGTCTTTAGCAGTCAAGGAGTGCATGTTGACAGATGCATTGACTCCACCACTGGACAAACCACAGCTGCCAGCAGTGATGACAACAGAGCAGCTCAGATCCAGTGGGAAGTTGGCGTCATGGACACATCAAGTGACTGCACAACAAGATGAGCAAGCCACTGAATTGCTCCTCACAGTGGCCATGATCCTTGGTAATGATTTGCATTGTTGTGAGGTTGCAGCTCAGATGTCATGTGCTCATTTTCCTGTTGCTTATGCACAAGCTTCACATGCTCAAGGCTTACATGGCATTTACAACTGCAGCCTTATTGCTCATGTGCTGGTGATTGTATGAGTGTTAGGACTATGCTATACAAGCAGCAAATCCTTGTGCATCAAGCGCTTGTGTGTCATTTCAACGCTACATAGATTTGCAGTATAGAGCCATTGTGGCAGCTCATGTTCTGCACATGTTCTGCAGAGGTGGCAAGGCACTGGAAATTGCCTCTCACAGCAGAAAAGTATAGAGCAATCGATGAGCAGCTGCCAGGATATGGCATAGCTCTTCACAAGATACTGCTGCTGCAGAGTAAGCCCATCAGTTTCAGCAATTTTCCATCTGTTGCATGTGGGTGGAAACATACTGTCGTGTGTGTAGCACATGCCAACATCACCTACATGGCAATGGAAAACTCTTGTTTGTGGTGTCAGACTGTTCATGATACCTGCTTTGCATCTCAAGCATGTGTTCTCAAGCAACTTTGTTGCAGCCTCAATCAGAGGCCTTGCAGCTGCTTGAGCATTTTGCAGGCTATGTCAAGACCAGGAGATATGCTGCACAGCTGTGCTCCACAGTGGCAACTCAAGCACCTGAACAGAGCCGTGTGATCGTTCATGGTGAGGCACATCCTATAACCACGCCTGTGACTTGTTGCCATCATAGCACAGAGATGGACAGCTGTTGCTTGTCAATATGCTGAGAACTGATTTTGCTGCTGCTATAAGGCTTGTCACACATGTGTTGTAAAGCTGTGTTGCAGACCGATTTGCATTCCCAGTCAGTGTGCTATACTGCAGATGATGCAGGTGGAGATGCAAGAACATGGCTGCACAGAGTCAGCAATGCAATTGCAGGTGCTCTGCTCTTTGCATGCTTTGCAGTACAGCGCTTGGAACACGATTCACAGAATGTGCTTTCTTGCCTGTAATGGTTGCATTTATCTATCCTATTGGCATCTGGCCATGTTGTGCTGAGTTGCGCACACTCATTTCAGCCTGAATGGAGTAGGCAGCTGCAATTCATATCAAGCTGATGGTGTCCTTATTCTTGCTGATTGATACCTATACTGCAGGCTCAGGTGGCGGTCCTTCCAGCATTGAGGGCTCTACACAGGAGCTGGCTTTGCAAGGTGATGAGCTTAGTGATGTTTGGCAATCAAAACATTGGGTACCTGTGGTCTCGTGTCCTGCTGTCATATGCTTCCTATCCTGTGCATACTTGGAAGTATGCACACAAGCAGGCACTCATGTCATGATGCAATTGCAGATATACCCTGCAATGTTGAAATGTTGTTGTGTGCAAATTGTTTGTTCAAACACTGCGCTGTGCCTCACTTTTGCAATGGTCCAGGTCCACATGAGGGCACTGCCAGAACCTTATCTAGGCAGGATGCTGGTGCTCAAGGTTTATTGCTGATGTGCTGCTGCTTTTCCCTGCATTCACAATAGCATGTCTACTGCTGTCAGGCCTTGAGCTGTTTAGCTGTGAGCTCCTGTACAGCAGCATGGCTCCTTCTGTAGCAGCATCAACAATGTTGCACTGTGATGCAGGTCTCACTATGCAGCCTGGCCCAAGTCTGGACATGGGCTTGCCAGGAGCTTCTGAACAAGGTCTGCCTGCTCAAGGTATGGTGTACTGTTCAACTGTTTTGGAGCCTTTTGCATATAATGCTTTACATCTATGGCTTTTGACACTGAGCAACCAGCTTTATGTAGCATTGTCCTATCCATTCTCCTGCTGCTTATGATCTGTTGCTACACACCATCTGTGCTTGACACACATACAGCATCATGCTGTAGACATATGTTCTTGTAGCAATGGTGATGTTTTAGACTGCAATAATGCAGAGCTCATGCCTTTGGCATATCAGCTGTATGTCTTGCCTGTTCTGTTGTCTTTGCAGAGGTGCTTTTGCTGCACACAGAGTGTGACAAATGTGTGGCATGCAGAAGGTGCCTTTGGTAGTCTACCAACACAACCTGGTCAAGGCATGTATACTCAGGGTAATGATGCTGCTTTAATGCATTGCAATGAATATTTGGCCATTGTATGCTGTGCAAGCCTCACTGCCTTGCATTCTGTGAGCTGGGCTATCAAATTTCACCTGATGATCTGGCTTGTAGGTCAGTCTGTGATGAGTCAGGATCAACATGTGCCTGGTCATGCATCACAGGAAGCTGACATGTCACTGCCTGGGCCATCTGCGCCAGCCTTTGATAGGAGGTACAGTACTCTCAGCCTGTGTGGATGCTACCATTTGCATCAGACCAATGCGCTTATCTTGCAAGCAGTGCATTTTTTGAAAGGTTATGTATGCTGCACCCCTGACTACAAGAGAGCCAGGAGCGGCACACACCCACCAGGGACGCCTCACAGAGCAGGTGCAGCAGGTTCCGGTAAGCTTGTAATGCTTCCAATTGTCTCTTGTGTGACCTGCTCAAGCACTGAGCTTCCACAGGTGCTGATGCAGGTCATCTTGGAATTAGTGCTGTTGCCAATGACTCTCAAGCTGTCAGACATGTCACAGTCCCACAGACAAATTTTGCTCAGGTACAACTGAAGGCCAGTCGACATCAACAGACACACTTGACAGTCAAGTCACTGACTTTCAAGCCAGCATGGTTAGAAATAAAGTGCCTGGCCTGCATAAGCTGGACATCATGGACAACACAACTGCAGTGTGCACAACATCTGAAAAAGAGCTGTTCTTTGAAGTGTATAATAAGCATAAGACCAGACAAGGACCTCATTGGTCTCGCATGTTGGGAGAGGACAACCGCATTGTCACAGAGTCATGGCACCAAGGTCAATATGACATTAAGTGGAAAACAGTCCCATTACTGAAGCATTTGCTAGGGACTGTGAGTGTGCCAACAGTGTTGCATGATCCAATTGTCGTCTTGCTTTGCTACAGGATCAGTCTGATGCAGCAGCAACTGAGTTGCATGGCCCACCTGTTGCAGTCTTGCATCAGCAATCACATGGCCCAGCACCTCCTCACAGCGCTGCGGCTTTGGACCAGCGGGGTATAGCTAAGCGGCTGCCTGGGACCTTGGACACAAAGAGAGAGGGCATATCTGCTGTCAGAGCATCGGCCGTAGCCACCATGGGGCAACGCACCCCTATCACAGCCTCCAAAAGCACCTGGCAGGGGAGCTCCTGGTTGTGGTCGGAAGTGTCCAAAGTGCAGTGACAAAGTCGGCAGCTTCATTCCTCTTGTAAAGAGCAAGCATGGCCAGAAAGATGATCATGCACTGTGCAAGAGCTTCCTGCAAGATGTGGAATTGTGGAAGCATTGGTTCACCATCAGAGGACAGGCATACAGCCTTCAGCCTGCACCATGAAGCCTTATTTTGCTGCTGCCGTCTGATTGCAAGTTGCCTGCGGATAAACTTGTGGAACTGGCTGCCTTACTGTGCAGCATGCAATCTGCGATAGACCTGGTTTTTAAATTTTGTTGATGCTGTTGACTGATACACTGAGCTTCACAATACTGTCTGATTTGAGTGTATGACAATGTGTTAGGTGTTAGCCTGTATCTCATGCCATGCTCTCGTGTTAATTGTGTCTGGCAGCCTTACTGTGCAGCATGCACTCTCTGATACAGTCTGGAAGTGTTTTGAAGTTGTTTCTGATGCTATTGACTAATACACTGAGCTTCACAATACTGTCTAATGTGAGTGTATGACCGAATGTTACGTGTCAGCCTGAATTTCTTGCCATGCTTACAAATTTAATTTAGTTGTGTCTGGTGATTTGAGTACTTACCTTCACATTCACTGTTTCGGTGTCAGATTTCGACTGATAATTTCCGATGGGGTATGCATCATGGCTTCCGAACGGGGTTTCAAGCGGCTCCGGGCCCATTTAACAGTGAACCCTCCCCCCGAATTAACCTAATTCGCCCGGCGCATGTTTCTTCGGGAATTTATCCACAGCCGGGTTGACCAGATTCCAGCCGGATTGACCGTAGTTTCTCCGTCACGTGACCGCCGCTCAGAAAGAGTACACGGCGGTGCCAACTCACGGAGGAACGGCACGGGTTGAACAAAGTCTGCTTCAGGGCAAAGGTAACAGAGCAAGCGCATCAAGCTATTGCATTGGAGAAAATTATGGTGCATACTTGTGTTCAGCGCGCTTTTTGAGTTACACGCTGCATGTCTGCGCCGTATGTCAACGTGCCGAAGGGATGAACAAGCAGCACTCTCAAATTTTGTGCAACTATAGCAGGTCGGGGTCATTACCCTCCTGAGCAACAGTAAGCCACAACGTGCAGCTAGACAAATTTGCTTCAACAGGGCAAGCTTGTGTACTTGGTCACAACTGACTGTGAGCAGGTCTGCTCTTTTACAGCTGCTGCTATGACTTTCTTCTTGCCTTCCCAGTGACACACAGCTAGCACAGTACTCTTTGTCATATTTCTATTAGGTTCAAATGACACTGTTGTCCAGGCAGGATGGCGCAGCAAGCGCTGCATAATGCCCAAGCCAGGCTTGACAAGCTTCAGATGGCGTATGATGAAGCTTTTATTACGCTAGAGGCCAACCCCTCCAGTGGCCTCAAGAGAGAGCACTTTGAAGAGCTGAAAATTTCACTTCACAAGGCAGAAGATACTGTGAACAACCTAGCAACAACTGCGAGCACCTCAGGTCGGCATTTCTGGCTTGCATTTCCTTTAACAAACAATTCTGCATACTATGTCAGTTGACACGTTTTGGTGCTGACATTTGTTTCATGCACAGGACTAAGTGATGTTGGGCGTGATGAGTACAAACGTGACATGGCAAACTTGAGAGCTATGATCAGTAGACCTACCGTGATATCCACAACAACACTTCAAGAACTGGGAGGTCAAGCCAACAAGAAATCAAAGATGGTGATTCCATTGCCACCAACAGATGCTTTGGCTTGGGAGAGCCCAGTTTGGGCACAGGTCACCAACTCTAGCGTCCAGCTGTTAGAAGCTGATAAGGGTCAACAGAAAGGGCTGCAGTCCCTCTTTGCTGATCTGTTGCCCACAGCCCCAGTCAACACGCCGTTTGTATTTCATGATGTGCACACAAGGCCCTCCGTTTGCGGCAATGATCTGAAGCCTGATGTTGTCATGGGCCTTCGTGACAAGCCTTGCATTCCCCTTACCACAGCTGCCATCATTGACTTCAAGCGGCAGGGTGGAGGCTATGACAATGATGAGAATGTCGGCAAGGCCATCACATATGGCAGGGTGTTCTTGCAACAGTTGCCCCGGAGTTTGCGGAGCACGGTTTTGGTAGGGCTTACAGATTTGTGTAGCATTACGTTGGTTCTTGTGAGGCTTGATTTGAGTGTTGAAGGCGCAGAAGAGCTGTCTTTTGAGAGGTCTGCACAGTTGCCTGACGTCAGGCACACCCTCCTCCAGCTGCTTAGCTGTGAACCACAAAGGTGGTTTGTTGAGATGCCAAACCTTGGTCCAAGCATCCAAGTCATGGGCTTCTTGGGTTCTGGAGCAACAAGCCATGTGTATGAAGCTTCTGCAGGCGGACAACAGGTGATGTCCAACAATATACATTTTGTGTTGCAGCGCCAAGGAGATTTTTATTTTTCCTCACCATTTGCGATTTCAAACAATGGCACAAAGCCAACATTTGTCATGACAGCATGCAAGTTTGCTTGTGCTTGTGATCAACATGTTTGCCAAGATGAGGTCATGTTGCAAACATTGTTTCACAAGTAGTCAGGATGCGTTCGAGCTCAATTTATTCATAAGGTTGTAGACATTTTGGTTGTGTGCAATGTGTGCAAAGTCTGCAGGAGGTGTGCATTGAGTGTCCACGTCTGCTAAATTCTCTGGACCTACCCCATAATGACAACATGTTATTCACGCTGTGTGCTCTGGACTGCTAGATTGTTGCCAAGGTGCCCTTCACCCGAGACCTTTCTCAAGAGTGCACAACTTTGCAATCCTTGCAAGGCATTGCCGGCATCCCCAATCTGTTGTGCGATCAGTGCGTTTGTGACAGCATACTGATGAGGCCTGTGTTGGCCCCTTTGACAGCTGGGGTGTTTTTTGTGCACAATCTTCACAACAGCCTTCCGGCACTTGTGCAGACCCTGAAGGTAAGAGCAGTTTGTCAATGCCTAGCTGCCCTGTAGGCAGATTTCCTGCCTTGTCCTAAAGCAAACTTTTTTGTATGCCTGGCTGTTGAGCAAGGGAGGTCCTGCTATGCATAGCTGCATTCTGGGCGTTCTCTTTACAAGCATTGTCTACAACACGCAATAGGTTTCTGTGCAGGCAGCTCATTGCAAAGTTCTTGTTAACAGAGATGTACGGCCAAGTAACCTGATGCATACCAAGTCCGACATCTATTTGGTGGATTGGGGAAGCGCTACACTGCAGCAAATTGCGCCGTATGAGGGCACAATACACTATGCTTCGGTTGAGGTTCTGCAACAGCTCACCCAAGACTTTGCCTGTGTCAAAGTCAGCCCTGCAGATGATCTCGAATCTCTTGTAGCCAGCATCTTCTGCATCAGTCATCCAGATGCTCATAGCCAGCTGCAGAGAGTTGACCGGCGGCCGGTAGCAGTGTTGCAATGGTGGACACAGACCTGGATGACACGTCCACAATGGCAGTTGGCTTTGGGAGCAGCCAGAGCTGCCGATTATGACACTATAGCAGATTGCTTGCAAGCATTGCTCGAGTAAATCTTTCCTGCTTCTGGTTGGTCATACGTCTGTTCAGAGGAGGTGCACCCCACGTGATTAGAGCAATGTGAATACAGACTGCTCGCAAGAACCTGTGTTCATATGCAAATGGTTTGCATGATTGACCCCTCCATCCAACCTATGCGTATGTTATATATTGTAGTGTAACACTGGTTTGCTGCTCTTTGAGTATGCAGGACACGTTCGTTAGGCAGTTATGGCTGAGATCTGATAAGTGTTTCATAATATGAATATGCAGTACTTACCGAAACCACTTTGAAATCCGCAATGACATTGGGCAGGGTGCAATTCTCCCGGCTATGCGGCCGGTGAGGCTGGCATTGACCTATCAACTACAATGCTTCTCCAAAACACACATCTGTGATAGGCATAATTTCCTTCGAAGTGTTGCACATGCAAAACTGTTTCATTCTGGCAAAACAAAATGACCACATCAGATTTCTGGACTGCTGCTGCGGCGACAGCTACATGGGCAGTGCTCGCAACCCTGCAACAAAGGAGGCGCCTTTTAACTCTAGATCTGAGACATCTGAATGTGAAGACTTGCAAGAACTCAATGCGAGGAGGTTTCTGACTGGAAAGACATCGATGTCCTGGTATCACGAGCAGCCCATGGCCCACATCAATCTGTCAACTCCTATTTTGGCATATCGCCGTCAACACGTGTTACATCTATGCACTGTAGGGTAACATGCTGAATGCGCTGCGAGTTTGCTTGACCGCTTTTTTGGCTGACACTATGTGTGCTTCGTCAGCTTCCACTGGCAGCACCTTCACTTGTGGTGTATGATTCAGCATGTGGGCTGCCTGCAAGCATTGCAAGGTCAATGAACACGCTTCTAGCTTCTTGATTGCTCAGCCTGGGCACAATATACAGCAAAGCATCCATGCAAGTCAATCAAGAATCCAGGCTGCAAGCTTGCATGCCCCCTGATGCTACTTGCAATGTACCAGCAGGCAGTTGTGGACTCTACAGCATGCAGCTGCTGCTGTAGCACATAAGGAACACCTTCTGGGTCTCACTTTCGCATGCCTCCAAATCAGACAGTGTAAGTAACAGGCTTGCCTACTACCACAGCGCTGGCATGACGCTGCTGATTCCTGTACTAAGAGCTCGAATGACACTGCGGATCAAATGCATTTTAGGGCCTTTCATTGAAGCCAAGCATGTCCATGTGGATGTCTGCCTGTAAGCCTGTTCACACAAAACTTCTTCTGGACATGAACCCTTAGTACCATGCAGAACAGCTACAGCTTAACGCTTGCGTATACAGTTGATGACAGCTACCTGATTGCCAGCCTGATCTCAAGGTTTGCTCACACAGTCAATGACAACTACCTGGTTGCCAGCCTGCAAGCCTGTGACATAGGCCTTCTCCTGGCTGAGCCCTTTGGCCCCATGAGTGCCAGGGCCCTGGGCCAGCCAGTCTCCTGCCATGAAGACACCAGGCAGACTAACGCGTGTGGGCGGCATGCTTGCATGTGACCCTGGGGCAAATGCTGTCACTGCTCCAGCAAACCTACACGACAGATGCTTGTCATGAGACAGTTCGTTTGTCCACAGTGTTGTCTGAGTTCACTGCATGCCTAGTGAAAGGGCAAGATCTGTTGGAAAAGATCAAGCCACGAGGCATAGCATGCCTCTGGGCAGACTGCTGCACAGGTAGACTATCAGACCCAACTTGCAATAAGCTCACAAGATACAAATAGAGAGGCTGCTGCTTTTCTATTGTCATCGTTGTTGTTGTTATCATCATCAATATTGTTTTCACCTCCGATTGCACCTTAGACGCTGAGATCACACATCGAGTAGCTGTTGCAAATAGTGCGTTCCAGCAACTCACATGGGCCAACATCTGGTCCTCTAGGGCTTTGACCATGTCTGTTAAAATGCAATTCTTTCAATGCATCGTCATGTCAGTTCTGTTGTACTCTGGAGAAACATGGGCTGTTGTGTATTATTCATCATGAAAATAGCTTGGCGTGCATCCTTGATGCAGAGCAGGCTATACCTGAGTACACTAGCGTCCCGCACTTGGCAGAGGCCATAAGCAGGCCGGCAAGCAGCTAGGTAGGTGTGCAGTGTGCGCTGTATGAGCCCCATGGATGTCGTCGTTCGCTAAGTGGTACTGGTTGAGCAGCTTGGTCAGCTAGTTGAGTGCCTTCTTATGTTGGTGTGTGTTCACTCTGCCAAATTTGAGGGCCAGCTCCGAGGTACTGAGCAGTATGACCTTTTGTCTGTTTGGCAAGCACAGTTCGGCAAAATTGTCTGTTACTTCTAGTAGCTTGTGATAGACTTCAGGGGGTATCACTTGCTCTAGGCCTAGATAGCAGGGATCATATCTTGCTTTTGACAAGGTGCAGCTCAGTGCATTGCCCCGCAGGTCTTGGTGTCCTGCTGGTACTGTGAGCTCAAGGCCTGATGTTGGCAGGACTGTGAGCTGGCGTGCAAGGTGGTAGTGTGACATCTGCCTCAGATACCCTGCACTGGGTGCTTGTTTGAGCGATTCACCAATAATTTCAATCTGCAACAGAAGCATTGGGCGGGTGACAAACCCCAGGGGGCCTTTGTCATTTAGAGCTTTTGTCAGGTATGTGCATGTCAGCTTGGCATACATCATATTCATCGAGGTTAGGCCCAGACCTGCATGCTCCCTATCTTGGTGGATCATTGCAGACGGCGTTGACCTTGGTAGCTTGTAATTTTTTTGCAAATGTTAAGCTTGATCGCATCACACTTGCTGACATCTGATAGTGTCATGAGACCCAGAGGCATTGAGTATGCCATGCAGCTATGCTGGCTTCCTTCAGCACTCTGTCAAGATGTGGTGCCCAATTGAATGTTTGAGTGATGTCTACTCCAAGATACCTGTAGGGCTCAGTGTGGGGGTGCAGGAATGGGATAGGTGTGTTACATATTTTGACCATTTCCAGCCTCGCCTGGAGCATCTTCATCATTTTGCTAGAAAGCACCTTGTCACTGCCATTTCTGCGGGCTTGGCCCCACAGTATTCCTGTCACAGCACATTTCTTGACATTCATAGCCATGCCCGAACAGTTCACAAACGCTTCAACCTTCTCTGCTTGTCTTGCAAGGTCAGTTGCTGATAGGGCTGCTGCTAACATGTCATCTGCGTATGCAGATGCGCTTGTGGTGTGGTCAGCATGCAGGCTCTTGCTCAAGCAGCCATCTTTGTAGCCTCTGCCTCCTGACTGCAACCACCTCAACAGAGGCTCAATGAAGGTCAAGAAGAGGAGCGGGGACAAGGTATCTCCTTGAATTGTGCCTCTCTCTATCTTGATTGGTCCTGTTTCTGCAAAGTAGAGCCTGATCTTGGTTATGGCATCGGTGTATAGTTCAGTTATCACCTCAATAGCATCCTCTGGAAATCCCAAGTCATGCATAATACACAGCAGTTTGTCGTGGTCTATAGTGTTGAATGCTGAAATGAAATTCACATACAGCAAGTACAGGTCTTGCTGGCTTGTTTTTGCATCTGACATGATGTTCATTACGTTTTGCAGCTGCCGTATTGTGTTCTTTTGCTTTCTGAAGCCTTCCTGGGCGCTACTTAGGATGTTGAAGTGTTCTGCATATTTGTATAGGCATTTTGCAATCACCCCTGTCAATACTTTGTACAGAGTGTTTGCTAGTGCTATTGGCCTCCAATTTCCCAATTCATGTTCGCTTCCCTTTTTATGCAGGAGCACTGTTTGACACTCCTTCCACGCCTTGGCCGTTGTCCCCGTCATCCACATCGAGATGAACAGCTTGTGAATTACCTGGTGCACCCCTTCTGGAAGTCGCTTGAGCAGCTCATTTGGGATGCCGTCGGGACCAGGTGCTTTCCCATTTTCCAAGTGTCTCATCTTCTCCTGAAATATGCAAGGGTCACGAACATGTCCAAGCAGTGAGATGCTTCCAAATCCTGGCTTTCCAGCAGCTGTTTCTAGCGTGAAGGGGTCAATACTGCTGTATGCACCATGTTTCCAAGGATACTTTCTGTTTCCGTCATTTGGTTTGAAAGCCCTTGTCTTTGCAGATCCTGAGGCTGGCTTCGCTTGTTCTTGAAAGCTGCTATGCACGTACTTAAGCACTGCGTCAGGATCATTCAGCATTTACCCTGTCTCCTTGTTTAGTACACATGTGAGTTACTTTTTGTCAGTTGCTTCTCCAAAGAACTGCTTGTTCATCTGTCTCTGCTTTGTTGGGTATTGCTTTTGTATGCGTTGTCTCGCTGCAGCGCCGCTCTGCCATTTCAGCTCTTTTGTGATCTTGTCTTTTCTTTTAACTGCTGTCTTGCGGGCTTTCAAACACAATTCTTCATATTCTTGTCAGCTTTTCCTGTCATGCTGTTGGGTGGCAGTGGGAAGCTGTTGCGATGTTGTTCAGGAAGCTTACTCAGCTCTGTTTGTACAAGGTCACGTAGGTCATCGCATGATTCTTTGCCTGCATCTTTGGTGTCTCTGTGTTGCCTGGCCACCCTTTGGAGGCTTTTTCTCAGTCTGCTCAGTCCCTCCAGTTGCGGTTAGTGCATCTTGGTCTCAGTCTGAATTCACTGTCTGGCCCGCCTTTTGAAAATTTACATATTCGCTGGGCTATGGGCTTGCTGCAGCATGTCTTGTAACAGGGAGTTAAAGCGTTCAATAGTATTGGCCCCAATGCCCACTGAAGTCAGTGCCATTCTCAGAGTCTCACCCTGATCCAGTGACTCCTTGACTGTGTATGCCAGTTCCAAAGTGATGTCTAGCTCCTGTAGTAGGTCTGCTGTTGACGCCCCAGTCTCTTGGCCAAAAGCCTCTTTGAATTCTTTCAGGTCTTCCTGTGGAACTGGTGTTTGTAATCTGGGCTCTCGGGGCAGTGTAGGTGAGTCAAGACCCGGCGTCAAAAATTTCATGGAGGCAAGTGGTATTTTTGGCCAGTAATGGTGCATGGTCTGCATCACCTGATGTGTCGAGAATTTCTGTGGAGGATGACATCCCTGTACACATGGACTCTGATATGAGTATGTCATCGATTCTACTGTCTTAGCTACTGTCTGTTGTATGACGGAAAGTGTACTGCCTATGTGGGTGTTTGTCAGGATCTGTTGTATGTAGATGCAGATCTTTGATAAACCTCTGGTGTTTTGCATCTTTTAGTTCAAGTTTGGCTCTTTGGACATCTTGTTTGAACAGTGCTGCATTCATGTCCCCAGCCATGATGTTGTGGGGCAGTGTCAGACCTACATGTGATGGATTGTTGTCCTCAGAGCTCATGGCGTCTTTGATCACCTGGTATAGCTCTTCTCTCTTCCGTAGATCATCGCTTGGCAGATACACTCCCCATATGGTCAAGCAGTCACTTCCAGGTGGTTTAATTCTCAGAGTCTTCAAGTGTGACTTGGCTGTAGGGTGGTTGTGATCGATCAGCTCTACTGAGTTCTGGCTTGTGAGAGATTCGTGCACCGCTACTGCCACTCCTCCAGATCCTGTTGTACATTGGCCGCTGTCATTGCCCTTGACGCAGCTGTGGAACAGTGTATATTGTGGTAGGTATTCCTGGAAGAACACTCTGTCTTGCCTTGCATCTGTCAGCTTGGTCTCGGTCAACACAATAATCCATGGCTTCCTCTGGTGTGCAATCTGCCTGAGCTCATCTGGCACGGTGGTGGAGCCCATGACATTCCATGTCAATACCGTCAAAGTTTCGCAGCAGGGGGTGTATGCACCTGCTACCTTCTTCTTCTCCTTTGTGGTTACAGACTGCTTGTTTGTGTGGCTTGTTGTACTATCCCTGCTTGTTTCCGATAGCTTGCTTGCCTCACCTTCTGTGCTTTCCCAATGTTTTCCAAGCTTATGCTGCAGACCGTGTCAATCTCCTCTTGTCGCAGGTGCATTTCTTTGTCAGCAGCAATGGTTTCCTTGGCTGGTGGCTTTTGGAGTAATGTCCGGCTTCTCGTACTGACTGTATTTCCAGGTGTTGGCTGCTGCTTTGTTGCATCTTGTTCAAGGTTTGCAATAGCAAAGCATGCTCATATGCTACCTGACTTATGGGCGTGTCTGCTGTGATCTAGGGGGGCAGACTTGCAGCTTGCTTTACTGCTTGGTCTTATTGGGTCTTGCTGCATGCCAGCTTCATCAATGTCGTGTTGCACCTTGCCTGCGTTTCTGCTGTTGCTACCCCCTTGCAGCCAGGACAGTAAGCATCCTGCTCTTGCTGTATTTGTTGCAATTGATTCTTGTATATTTTCCTATGCGTTTTCATGCTGGTATGCAGGCTAGACAGTGAGTTACCCACGGTGCGGTGGAGCCTGGTTGTTGCTGCCTTTTTTGCTTGTGCATGTCCATTTCCTCTTGCCTGGTTGTCTGGGCTATCAGGTATTTCCATGAGCCTCGGAGCATTTGTTTGCCATCTGCTGGCTGCTATGCTTCTGGATATAGCAAAGCCAGTTCTAGAGTTTTGCACTACCCTGTTTGCCATTTGCTTGACATCATTGTAATGCTCCCTAAGATCTTGTCCAGGCAGGATGGTCCTGTTTTTGTCCTGGAACCATGACTCAAAGGTGTGGGTCACCTCATTTTGGCTCCAGTACTGCATCCATTTCTCCTGTATCCATATTGCCCATATGCCACAGTTCCATGTGTCTCCCCTCTCTTGCAGTCTTGTAGTCCATTCTTTGTACTGCCACCTCCCTGGTTCAAGTCAAATGTGTCGGACAAACAGAAAGTCAACACTGGAAAGCCGTCAGCATGCAATGCTATCTGGCTCCAGCAACTCTGTACACACCATACCCCATGCGAGGCATCTTGCATACAGCCTGGATCATTCAAAGCAGCACCACCATCAATGGAGTTGACTCACTGATCAGAGAAGGCGAACTCTCTGTGGCACAGCTGGAGCAACATCCGCCTGGGCAGCTGGTGTTGCGCTCCAATGTGATGAGCACCATTCCACAAAAAAGGCGTCTTCGGCTCTTGCTCAGAGTTGGCTGCATCACAGGCAGCAGCTAGCATGTTTTCCTGGGCTTTCATGAAAAGTCAAAGCCTTACCTTGTCCCAAAGGCCGCCGCAACCATCATCAGAGGCGTTGTTGACACTCTTCCAAGAGATCAACACCCAGTTTTGCAAACAAGGCATATGCATGTCACAGTGTGCGGGGCGAAAGGTCGAGTCAGTGGGGCGAGAGGCGAAAGGCGAGGCGAGGATTGGCGAAAGCTGACGAAAGGGTCAAAATTTTATCATTTTCAACCGGGTTGGCGGCGTATGGTGGCGAATGCTGAAGACTACATGACCAGCTTCTCAGATGTAAACATCAATATTAACGATATCGCAGCAGTGACAGTGACGAATGTATGCCTAGCAAACGCTTAAGCACTCAGTGCAGGCTGTTCAGTCATGTGAAATTAAGCTGTCAATGTCAAGACGCTGGGTGCTACTACCTAACACTGCTCTAGCAAGTGGTGCTTTGGATGTCACCCCAGGATTGCTAAAGGATATGTGATCAAAATCTATCTCTGCATTGATCACTAATAAAGTAGTTGGTTTAAGGGTTTAGGCCCAAACCCTAGACCAGATGTCATCACTAGGTCTATGCCCGACGGCATCACTTGAAGCATCTTCGTCCAAGCTGATCACATCTACCTCTGCTGCAGCGTCATTTGACGACATCTGTGAAGGGTGTCATTCACTGTGACTGCAAATGGGCCCCCCGCAAAGCTCGTTTCACACTTGTTACTGCTGTAAGGTTTCAGTAGGGTTTGCAGCTTTCGCCTACAGTGGGCTTTTGTTCTGCCCGGAGGCGAAAGCTTTCGCCCCCTTTCGCCGGGCGAGGCTTTCGCCAATCGCCCCGCACACTGGCATGTCATCTTCAGGTGAGTTTTGCAGGGGCACAAAAGCAACGGATCTCAGGCGCCTCACCTAGAGCAGGATCAAGAGAATCAGCAAGCACATGATCCAATCAAAGTTTGTATTGTATCATGACAGCAGTACTGCAAACAGATTTGAAGACTAGCCAAAATTGTCTGAGAAAGTTATGCTTGACACTGAGCTGCATTCTGTTCTTGTTTTGCCCACGCCTTCCTTGTGGTCAATAAAGCCCACCATCATCAAACGATAATTTGTCATGTGATAAGCAACATCTTCAAATTATTGATAATCATTACGAGATTTTGTGTCAGTCATGTCACTTTTGTCTTGGCATGAACCTTTTGCAGCACTTTGACTTGCCCTGTGGTGAACCTTACAGTTAGCTACTGTCTCTTTGTTGTCCCACCAGATCTGCTGATTGATGAACACATCAAGACTGTCTGTTGCAGGCTGGCCACCAGCGTCTGTGACATATTGGCGTTCAGTCCAATCCTGGAGCTTGCAAGACTGCAGAACAACATCCTCAGGATTGCCTGCATGCCATTCAGAAGTCGTTCGGGATAATGCTTGTGCAAACAGATGCCGTGATGATTAGCATTTTCTCAAAGACACAGGTATTGATATAGCATGCACACATGGCCAGCTGTCTTGTAGCATGCAAGCCGCACTGCATTGATGCATGTTACCTGTATCATATGCGTATTCAATGCACTGGTTGCAAGGCAGCCGGCAAACAGCCACGTATCATGAAGACTCTGCTTTTGGATCAGGCATTGGGTCCCCTTTCATGTCCACTTGCAGCTTGCATGGGCCCAGCAGAAGTTGAAGCGGGCACTGTACTGTTGCTTTTGGCTGGAAGATTTTGTGAACTTCTGACTCTGTGTCTGCCAGATCTGGCATACATGCATGTTGAGTGCCAACATGCTGCTGACATTGCTGAACGCATTCTGTAATATACCGTTTGCTGATGCCGAACTGTTTGCCTCTGACACAAATACGTCTGCCCATCAGATCCATCAAAGCTCGACCTTGTCAGCAACATGCTTTCGCTGAATGCTGCCCGCCTGTGCTTCATACACAGCAGTTCACCAATCCCCTGCTGTAGCATGTCTGCAGCTGCACAGCAGTATGCTCCTTGCAGAAAGTTTTTTTCACTGACGTGTGGATCTCGAACAAGAGCATTCGTTGAGTCGGCAGACTATGGTAGTCAGAAGAACATGCCAGTCATGCCATTCCTTACATATAGTGTAGTCTGCACTTGAGGCAGCCACAAGGGAGGCTGCGTTCTTGGAAAAACAGTGGGCAGTAGTACCCTGTGTAAGGGAGGCTGTGTCGCAAGCTTGTGCAGCAGATGGAAAGGCAAAGCGCAGCTGAACACCAGTCTGTTGTTTGGTCAACGCTTGACATAGCGCAACGGGTGCTTCAAAGTCGTCGTGCGCACGCCAAATGGCAGAACAAACTAACACCAACACTTGGGCAGAAGCGTAGCATCTTGCAGCGGAAATTCCCGGAGGCAATGTGCGCAGAGGTGAATGAGTGCTGTGAATGTCGAAATTCGTTCAAGTGCCCCAGTCCTCATGAGATCAACTGGGTGTGTAATCAGAAATCAGAAGTGAAATCCTGAGTGAAATCATAAGAACTTGCGCTTAGGAAGGGATGTGCGTTGTCACAAGTGCGGATGCCTCGCTGAGGGCGGGATGCTGCCTATAGCCCTTCTTCCGGTGTGAAGGACCCATCTACCTTCACAGGTTTTTGACACGAGCTTGAGAATCACAGGCTCGGCTTTGAGCTTGGCGTCGTGTTGCTGATGCTCCCTCGCATTACGTTGCGACACCTTCTGTCTTCATGCAACCCGGTGCGATGTCTGTGACGAGCAGCCTCCGGTGCTTCGAGTGAGGACTGTTGACAGAGCCTTTCAGGTCTACTTCTTGACT
>JAABUH010002234.1_pt1 | contig 18988 bp, 14 predicted proteins | sample 5559121 | NCBI WGS metagenome assembly JAABUH01 (sample SAMN10711871, study PRJNA513364) | rock metagenome | isolation source: Antarctica rocks | place: Antarctica: Victoria Land, Battleship Promontory nord | collected 2015-12-28
ATCATCGAAGTGGGCGGCGTACTCCTCCAAGGGGCCGGGCGCGGGGGGGCAGGCGATGCGTTGAGTCATGACGGTGATGGAACCTCCTCCTGTAGTGTACCTCCCCTTTTAACAAAGTACCGCTAGTCGGGGTGAGAGGACTCGAACCTCCGACCTCAGCGTCCCAAACGCCGCGCGCTACCAACTGCGCCACACCCCGTTATACCCGATGACACGGCGTCGCTCCATGCCCCGTCGCGCCCCGTCGCATCCTCAACTATAGTCAGCCCCGGGCAGAAGGTCAAGACACGGGGCGCCGGGGCGCCGGGCGCCGGAGCAGGGCCATAGTCATTTAGCGCGACGGGGCGCGCGCGGCCGCCTCGCTCCCGCTCCGCGCGCGGGCGACCAGACGCCCACGAGCACGGGCGAGCGCGATGCCAAGCAGGAGCAGCGCGAGCGCCGCGATGGCGAGCCCGGCCAGCGGGCTCAGGCCATACCGCCCCAACGCTTGCCACCACCAGTAATCTCGTCCGTCGATGGCCAGGCGCTGCCTGAGCGACGCGCCCGTGGGGTGACGCCACGGGTAGGACACAATCATACCCGCCGCCACCCGCGGATCAACGACCCGCGCGGCATCGTAGGCGAGCAGCCAGCCCTGCCCGAGCAACGGCGTATCCCGCGCGACCCAGAGGGCCTGCTGCTCGCGCGCGTCCAAGAAACCCGTCTGCAGGAAGCGCTCGCCATCGACCGCGACGCCGAGCGCCTGCACGGCGATGGAGAGTGCGACGAGGGCCACGGCGGCGCGGCGCGCGATGGCCGACGGCGCCGGCGCCGCGCGCGCGAACGCCAGGGGCAGCAGGAGCAGCGGGAGCAGCGGGAGCAGGTAGCGCGGCCCCCAGCAGTGCCCGCCCCACCACACGGGGTAGGTCCCGAAGACGACCAGCGTCGGCAGGATCACGCCCAGGGCCAACAGCCCCTCGGCGCGCCGGCGGCGCAGCAACAGGGGCCACAGGGCCAGCGCCAGGAACACGAGCGGGCAGTACCACAGTAGCCCCTTACCGGAGCTGACGAGCAGGCCCTGCAGGCCGTGGAGCAACGGCGCGTGGAACGGCAGATCGTCGGTCGAGCGGTAGCCGGTGTCGGTCAGGCGTCCGTAACGCGCCACGTTGTAGGCGGCGGCCGCCGCCAGCCCGACGCCGACCATCCCGCCCCACGCCGCGAACCGCGGCAAGGCGCGCCCTTTCGGCCCGGCGTAGCGCGCGACGTAGAGGGCGTAGAGGCCGAGCGCGGGGAGCGCGAAGAGGATGGTGAGCTTGGTCAGTATGCCCAGCGCGACGAACAGGCCCGCCAGCAGGTACGATGCCGTCCCCGGGCGCGCCCGCGCGCGCGCCAGGAACAGCACGGCGCCGGTGAGGGCGAGCGCCGAGAGCGGCTCGCTGAAATCGGTCTTGGCGTAGGGCCAGTAGGGGCTGGCCAGGCCGAGGAGCAGCGCGGAGAGGACCGCCCCGCGCCGTCCCGCCCCGAGCTCGCAGGCCAGGAGGAAGAACAGCAGCACGGCCAGCGCGGTGACCACGGAGTTCGTGAGCAGCGTGGTCGCCATCGCCACCCCATGCCCCAGCGGATGCTCCAGGCCCTTACCGACGACGTACAGGGGTATCTCGGCGAGGCTTTGGGCGATGCCGTACTTCGAATAGAAGCCGCCGCCCACGCCCGGCATACCGTGGTGGTGCGGGAGCAAAGCCAGCGTGTGGTGGTCGACGATGCGCGCGGCCGTGTCGTACATCACGCCACCGTCGAACGACACGAGGCGTCCGGCCGACGTCAGCGCGTAGACGACCCCGAGGGACAGCGCCAGCAACAGGCCCGTCGCCCGCGTAGATGGGGCCGGGTCACCGCCCTCCCCCCGGCGCGGCGTGGCGCCCGCCCACGGCGCGGGCCGCGCCATCGGCTCTACTTTATCTTTTTCTTTATCTGTCGCCATCGGTGCTCCGACGCCGCTCCGGCGGCGCCTCGGGGAGGGATAGCGCGGCCAGCCGTAGCGCCTGTCGCAGGTCGTCCGGGCCTATCTTGCCGCCTTCGCCGACCTCGGGCGTCAGGAAGATGGTGCCGGGCGGGGGAGCGCCTGAGTCCGCGTCATCCTGCGTCGCGGGCGCGACGCCGGCGACGCGCGGCGCATCGTCGAGCGACGGGGCCGCGACGATCTGGTCCGGCGCGATCGCCACCACGCCTTCCCGTTCCCGCACGCCATCCTCCCACGCGATCGTCACGCGCCGCCCACGCTCCAGCGCCTCGCCGGGCGCGCCGAGGGCGCCAGCGCGGCAAAAGACAACCAGCGCGCCCGGCTCCAGCCGCACCCCGACGACGCGGTCAGACATGTTGCATATCTCTATCTCATCCCAAGCGCAGCAGCAGCGCCTCGAGGGCGAGCTGGGGCGTCACGTTGCGCTCGACAGCCCCGATCGTAGTTTCGATCTCGCGCAAGCCGCGCACGATCCTGGCCTGCCCTCGCCTGGAGGCCTGGCGCTCCAATTCGCCCTGCCGATCCACGTGCACCGGGGCGCCGCCCGCCCCCGATGACACGATCAGCAGGTCGCGCCACCACCCCAGCATATCCTCCAGCGCCCGCAACGCGTGCGTGCGCTTATCCAGGAAGCTCCCGCCCTTGCACACCTCGCCGGCCAGCAGCAACCGCGCGCCCAGGGCACCCTCGGAGAGGGCGACGGCGTGGCCGACCTCCTCCTCGCGGCGCACCACCAGCTCGGGTTCGGCGAGCGCCGCGACGGCCCAGCCCGGACGGCCATTGGCCAACGCGGCCAGCCGTTCCGCCGTCCCCGCCGCGGCGCCGGACAGCGCGCGCAGGCCCGCGGCCAACACCGCCGGGGCGACGGGTTGCAGGGGCAGCACGCGGCAGCGCGACACGACCGTGATGGGGACCGTCTCGGTGTTCGACGCGGTCAGCACGATCACAGCTTGTGGGGGGGGCTCCTCGATCGTCTTCAGCAGCACGTTGGAGCTCGCGTCGACGTTGCCCCAGCTGTCGGCGTCTGGGAACAGATAGACCTTGAAGCGCCCCTGATAGGGGCGCCAGTCGACGGAGCCACGCACCGCGCGCACCTCCTTCACCCCCAGCCGCTGCTCCTCGGTCCCCTCGGTGACGATGAAATCGGGGTGCGCCTCGCGCGCGGTCATGCGGCAACTGGCGCAGACGCGGCAGGGGCGCTCGGCCGGAGGGGCCTGGCAGTTGAGCGCCGCCGCCAGCGCGCGCGCCAACGCCCGCTTGCCCACCCGCTCGGGCCCGGTGATCAAATAGGCGTGGGCCGGCGCCTCGTCGCGCGCCGCCCGCGCCAGCGCGCGCGCGGCCCGCTCGTGCCCGATGATGCCCCATCCTGTCGGGGCCGCCGTCGGGGCCGCCGTCGGGGCCATGTCCTCCACGGCCGCCATCACGCCTGCGACGTCTCGATCTGCAGTCATGCTTTACAGGATAAACAAAAACAGGCTATGGTATACTACACCTCGGTTCAGTACACCTTACGACGTGGCCAAATACGTGCGCGTCGCGCGGTTACTTTCGCACCCGCGAGGGTTGTCTTCTCGCCGCATAGGGTGCCTTTTACCGATGACCGCCGCGCCCTCGTGTCTGCACGAAGGAGCGGTGGCCGACTTTTGACGAAAGGAAGTGCGACGATGAGCAACTTGTTGGATCTGGTCAAGCAGAGACAGATGCGCGACGACATCCCGGACATGCGGCCGGGCGACACGGTGCGCGTACATGCCCGCATCATCGAGGGCAACAAAGAGCGCGTCCAGGTCTACGAGGGGGTGATCATTGGCATACGCCGCGCGCAGAACGCCTCCACCGTGACCGTGCGGCGCATCTCGCACAACAGCATCGGGGTGGAGCGCACGTTCCTGATCCACTCCCCGCGCATCGACCGCTACGAGGTCGTGCGGCGCGGGCGCGTGCGCCGCGCCAAGCTCTACTATCTGCGCGAGCGCCAGGGCAAGTCCGCGCGCATCAAGGAGCGCAAGCCGGCTCCGCGCGCGACCGGCATCGCCAAGGAGGGCATCCCTGGCTCCGTGCCGACCCCCGCCGCCGCGGTAGCGGCCGCGACGATCGCCGAGCCCAATCTCGAAACGGCGGCCACGCCGAACTACACAGAGTCGGTGACGGCGACCGAGGACCTGACGCCGGCCCCGGCCGTGGCCGTGTCGCAGGAATAGCGCGGCGCCTGTCCTGTGCCACGACCGGGCGAGGCGCTGTCTGGTCGTGGCACAGGGTTCCATTAGCCTGACCCGGAGAAGCATGGCTGCGACGACTGGGCGCCGGTTTAGCGGCGCTCCCAAGCGCGATGAGAACAGTTCTAGGCCAGTCGCCGATGCTACCGTCGCCATTGGACGTGACGCGGCGCAGGCCGCGGGTCCGTCGCTGGCCTTCGAGCGGGCGTGCTGGGCGCAAGGGGCTATTTACGTCGCGGGCGTCGACGAGGTGGGTCGCGGCGCCTGGGCTGGCCCGGTCGTCGCCGCGGCGGTGATCCTGCCCCCTAACCCCGCCGTCGCGTCGGCCCTCGCCGGTGTCGACGACTCCAAAAAACTCTTGCCGCGCGAGCGCGAGCGGCTGGCCGCGCTCATCCTGAAGCACGCCGTGGCGGCCGCCGTCGGCCAGGCCCCACCGGGCGACGTCGATCGGTGCGGGCTACTCCCCGCCACGGCCCGCGCCATGGAGCGCGCGCTGGCCCTCCTGCCCCACGACCCCGACCACCTACTGCTCGACGGGCTACCTCTGCGCGCGCTGGCGCGGCGGCACACCGCCATCGTGCGTGGCGACGCCTTGTGCCTCTCCATCGCCGCCGCCTCGATCGTGGCCAAGGTGGCGCGGGACCGGCTCATGGGCGAACTCGACGGCCTCCATCCAGGCTACGCCTTCGCCGCCCACAAAGGCTACGGCGCCCCCGCCCACGTGGCGGCGCTCCACCAGTTGGGGCCGTCGCCCGCGCACCGCCTCTCCTACGCCCCCGTCGCCGCCATCGCCGCGCAGTCGTGGGCGTGACGCCCGCCGGGCCTGACGGCCCGGCGCGTCGTCGCATCCTGTCGATCGACGGCGGCGGCATCCGCGGCATCATCCCGCTCTGCGCGCTGGCGGCTCTGGAGCGGACGACGGGCCGGCCGGCGCGCGAGACCTTCTCGTTCGTCGCCGGCACCTCCACGGGCGCGCTCATCGCCGCCGCGGTCGCGGCCGGCATCCCCGCGCGACAGGTCCTCGACCTCTACGTCACCCGCGCGCGCGGGCTGTTCGCCACGTACCCCTGGAGCCTCCCCCAGCGCGTCCTCCTGGGCTACTTGTACTCGACGCGGACGTTGCACGACCTCATCACCGACGAGCTCGGCGCGGCCCGCGGCTGGACGCTGAACGACGCCCCGATCGACCTGCTGATCACGGCCAAGCGGGTCGCCGACGGTATGCCCTGGTACTTCGTGCGCGACAACCCTCGCAACGCGCGGCGGACCGGGCGCCTCGCCCTGGCCGACTGCGCGACGGCCTCGGCGGCCGCCCCGACCTACTTCCAGCCCTGGACGGTCCCCGAGGACACGGCGACCCTGCCGCGCGGCGCGGAGCCCGTCGGCACGCTCGTCGACGGGAGCGTGGGCGTCGCCGGCAACCCGGCCTACCAGGCCTGCGTGGAAGCGTTCGACTACGCGGAGGGCTACGTCCCCGCGCGCGCCACCCTGGTCTCGCTCGGCACGGGTCGCTACGCGCCGAGGGGTACGCCGGCGTGGATCGGCTCCTGGCTACGATGGGTGCTGGACGAGTTGCTGCGCTCGCCTGGCGAGCAACAGACGGAACTCGTGCGACGGCACTACCCGGAGCTCGCCTTCTACCGCATCGACCCGCAGTTGCGGCGCGACATCGCGCTGGACGACACAGGCGGCATCGACGAGCTGCGCCGCATCGGTGAAGACCTGGCGGCGCGTATCGATTGGGATGCGATCCTCGCAGGGGCCGGTTCCACCTTCGCGGTCACGGACCGCAACACGCTGTGGCAAGCGTATAGTAAGAGCGTGTAGCGCACGGCGCGCGCCTACCAGGAGCGCCGGCGGACCATCCGGCCCAGTGCCGGGAGCGCGGGGCGTATAGCGATACGCCCCTACATCGACCGGCAAATGTTGGGGGACGCGAACAGTGCAGGCAGATAGGGCGGAGGACGACGCGGAGGACGACGCGGAGGTCATCGTGGTGGGCAGCGGCCCCGCCGGCGCGGCGACGGCGATCCACCTGGCGCGGCGGGGCCGGCGCGTCTTGTTGCTCGAGGGGCGCGACTTCGCGCGCCCGCGCCCGGCCGACCTGCGTAGTGGCGAGGCGCTCTCGCCCGGTGCCCAGCGCGAGCTCGCCGCGCTCGGCCTGCCCGACGACGGCTGGCGGCTCGACCCTTTCGACGTGCTGCACAACCACTGGCCCAACGGCCGGGTCACGCGCGACCCGCTGCCGCACGGGCTCGCCTTCTGGCAGACCGATCGCGGCCGGCTCGACCGCGCCCTCTTCGCCCTCGCGCGCGCCGAGGGCGTCGACGCGCGGGACGGCTGTCGCGTGTGCGACCTGCTGCGCGATGGCGCGGGCGCGGCCCGCGGCGTCGTGACCAAGGCCGGTCCCGCGTCCGAGGCGCGGACGTGGCGCGCCCCGCTCGTGGTCGACGCCGGCGGTCGGCGCTCGGTGATCCTGGCCCGCCTTGGCCTGAAGCGCCCCGAAGAGGAGTTCCGACGGGTCGCGCTGGTGCTGTTCTTCGCGGACATGCCCGATTGCCGGCCGGGGATTTGGGAGCAGTATTTCTTCGGCGGCCACAACACGACGCTGCGCGGGTCGCGCATGCGCCCCGGGCTCTACCGCTACTCGCTCGAGACCGACCTCTCCTATCGCAGCCTCGTCGCCGCCCGCCACGGCGCGCTATCCCCGCGCGATATGGCGCTCGCCATGCTCGCGGAGCTGCGGCCCGCTCTGCGCGAGCGCCTCGCCGCCGCGCCGGCGCTGCCGTACTCCGTCGCCTACGCGCCCGTGGGCTACCGCGTGCCCGAGATCGCGCGCGACGGCCTCGTCTTGGTCGGCGACGCCGCCGGCTACCTTGACCCCTCGACCGGCCGAGGCATCGAGCTTGCTTTGCGCACGGCGCGGCTCGCCGCCGACGCGATCGACCGCTCCCTCGCGGCGCGCGACTACCGCGCCGCGTCGTTCGCGCCCTACCTGGCGGGACGCCGCCGCGAGCTCGACGGCGCGGTGCGCGCGCTGCGCCTCTACCTGCGCCTCTCGCGTCAGAGACCGCTGCTCGACCTGTTCAGTTACGCGCGCCCCGCGCGCGCCCTGGCGACGCGCGCGCTCGTCGCGCCGCCGTTCCGGGACTCGTGAAAAGCCGGCAGGCGCGCGATCCCCGGACAATCAGCCGCGGCCGGGCGGCCCTTGACGCCGGAAGAGAGCGCGCGGCCCATCGTGTGACGTGCTACGATGGATACGTGACGCCGCTCTGCCGATGTATATGGTATAGCCTATCGTTCCTACCCTACATAGCCTATCTGGCCACGTAGCGGAACCCGCCGTTCGACGATCACGAGGACTCGCAGCAGCATGGAAACAGGCCCGCCCCCATCCTTCGGACACCTCCTCAGGCGCTATCGCATGGTCGCCGGCCTCTCACAGCCGGCGCTGGCCGAGCAAGCGGGGCTTAGCGCGCACGGCATCAGCGACCTCGAGCGCGGTATCAATCGCGCGCCGCGCGCGGACACCCTGGAGCAACTGGCCGCTGCCCTGAGTCTCTCGGAGTCCGAGCGCGCCACGCTCCAAAACGCCGTACAGCGCCGGCGGCAGCCCCGAAGTGAGAACTCCTTGGCCGTCCCCAAGCAAGCCGCCCCCGCGCAGGCCGTTCCCGCGCAGGCCGTTCCCGCGCAGGCCGTTCCCGTGCAGGCCGTCCTGCCGCTGCCGCCGACCCCTCTGGTGGGGCGTGCGGCCGACATCGCCGCGGTGGCGGCGACGCTGCGCGACGGGCCGCGCCTGCTCACGCTGACAGGACCCGGCGGCGTCGGCAAGACCCGCCTGGCATTGGAAGTGGCCGCGTGGCTACGGGACGAGCGTGCCGCCGGCGACGTCACCTTCGTCCCCCTGGCCGCCATCACCGACCCGGACTTTGTCCCCGTGGCGATAGCCCGGACGCTGAGCCTGTCCGAGCGCGACGACCGTCCGTTGCGAGACATCCTGACCGCGCGCCTATCCGGCAGGGACGCGCTGCTGCTGCTCGACAACATGGAGCAGGTGATCGCGGCGGCCCCCCTGGTCGCCGATCTCCTGGCGTCGTGCCCCGGCCTGCGCGTCCTCGTCACCAGCCGGGCGCCCCTGCGCGTGCGCGGCGAAAAGGTCTACACCGTGCCGCCGCTCGTCCTGCCGGAGAGTGGCGGGGCGCACGACGCGACGACGATCGCGGGCTCCGCGGCGATCCAGCTTTTCCTGGCCCGCGCGCGCGACGTTTCGCCGGGCTTCGCGCTCACCGACGCGAACGCGCCGCTCATCACGCGCATCTGCGCGCGCCTGGACGGACTGCCCCTGGCCATCGAGCTCGCCGCCGCCCGCCTCACCGTGCTCGCGCCGGCGGACCTGCTGGCCCGGCTAGAGTCGGGCCTGCGCGTGCTGGCCGGCGGGGCACGCGACCTGCCGGCGCGTCAGCGCACGCTGCGCGACACGATCGCCTGGAGCTATGCGCTCCTCGACGCGCCTGCGCAGGCCCTGTTCCTGCGCCTGGCCGTCTTCGCCGGCGGCTGCACCCTCCGCGCGGTCGAGGACCTGTGCGACGCGGGCAATACCCCCGACATGGACGATGCCCCTGACGAAACCGCGGACACTGTGGCGGAGCCCGACGACGTGCTCGACGCGCTGGGCGCGCTCGTCGACAACAGCCTGTTGCGGCGCGAGGAGAGCGCGGACGGACCGCGCTTCGCGATGCTCGAAACCGTGCGCGAGTACGCGCTGGAGCGGCTGCGCGGGTACGGGGCGGGGGCGCTGGAGGCGCAGTGCGAGCAGCACGCCGCCTACTTCCTCGCTCTCGCCGAGGCCTCGGCGCCCGACCGTCCGGATGCCGCGCTAAGTCTGCAGCGCGAGCAGGATAACCTGCGCGCGGCCCTGACCTGGTCCCTAGAGAGCGGGCGCGCGAAGACGGCGCTGCGCCTCGCCGGGGCATTGCGCTGGTTCTGGTTGGCGCGCGGCCACCTCGGCGAGGGGCGCCGCTGGTTGGCGCGCGCCCTGGCAGCGGCCGACTCTCGCGGGCTCGGCGGCGACCCGGTCGCCACGGGGTTGAACCACGCGGCCGTGCTGGCCGCGGCCGCGGGCGCGTACGGCGAGGCCACCGTCCTGTTCGAGCGCAGCCTGGCCATCCGGCGAGAGCTGGGCGACGAGCGCGGTAGCGCCGCCGCGCTCAACAATCTAGGTGGTGTGGCAATGCACCAGCACGAGTACGAGCGCGCAATCGACCTTTTCACTGGGGCCCTCGTCATTAGCCGCGCCCTCGATGACATACACGGTAGCGCCCGCGTGCTTGGCAACCTTGGCGAATTGGCCCGTCTGCGTGGCGATGGCGCGCGCGCGGCCGATTGGGCCACGGAAAGTTTCGCACTCTACGAACGGATAGGCAACACGTCGGGCGCTGCGCAAGCGTTGCACACGCTGGGAGGAGCGGCGCTACTGAACGGCAGCATCGATGGGGCCGCGGCCGCGTACGGCGATGCCCTGGCGCGCAGCTGGCGGCTGGGCAACGTCGTCGAAGCGGTCAACGGTCTGGAGGGTCTGGCGGTGGTCGCGACACGGCGCGGGCGGTACGATCACGCGGCGTTGCTCTTCGGCGCGGCGGCCGTGGTGCGCGAGACCAGCGAGGCGCCCGTCGCGCCGGCCGATCGCGCCGCCAACGAACAGGCGCTGACCGCCGTCCGGGCCGGATTGAGCGCGGAGTCGTTCGCCGCGGCGAGAATGGCCGGGCGCGAGACATCCCTGGCGCAAGTCATCGCCACGGCGATGGACGAGGTCACACGCATGACCGACGTGGAGCAAGCGTGCGCTATCGCCAAACGAATCGCGACAAAAGGTCGGAAAACAGGCTAGCATAGGTGGGGCAGCCCTTCGAGGGGGGCCAGAACAGGGCATTGGAGCTTCTCCCATACGCGCTCAAGCTACGTACCAGACCAACATCTTTTTGGTCCCCACATGTGGCAACGGCGAGCACGAGAGAGGACAGGCCCATGAAAAGTATCAAACATCTACCTCACGGCTATCAGCGAGGTCGATTTGTGGCGCTCCGCGCGCTCCTGGCTGCAGCATCGCTGATCACCATGTTGCTGGCGTCCGGAGCCAGCACGCACTGGTGGTAGTAACGGCCTTGCCTGCCTGCTCAAGTATGAGTCAACTACAGTTGCGTAAGGCAACAGGGTGTTGCGTGGAAAGACCGTTAACGCTCAATCTGATAGAGAAGCCTTATTTCTTGTGAAGACGCGGCACGACCGATGGTGGGCGGTCGTGCCGCGTTACGATGGGGCTATTGTCAGTCGAGGTGCTGCGTGTCGGGCTGCACGAGATTGAGCGAGTTGAGGTGCTGCGTCGCTAACGAATGGGCGCCCTGCATGCCGGACAGGGCGGCGGCGGCTAGTCCAAGGACAAAGGCAATCGGGAAGAGGATGCGCTTCATGGCTACTTGTCTCCTTACGTTACATGTGTAGGCCCAACTGTAGCCCGGATGGGGCGGGACCTACAGTACTTTTGGCGTCTCCAGCCAAAAGCACTGTACCACCAATACCGTGGCCTGACCACACGTAACTCCCATAATTACCGCACGTAATAAGGGCGCCGCACGTGACACGTGATAAGGGCGCCCCAATCATCCTATGTCGTGGCCTTCCCATCCCCGGGTAACGGTTAGCGCGCTCACGACATCCGGTTTTCCCATCGCGGCGCTACGCCACGCCCTCCGTTCGCTCACGAGGCTAACCTTGTTGTCTCCCCCCACCTTTCTCATGGCACACAAGCTATCCTTGCACCGATACTACGACGAATGCCGCGATATGTATGCGCCGTGCTCGAGCGAGCAATTAAGACTATGGATGGACGGGCGTAAATAGATGTCCAAGAGACCAACCGGCATGTGGTTGTACACTGGCGCATTAGCCTGTCTAACTCTCGTCCTTCTAGCGCGAGGGCTCTCGGTCATACCGCAACTCCCACTGCCCCCGATGCTTATCGGGACGGCACTGCTATTAACTGCCCTGACGCTACTCAGCGAACACATCACCTTCCGCATCGCCGACATCTGCCACTCCCTGGGCGCGAGCGTGCATATCGCCACGATCGTGCTCCTGCCGCCGCCATTTCCCCTCCTCGTCGCTCTAGCCACGATCAGTGTGACACAACTGCCCAGCCGGCGCGCGGGCTACAAGAAAATGTTCAACATCACGCATACATCGTTGAACGTTGGATTGCCTAGCCTGGCCTACGCTGCACTGGCTCCCGCTGGACTAACCGCGCCGCCGGCCACGCTTCCGTCGCATCCCGTCGCGGTTGCCGTCCTCCTGGTTAGCTATATCGCGCTCGACAACGGTTTGCTCCAGGTCGCGCTGCTCCTGCTGTCGCCACCGCGCGGCTTGAACCTGAAGGGCATGCTCCATGACGGCGTGTTGCCGGAGTTGGCCGCCGCGCCGCTCGGTCTCATCGGAGCCGTGTTGTATCAGGTCCACCCCCTGTTGCTCGTGCTGCTGGCCACGCCCATGACCGCCCTGTACGCCGCGTTCCGCGTCACGGCCCGCTATGCCGACGCCCTGGAGCGACGCGGCGCGCACCTGGAGGTCGCGCTGACGACGGCCCAGGAACTGGGCGTGGGGCAGAATTCCTCGGACATCGTGCTGCGCATCGCGGCGGCGGCGCGCGCCATCGCCGGGTCCGCCTCTGTCGCGGCCTACGTGCGCGACGCGGATGACCCGTCCCTCCTGGAGCGGGTCGCCCTGGAACCGGACGACGCGCCCGCGTCGGGGCCGCGCCGGCTGCCCATCCCACCGCCCGGCCAGGGTGTGCACGACCTCCCCGATGCAAACGGCCGCACCGTGGTCGTGCCGCTCGAACACCGCATCGACCACGGGGGTGCGACAACCTTGGGCCTGCTGCGCCTCGTGGGCTTGTCGCGCGCGCTGTCGCGCGACGAGCGGGACGTGCTCGCCCTCCTTGCCACCAACGCGGCCGCCGCCCTGGAGAACGCGCGTCTCCACGAGCGCGCCCTCGCCCAGGCCTCCGAGGACGGCCTCACCGGCCTGCTCAACCACCGCGCCTTCCAGACGCGTCTGGCGCACGAGGTGGCCCGCGCCCGGCGGCAGGGGACAGAACTCGCCCTCGTGATGGTCGACCTCGACGACTTCGCCCACATCAACAACACCTACGGCCATCAGGCCGGCGACACCGCGCTGTCCGCGGTCGGGCGCGCCATCGCCGCCGCCGTCCGCGCGACGGATATCGTGGCCCGCTACGGCGGGGACGAGTTCGCAGTCATCCTGCCCGAGACCGGCCTGGACGAGGCGCTGGCGAGCGCCCAGCGCGTGCGCTATGCCCTCGCCGCGCTGCGCCTGACTATCGGAGACGGCAGCGTCAGGGTCCAGGGGTCGTGCGGGGTCGCGGCGACGCCGCTGCACGGACGGACCCGCGAAGAGTTGATCCGCGCCGCGGACCAGGCCGCCTACGCCGCCAAGCATGGAGGCAAGGGGCGCGTGGGACGGCCCGAGGACGCCGTCCTGCCCCTCGACCGCGACCCTGCCGCCCTCGCCGCGCAGCTCGAGCACGCCAACATGGCCACCGTCGAGGCCCTCGCCGCCGCCGTCGACGCCAAGGACCCCTACACCCGCGGCCACTCCGGGCGCGTCTCGGGCTACGCTACAGCCATCGCCCAGGTGCTCGGCCTGCCCGAAGCCGACGTGGCGCGGGTGCGCCTAGCCGGCCTGCTGCACGACGTCGGCAAGATCGGCGTCCCCGACGCCATCCTGACCAAGCCAGGCGCGCTCGACGACGCCGAGTTCGCCGTCCTGCGCCAGCACCCGGTCATCGGCGAGCGCATGCTGGCGGCGGTGCCGTTCCTGCGCGAGATCCTGCCGGCGGTGCGGCACCACCACGAGCGATGGGACGGGCGCGGCTACCCGGACGGCATCGCCGAGGGGGCGATCCCGGAGGACGCAGCGATCCTGATGGTGGCGGACAGCTTCGACGCCATGACCTCGTCGCGCACCTATCGCCCCGCGCTGCCGCTCTCCGAGGCGCGCCGGCGCCTGCGCGAGGGCAGCGGGTCGCAGTTCGACGCGCGCATCGTCGCCGCCTTCGAGCATGCCTACGGCGAAGGCGTGCTGATGCCGCTCTCCTCCGGCGGCACCACCTTGCTCAGCCCCGAGCGCATCGCCCACGCGAGCTAAAAAGACTCTCCTTTCGCCCCCTCCGCCCATAGCTGACCAGTCCCTCGGACCCTAAATGCTACCAGGTTGTGAGTGCGGAATGAGCCTGCGACTGCGGTCGCGGGCCGGTCGCGGGCCGGGCGCGACGCCGCACGGCGCCTGCGGAGGCGGAGGGGGTGAGGACAGGGTCTGTGCATTGTCGGGTGACCGCGTCCGTCTGCCCGCCCCCGTCGCGGTTGGCGGGGGTCTGGGGGGAGGCATCTCCCCAGGTTCCCCCGGAGGCGCGCTAGGCCGTCGGACCCGCGGCTAGGGTCCGGGGGACTAGTCAGCCAGGGGCGGAGGGGGCGGAGGGGGCGGAGGGGGCGAGAAGGGACTTGGGCGACTTTTCACAGACCCTGAGGGCGAGGAGGGGACAGAGGGGCGGGCGGCTCGAAATATGCTATACTATGGATAGTGTGTGGGGGCGTGCGCTCCCATTACCCTCCATCTCTGACCCTTGATGAGACGGGCCTCCAGTGCGGGGCCCGTTTTCTGTGCCGTCAGGCGCGCCTACACTGCGTTGTGTACTGTGCCCGACGGTGACCTACACCGGGAGCATAGCGCAGTTATGTCTACATCTTTCGACACCCTACAACTCGACCCCGAGATCATGCGCGCGGTCGCCGAGCTCGGCTTCGAGGAGGCCACGCCCGTGCAGGAGCAGGTCCTGCCCCTCATGCTCGCGGGCAAGGACGTGATCGCCCAGGCTCAGACCGGCACCGGCAAGACCGCCGCCTTTGGCCTGCCCATCCTGCAGCGCCTTGACGCGGGGGCCAATTACCCGCAGGCCTTGGTGCTGGCCCCGACGCGCGAACTGGCCGTGCAGGTAGCCGAGGCCGTGCACCGCATGGGCAAGCACAAGGGCGCCTCGCTGCTGGCGGTCTACGGCGGCCAGCCCATCGAGCGGCAGTTGCGCGCCCTGCGCGCCGGCGTGCAAATCGTCGTGGGCACGCCCGGTCGCATCATGGACCACATCCGGCGCGGCACCCTCGCGCTCGACCGGGTCTCGACACTGATCCTCGACGAGGCCGACGAGATGCTGGATATGGGCTTCATCGAGGACATCGAGTTCATCCTCGAGCACGTCCCCGCCGAGCGCCAGACCGGCCTCTTCTCGGCCACAATACCGCCGCGCATCGCCACGCTCGCCAAGAAATACATGCGCGACGCCGTGCGCGTCACCATCGAGAAGGAGAAGGTAACCATCCCGCTGGTGCGGCAGACCTACTACGACGTGTCCGGCCGCGACAAGCTCGACGCCCTCACGCGCCTGCTCGACTACGAGTCGCCTGCCTCGACCATCGTGTTCTGCGCTCGCAAGGTCGAGGCCGACACGGTGGGCGAGAGCTTGCAGGGGCGCGGCTACTCAGCCGACGTGCTGCACGGCGATCTCAACCAGGTGCAGCGCGACCGCGTGATGAACCGCTTCCGCAACGGCCAGGCGGAGATCCTGGTGGCGACCGACGTGGCCGCGCGCGGGCTCGACATCTCGGACGTCAGCCACGTGATCAACTACGACATCCCCTGGGACCCCGAGTCCTACGTGCACCGCATCGGCCGCACCGGCCGCGCCGGGCGCGCCGGCGACGCCATCACCTTGGTGACGCCGCGCGAGCAGCGCCTCCTGCACATGATCGAGCGCGCCATCGGCAAGCGCCTCACGCGCATGAAGCTGCCCTCGCCGTCCGACATCGCGTCGCGCCGCCGCGAGGCGGTGATGGACCGCATCCGCGCCGCCATCGACGAGGGCGAGCTCGGCCAATACCTGCCGATCGTCGAGGCGCTCGGCGACGAGTACGATCCGGTCGACATCGCCGCGGCGGCCTTCAAGGTGCTCGGCGACGGCACCCTGATGCGCGCCGAGGAGACGGGCCGCGACGAAGGCGACGACGCCGGCGTGGAGCCGGGCATGACGCGCCTGTTCATCCACGCGGGCCGGCGCGCCGGCATCCGGCCGATGGACATCGTCGGGGCCATCGCCAACGAGGCGAACCTCCCCGGCAACCGCGTCGGCTCGATCGACCTCTACGACAACTTCTCATTCGTGGAGGTGCCCAACCCCGACGCCCCTCGCGTGATGCAGGCGCTCAACAATACAACTCTGCGCGGCCGCAAGGTGGAGGTCAACGTCGCAAAGCCCAAGCGATAATCGTCGCAAAGCTCAAGCGATAATATATGGCGACACAGCTCTCCTACACGCAGTCGGGGAGCGTGCCGTTCACGCGCTACGCGAGCCCCATCCGCAACGCGTGGGCAAGCACGACGCAGACGACGTTGTGCGCCGCCACTGACGCGACCCGCTCCCAGTCCGTCAGGGTCAGCCGTCTGATCGCGGTCACGCTCTTGCGTTGATGGATCTGCCGCTGGATGGGATGATTTCCTTCCTTAGCTATTTGGATACAAGTGGCAAGCCACCCGATGCCCCCCGCCAATGTCGCGCAGCGCGGGTTCGTCCTGTATGCAGGTCGTCATGGCGTGCGGGCAGCGCGGGTTGAAGCGGCAGCCGGACGGCGGCGCGATTAGATTGGGCGGCGCGCCGGGGATGCCCGCCAACTCCTGCCGCGGCCCGGTCAACGAGGGGAAGCTATTCATCAGCCCGACCGTATACGGGTGCTCGGGACGGCGAAACAACTCGAGCGAGGGAGCCAACTCCGCGATCTTACCGGCGTACATGATGGCGATGCGGTCGCTGAATTCCACCAGCAGCGAGAGGTCGTGCGTGATGAACAGGATCGAGAAGCCGAAGCGCTCTTTCAGATCCTCGATCTGCTGCATGATCTCCTTCTGCACCACCACGTCGAGCGCCGTGGTCGGCTCGTCCATGATGACCAGGTCGGGATTGAGCGCGAGCGCCATGGCGATCACCGCCCGCTGGCGCATGCCGCCGGAAAGCTCGTGCGGGTAGCTCTTGAGCCGCGCTCGCTCGATGCCGACGATGCGCAGCAACTCGGCGCCGCGCTCGAACGCCTCGCGCTTGTTCATCTTGGTATGGGCCTGCAGCGTGTCGGCGAAGTGCGCCCCGATAGTGATGACCGGGTTGAGCGCGTTCATAGCGCTCTGCGAGACGATGCTGACGCGGCTCCAGCGGAAGCGGCGCATCTCCTCGGGACCCATCGCCATGATATCCCGCCCGTCGAACAAGACCTCGCCGCTCGCGATATAGGCGGGCGGCTTGAGCAGCCGCGTGATGGCGTTGGCCACGGTGCTCTTGCCGCAGCCCGATTCTCCCGCCAGGCCCAGGATCTCGCCCTTGCGTAGGCTGAACGACACGCCCTGGACGGCCCGCACAGGTCCGCGCGCCGTCGGATAGTGCACGTGCAGGTCGCGCACCTCGAGCAGGGGCGCGCCCACCGGTACCTGCGCGGCGACCTCGTCGACAGGCGCCGCCTGCATGGGAACACTTTCGAGCGTCATCGCGCCGCCACCTTCCCGGACGAGGCGACCGCCACCGGCCGGACGGCGCCGCGCGGGATCTTGACCTTCTCGGTGCGCAGCCGCGGGTTGCTGACCTCGTCGATGCCGAAGTTGATCAGCGCGCAGGCCATACCGACCAACGCGATGGCCAGGCCCGGCGGGACGAAGAGCCACCAGGCGTCGACCTGCAGCGCGGAGGCGTTCTGCGCCCAGTACAGCATGCTGAACCAGCTCACCTGGCTCAGGTTGCCGTAGCCCAGGAACACCAGCGCGGCCGATGTGCCCAGGGCGAACAGCACCGTCCCGATAAACCCGCTGACCACCAGGCTGATCATGTTGGGCAGGATATCGCGCAGCACGATGCGCATGCTCGACTCGCCGCGCACCACCGAGGCCTGGATGAAGTCCTTCTGGCGCAGGCTCATCGCCTGGCTGCGCAGCACGCGCGCCCCGAAGGCCCAGCCGGTCAAGCTCAGGATGATCACGATGGGCACGTAATCGTTTTTGGCCTGGATGAACGACGTCACGACGATGATCAGCGGGAAGCTCGGGATGACCAGCACGATGTTTGTAATCAGCATGAGTACCTCGTCGACCCAGCCTCCGAAGTAGCCGGCGCTCAGACCGACGACCACGGCGATCGCCGTCGCGATCGCGCCGACCGAGAAGCAGATGATCAGCGCGGTACGTGTCCCGTCCACCAAACCCAGGAAGATGTCCCGGCCCTGCTGATCCGTGCCGAGCCAGTGCGCGGCCGAGGGCGCCTGCTGCGGCCTGACGGTGAAGTCACCGACGTTGGGATCGCCCTGCCAGATGAGCGGTCCGAAGATGGCTACGAGCACAAAGAATGTGAGGATAGCCACGCCCACGGCCGCCTTACGGTCGGACAAAATCAGGCGCAGCCAGCGTGGAGCGGAGAGGCCGCGCCGGCGCTGCTCCGTCACGGGCACGATGGGCGTCCCGCCCCCCCCGGTCAGCCCCGCACTCACATCGGTCGTCGCATGAACGTCCATGACCAGTTTCTCCTTCCAGGACAGGTTACGATGCGCGCGCGCGTGGGTCAAGCCGCGCGTAGACCAAGTCGGCGGCCAGGTTCGCCAGCAGCACACAAACCGTGATGACGAGCAGCAGGGTCTGGATGACGGGGTAGTCCTGCGCGCCGATCGACTGCGCCATCAGCAGGCCTACACCTGGATAGCTGAAGACGCTCTCGATCAGGATCTGCCCGCCGACGAGGTAGCCCAGGCTCAGGGCGAACCCGGTGATCTGGGGCAGGAGCGCGTTGCGCGCCGCGTAGCCCAACATCACGCGCCGATCGGGCAGGCCGCGCGCCTGGGCCATCGTGATGTAGTCCTCGGAGAGGACGTTGATCATGGTGTTGCGCATACCCAGCAGCCAGCCGCCGACAGCGACCAGCACAAGCGAGAAAGCCGGCAAGGCGGCGTGTGACAGCACACTGCCCACGAACGCCAGGGACAACTCCGGCTGCAGCCCGTCGGTATAGGCATGGTTGAGTGGAAACAGGTTGAGCTTGAAGCCCAGGAAGTACAGCAACAGGAGGGCCAGAAAAAAGAAGGGGAAGCTGCTGGTCAGCAGCGCCAGCGGGGGCAGCAAGCTGTCGAGGATGCCGCCGCGCCGCCAGGCGGCCAGGGTACCGACGCCGGTCCCCAGCACGAACGCAATGATCGAGGCCAGGCCGACGAGGAAGATCGTCCAGGGTAGGCTTCCCGCGACGATGGTCGAAACGTGGTTGGGAAATTGACTGAACGACACACCGAAGTCGCCGTGGATCAGGTTGCCCAGGTAGTGCCAGTACTGCAGGGGTAGCGGATCGGTGGACAGGCCGAGCGAGGCCGCGATGATGCGGAAGGCGTTGGGGTTGTTCGCGAACTGCTGCGCGTGCTGGGCGTAGATGGCCGCGGCGGGGTTGCCCGGCATCACGCGCGGGATGAGGAAATCGAGTGTCAGAGCCGCCCAGAGGGCGACCGCGTAGAACAGCAGGCGGCGGACGACAAAGCGCATAACCACAAATCCTTCTACGATCGGTCTACGATCGGTTTGGCCACCCCCTTCGCGCCCTGAGGGTGTCGTCCAGGTGGACGGGGGCGCATGCGCCCCGTCC